>ENA-ORLY01000008-ORLY01000008.1-human-gut-metagenome-genome-assembly--contig:-NODE-8-length-370966-cov-14.674860_pt1 | contig 370966 bp, 284 predicted proteins | sample MGYA00243071_ERZ508832 | MGnify/ENA primary metagenome ERZ508832 (study PRJEB26277, sample SAMN04329777) | human gut metagenome | biome: human-associated habitat | host: Homo sapiens | place: USA... | reverse complement strand
TTTACTGTGCAAAATAAATGATTACTAAATAATTAAGTAATTTAACAGGAAACTTATAAAAGTTCTGATAATGGCATTCATCGACAAAGATGTGGTCGATGCCCATAGCATGAAAATCAACGCAATCATCCTTTTTCTCGCCAAGTTTCTCTTTTAAGGCTTCCAAGTTGGCGTTGAGGTTCTTCTGCCGTTTCTCCAAACCTTTCTGTAACCTTTTGTTGTTATCAGCCATACCGCTGTCCTCCAACACTTTCAAAGAGCGTTCCACGTCTTGAAGTTCCTGTTCGCATATCTCCAGCATGGTCTGCTCGGATTGCGGTATCTTGGAAAACTGGTCGTGCGTGAGAATGATGCAATCCCAGTTGTTATTCTTGATTTTAGAGAACAATTCCTGTCGGTTGGCAGGTGTGAAGTCCTCTTTTCCCGGATAAAGAAGTTTTGCGGTCGGATATGCCTTGCGGAAACAGTCCGCAATCTCGTGTACGTTGGCTTTCAAGCCGATAATGAGCGGCTTCTGTGTCATGCCCAAACGCTTCATTTCATAAGCCGCCACACACATTACCATTGTTTTGCCTGCACCGACTTCGTGCCAGCATACGCCACCGCCATTCTGCTTAATCATCCAGATTGCATCCTTTTGTGAGGGATAGAGGTCGTTGTATGGGAACTGCTCAAAAGAGAGGTTGGGGAATGTCTGTGCCGAACCGTCATAATGAGGACGGACGTAGCAATTAAAGCGTTCGTTATACAGGCGTACCAATTCATCACGCACGGCGATAGGTTGGTAATCCAACCATTCGTTGAACTTGCGGCGTATCTCCTGTATCTTCGTGGATGCCGCTTGTATGGCTTCTTCATCGGGTACACGGATACTTTCACCGTTGCGCATTATCTCTTTGGTGATTTCCGGAACCGTATCGTGCAGGGCGTGGACGAACAGGGCTTCCCCGTTATAGCTTCCAATCGAATAGACATTATAGGCAATGGGAGAATGGCCTTGCAAAGAGACAATATAGGTGTCGTTCACATCAAAATACATCACCGTTGTGTTTACCCCGAACAGGTTTTTGGCAAAGGAAGCGTAAATACTTGCCGGAATCCAACGCTCACCCATATTAAAGTCAAGTTCTTCATACGGAATAAGTTCGGGGGTCGCATCTCCCAAAGCCTCGACAGATGTAGCCGCCCATTTTTGAGCGTTGCCTGTCAGGTCGGCAAGAACGGTACATATCTCCTTGCACTTCTCCACGACATTACCTGCAAGGAATTTGCCTTTGTTCTCCCAACAATCCGTCAAAGGATTGTAGAATATCTCACCGGCAAGGGCTTCTGTCAGTTCTGTTTCGGCCTGTCCGGTTGTCTGTACAAGATAGTCCATATTGACCGAACCGTAATAGTTAAGGCTGCTTGCCAATGCTTCTACCGGTGTCAGTTGAACGGAAGTATCTATTTTCTTGAACGCAACAGGCTCGTGCATGATGTCGGCTTTACAGATATCCTTTCCGAGTTGCATTTCAATCGTGAATACTTCCATGCCCAGACTATCCCAAGAGAAAAACTCCTTGTTGTCGTTGTGGTGGAAAAAGCCCCACTTGCGCACATAGGCATCATAATGTTTGTTGAGTTGTTCCCTTAGCTTCGGATATTCGGCCAGTTCCTCGCTTTCTTTGGTTGTCAGTTCAAAGTAGGCTTCACGGATAGGAAGATAATCGTTGGCACGCTCTATGTTTATCCGGGAAACTTTCAAAGGTACGAATGTAACGGTCGTGTCGGAAAAACAGTTTGCCTGTTTGTAGCGGAGTGTGCCAAGTTGGTTTTCAAAGAGTACTAACGTGCCGTTTTTCATCCACTTGTGCAACGTGCCTGTGTACGTGCGTTTTTCCCTGTTGGGCTGTGCCACCTTGTTGGTATTAAAGCAATCAAAAAGTGACATTTGTATGCCGCCAATGCCTTTGTTCGGTGTGGCAAACAGGTTCTTTCTGAAAAAACGCTCAAAGTCGGCTTTCAGCATGGAGGAAAGGGTTTGTTGCAAATCGGCTTCCTCTCCCTGCCAGCGGTATTTGCGCACATATTCCCCATATTGGTTGGTTTGTATGCGACTTTCTGTAAACAAGGCGGTTTTTGGTAAAGTAAACAATTTATTGGTATGTCCGGTATATTGGTCACTACCCGGTACGATTTCTCGGGTTGTTTCTATGAACAGCTTTTCACGGTCTGTAAGCGTTACCTTACGGCCGCTCTTTTGGAATATCAACAGGTCGCTGCCTACTTCAATGCCGCTTGTCTGCATGAACAGGCTATCAGGCAAACGTAATGCCGTAATCAGATTGCAACGGTGTACAAGATAGTCACGCACGAATTGGTTGCCTTGTGTGTCAGCGATACCTCTTGATGTGACGAAAGCCAATATGCCGCCCTCGTTCAGTTTCTCAACGGCTTTCAAGAAGAAATAGTTATGGATGGTCTTGGAAGCCTGTGCATAGATGCCGCCTTTTTTGCTAAAAGTATTGTCGAACACACGGAAGTCGCCAAACGGTATGTTGGAAGCGATTACGTCAAAGCGGTTGTGTTCCGTCTCTTGGCTGTCAATCGTTTCAAATCCTTCGATGAATACCTGTGTGTCGGGATGCAGGGCGGACAATACAAGTCCGGTAAGCAGGTCTTTCTCAAAAGCCGTCCGATGTGTAGCCATATCTCCGACTGGCAGGAAACCGCCGATACCGGCGGACGGTTCTAAGAATGTGCCCATTTTAAGGTCGTTTGCCGTGAAAGTGTCTTTGATTTGCTCGGCTACGGCTTGAATAAGGAATGTCGGGGTATAAAAAGCTGTCAATACGGACGATTTCAGACTTTGTAGGAGTTGCCTGTAAAGTGTTTCATTCCCTTTTGCCGCTTTTGACAGGACGGAGAGCAAGCGTTTAACGGCTTCCTGCATGGTGCCGGGTATGGGGGTGTCCGTTCCGATACTCAATACTTCCTTGATACCTCCGCAGCCTGTAAACTTGGATAATGTCTCACGCTCTGCGGTGGTCGCATTTCTGCGTTCCTCGTGAATGGCAAGGGCTGTGCTTATCGCTTCGATATTGCCCTCTAATGCTTTTAACTTGTTGTAACTCATACGTGTATATTTAACCTTTTGTTTAATATTTCCCTTTCTTCGGGCGGGTTGTTGCAACCTGCCGGGAATTATTTTTCTGCCTCGAAAAGGTGACGGGGAAATACGGGCAAATCTGACGAGGGAAATACGCTCGAACTTGTGAGAGGAAGATTTCGTGAAGGCATCCACGGCACAGCCGGATTTGACAAGTCTTGACACCGGACGTTACCTTTGCGGAAAAATAAATCCGGGCCGGGTGGAATCACGCTCAAAAAGGCAATCTTGATTGTCACGTTATTAGAGGATAGGGAGAGTTTATAAAAGGAGCCATTTCGGGTAAAAGTGGAAGGGAAGCCGCTCTTGGAGCGGATGGTAAAAAAGGGAATGAGTGGATTATAACAGGAAATTGAGGCGCAGGGCTGACCAAAAGAAAAGGCTCTGTGCAAATCATACACAAAACCTTTTCATTGATTAAAACAGATTGACAACCGGCATACCTCGCTGCTTGGCTCTTTTGAAAGTGTAGTATGTGCCACCTTTGGGAACTCCGTCAAAGTAGGCTATCAAGTGGCCGGAACATGACAGCATATAGTCGTTTCTCCGAAGGAAACAGTCATCAGCATAGCTTTCTGCAAGTATGACAACTTCATCCGCTTTGGCAAGAGCATTACGATAGCGTTCCTTATTATAAGGTGTGAATTTTTCACATTGCCCACGATAAGGCACGGTTGCAACCAATGTAATGTCGGAATATACTTCTTTCATGGATAAAGCCGTTTCTGCGGCAAGCAGGTCGAAGCCCATCGCCATGCCACAGTAAAATATGCGGATGCCTCGATTGTAATGTTCCAATATCACTGTCCTTAATGCTTTCCGAAGCGAAGGTACTTTATCGTAGGGTATGGAACGGTGGCCGGTAAGTGCCACTGCCATTACTTGATTATGTGAATTGGTTTGTTTCATTGTGCACTCAATAGGTAGTTTTAATACTCTTTGATTGATTCTATATATTCTCTTACCAGTTCTTCTGCCGCAGCATACGGGTCTTTTTTATCTGCAATATCTTTCACATGAACCATGAAATTGTCTATTTCTCATATACAATTTTCATCGGTATATACTTGGCAATAATAGCCACCTACATTTTCCTCACAATCAGGATAAAATGTTACATATACTTGCGCTCCTTTTAATGTTCTTGCTGTTACCATATATTTTATTTTAATTATTGACTGGTTATAAAGCTGGAATTATGCCGCTTGCTATCAATATACCTCCTTTATAAAGTTCAATCGTGCCTGGCACAAATCCCATTTTTCCAAAAGCAATGTTACGGATATAGGCTTTGTATTCATCCGCTTTAAAGTTTTGTCCGGTCAGATTATTGAATATCATAGAGATAGATATGTTGTCGTCAGACCAAAGAATCATTTTTTGACCTTGCCTTATTTCCTCGATGCAACTTTCCTTTGGAGGATTTCTATTCGATATTACCTTCATCATCTTCATTCTTTGGGTTGTACCTACAAAAATCTACTATCAATAACCGTTCATCCATGTATTTGGAAGGGTCTGAGGCAAGGCGTTGCTTCAGCCAAAAATGTTGTCTGCCGTATCCATAAGCAAAGAACTTGTCAAAATCCGTGGTTTCAGACAATTTTGTAACAACAGCTTGAAAACCAGCTTTGTCTGTTGCAAATACAGCATGGTTTACCAGTTCAACCAATAAGTTGGGAATTTGTGCGTCCCATACGTTAATAAGATTTTCAAATGTCACATTCATAGCGTCTTAATTAGATATTATAAAAAACGATACAATCTTCCACTTCGGTTGCCTTGCCGAATAGTGGGTCTTTGGTATAATAAGGTGGCATACCGCCTTGCACGCTGTCTGCAATGGGGCATACCAGTTCGATACACCGATTACGCAATAGGTTGTCAATCATTTTAATCTCTTTGTCTTTCAGTCCTGTGGCGTCTCCGTTAGCCATGTAAGGCAATGCCCATGTGGGTACTCTTTCGATACTTCGTTCCATATAGCTTTTTTTAAAGTTAATACTATTATTTTCTCAATGCCTGACTTGTTTTCCCTACATTACTTTTCAGTTCCGCAGGTCGGCATATCAGACTTTTTAAGGCATCCCCTGAATGAAGCCATTGATGGAATAAGGCAAGCCCGGATATGAAAATCAACCATGCAATAGTCTATTTTCATCATACGAGCAACGTGTGGCTTGCTATTTCCGGGCTTCATTCTAATTTCGCCGCACGAAAAGTGATGTGCCGGCTTGCGAGCCAAAAGAGCAATATGCTTCTTTATAGTGGTGCAATGGGAATCAATATGATATAACAGGGAGGATTGGTTAAAAAAAGAGAGTATGCGTAAATGTATCTGTTGAACATAAAAAAACGGCCGAAGCCGTTTTTGAAAGGAGAAACTGCTGTTAAGCAGCTTTCTTGGCTTTCTTCTTTTTTGAAGCGACAGGAGCTTTTTCTTCTTCTTTCTCCACCGGCTCATAGAAGTCGGTGACTGCCATGATGATACGGTTATGTTTGACACCTTGCTGGTCAGTCCATTCGTCGGGTTTGAAAAATCCCTTGACTGTAATGTTTTTGCCTTTCTTCAACAACTCAAAAGAAGTGCTGTCATTTTTACGCCAGGCTTCCACGTAAATGAAAGATGACACATATTCTTCTCCGTTTTGCTCCTTGCGGCTTACTGCCAGTGGGAAGCGTGCTACGCTTGCTGTTGTAAACTGACGGATTTCTGCATCCTTACCAACGAAACCTGTTACTGCGAATGAATTTTCTACTACTTTCTTCATAATTCTATTTTTTAGAAGTTAAACAATTAATTTTTATGATGCTATCGGATATTGCAGGTATAGGGCGGCACCAGGGATAGCACGCAAATACGCTATATTTTTCACGCAGTAGAAAAATGTCGGAAGATTTTCGTGTATGTCATTGGTCAGAACGGAGTGACCCGTAGATGCTTCGGCATCGCTGCATTATATCTTTGCATCTGAAAAATATTGTGACTTCGCCATCAAAAAGAGATTGACGAAGGGAGGGCAAAGAAAATAGCAGTAATAGTCGGAAAGGAAGCTGAAGTATGCTAATAACCGCACGTGGCTCTATCCATGAGGTAAAGGAGCAAATCAGAATGGAAACTTCATTATGAAATGAGGAAACCGTGAAAATCAGCAATCACATAGGCATTGTTGATATAAAGCAATACTCATTGGGATATAGATAACGTAAGGCTGACTATAAAAAGTGGAGAAACGATATTGCCGGCAGTTTCAGTAGCCTATCGGTTGGATAGAAGAAGGAAAAGGCTGTTAAACAAGGAAAAAGTTATCAGAAGGTTACTTTTCCTGTCAAAAAAGACTTTGGCTGTCTTTGGGAAAAAGGATTGCGGTGAAACCTTTTATAACAGGAGTGTATGTAAACAGATGATATATAAGAAGAAAAAACAAATGAGATAAGTTAAAAAGGTGGATTGGAATATGCTGTTTCTGCGTATCTTTGCAAATGGAAGTGCATCATAATAAGAACAAATTATAACCTTCCAAAAGAAAAGGCATAACGTGCCTATAAAGCGTATCAATAACAAAGAAGATAGAGAATGGAAAAACTGATTATATGGATTGTCCTATTGGTGTTCTTTTACCTGATGAGCAGGATAAACACATGGAAAAAGAGAGCGGCTGCGGCCTTTCTGGTAGTGGGGCAACGTGCGATAACAAAGGAGGAACGCAAATGGGGATATCGCAATGCGCTGCGTGCAGGGGAAAAGAAAGCGGAAAGATTCTATGTATATTCAGCTTTGGAGGATTTCATGGATGAGAAACCGATGGTGCCTTTCAAGATGAAACTTTCCAACGGCAAGAAGATTCCGGCAATATTCATTGACTATTACATACCCAAAAAGGATTGGAATTTCATCACTGAGGAACAACGGAAGTTTGTACAAATGGTATATGACTTTAAGGACGGACGTGTGTCTTGCAGCCGTTTATTCAAAGAAGCATTGGCAAAGCTGGATTTGCCAGATAGTGTTAGTGTTGTATTCATGCCATGCAGCAATCAAAGCAAATACCTTACCCGATTCAGCCGGTTGAACAATGCTTTGTCGTATGAAGAAAAGTTGCATCCGATGCTGTACAGTCTTACTTATCTGGAGGCCCGTGAAAGCAAACACAACATAAAAGATAGGGATAAGGTAAATGCGGATTCCAATATCATTATCAATGCAGACATCGTAGGCAAGAAAGTCGTAATTATTGACGACGTGATTACAACAGGAAGCAGCATCAAGGAACACGCAGAGGAACTTGGCAAATATGGGGTGGAAGTTGTCGGGGTTGTCTGTTTGGCTAAAACCGTGAAGTATCCGGAGAAAATAGAGATTTGGATTGAATCTCATTTCAAATAGAAAAGCGTAAAGGAATACAGGTTTAGTCCGGTTCTTGTAGTATATATACAAGATTCAATTAAACCTATTATTATAAACTCATCCGGCTGATTGCTTGATTATGCACTGAGTGGAAAATACACTCGGTGATTTTTCTTTTGGGAGGCAAAAAATATCAAATATAGGGAGTGATTTGAGGTTGGAACTTACTTCTTACGATTTTGTGTTGATTGGCTGAATTTTGAATGATTATGTTACTATTTTGTTAATCTAAGAAATCTATTGTTTTGTATATTGTTGTAATTCAAATATATACAGTACTATTTTTATAATATTCCCATTTATGGCGCGTAGTGTATGAACTGACCTTGGTTGCCACTCCGCATTTTTTCGCCAATCTGCCTAAATTGTAATTCATGGTTCGTAGTGCCTGCTGATACTCTGTATATAGATCCTCTCCGGTTTTTGTTCCACTGAGGATGGGAAAAAGGTAGGGAGAGTCCTGATTGGTATTTTGATATTTGTTTATCAGCTTCATTGCTGTTATCGGAATATCAACAATCATTTGCCCACCTGTTTTATATCGGCGATAAGAAAGTGTGTTGCCTTTCAAGTCGCTTTTGTGAAGATGGGCCAGATCAACAAAGGGCATTCCGCGTAATTGAAACATTAAATTAGCCCAAACTCTGCATCGTATCAAATCTTCCGGTAGTTTCTTTAGAGGAACCTCGTTTAGTAACTTGTTTATCTCTTCTACTTCCAATGCGCGTTTTATATCGTTTTTCACGCCGGTGTAGACATGATGAAATAAACGGGAATTCTCGGTTATTATTTTTTTATCCACTGCTTTGTTATAAGTTGCACGCAATGTCCGCATATAGGTGGAAACAGTATTCCAACTTAGTTGCTTGTCACGCAGGTAGGTTTCAAATTCTTTCAGATTGGCTCTGTTGAGCTGGTGAAAGTAAATAACCTCACATCCACAAAATTCACTGAATGCGTTCAAGGTGCTTTGATAAATGTGAGCCGTACCATAACGTTTCTCGTCTTTCAGTTCATCAATCGTTTTGTTCATAAACTCGTTGAATTTTTTTTTATTTCTCATAATGTTCCGTTTTATAGATTTTACAAAATAAGTTGTTTTCTTAACGGAATCGAATATAGGTTGAAATGTTCGAATTAGAAAGGTTATTTATCTAATTCTGCATTATTTATACGTATCATCCATCCGTTTACTTTCATTTGTAAACATATATAAGGTTGCTGCGGATCATTTGTTGAGTCAAGAAAAAATATCAGATTATAGCGGTCTTGCCTGTCAAGATATTCTTGTGGAGGCATATAGGTTGTCTCGACATTACGTGACAGGAGCAGATATTGTGTAAGCGGAATATCGAAAATCTCTTTTCCACTAGGTTGATAGATTAACCGTAGACGGGTATCGTCATTTTCCATCAGTCTCAATGTATTCATTCCGGCATGTACTACCTGTATGTCTTCCAAATTGGCGCTTTCTTGCATAAAGGGGAGATAACAGGTGGAAACGGAGTCTATCGGAGTGTTCCAATGATCCATGCATCCGTTGCCGGCAGTCAGTTCCAGACGGAAATCATCTGTATCCAGCGGGACGGCCGACTGACTTTGCAATATGCAGCTCAGAATATTCGTGTTTTTAGTAAGAGAGAGAGCCAAAACCTGATATTCGCCGCTGATATGCACGTTGTCCAGCCGCCCGTGGAATAGAGATGAAAGTTTTTCGGATTGTTCTCCCGCCTCATTGCGTAATAGTGTCAGTGAAGTGGGAGTATGTTGATAATGCGAGTCCGACAAACCTGCCCAAACCAGAAAGGTGTAATCTCCCTGAGGCAGGGAGGGGACTTGGATTATACATTCATTTTGATGGAATGTAAGACTGTCTACTTCCTCCCGGTCTATATAGTTTCCTTCCTGATCGAGAATAAATAGCGTGACATCTTTTACCTGGGTGGTCACGGCATCTACATTCAGCATATTATAGGTATAGGATAACTTTAACCAACAGCCTGTGGGACAATCGGATTGGTCATCGTCTACCCAGGAACATGCACTACAGAAAAGAGTACATAGGGCGAAGAGGATAGTAGCAGTTTTACTCATTGTTTTTCTATTTTGAGACTGTTTTATTCAAGGTCGGCATCTTGGTCACGGACAATCCACGGATATACTCCGAATTCTACGTCCAAGTATGCTTTGTATTCGTCCGGATCGGGTTTGGTATCCGGAGTGCCGGGACCCAGGTTCTTGATGCTGGTAATATTGACAGAATAAATATTGTTACGTACAATACCGAATTCCATTACGCCCATTGTGGTAGGATCGCCGTTATCAAGATGTTTGATCCAATAGTTGTAGAAGGTGGAGAAATTACCTTCATTCTTGGTGAAACGGGTAATCTGCTTGGCTGCCAGGTCTGCATCGCTGGATGCTTCTGTCAAACCATCAATATTGGCATCACCATGTTCACCCACAGCCGCCAGCGTGGTGTAGAATTTATAGTTGAAATAATACAGTGTCTTGAATACGAGCGGGTCTTCTACCGGCTGGCCGTCAGTGCCGATGGTCTGTGAGGCTTCCGGAGTGAATGTACCTTTCAGCATGATGCCGGTGGTGTACACCGTGTTCTGTGCCGGACGGAACATACAGTTTTCAAGACAATACATGGAAACGTACTTTCCTGCATCGGCCAGACCGGACCAATTGCTGTCTGTTTGTTTTGACAGGTGGTTAGTGTAGAATGAACCGCCTGTGAAACTGGTAGTAGCTCCTGCTACGGTCTTGTCGAAGAAATAGGGATCGATAAGATAACCGTTGTTGTCGGCTATGTTACCGAAATTTCCTGCTTCCACGCTGTAAGATGACGGAGCGGAAGGAGTTTCAGATGCGGCATCCAGTGTAGCGACATGACGGAAAGTGTAGAACTTGTTTGCCAGATTGATGAATTTGTAGTTGTTCAGCCGGACTGTGGCGTAAGTCACTCCCTTAGGATTCTTCAACGTGTAGATTTCCTTGCTGTCATTTCTAACCATCAGTTTGGCAACGGCACGTTCCAAATTGATTCTGACGTGTGCTCTGGTGTCGCTCTTTTCGGGAGATTCTACGGCAATGTTCAGATTGGCCGAGCCACGGTTGGACATGATGAATCCCTTTCCGGGTACGCTGGTTATCATACCGTTTCCATAAGTGGTGGCGTCAATCTGTCCCAATAATGTTGATTCCTGGCCTATTTCTTTTTCGATGTCAAGGTTTTGTGTACCGTTCGCTACGGCAAGGATGTCATAGTTGCCCGGTTCCAATATGATTTCCTTGTTGCAAGAATAGATGATGGTTTGTCCTTCTTGGTTGTTCTCTTTGCTGGAGATACCCAATTCATTTTGATCTACGTCGAGGGTAGTAACCAAATTCTTGCTGGAAGAATCAAACAGATAGAGTTTCACATTGCTCACTTTGTATTCTTCGGCAGTACCGTCTTCATAGACTCCAGAGTCTTCGGCGGAAGCGGCACGGCTGCCGTTAGAAGAGTTAGGGACTACAAATGAAATCTCCATGTTGCCTCCTTTGGCTCCGGAAATCGGATTGTCTCCATTTCCTGAGGGGACATCTGCATCATTAATACATCCTGCCATTGCAGCTGCAAGAGCGAAGGATAATAATAATTTTTTGTTCATAATGTAAAAATGTTTTAGTAAAAAAATGTGATTAGTAAATCTCATGTAATATCTTCAGGTTTTCATCTGCTTGGGGCAGTCCTGCTTCTTTCGCTTTACGCAGCAGGTTTTCTGCTTCGGTATAATTCCCATTCAGCATTTGCATGATACCTTGCAAAAGGGTCTTTTCGGGAGTCTCACCGGCTTTGTCCAAATAGAGTGAGGCGCCTTTTGTATCTCCCTGTGAGAGCAGGATGCAAGCTGCATTGAGATTGGCAACGGGATGTTCCGGATTAAGCAGAACGGCCGTCATGAAAATCTTATTGTATTCCGGACTGCCGGCAGGGTAGGTCTGGGCTATGCGGAACATCTCTTCAATACTCAGATTCTTGGGGTTGCTTTCGAAAACCTGCTTGGCCTGCTCTACCGTAAACGGACGTACCACATAGTGGATGGTGTAGTCTGAATGACGGAGACCCGGGAACCAGTGTTGCAGGATGAAACGGAACTCTTCGGGATAACGTTTCCGTATTTTCCGTTCTTTCTCATCGGGGCTGTTTTTGCTCTCCGCAATATGTAACAGTTCCTCGCGATGGGAAATAACGGTATCGGTCAGCAACTTGATAAATCCGTCCCAGTCTTCGGGGGTGTAATGGGTGGTAAACAATGTATCATTGAAAGAATATTGGCTGCATACATAGTCTTTCAGGGTCTGGGTCCGTTCCCGTGCCAGACGCTCGTTGTTTGAGTAGGGACCTTCGGGAGAGGCGTATCCATGAATGTCAATATGTGAAATGACTACATTGGTATCGTTTTTTATCAAGTCGATACTGCGTTTTATCTTTGCCAGTTCGGCCGGATTGTTTCTGTATTCGGGATAGATAATTGTTTCGTTGAGCGGGAAGTCCAGATAGGCACGTCCGCTTTCTTCACGCAATTTCCTTTCTTCCATCTGCGGAGTGATAAACGCTACGTGCGGATGGATATCGGGAAGCATATTCAGGCGGGTCAGATAGGTGGAGTCTGTATGGCGGGGGACTCCGCATCCGCATTCTTTTTCGATGAGATGCAAGGAGGCATGTTTCATCCAGTGAGTGAAGGGGATGCTGCGTAAGTAGTGTACGCTTTGTTTCCGGTCATTACGGCGGCGTAACTCTTCATAGTCTTTTTCCTGCCGGCCGGTTTCACGTTGGAAGAAAATATGTTGTTTACGACCGTTCACATAGATGGCGGGAAGCTGGATGAAGTTGTCCAGGCTGTCGCTGAGCTGGGGAACCAGTATGACTGATTCGTTAGAGGGAATCTGTCTGGTAATGTCTACTTGCATGGACACTACCAGACTTTCTCCCATCCGGTAGAGCTGGGAGGAGGCGATGTAAATCGAACTGTCCCGTTCTGCCGGCTGCGCTGATGAGCAAAGCGTAGGAAAAATAAATGATATAAAATAGAATAAATATTTCATGGCTCTTTAGTTAAATATGTAAACTATACTCAGGGATGCTTTGGAGGGGCCGAAATAGTGATAATGGCCTTTTTCCAGTAATTCGGCACACACGTCAGGGCATTTATATTTCTTATAATCGATATATTCATACCCTACACCGACGGAAACTTCTATATTCCAGTGGCGGTTGAGCATGATGTGGTATCCATAACTTATGCCTCCACCGGCCAGCCAGCCTGCATATCGGTGCTCTTTCAGCCAGGGGAAGAGCCCGAAAGGCATCTTTTTCCCTCCTACGTTGAACTGCGCTCCGTTGAGATAGGCTCCCCAAAAACTGCCGTTGAATTTCTGGCAAGTCCAGTAGCGGTATTCAGGTTGTATGAGCCAATATTTGTTGACATATCCTTCCGAGCGTTTCCACGGACGTATGCTGCCGGACAAATCGAATGTGGATTTGGAGCCGAAGGCATATTCCACACCGGCATTCAGCGCACCGTTGGCGGCGGAAAGCAGGTTGCTTTTGACAGCCATTTTCTGTGCGGAAACGGAAAGGGCGCCGCCGAGCAGAAGACAAGAAAGGATATACCGGGTTTTCATATTTTATTGTATATTGGTTTGATTGGATTCAAAGAATATTTTCAGGTTATAGGTGGCTTCTTCCGAGCCTTCGGCTTTGGCTGCTTTCAGCAGGCGGATGCCTTCGTAGGTGTTGTTGCACAACAGTTCGTAGGCGCCACGGCAGTTCTTGTAGGCAAGCGTTTCATGGGAAGCCATTTGCAGATAGCGGCCGGCTGCCTGTGTGTTGCCCCGTTCGATGGCGGCAGCAGCGGCGTTGAGGTTGGCAACGGGGCTTGCCGGATATATCTTGACACTAATATCTATGATTTTGTAGAACTGTTCCGGAATGTTCTTGTAGCTGATGGCTACGGTGTAAAGCTCGCGTAACGAAAGCATCTGCGGATTGATTTCGGCTATGACACGCGCTTCGTCCAGACTGAAGTTCAGCTCTTTCTGGTTGCGTTCATCGGTTGCGTCGCTTTCGGGAGATACATAGCTTCCTTTGAAATATGGTTTGGCAGATGGTGCAGACGGGGCAGGGGAAACAGGACGGTGTTCCGGAACAACGGGGGCAGAGGGTGAGGCTGCTGCCATAGGAGCTTCCCGGTTCCTGTCCTGTTGGGGAACGAAATTATCTGTTACTTTTGCTATATGGGTTGCTTTGTCCGGAATGGGGATATTTTCACTTTGTACTTTCTCTCCGTTGCCGTTGATGACTTCTTTCTTGAGGTTCAATGTGGCGAACTGTACCCAGTCGGCTGCCGGGAGGGAAGCACGGTAGTGGATAGTCTGATCGCTGTCTGTCAAGGGGATAGCGGTAAATACGGGAGTTACATTCGCTTTGCCTCTTCGTTTGTTGAGCGCCAGGGTGCGGCGGTATAGCCGATGTGCACGTTCTCCGTTGAGCAGAATTTGAGGTAATTCTGCAGTGTGGGTTCCGTCTGTGAGGACAGGGGTGAGACGGATATGGCTTTTGGTGTCCATCTGGGGAACATTGAGAGTCATTTTCATGGACACTATGGCAGAGTCCTGTCCGAGAGTAACGGAGGGAGGCAGGATATCAAGTTTCAGGTTTTGTGCAGTGGCAAAGGTGCCGCATAATAAAAGACTGAATAGTATGTTTGTCTTGAGTTTCATGACTGATAGGGTATATTTGCTTTTATATTTATTGAATGAAATAAATGAATGATATGCCTAGCTGGGTAGGTCCGACATAGTTGGAGTGGGATTTCTTAATAAGTGCGTCTCCTTTGGCGGGACCGTATTTATCATAGGTGAGATGGGCGTATCCGACAGATATGCTTGCTTCAAGACTCCAGAATGTGCTGAGCAACCATTGGTGTCCATAGGTAATGCCGCAACCTATCAGATTACCCTGATAACGGTTGTTCTTTACTGTTGTAAAAGGAGTGGTTCCACCGAAATTGTATTGGGCGAAATGGGCTTGCACCCCGAAAAAACTTCCTATGAATGTTTCATTGAGCCACCAACGATATTCGGGCTGGATCAGAATATGTTTCATTTTTTTGTTTTCTCCCAGATTCCAGGGATTATAGTTGACGCTCAGATTGAATGAATGGGTGTCATCACACCTTATTTCTCCTCCCAGGTTGAAAGTGCCGGTAAGGTCATAAAGAACATTGCTTTTTACAGCGATACTTTGAGCCGAGGCTATACGCGGAGTCATAACTGCTAGCATGATTGCTATTATAAATAAGTAAGAATGTCGCATTGTCAATATTTTTGTTTTGTTTTTTTTCTGTTACTTTAGAAGTAACGGAAGGGAAGGAGGGAGGGAAAAAAACATGAAAACAGCAGTAAAATAAAGATTTAGTGGCTGTTAGAGAAGATAAAAGACTGGGAATGTAGCTTAACTCATATTGACGATCAGAGTATGGGCAGGGAGGGCTATATGCGGAATAAAAAAATTTTTTGAAATAAAAACGAAAAAAAAGTGTAGAAATCTTGCACTGTATCTAAAGTTTGTATACTTTTGCTTCCAAAATCTGTTCCGTTACTTCTAAAGTAACAGTCTTGTAATTTACTGTTTTATAATGTAATGTGAAGTTTTAAAATTGATTATATAGAAATGTTAATGTGATTAATTATTACTTTATTTGCTTTGTCTAATTCATCGTTTTTAAAACTTTTCAAATAGGTTTCGGTCACCTTTGTGGAGGAGTGCCCTAGGGCATCACAAATCAATTGTTCCGAAAAGTGGCAGTATTTAGCCAAAGTGGCCCAAGTGTGGCGGCTGGTGTAGGAACTGACATTGAGTTTGATTCCGCAGTATACCGCCAGTTGTTTCAGGTCATAGTTCAGTTTCCGCAAGGCATGTTGGTATTCTGCATATTCTTCTTCGCTTTTCCGGTTTCCACTGAGAATGGGAAGCAGGTAGGGGGAGTTGGAATCTGTATTTTGATACCGTTTGATAAGGTTCATGGCAGCGGGAGGAATCTCTACGGTGAGCAGGGTTCCTGTTTTGTGGCGGCGGTAGGAGATAACGGAATCTTGCAGGTCTGTTTTGCGCAGGTGTGCCAGATCCACAAAGGGCATCCCGCGTAACAGGAACATTAGGGTAATCCATGCCCGGCTCTCTTCCATACTTTGCGGCAAGGGGCGTGGAAGGGAGGCACTTAATAATTTGCTCATGTCTTTGGCATCGAGGGCGCGTTTGGTATTGGCTTTTACACCAGTATATACGTGACGGAAAAGACGGGGCTTTTCTTCTGTCAGACCATCGTCCACGGCTTTGTTGTAGATGCTTCGCAAGGTACGCATATAAGTGGAAACAGTGTTCCAGGTGCATCCCTTGTTACGCAGGTGGTTCTCAAATTGTTTCAGGTATGAACGTTCCATCTGGTTGAACCGGATGGTGTCGGTCTTGCAGAAGAGCATGAAGGCGTTCAATGTGCTTTGGTAGATGTGGGCGGTACTGAAACGCTCTTCTTCTTTTAGCGACCGGATAAGTTGTTCCATAAATAGGGTCAGGTTAGATTTTTCTTTCATTGTTCTTTCATTTTTAAAATTTAGATACTGTATATTTCTCAGTTTAAATGCGCATTCTCTGAGTTAATTTTAAAAGTCCGGATGAGTTTATTTGTTCATCGTTTTATTTCTTTTTGTGATAGCTTGTGCTTTTTCCTCGCTTTTTGACGATTGGCGGAGGTCTTGTGAGTACGTCTTGTTGTTTTTTTCGTCTAACTGTAAATAATTTATATGAAAAGAATGAAAAATATCAGGCTAGGAACACTTGTCGCATGTATGTGCGTGTTATGGGGGTGCGAGAAACCCAATGTGAATATTGTGATGCCGCAGGAAGCGTCGAACCGGGTGCTGTTTGCTGGAGAACATTTGAAAAAAGCGCTGGAAGATGCGGGGTATTCGTCTGTTATGTTGTCGGATACTGCCGGTATAGATAAAGATGAGGTCTGCATCCGTCTGGAACAGGCTGCTGATACAGCCGGACTGAAAAAGGAGGGATTTACCATTTCTACCCGTGGAAACATGACTACAGTGACAGGAAACGACGGAAACGGTGTGATTTACGGCTGTCGTGAATTGATAGATCATGTAGGACAATACAAGGATTTGAAGTTTCCGGCACAACTGACGGATGCTCCCGAAATGGTGCTTCGCGGAGGTTGTGTAGGGATTCAGAAAATGGAATACCTGCCCGGAAGAGGGGTGTATGAGTATCCCTATACGCCGGAGAGCTTCCCTTGGTTTTATGATAAGGAACAATGGATAAAATATCTGGATATGCTGGTGGAAAACCGTATGAATTCTTTGTATCTGTGGAACGGGCATCCGTTTGCTTCCTTGGTGAAGCTGGAAGAGTATCCTTTTGCCGTAGAAGTGGATGAGGAAACTTTCAAGAAAAATGAGGAAATGTTCTCGTTCCTGACTGCCGAAGCGGACAAGAGAGGTATTTTTGTGATCCAGATGTTTTATAATATATTGTTAAGCAAGCCTTTTGCCGAGCATTACGGGTTGAAAACACAGGATCGTAACCGTCCTATTACTCCGCTGATCAGTGATTATACACGTAAGTCGGTGGCCGCGTTTATAGAAAAATATCCCAATGTGGGTTTGCTGGTATGCTTGGGGGAAGCGATGGATACCTATGAGGATGATGTGGAGTGGTTTACCAAAACCATTATTCCGGGAGTGAAGGACGGGTTGAAGGCACTGGGGCGTACGGATGAGCCGCCCATCTTGCTGCGTGCGCACGATACGGACTGCAAGATGGTGATGGATGCCGCGCTGCCGTTATACAAGAACCTCTATACCATGCATAAATACAATGGTGAGTCACTGACTACTTACGAACCGCGAGGTCCTTGGTCCAAGATACATTCGGATCTGAGTGCTTTGGGAAGTATTCATATCAGTAATGTGCATATTCTGGCAAACTTGGAACCGTGGCGTTGGGGATCTCCCGACTTTGTACAGAAAGCGGTGAATGCCATGCACAATGTACATGGAGCCAATGCCCTGCATCTGTATCCGCAGGCTTCTTATTGGGACTGGCCGTACACGGCTGATAAGTTGCCGGATGGCAAACGGGAGTATCAGCTGGACCGTGACTGGATATGGTACAAAACCTGGGGACGCTATGCATGGAATTGTCATCGGGACCGTTCATCCGAAGTGGAATATTGGGACAAGCAGTTGGGCGATTTTTATGGTACGACTCCTGCCGAAGCCGGAGATATTCTGGAGGCATACGAGCAGAGTGGAGAGATTGCTCCGAAGTTGCTCCGCCGTTTCGGCATCACGGAAGGGAACCGGCAGACTTTGTTGCTGGGTATGTTTATGAGTCAGTTGGTGAATCCTTATAAATATACCATTTATCCGGGATTTTATGAGAGTTGCGGGCCGGAGGGCGAGAAGCTGATAGAATATGTGGAGAAGGAATGGAAGAAACAGCCGCATGTGGGCGAATTGCCGCTGGATATTGTGGCGCAGGTGGTGGAACACGGTGACAAGGCGGTGGCGGCCATTGACAAGGCTGCCGCAGCGGTGACTCGTAATAAAGAGGAGTTCGGACGTTTGCGGAATGACATGCATTGCTATCGTGAATTTGCTTATGCCTTTAACCTGAAAGTGAAAGCTGCGCAGCGTGTCTTAAACTATCAGTGGGGAAAGGATCTGAACGAATTGGACGCTGCTATTCCATTGATGGAACAAAGTCTGGATCATTACCGCAAGCTGGTGGCATTGACGGATAGTACTTATTATTATGCCAACAGTATGCAGACCGCGCAACGCCGTATTCCTATCGGTGGTGACGGTGGCAAGAACAAGACCTGGAAAGAGATGCTGGTGCATTATGAAAATGAACTGGCTAATTTCAAGGCGAACTTGCAGTTGCTGAAAGATAAGGCGGCAGGTAAGGTGACGGAAAGTGCAGCTGAGATAAAACCTTTGTCCGCCGCAAATGTGAAGATTCTGAACGGACTGACTCCGGTGAAACTGGCGACGGGTGCAAGCCTGTTTTCCAATGTGCCGGGCAAGGTAGATGCGTTGGCCGCCGAGTTGGAAGGGCTGACTGCTTATAGAATGAACGGGGATGTGCAGCGCAAGGAAGGTACGACAATAGAGTTTGAAGCGGCTGCTCCGGTGAACTTGTTGGTAGGTTATTTCCGTGATGACCAGAAGAAGTATGCGAAAGCTCCGAAACTGGAAACGGACGCTTCTGCCAATGATTACGGTCAGGCGGAACCGAAACTGACCAATGCCGTACGCATAGCGGGTATGCCGCTGGCGAATGTACATGCTTATCATTTTGAGGCTGGAAAGCATACCTTGTTGCTGCCGAAAGGATATACGATGGTGCTGGGATTTACAGACGCGCAGGTAACTCCGCGTAATGCGGGACTGGCCGGTGCGGAGGAAACGATGGACTGGATGTTCTATTAGTAGCCGTAGTTCCAGAGGCTGGAATCGTAGTATAGCGTAAAATTTTCAAGTATATCTTGAGAATTTTACGCTATTTTTGTACATAGTTCTAAGATTTTTATAAGGAAAAGTTGCTTAACTGATAAACTTTTTTTTATTTTTGTCGTATGAGCAGAAAGATAATAACATACGAAAACTACTATTAAAGATTTTTTTGATGCTCTGGATAAAGGTACGCAAGAAAAAGTCCTATATGGATTACTCTTATTAAAGACTCAAGATAGACTACCGGCAAAGTATGTGAAGTTTCTTAAAGAGGGTCTGTATGAGTTAAGAATAGAGTGGCAAGGTAATATCTATAGGATTTTCTTCTGTTATGATGAAGGGCATATTGTTATATTGTTCAATGAATGCTTTCTTTACCGAGCAAATAATTGAAGAGGCAAGGAAGAAAGCAAATATGACACAGGCGAAACTTGCCGAAAAGATAGGGACTAATAAGTCTTATATTTCCCGTGTGGAAACAGGAAAAACAGAGCCTAAGGTTTCTACTTTTTATCGTATTGCTTCTGCTTTGGGATTGAATGTTGAGCTGACCCCTGCTATGTGATGGTAAAAATAGAGAATGAGATAAAAGTTCTCTGAATGGGTACATTTTCTTCTTTTGTCCGTCTTGCCAATAGATAAAAAGATAATTATGAAGAAGATATTGATACTGGCATTTTCACTGTTGTCATTGGGAACATACGCCCAACGTGAAGTTCCGCAATCGCGCATGGAGCAGATTTATGAGGAAGCCAAGACTCCTTATAAATATGGGCTGGCTGTAGCTCCGGCCGACAACAAGCATAAAATAGACTGCCCTACCGTGTTCCGCGAAGGGGATAAGTGGTATATGACCTACGTGGTTTATAATGGTAAGAGCGGACTGGACGGACGTGGATACGAGACATGGATAGCCGAAAGTGATAATCTGTTGGAATGGCGTACATTGGGACGTGTCTTGTCTTATCGTGACGGATTCTGGGATTGCAACCAGCGTGGTGGTTTCCCTGCATTGCCGGATATGGAGTGGGGAGGAAGCTATGCCCTGCAGACGTATAAAGGCAAGCATTGGATGACTTATCTGGGTGGGGAAGGGACCGGATATGAATCGGTGAACAAGCCGCTGTATATTGGTTTGGCCTGGACGGACCGGCCTTTGGGTTCCGCCCATGAATGGCAGGCACAGGACCAGCCCGTGATGAGTATCCATGATAAAGACGCGCAATGGTGGGAAAAGCTGACTCAATATAAGAGTGTGGTCTATTGGGATAAGGAGAAAACATTGGGCGCACCTTTCGTCATGTTCTATAACGCGGCAGGACGGCATCCGGAAACGGATTTGAAAGCGGAACGGGTGGGTATCGCCTTGTCCAAAGATATGAAGAAATGGAAACGATATCCGGGCAATCCGGTCTTTGCACACGAAGCGGACGGAACCATTACGGGGGATGCGCATATCCAGAAAATGGGCGATGTGTATGTCATGTTCTACTTCTCGGCTTTTGAACCGAGCCGCAAATACAAGGCATTTAATACATTTGCTGCCAGTTATGACCTAGTACATTGGACGGATTGGAAAGGGGCGGATTTGATTATCCCTTCTAAAGACTATGATGAATTGTTCGCTCATAAGAGTTATGTGGTGAAATACAATGGGGTGGTGTATCATTTCTATTGTGCCGTGAATGACGCGGAACAACGTGGTATAGCCATTGCTACCAGCAAACCGATGGGACGTTCACAAGTGCATTTCCCGGAACGGGAGGTGAAGAATCGCCGGATGGTGATGGAATTGGATAAAGGATGGAAAACATGGCTGACGGAAGCAACTCATCTGAAAGGGTTGTTTGCTCAAAAGGCAATAGAAGTAAATATTCCTCATAACTGGGATGATTATTATGGCTACCGCCAACTGACACATGGTAATTTGCACGGTACTGCCATATACGAAAAGACCTTCACATTGGATGATTCTCAGTTTCTAATTTCCAACTCTTCATTCGGAAAACGTTATTTTCTTCGTTTTGAGGGAGTGGGGACGTATGCCACTATAACGTTGAATGGAAAGGATTTCGGCCATCATCCCGTAGGGCGTACTACGCTGACATTGGATGTGACGGATGCGTTGAAGCTGGGAGAGAATAAGCTGGTAGTGAAAGCGGAACATCCTGAAATGATAGCCGACATGCCTTGGGTGTGCGGTGGCTGTTCCTCGGAATGGGGATTCAGCGAAGGTTCCCAGCCTTTGGGAATTTTCCGTCCCGTGGTGCTGGAGGCTACGGATGAGATCCGCATTGAGCCTTTCGGAGTGCATATCTGGAATGATGATAAGGCGGGAACTGTCTTTGTGGAAACGGAGGTGAAAAATTACGGAAAGACTGCTGAGACGGTGGAAGTGGTTAATAAATTCAGTAATGCGGATGGCAAGCAGGTGTTCCGCCTGACGGAGAAGGTGACTTTGCAGCCGGGTGAAAGGAAGGTGGTGAAGCAACAATCGCCAGTGCAGAATCCTGTTTTATGGAGTACGGAGAATCCTTATTTGTATAAACTGGCCAGTATGATAAAGCGTGGTAAGAGTACTACGGATGAGATTAGTACACCCTTTGGTATCCGTACCATCAGTTGGCCGGTGAAACGGGAGGATGGTGACGGACGGTTCTATCTGAACGGACAGCCTGTCTTTATCAATGGAGTGTGTGAATATGAACATCAGTTCGGACAAAGCCATGCTTTCAGCCGTGAGCAGGTGGCAGCCCGTGTGAAACAGATCCGTGCGGCGGGCTTCAACGCTTTCCGTGACGCTCACCAGCCCCATCACCTGGATTATCAGAAATATTGGGACAAGGAAGGGGTCTTGTGGTGGACTCAGTTTTCGGCCCACGTGTGGTATGATACTCCGGAGTTTCGTGAGAATTTCAAGAAACTGCTCCGCCAGTGGGTGAAAGAGCGTCGTAACTCGCCCAGTGTGGTGATGTGGGGATTGCAGAACGAAAGCACGCTGCCTAAGGAGTTTGCCGAGGAGTGTAGTGAGATTATCAGGGAAATGGATCCTACGGCCCGTACCATGCGTGTGATTACTACGTGTAACGGTGGTGATGGGACAGATTGGAATGTTATTCAGAACTGGAGTGGAACCTATGGTGGTGATGTGAATAAGTATGGCCGTGAATTGTCACAGAAGAATCAGTTGTTGAACGGTGAATATGGGGCATGGCGCAGCATCGGATTGCATACGGAACCGGCAGCTTTTGATGTGAATGGTGTATGGAGCGAGGAGCGTATGTGCCAGCTGATGGAAACCAAGATACGACTGGCGGAACAAGCAAAGGACAGTGTGTGCGGACAATTCCAATGGATATTCAGCAGTCATGATAATCCGGGACGCCGCCAGCCGGATGAAGCGTATCGCCGGATAGATAAGGTGGGACCATTTAATTATAAAGGATTGGTGACTCCGTGGGAGGAGCCGCTGGATGTATATTATATGTATCGCGCGAACTATGTGCCGGCTTCCGAAGATCCGATGGTTTATCTGGCATCTCATACATGGGAGGACCGTTTTGCGACAGGCCGCAGACGGGCTACCATTGAGGCGTACAGCAATTGTGACAGTGTGTTGCTGTACAATGATGCGGTGGATGCTGAATACTTGGGACGGAAATTGAATCATGGGGTGGGGACTCATTTCATGTGGGAAAACCGCGATATCCGTTACAATGTGCTTCGTGCTGTGGGGTACTTTAAAGGAAAACCGGCAGCGGAAGATGTGCTGGTGCTGAACGGTCTGGAAAAAGCTCCTCATTTTGAGGCTCTTTACCGTGGTTCTGCTATAGTGCCTGTTGCTGCCGACCGGTTGAACGGAACTGATTTGTTGAAAGGAGCTGAGGGATATACGTATCTTTATCGTTTGAATTGCGGAGGAGACGCTTATACGGATACGTATGGTCAGGTCTGGGCGCAGGATAACAGCCGTTATTCTCATTCGTGGGCGGAATCGTTTGTTCATCCGTCGGATAGTGTACAGTTGTTGAGCCCTTATCAGGCGAGCCAGCGTACCACGAATGATCCCATTCATGGCACTAGGGACTGGGAACTGTTCCAGACTTTCCGCTTCGGACGCCATAAGCTGAACTTCCGCTTTCCCGTTCCGGATGGCGAGTATCGTGTGGAACTTTATTTTACAGAACCCTGGCATGGTACAGGAGGCGGCGTACAGACGGATTGTGAAGGCTTGCGTATTTTTGATGTAGCGGTAAATGATAAAGTACTTCTGGACGACTTGGATGTATGGGCTGAAGCGGGTCATGACGGCGCTTGCAAAAAGGTGGTGAATGCTATCGTGAAAGGGGGAGTCTTGAAGATTAATTTTCCGGAGGTGAAAGCGGGGCAAGCTTTGATTTGTGGCATTGCGATAGCTTGTAAAGGCGACTTGGATTCCGTTCGCTCTTTTTCTGCCCATAGCTTCAGCTGGGCTGCACAAGACAAGGAGGTGATGGAAAAGACTCCCAAAGAATTATTGCCTGAAGATAAAAACGCCCGTGCCAATGTGACTTATCAAGCGGAGGATGCTGTGCTGAAAGGTAAGTTCATAAAGAAAGAGGTTAAGAAACAAACCGGGGTTTTCTTTGGTAAAGGTACACAAAGCAGTATTACTTGGAACATTTCTACCGGTCTGGCACAAGTCTATGCTCTTCGTTTTAAATACATGAATGTTACAGGGAAGCCTATGAAGGTGCGTATGCAGTTCATTGATTCCAAAGGGGTGGTACTGAAGGAAGATAATCTGACTTTTGCCGAAACTCCCGGAAAGTGGCGTATGCTGAGTACAACGACGGGTACGTATATCAATGCAGGCTATTATAAGGTGGTGCTTTCCGCACCGGATATGGAGGGACTGGCATTGGATGCGCTGGATGTGCAATAAAGTATTTTTTTATTTGCCGGTAGGAATAAATAGTTTATCTTTGTTCTTTTAAAAAGTTTGAATTCGTCAGAACAGAGTTTATGCCAAAATTTATAATAGATAAGATAGGTCCGATAGAGCATGTTGATTTTACTTTGAATAAAGTGAACATGCTGATTGGTCCGCAAAGCAGTGGGAAAAGTACAATAGCTAAGGTTATCAGTTTCTGTCTATGGTTGGAAAAGGATGTGCTGATGCGTCGTAACACTGATTATGTAAGTTGGAGCTTTGTGGAAAAACAGTTGCTAGAGTTTCATAAATTGAAAAACTATCTGAATGAAGGATATGCTATATTCTTTGTGGGTGATGCTATTGATTTTTGTTATACAAAAGATATGTGCTTCGCTAAATTAAAAGACGGGTTTGAAAGGTGCAAAATTGGCAAAGTCGCTTATATACCCGCTGAAAGAAATGCTGTTACGTTACCCAATATTGCGTCATTGAAGATGCCTGAATATAATACAAGAAGCTTTATTTTTGACTGGTTGGAAGTTCATCAAAAGTTCCAAAAGAAAAATGCTGTCGATTTGCTGAAACTGAAATTGAAGTATTATTATGACGAATCATCCCAAAAGGATATGATTGTGCTGGAAGATGGAAAAGAAATAGGATTGGAGGAGGCTTCCAGCGGGTTGCAGTCGGTTGTGCCGTTGTATGTTTATGTATATTATTTAACCCATTGGATATATGATCATCAGGAAGATATTTCTTTTGAAAAGAAAGACAGAATAGAAGGGGCATTGTCCAGGGAGTATATTAAAATGTTTTCCAAACAAATGAATGTTGTTATGGATGAGGAATTCTTGAATCAGGCAGTAAAAGAAGCAAAGCTTTCTCCAGGGTTCAAAAAGATATTAGGAACAGCAAAGACCTTGAAAAAAGCGGGTAATGATTCTTTGGATAATTTGTTGGAAACCGTTTTGGAACTTGAAGAGAATATTTCTCATCCTCATTACTCCAACATTATAGTGGAAGAGCCGGAGTTGAATTTGTTTCCCGAAACTCAAAAAGATCTTATCTATGATCTGTTGGAGATGATCAATAGCGGACGGGATCATTTACTGATGACTACCCACAGCCCTTATCTGCTTTATGCACTGAATAATTGCATGCTGGGGGCTTTGGTACAAGAAAATATACCGGAAGAAGAGGAGGGATTACAAAAGATGAAGGATTCGTTTGTCAAGCCGGAGGATGTTTCTGTATGGGAGATTAAAAATGGAAAATTTTTTCCTTATAAAGAGAATCCGAACTATACTATTCAAGATGAAAGAGGATTGATTCGCAATAACTATTTTGATCGGATAATGAAGAATATCATGACAGACTTTGCTGCCTTAATGGATTATTGTGATGAGGATTGAAGCTTTTACAAGATATAATGAGATGACAGGTGACGCCTATGTCATGGATTATACACAAGCGACAGCCGGTAAACGGAAAGTATGTATAAAGGAAGAAGATCCTGATGATATAGCTTCTTTTCATTTGATTAATCCAAGAAAAACGACTTATTGGGCAGTGAATTTTGAGGAGAATCCGGCTGTGTTGAAAGGTTCTGATCAGTGTGAATGTATGTTTGTTTCCAGTAGGGCAAGCAGTAAGGGATGGGTTTGCTTGGTTGAACTTAAATATTGTTTGGAAAAGAACATAGAGAGGAATGCAGGAGATGCTTTTAAACAATTGTATGAAACATTGAACAAATTGGTGGAATTGAATATTGTAGATTATAAATCACATCGGATTTACTTAAATATATCTATACCTGAACATTCCCATAGGGCACCGTTTACTGCTTTTCAGAATACCCAAGATGATTTGTTGGAATGTTTATATACTCATAAGGTTAAAGTATTGGGATATAATGAAGTTCTGATATTAAATGAATGTTTTATCAGACCACCGAAAGAGGAGATCTGAAATCTATATGTATCATTAAATGGGCGATCTGAAAATATAAAATGGAATCATAAGGGGAAGGTTTCAGCATTTGGCATTTTTTACTATCTTTGTGCTCTGAAACTAACCTCTTAAAAATATGTTAATTGATTTACTGCATTCTTCTTATTTCTCGCTCTTTCTTATTGTAGCGTTGGGTTTTATGCTAGGGAGGATTAAGATAAAGGGCTTGTCGCTGGATGTGTCGGCCGTTATCTTCATTGCCTTGCTTTTCGGACATTTCGGTGTGATCATTCCTAAAGAATTGGGGAACTTCGGTTTGGTGCTCTTTATCTTTACCATCGGTATTCAGGCCGGTCCCGGATTTTTTGATTCTTTCAGGAGTAAAGGAAAGACACTGATTCTTATTACTATGCTTATTATTTGCTCTGCCTGTCTGACGGCGGTAGGACTGAAGTATGCTTTCGACATTGATACGTCCAGTGTGGTGGGATTGATAGCAGGGGCATTGACCAGTACGCCTGGTCTGGCGGTAGCTATAGACAGTACAAATTCACCGTTGGCTTCCATTGCATACGGTATTGCTTACCCGTTTGGAGTGATAGGGGTGATTTTGTTTGTGAAGCTGTTACCCAAGATTATGCGGGTGGATCTGGATAAAGAAGCGCGCAGGTTGGAACTGGAACGGCGCAGCGGTTTTCCGGAACTGACAACTTGCATTTTCAGAGTGACCAATCAAGCGGTATTCGGACGTACTTTGGCGCAAATAAATGCGCGTGCCATGACGGGAGCCGTTATTTCGCGGGTAAAGCATGAGGATTCTATATTGATGCCTAAAGCGAATACCATGTTGCTGGAAGGCGACTATGTGCAGGCGGTGGGAAGTGAGGAAGCGCTGAATCAGTTTGCCGTATTGGTTGGAGAACGGGAGGAAGGCGAATTGCCTCTGGACCAGACACAGGAGATTGAATCTTTATTGCTGACAAAGAAAGATATGATAAACAAGCAATTGGGAGATCTGAATTTACAACGTAACTTTGGTTGTACGGTAACCCGTATCCGTCGAAGCGGCATAGACTTGTCACCTTCTCCGGATTTGGCCTTGAAATTCGGTGATAAGTTGATGGTGGTCGGTGAACGGGAAGGACTCAGAGGCGTTGCTCGTTTGTTGGGGAATAATGCCAAACAGTTGTCTGATACTGATTTCTTCCCGATAGCTATGGGGATTGTATTAGGTGTATTGTTCGGTAAAATAAATATTTCATTTTCAGACAGCGTTTCATTTTCACCCGGATTGACCGGAGGAGTATTGATGGTGGCATTGTTGCTGAGTGCCGTGGGAAAGACAGGACCCATATTGTGGTCTATGTCCGGTCCTGCCAATCAGTTGTTACGTCAGTTGGGCTTATTGCTGTTTTTGGCTGAGGTCGGTACTTCTGCCGGTAAGAATCTGGTGGCTACTTTTCAGGAGAGCGGATTGTTATTGTTCGGAGTGGGGGCGGCCATTACTGTTGTGCCTATGCTGGTTGCTGTTGTGGTTGGCAGGTTGGTCTTTAAAATCAGTTTGTTGGATTTGCTGGGCACCATCACTGGTGGTATGACCAGTACGCCCGGTCTTGCGGCAGCCGATTCCATGGTAGATAGTAATATTCCGAGTGTTGCATACGCTACGGTGTATCCGATTGCAATGGTGTTCCTTATTTTGTTTATACAAGTGATCGCTTCGGCAGTTTATTGATATATCAAACAGCCGGGTGGGTATGTGCCAAAGGTAGTAAATACTTTTGGCACATTTTTTATTTGGATGAATGTTGTATTTTTATTTATCGATATGAGGAGAAAAAAATATTCATTTTGTTTCTTTTATAGATTTTAATTTATATATTTGTCACAACCTTAATATAATACGGAGAAAGATTAGGCTTATTCGGTGACAGAATGACGATTGGAATATGTATGAATAAGCTGAACTCATATATGGTATTTATAAATATACTCAATTTTATGAGGAATAAAGACACACACACTCGAATTACAGACAAATGCAGATGTTTGTTTGTAGTTGCCTATTCGGCAATGTCTATTACAGGATTGAGCTCCGTGCTCGCAGTGGAAAACCATGCACTATCTTCTCCGGTTTCAGATCGTGTGGAAAGCGTACAGCAGAAAAAACATGTTTCAGGTAATGTGCAGGATGCTAACGGAATGCCTTTAATCGGGGCGTCCGTAATTATCAAGGGAACCAATACCGGTATGATTACCGATATTGAAGGTAATTTCGCTCTTGATGCTAAACAGGGTGATATTATCGTAATCAGTTACATCGGTATGAAATCGGCGGAGGTGAAAGTGCCTGCTAACGGGCAAATAAGAGTGATGCTGAAGGAGGATTCTCAGTTGATGGATGAAGTGGTAGTGACTGGTTATGGTGATTTTAAGAAGGCTACTTATACGGGGTCTGCTTCTGTTTTGAATACGGATAAATTGGAGTCATTGCCTGTTGTGTCTGTAGCACAGATGATGGAGGCTAATATTCCGGGGTTAAGTTCAGTAGCCAGTTCTTCCCAGCCGGGTTCTAAAGCTACAGTGCGGGTGCGTGGAATTGCTTCTATGAATGCTTCTACAGAACCTCTTTATGTATTGGACGGTGTGCCGGTAGCGTCTAGGGATATGAGTGGTCTAAGTGCCAATGCCAGCGCGGGAGGACTTGGTTTGATCGAGACATTAAATCCTGCGGATATTGAAAGTATAACCGTATTGAAAGATGCCGCTTCTGCTTCATTATATGGAGCAAAAGGATCTAACGGTGTAATCCTTATTACTACTAAAAAAGGTAAGGAAGGTAAAATGAGAGTGAGTATGCAGGCTACTTACGGTATTACGGATATTGCTTACAATTATCGTCCGATAATGGGTGGTGAAGAGCGTAGGGAATTGATTTATGAGGGATTTGTTAATTATCGTTTGAATCAGGGGGACTCGGAAGCCGAGGCAAAGGCTTATGCGGATGGACAAATTGACAATTATGCGGCACGCCCGGTCAACGGATATGCTGATTGGGAAGATGCTTTATTGAAAAAAGGACATCAGCAAGACTATAGTTTGTCTGTAAGCGGAGGTAATGAAAAGTCGAATTTTATTGGTACGTTAGGATATACCAATCAGACAGGTATAAGCATAAATTCAGGAATGGAACGTTTTACCGGTCGTATTGATGCAAACAGTAAATGGAATAAATTTGAGTATGGAATGAATGCTACCTTTTCATGGACTCGTAATAAACATACGCCGGAGGGACAGTATTATGCCAGTGCGCTTTATTCTTCAAAATATCAATTGACCCCTTCTATACCTATTTATAATGAGGATGGCAGCTATCATACGGGTTTCCAGAATAATGGAGGCATTAACCCGCTGTATGAGAATTCTGTAGATTCAAATTATGCACGTCTGGCACGTACAATGGCATCTGCCAAGGCTGCCTATCATATCTTGGACGGGTTGAAGTTATCTACTATCTTTACAGTAGACTATTCTTTAAATAAAGACTTTTTCTTTTACTCGCCTGACGGTAAAGATGGGGAAGCTACACAGGGATCCGGACAGATGATGATGATTGAGAGAATGAGTTATACTTCACAAACGAATCTGGCATATAATAAAACGTTTGGTAAACATAACATTAATGCGGTCTTAGCGTATGAGGTTATGAAGTACGATTATGAGGATATGTATGGTGAGAAACAGGTTTACGGGCAAACACTTAATCCGTCGTTGGATAATGGTGCCAAACCTGCTGATCTTACTAATACAAGGCAGGAAGATGCTATGGTGTCGTATGTGGGAAGCTTGAATTATGGATATAATGATAAATATTATGCAGGTTTCAGTTTCCGTCGTGATGGCTCTTCCCGATTGGCACCTGATACCCGTTGGGGAAACTTTTGGGCTGTTTCCGCTTCATGGAGACTCTCTCAGGAAAACTTCATGAAACCGTGGGAGAATGTTGTGTCGGATATGAAATTAAGAGCATCGTATGGTGTGAACGGTAATCTGCCGACCGGTTATTATGGTTATCATGGAACTTATACTACCGGAGCATTTTATAATGGGAAACCTGCTCCGTGGGAAGATGCTATTGCTAATCCTGATTTGACTTGGGAAAAGAACTATGCATTGAATCTGGGGGTTGATTTAAGTCTGTTCAGACGGGTTAATTTGACTTTCGATTGGTATACCAGAACGACTAAGGATTTATTGATGAGTAAGCAATTGAATTCTATTAGTGGTTTTGGCAGTATTCTTACGAATGTGGGTGAAATGAAAAATACCGGTTTTGAAATAGAAGTACGCTCAAGTAATATTCAAACCAAAGATTTTAGTTGGACAACTTCTTTAAACTTGTCACATAATAAAAATAAGATTGTAAAACTGGCGGATCTTCCGGAATTTATAGATGGAAATTATATCAGAAAGGAAGGCTGTTCGTATGCGACAATTTATTTGAGAGAATATGCCGGAGTGGATCCTAATGACGGACGCCCGATGTATTATGACAATAAAGAAGACGAAAATGGCAATAGAAGCAGGAATATTGTGTATGATCCCAATGATGCCGACCGTGTGGAGTTGAAAGATATATATCCTAAATTAACCGGTGGATTGATGAATACGTTTAATTATAAGTTTATTGATTTATCTTTTAATTTGTCGTTTCATTTAGGTGGATATTCTTACGATGGTGCCATGTATGCTTTGCAAGATGACGGCTATACGGCACAATACAATAAGAGTACAGAGTTACGCCGCCGTTGGAAACAGCCGGGAGATATAACAGATGTTCCCCGATATGTGTATGGACAAGAGTATGGTGGCTGGTGGAACTCATCACGTGGTATTCATAGTACAGATCATTTGCGCTTGAAAAGTTTGATTGTTGGCGTTTCTGCTCCTCAGTCTTGGTTAAGAACCATAGGTATTAATTCTGCCCGTATTTATTTTTCGGGTACCAACTTGTTGACATGGGCTGCATACGATCAATATGATCCGGAGTTGAATGGAATTGTAAGTTATTTTACTCCTCCTCTTAAAACATTCGCATTTGGACTTGAACTTAAATTCTAATCAATTAACACCGAACTGTTTATGAAAAAAAATATAATTATATTAGGCTTGATTTCTTTATTGGCCGTATCGTGCGGGGATGATTTTTTAACCACTCATCCTGGTGATAGCGTTTCTACGGATTTGGCACTGAGTACAGAGCAGGATATAGATAATGCTGTGAATGGATTGTATGATTTGATGTCCAGCTATGGCTATTATGGCGGAACCATGTTTTTTTATGGGGATATGAAAGGGGATGATATGCAGAGTTCTTATAATAGCGGAAGAACTTGTAACCGGTGTTATTTATATGATCATCGCTCTACAAGCTTAAATGCCGGATATTTATGGGGACGTCCTTTTTATATTATCCGTAATGCATGGAATGTGATCAATGCGATTGATGATGGAAAAGTGCAAGGTTCAGAGCAAAGATTAAAGGAATTAAAAGGTGAGGCGATGACTATCATGGCACTTTGCCAGTTTGACTTGACCCGTTGTTTCGGTTATCCTTATACTAAGGATAAAGGGGCCGGTTGGGGAGCTCCAATTGTAGATCATGCAATTACATTAGATGAAAATCCGCCACGCAGCACTGTAGCAAAGGATTATGAGTTCATAATCAATACATTGGAGGAGGCTATACCTTTAATGAGTACTTCTAAAAATAACAGCCGGATGAATGCGTATGCTGCAAGAGCATTGCTGTCTCGTATTTATCTGTATCATGATGATAACGAGAAGGCGTTTCAAATGGCAAGCAACTTGATTGAAGAAGTGGAAGGAAATGGAATGTACCGTCTTTATACACGTGATGAATATATTCCGGCATGGGATCTGAAAAATACGTTTGGTACGGAATCATTATTTGAAATTGCTAATAGTACAGATGATAATGGAGGACGAAGTTCATTGGCATATCTAATGCATTGGAATGGGTATCGTGAGATTTTTGCTACTCAGAAATTTGTGGATGAGTTATTGAGTGATCCGGATGATATTCGCTGTCTGTTGCTGGAAAAGAATGTTTATAATAAAAATGATGTATGGTGGTTGAAAAAATGGCCGGGAACAGATGCTACGACTCCATCTTTTGAAAATAATTATGTTATTTTCCGTTTGTCTGAAGTCTATTTGAATGCGGCGGAAGCCGGAGTGAAAATAGGTGGGGCATCTGCCGTAAAAGGTTTGAATTATCTGAATGCAATTGTGCAGCGTGCTAATCCTGTAAAAGAAGTAACGGCGGCTGAATATACATTGGATAGGGTGTTGGAAGAAAGAAGTAAAGAATTGATAGGTGAGGGGCATCGTTTCTTTGATATGTTGAGAAATGGAAAGACCATTGTTCGTAAGGGAGGATATCATTTACCGGGTATCGTGGAGGAAATAGACTGGGATTATTATAAATGTGTTTTACCGATTCCAACAGACCAGTTTACATTTAGTCCTGATATGGAGCAGAATCCGGGATATACTAAAAATTAATTTTAAATAATTATTAAATGAGAGGGTGTGGTATCACACCCTTTTTTTGTGTGGACAAATTCTACATTCATGTGGATTTATTCTACAGTTTTACAGATGTTCTGTTTGCTTATTTAGTTAATATACAGTGATTTGACGGGCGGTTATTGTTGTTGGCATATCTTTTGACCGGAACATGATAAATTATTATATAATTATATAAATATAAATCATGAATAAATCTAGGTATGTTTTTTTCATTTTGGCTTGTTTATTCGGTTTGTACGTGCAAGCTCAGAATAGAACAGTGAAAGGACGTGTTCTCTCAGCAGAGGATAAAGAACCATTAATTGGAGCTACTGTCAAAATACCCGGTACATCTATCGGTGTGGTGACAGATATAGATGGCAATTTCTCTCTGGAAGTTCCCAACAAAGACAAAACATTAGTGATTGAGTTTTTAGGTATGAGTACACTAACGGCGAAGATACCTGCCAATGGGGTACTGAATGTATCTTTACGTCCGGATACACAACGATTGGACGAGGTTGTGGTGACAGGCTATGGTAATTTTTCCAAATCCTCATTTACCGGTTCGGCAAATACATTACGGGGGGACTTGTTGAAGAACGTTCCGGTTGTATCGGTAGAACAGAAGTTGCAGGGTATGACTCCGGGTGTGTCCATTTCGGGAAATTCCGGTCAGCCGGGTGCTAATCAAAGTATACGTATTCGCGGTATGGGGTCATTCAATGCATCGAAAGAACCTTTGTTTGTCATTGACGGAGTACCGGTGACTTCCGGAAGCTTGAGTGGTGGCTCGGCAGATGCCGCTTACATGAATAATTCTAAAACGAATATAATGAGTACGCTGAACCCTTCGGATATTGAAAATATAACAGTCATAAAGGATGCGGCGGCGGCTTCTTTATATGGTTCACGTGCGGCAAACGGTGTGATTCTGATAACCACTAAAAAAGGTACAAAGGGACGTGCTAAGGCTACATTAAAAATTGATGGTGGCTTTTCTAATGCTGCTGTGGAATTCCGTCCAACGTTGAATGGGGAGCAGCGTAGAGAGCTAATTTATGAAGGTTTGATGAACTTTCAGCAAGATGAGATAGCCAAGAATCCGGAGGCGGGATTGGCGTCGCCCACAGAGTATGCTGATTTACATATCAATGATTATGCCTCCATTCCGGAACTGGGATATACTGACTGGAGAAAGGAATTAATGCGTACGGCACATCATCAAAGTTATGAAGCGTCCGTATCGGGAGGTAATGACAAGACTACGTTCTATTCTTCATTGGGTTTTAACCGTCAGGAGGGTTTGGTGGAAAATTCTAATCTAGATAGATATACAGCGCGTTTGAATGTAACCCAGAAGGTAGGTTCCCGTGGGGAAGTGGGTGCCAATGTGATGTTCTCTCAATTGAATCAGGAAATGAATGAGGAGCGTGGATCATCTATTAATCCTTTCCTTTGTGTGGCTTTGAACACCACTCCGTCTTTTCCGGTACGTGACGCTGAAGGGAATTATGTAGGGTCATATCCCAGTAGCAATGTGAATCCGTTGCGTGATATCCGTACAGATTATAACCGTACCCGCATGACACGTATGTTTTCTACAGGCTATGCTTCGATAGATATTATCAAAGGGTTGAAATTAAAAGAAACGCTTAGCTATGATTATAATATTCAGAAAGATTCCCGTTATTGGAATCCGTTGAGTGGAGCCGGAGCTAAAAGTGGTAGTGATGCACAGACGGCAAAGGGATTTATAGAATATAGTAAATTGATTTCTTCCACTTCATTGGGATACAATACGACTATAGCACAGTTGCACCATGTGGACGCATTGATAGCTTATGAAATTGAAAATTATCAGACTGACAAAGCAATGGGGGATAAATCCAAACTTCCTTCAGATTATTTGGTGGAACCGGATAATGCAGCATCATTGAACAGCTTTGTGTCTTCTACTCAGGATTCAAGAATGATTTCTTATGTATCCCGTATCAACTATGATTATGATGACCGTTACTATATTGCTGGTAGCTTTCGTCGTGACGGCAGTTCACGCCTGTCACCCGAGAACCGTTGGGGAAATTTTTGGTCTGTATCCGGTATGTGGAATGTAGGTGCGGAAAAATTTATGCAATCTATAAAGAGTGTGCTGAGTGATTTAAAGATACGTGCCTCGTATGGTGTGAATGGTAATCAACCGGGTGCTCTTTACGGATATATGGGACTTTATTCCTACGGGCAGAATTATATGGGAGGCGGTGGATCTTATGAATCGGCATTACCGAACCCGAACCTTAAATGGGAAAAGAACTATAACTTGAATTTGGGACTCGACCTGGCATTTATCAATCGTATTTTTGTCAGCTTGGAATATTATAATCGCGATACGAAAGATTTGCTTTACAATCGTCCTATCAGTAGCACTACCGGTTTCCAAAATTATTTGGGGAACTTGGGACAACTGAATAATAGAGGTTGGGAACTGGAACTGCGTACCATAAACTTTGCCGGTAGCAACTTTAATTGGACTTCTGTTTTGAATATGACCCACAATAAAAATAAGATTGTATCATTGGATGGTAAATTGGAACAGTCTATCGAGGGAAGCTGGTTTATCCATAAAGTGGGGTTGCCGTATTCTACCTTCTATGTGAAAGAATATGCGGGGGTTGATCCTCAAACAGGAAAAGCTTTGTACTATATGAATACACAGGATGCAAATGGCAATTATGACAAAACAGTTACTACTGACGCTTCTGCAGCACAGGCAATTCCTTATAAGTCTGTGGATCCGAAAATTTCAGGAGGTTTTACCAATATCGTGAATTACAAATGGTTTGATTTAGCATTGACATTGACTTATTCTTTAGGAGGATATTCTTTTGACAAAACCGGAACTTATAATGAAACCGACGGTGCAAAAGAGCAGAACTATAACTTGCCCATTTATGAATTGGATCGTTGGCAAAAGCCGGGTGATGTGACAGATGTACCCCGATTTGTACTTGGCCAAGCAGCAGGACCGCAGAATTCATCCCGTTATGTACATAGCACGGATCATTTACGTGTAAAGAACTTGACTTTGGGCTTTACATTGCCAGATCAGTGGTTGACCAAACTGGGTGTCAGTAAAGCAAGATTGTATTTCTCAGGCAGTAACTTGTTGACGTGGGCAAAGTGGGACCAGTATGATCCGGAAGTGCCTGTTTCCGGTGAAGTATTTTGTGAAACACCTCCTATGCGTACTTACAGTTTTGGAATAGAAGTCTCTTTTTAATGAATTTCCTTTAAATTAGAACGAAATGAAAAAAATATATTTATCGATTGTTGCGGCTGTATCATTGATGTTTGTTTCGTGTACTGCTGATTGGCTGAATACAGATCCTTCTACGGCAGTTCCTAGTGATGATGCCATTAAAAATATAGATGATGCACAGGTGGCATTGAATGGTATATACCGATTAGCATCCGCACATAGTTATTATGGTGATAATTATCTTTATTATGCTGATTGTCGTGGAGAAGATGTGCAGGCACGTATTAATAAAGGAGCAGGCCGCAGGGTTTCTCCTTACTATTTCTTTGATGTTACGGCGGATGATAATTTTAATATAACCCTTGTCTGGAACCAACCCTATAAAGTGATCCATCAGGCTAACAGTCTGATAGAAAAGTTGGATGCGGGGAATGCCAAGCCGGAAGAAGTGGCACGGATTAAATCGGAGGCACTGGCAATGAGAGGACTGGCTTTATTTGATCTGACCCGTTTATTTGGTATGCCTTATACTTTGGATAATGGGGCTTCTTTGGGAGTTCCTATTGAGATTCAGACCACCTTGGAGGATCATGCTCCGGAACGTAACACAGTGGCACAATGTTACGAACAAGTGCTAAAGGACTTGAACGATGCGTTGGGAGGACTGACAAAAGAAAAACATGATGCCTATATGAATTATTGGAGTGTGAAAGCTTTACTTTCCCGGGTGTATCTGTATATGAATGACAATGAAAATGCATTGAAATGTGCAGAAGAAGTAATCAATGACAATGGGGGAATTTACCGGCTTTTTACTCATGATGAATATCCTTCTGTATGGGGAAAAGACTTCAACTCAGAGTCTTTGTTTGAATTCTATTTTACGATGTCTGAACCTTCAGGCGGTTCGGGAGGAGAAGGGGCGCCGATGGTGTATGCCGATAATGTGAAAGATTGGAATAACCTGATTCTGACAAAGGCTTATTTGGATTTGCTGAATGAAGACCCTGAAGATGTGCGCCATGTATTTCCTCATTTGCCGGAAAATGCAGTTGCAGATACATTGCCTGTAGCTGCCAAAGGTCAACCGAAATATCTGATTAAATATCCGGGGAAATCGGGCAGTGTGACCGATGCTGTTTCTACAGTCAATCCACAGGATAATGATCTTTGTATTCTCCGTTTATCCGAGGTCTATTTGAATGCTGCGGAAGCTGCTTTTAAAATCGGCAATACGGAAAAAGCATTGACATATCTGAATGCGATAGTTACCCGTGCCAATCCAGCGAAATCCGTAACATCTGCTGATCTCAGCTTGGAGCGCATTTTGAAAGAAAGACGTAAAGAACTGGTAGGTGAAGGTCATGCTTTCTTTGATTATATGCGTAATGGCAAGTCAGTGGACCGTTCAGGAGGCTGGCATCTGACTATGCCTGAAGATGCTCGTGTCATTACTCCTTCAGACCCTAGGGTGGCACTTCCTATTCCACAAACTGAAATTGATGCTAATCCGAATATAGTTCAAAATCCTAGATAATTGTTTTGTCCATGTTAAGTTTGCCCTTCTTTTCGATGATGATATCGGAGAGAAGGGTTTTCTTTTTACAATTTATATGGTACAAAATCATATTTCGTCCGTCTTCATTTGAAAAGAAAGAGCAAAAATATGAGAATATATGGATTGTTACTGTGCGGATGGATGACGGTATCCTTACAGGCCCAACAAATACATGATTGGGAGAATCATCATGTATTACAGATTAATCGGGAACCGGCAAGGGCTGCTTTTGTGCCTTTTGCCAAGCAGAAGGGGGATTGTTCGATGAGTCTGGACGGGATGTGGAAATTCCGGTGGACTCCTGTGCCTTCCGAACGGATAGCGGATTTCTACCGTACGGACTTTAATGACGAGGATTGGAAAAGTTTTCCGGTTCCTGCCAATTGGGAAATCAACGGATACGGAACACCTATTTATGTATCGGCAGGATATCCGTTTAAAATAGATCCTCCACGGGTAATGGGGGAGCCTAAAGCTTCGTATACCACCTACAAGGAACGTAATCCGGTGGGACAATACCGGCGTACTTTTATTTTACCGGCTGGGTGGAAAGCGGATGGGCAGACTTTTCTTCGTTTTGAAGGAGTGATGAGCGCTTTTTATGTATGGATAAACGGTGAACGTATAGGGTATAGCCAGGGAAGTATGGAACCTAGTGAGTTCAATATCACCCGTTGGTTGAAACCGGGAGAGAACCAAATAGCTTTAGAGGTTTATCGGTATAGTGACGGATCTTATTTGGAAGATCAGGATTTTTGGCGTTTTGGAGGTATTCATCGCAGTATTCATTTGGTGCATACTCCAGATATCCGTATCCGTGACTATGTAGTGCGTACCCTCCCTGCTGTTCAGGGGAATTATCAAGATTTCAGACTGCTGATTGATCCGCAGTTCAGCGTTTATCAGGGAATGGACGGTAAAGGCTATACGTTGCAGGCAGTGCTGAAGGATGCGGATGGAAGAGAAATAGTGAATATGGTTGGCAATGTGGAAGATATCTTGGATTTGGAGCATAAGGCGGCACGGATGAATGAATGGTATCCGCAACGTGGTCCACGTAAGATGGGACGTATGTCCGCCGTTATAAAATCTCCACAACGTTGGACAGCCGAAACTCCTTATTTATATAAGTTGGAGCTTCGTTTACAGAATGTAAACGGACAGACCATAGAGCAAGTGGAACAGCCGGTAGGTTTTCGTTGTATTGAAATAAAAGACGGACAAATGTTGGTTAACGGTAATTCTGTCCGCTTTCGTGGGGTAAACCGTCATGAACACGATCCGTATACGGCACGCGTGATGAGTGAGGAGAGAATGTTGCAGGATATATTATTGATGAAACAAGCCAATGTGAATGCAGTCCGTACCAGTCACTATCCCAATGTGAGCCGTTGGTACGAACTGTGTGACAGCTTGGGACTGTATGTGATGGATGAGGCGGATATAGAAGAGCACGGATTGCGTGGAACATTGGCCAGTACACCCGATTGGTACGCCGCTTTTCTGGATCGTGCGGTACGTATGGCGGAACGCGATAAAAATCATCCTTCGGTAGTGATGTGGAGCATGGGAAATGAAAGTGGTTACGGACCTAATTTTGCTGCTATTTCGGCTTGGCTACATGATTTTGATCCTACACGTCCCGTACACTATGAAGGAGCTCAGGGAGTGAACGGAGAACCCGATCCGAAAACGGTGGATGTAATCAGCCGTTTCTATACCCGTGTGAAACAGGAGTATCTGAATCCCGGCATTCCCGAAGGGGAAGACAAGGAACGGGCGGAGAACGCACGTTGGGAACGCCTGTTGGAAATAGCGGAACGCACGAATGATAACCGTCCTGTGATGACCAGCGAATATGCACATTGCATGGGAAATGCTTTAGGTAATTTCAAGGAATATTGGGATGAGATTTATAGTAACTCACGTATGCTGGGCGGCTTTATATGGGACTGGGTGGATCAAGGTATTTATAAGATATTGCCGGATGGCCGCCAGATGGTGGCGTATGGCGGTGATTTTGGTGATCAGCCTAATTTAAAGGCTTTTTGTTTTAATGGTGTGGTGATGAGTGACCGCGAAACTACGCCCAAATATTGGGAGGTGAAGAAAGTATATGCCCCGGTTAAATTGGAAATGGAAAAAGATCTTCAGGTTTTTCCAAAAGAACAAGATCTTTTAGTAAAAGAACAAGATGTTTTGCCCAAAGGATTAAGAGTTACGAACCGCAATCACCACATTGGTCTGGAAGGATATCGCTGTCTGTGGACTTTGATAGAGAATGGGAAGAAGATGGAACAAGGGGAACTGGCGCTTCCATTGGTGGCACCCGGTGAAACGGGAACGATGGCTTTGCCCGATGTCAAGATTAATAAGCAGGCTGATGTTCGATTGAATGTAAGTATAGTATTGAAAGAAGATGCTTTATGGGCGAAAGCCGGGCATGAGATTTTAAAGGAACAGTTTGCCTTGAATGATCATTTGATGGCGGTGGCTAACGGTGTACAACCGGGTAAACGTAAAAATAAGTTTTCTGTTTTGGATTTATGGAAAGATAGTTATTTTCAGGCTTTCCGTGCTCCGACGGATAATGATAAAAGTTTCGGTAACTGGTTGGCCAAGGATTGGAAGAATCAGAGATTGGATGCTCCTCAAGTAGAGGTGATTACTCCCGAAACGGAAACTCAGGAAACGAATGGCACCGTATCGAGGAAATCGGTTGTGAAATATCGTTATGCCAAAGGTAGCATCCGTGTCTCTTCCCATTATAAAATATATGTGGATGGAACGGTGGATTTGGAACAGACTTATCTGCCACAAGGAGAATTGCCGGAATTGCCTCGTCTGGGTAGTGCATTTGTATTGGGAGAAGAATACGAGAATCTTTCCTGGTACGGTCGTGGCCCGTGGGAAAATTATCCCGACCGTAAGACGTCCTGTCTGATAGGCAGATGGAGCAGCAAGGTGAGCAGTCAATATACACATTACCCCCGTCCTCAGGACAGTGGCAATCACGAGGATGTCACAGAGGTGACCCTTACCAATAAAGAAGGGAAAGGTATCCGTGTGACAGCCATAGACCGGCCATTTTCATTTTCGGCCTTATATTATACTGTGGATGATATTTATAAAGCAACTCATGATTGTGACTTGAAACCACGAAAGGAGATTATTCTCAGCCTGGATGCTGCGGTTTTAGGTTTAGGAAACAGTAGTTGTGGTCCGGGAGTGCTGAAGAAGTATGCCATTGATAAGCAGAAACCTCATACTTTGCGGGTACGTTTCAGTCTTATTAAATGACATATGGCAAAAGGTGTGAATGAGCGACACATCTTTTCGGGAAGCAGTCGGAAAAATAGAATTAAATTAAAAATCAAATATCAAAATGAAAAGAACAACAACTTTTTTATCACTCCTTGCTTTATCGGCAGGTTTGTTGGCGCAATCTTCCGTAAAAACAGAACGCCAATACTTGTCAGGACGTGGCTGTGATGATATGGTACAATGGGATTTCATGTGTACCGGTGGTAATAATTCCGGAAAATGGACGAAAATCGGAGTACCTTCTTGTTGGGAGCTGCAAGGATTCGGTACTTATCAGTATGGCATGAAATTTTATGGTAAGGCTTTTCCTGAAGGAGTAGCTGATGAACAAGGTTTGTATAAATATGAATTTGAGTTGCCTGCCGAATGGAATGGTAAACAGATAGAGCTGGTATTTGAAGGCTCTATGACTGATACGCAGGTAAAGATAAATGGTCGTAAAGCTGGCTCCATGCATCAGGGAGCTTTTTACCGCTTTATTTATAATGTGAGTGACCGGGTATTCTTCGGATCGAAAAAAAAGAATGTACTTGAAGTAACTGTAAGCAAGGAAAGTGCGAATGCAGGGGTTAATTTGGCAGAACGCCGTGCTGATTATTGGAATTTTGGAGGTATTTTCCGTCCTGTGTTTATCGTGGCGAAACCAGCTCAAAATATCGATCGTCTGGCAATAGATGCGAAGGCGGATGGGAATTTCTATGCTGATTGTTTTCTGAATATGGCAGTAGAAGGTGCTAGGATACATACTGTCATAACAGATGTTAAAGGGAAAAAAGTGGCCGAAAATACTTCGGATGTCCGTACAGGTAGCGATCATGCTTCGATTAATTTCACTGTAAAATCTCCTGAATTATGGACAGCTGAAACTCCGACTATGTATCAGGCTACGTTTACTTTGCTTGATAAAGCCGGTAAAACCCTGCATGTTGAAAATCAGAAATTTGGTTTCCGTACGATTGAAACACGTGAAAGTGACGGATTGTATATCAATGGTCAGCGTGTGATGATTAAAGGAGTGAACCGGCATAGCTTCCGTCCTGAAAGCGGACGTACACTGAGCAAGGCAAAGAATATTGAAGATGTATTGCTTATCAAAAGCATGAACATGAATGCTGTTCGTCTAAGTCATTATCCTGCTGATCCCGAATTCTTTGAAGCTTGTGACTCTTTGGGACTTTATGTAATGGATGAATTGAGTGGCTGGCATGGCAAGCACGAAACTATCAACGGGCAGAAGCTGGTAAAAGAAATGATTACCCGTGATGTAAACCATCCGTGTATTATCTGGTGGAGCAATGGTAATGAAAAAGGCTGGAATACTGAATTGGATGGTGAATTTCATAAATATGATCCTCAGAAACGTCCGGTGCTTCATCCGCAAGGCAACTTCAGCGGATATGAAACTATGCACTATCGTTCTTATGGAGAAAGCCAGAACTATATGCGTCTGCCAGAAATATTTATGCCGACCGAATTCTTGCACGGGTTGTATGATGGGGGCCATGGAGCAGGATTGTATGATTATTGGGAAATGATGCGTAAACATCCTCGTTGTGCCGGAGGTTTTCTTTGGGTGCTGGCTGACGAGGGCGTGAAGCGTGTGGATATGAATGGATTCATTGACAACTGCGGCAATTATGGAGCTGATGGTATTGTAGGACCGCACCACGAAAAAGAGGGAAGTTATTTTACCATCAAGCAGGTGTGGTGTCCTATTCAAATCAGGGTTGATAGCCTTGACAGTCAGTTTGACGGCAAACTGAGAATAGAGAACCGGTACGATTTTTTGAATGCGAATACTTGCCGTTTCACCTATAAATATGTACAATTGCCTTCTGTGACCGATAAGGGGGGAATGAAAGTGATGAAACAGGGAGAGGTGAACTGTCCCGACATTCCTGCTCACGGTGTGGGTACACTGACTATTCCTGCGGCTATGAAGGGAGCCAATGCTCTACTGCTGACCGTTACGGATAAAAATGGGAATGACCTTTTTACATGGAGCTATAAACTGGAAGACATTGCCGGATTGCAACAGGTTTCTGCCGGAAACAAGCCTTCTTATAAAGAAACTGCCGATGCATTGACGGTTGATGCTGGAGGACGTACATTTACTTTCTCTCAGAAAGACGGACAACTGAAAGGGGTGAAGATTGGAAGCCGTACCATCAGCCTGACAAATGGACCTCGTTTTATTGCTGCGAAGCGTTCGGACCGTTCTATGGACCAGTTTTACAACCATGATGACAAAGAGGCTGAAAAGAAGAAAACCCAATATACAACATTTGAGGATGCCGGTTGTTTCACGGGCTTTAGCGTGCGTGAAGAAGGCAATAACGTAGTAGTTACCGCTAACTACAAACTGGGATGTTTTGATCAGGCTGTATGGACTATCTCCCCTGACGGTACCGCTGCTATAGACTTTACATACAACTTTAGTGGTGTTGTGGATTTGATGGGGGTGATGTTTGATTATCCGGAAGATAAAGTGTTGAGCAAGCGTTGGGTAGGTGACGGCCCTTACCGTGTATGGCAGAACCGTCTGCATGGCCCGCAGTTGGGCGTATGGGAAAATGAGTATAATGATCCCATTCCTGCTGAAAGCTTTACTTATCCCGAATTTAAAGGGTATTTCGCTAATGTGCAATGGATGACTTTGGAAACACAGGAAGGAATGATAAGTATTTGTAACCGTACTCCTCAGAATTATGTAGGGGTTTATCAGCCTCGCGACGGTCGTGACGGCTTGCTTTATACTTTTCCTGTTACCGGTATCAGTCTGATGAAAGTAATTCCTCCGGTTCGTAATAAAGTGAATACGACAGATTTGATAGGTCCGTCTTCACAAGCATTTTGGGCTGATGGAGAATATGGAGGAGGTATCACGTTAAAATTTGAATAACAGTGAAAAAATAGATTGTAAAGGGAAGAGAAACTTTGTTTATTCTTCCCTTTTCTTTTTTTATTTGACTTGAACTCTCTATATTTGAGAAATTGAGTACAAATTACAACTTTGTTCGTTTATTATTAAATATAGAATAAATAACTTATGAAGATAAAACATCTGTTTGTATCCATATTGCTGGTAACCGGATTCCAACCGATGATAGCACAATCCGCTTTACGGCAACAGTTTGTAAATTCACCCGTACAGGAAGTTCGTCCTTGGACTTTCTGGTATTGGATGTTTGGCGCTGTAACTCCCGAAGGGATTACTGCAGATTTGGAGGCCATGCATCGTATAGGTTTGGGTGGGGCCTATCTGATGCCTATTAAGGGAGTAGAGCAAGGACCTCAATACGAGGGAAAAGCCCAGCAACTTACCCCTGAATGGTGGCGTATGGTCACTCATAGTATGAGAGAGGCTGATAGGCTAGGCATGCAGTTGGGAATGCATATCTGTGATGGCTTTGCCTTGGCGGGAGGTCCTTGGATAACTTCCGAAGAGTCGATGCAAAAAGTGGTATGGAGTGATACTATAGTGAACGGTGGGAATATTCGTAATTTGACTTTGCCCATGCCCGAAGCACTGGATGGCTATTATGAAGATATCGTTACCTACGCCATTCCATTGGAGCGTCAGCCTGAGGATACTTCATTGAAGCCGAAGGTAACTTTCGGCAATTTGAAATCGGCCGTTATTAAAGATGAATCCAAAGCTGTGAACAGAGATGAAAAAGGAGTTTTCCGTTCCTCTTATCCTTGTTGGATTCAGTATGAATATGCAGAACCTGTGACTTGCAGTAATGTGGAAATTATTTTGGGAGGAAATAACTACCAGGCACATCGCCTGAAAGTATTGGCCAGTGAGGATGGACGGACATTCAAAACAGTGAAGCAACTGGTTCCTGCCCGGCAGGGATGGCAGAATACGGATTTCCAGTCCACTCATGCTATCCCTCCTGTTACCGCCCGTTACTTCCGTTTTGAGTGGACTCCCGTGGGAAGTGAACCGGGTAGTGAAGATTTGGATGCAGCCAAATGGAAACCGAATTTGAAAATCAATGATATAGTCCTTCATACGGCTCCACGTATTCATCAATGGGAGGGAAAAGCAGGACTGGTGTGGCGTGTAGCTACTGCTACTACTTCGACGGAAATACCTGATGCGGCATGTGTGCAGCCGGATGAATTGATCAATCTCCCTTTGTATCAGGGCAGGCTGACCGCCCGTTTACCCGAAGGTAAATGGCGTATTCTCCGCATGGGACATACGGCAACCGGACATGTAAATGCTACTGCCGGAGGTGGTAAAGGATTGGAATGCGACAAGTTCAGTACCAAGGCTGTTCAGAAACAGTTCTCGAACTGGTTTGCGGAAATGTTCAAAAAGACGGATGAAGCCGTGGCACGCCGTGTGTTGAAATATATGCACGTAGACAGTTGGGAGTGTGGCAGTCAGAACTGGAGTGATAACTTCGCGGCGGAATTTAAGAAACGTCGTGGATATGATTTGATGCCTTATCTTCCTTTGCTGGCAGGTATTCCGATGGAAAGCGCCGCTCGCAGTGAGCAGATATTGCGGGATGTCCGTACCACCATCGGAGAACTGGTGACTGATGTGTTCTACACCGTATTGGCTGATTGTGCCCGTCAATATGATTGTCGTTTTTCTGCCGAGTGCGTAGCTCCTACTATGGTCAGTGACGGATTGATGCATTATCAGAAAGTGGATTTGCCTATGGGGGAATTTTGGTTGAACAGTCCTACGCATGATAAACCCAATGATATGCTGGATGCCATCAGCGGTGCGCATATTTATGGAAAGAATATTATCCAGGCCGAAGGCTTTACTGAAATTCGTGGCGTATGGGATGAAGACCCTGCCATGCTGAAACCTTTGCTGGACCGTAACTATGCACTGGGTATTAATAAGCTCTTTTTTCATGTCTATACCCATAATCCCTGGATGAACCACCGACCTGGTATGACATTGGACGGCATCGGACTCTTCTTCCAGCGCGACCAGACCTGGTGGGAGGAAGGAAAATCTTTTGTAGATTACATCACCCGTTGCCAGACTTTGTTGCAATACGGTCATCCGGTGGCTGATATCGCCGTCTTTACCGGTGAAGAAATGCCACGACGTTCCATTTTACCCGAACGGTTAGTTTCGATGCTTCCCGGTATCTATGGAGCCGAACGGGTGGAAAGCGAACGGATTCGGCTGGCTAATGAAGGTCAACCTACCCGTGTGCGTCCTGTCGGTGTTACCCATTCGGCAAACATGGCCGATCCCGAAGACTGGGTGAACCCGATGCGTGGCTATGCCTACGATTCTTTCAACAAAGATGCTCTGTTACGTTTGGCAAAAGCGGAGAATGGAAGAATGGTACTTCCGGGAGGAGCTTCTTATAAAGTATTGGTGCTTCCTACAGCCCGTCCTATGAATCCTGATAACCTGCCGTTGTCTCCTGAGGCACAGGCAAAAGTAGAGGAACTCCGTGTGGCAGGTGTCATTATTCCGAAATTGCCTTATCGGGAAGATGATTTTTCTTCTTTCGGTGTGGAACGGGATGTACTTCTTCCTGCTGATGTGGCATATACTCATCGGAGTGGGGAAGAGTATGAGATTTATTTTGTAGCCAATCAGGTGGACAGTTTGCGTATATTCAATGCTTCTTTCCGCATTGCGGGACGCACGCCTGAATTGTGGAATGCGGTAACAGGAACCATAACTCGTCCAGCACAATGGAAAGAAGCGAACGGTCGTACCGAAGTCGCTTTGTCTTTGCCTGCCAATGGATCTGTATTTGTAGTATTCCCCAAAGAATATTCAGAAGTTTCTCCGGAACAGACCGAAAGGGAACCTGTATCCATATTGATCAAGGAATGGACAGTAACATTCCCCTCTGTGCGTAAGACTGTCACTCGTCCGGCATTATTTGACTGGAGTAAGGAAGAGGATGAAAAAATAAGATATTATGCCGGACATGCTACTTACAGAGGGTTATTCAGATGGAAGAATGAACAGGACGGAAGAATCATTCTTCGCTTGGGAAAAGTGGCCAATGTGGCGACTGTACGTGTCAACAGCATTGCATGCGGTACAGCTTGGACAGCTCCCTATGAAGTGGATATTACCGATGCGCTTCGTAACGGAACCAATGTATTGGAAGTGGAGGTAGTGAATACTTGGGCGAATGCGCTCCGTGGGGCTGATTTGGATAAAGCGCCTTTTGAGGGGATATGGACGAATGCAAAATTCCGTCTGCCCGGAGATGATTTGTTGCCTGCCGGATGGATGGGACCTTGCGAGTTTTTTAAAACTAAAGAATAATGGTAATCACACATAATATGAAAAATAAGAAACTACTACTGGGAATTGCTTGGGCATGGTTGATTTGCCTGTCGGCAAATGCGGAAGTGAAATTGCCCGCTTTCTTTTCAGATGGCATGGTGATGCAGCAGCAGACTCGTGCCAATTTATGGGGAACAGCTACTCCCAATGCATCGGTGAAAATTACAACAAGTTGGGATAAACAAACCTATAAAATTACTGCCGATACAAAAGGCGCGTGGAAACTTGCTTTATCCACCCCCTCTGCCGGAGGTCCTTACACGATTACTTTTGATGATGGAAAGTTGACTGAAATACGTGATATCCTGATGGGGGAATTATGGTTATGCTCCGGTCAAAGTAATATGGAAATGCCCATGAAAGGTTTTAAAAACCAGCCGGTGGAGAATAGCAATACAGATGTGATGAACAGCCGTAATCCGCAACTCCGCCTGTTCACCGTAAAGCGGGCTTCCTCTTTTACTCCGAAAACAGATGTGGTAGGAACCTGGCAGGAAGCTGTTCCGGCAACCGTGCGTGAATTTAGTGCTACTGCTTATTACTTCGGTCGGATGATACAACAGCAGTTGAATATACCTGTGGGTTTGATTGTGGCTTCTTGGGGAGGCTCTGCCTGTGAAGCCTGGATGCATCCGGATTGGTTGAAGGCATTTCCCGAAGCAAAGATTCCCCAATCGGAAGCCGATATCAAGTCAAAGAACCGTACTCCGACTGTACTCTATAACGGTATGCTTCATCCGCTCATCGGATTAGCCATGCGTGGAGTTATCTGGTATCAGGGGGAAGATAACTATAACCGGGCTTCTACTTATGCCGATATGTTCAGTGCACTGATACGCGGGTGGCGCGAAGAATGGCAGCAAGGGGAATTTCCCTTCTATTATTGTCAAATTGCACCTTATGATTATGGAATTATTACTGAGCCTGGCAAGAATGTGATAAATTCTGCTTATCTTCGCGAACAACAAGCTATGGTAGAACACCGGGTGGGCAATAGTGGTATGGCTGTATTGTTGGACGCAGGAATGAAAACGGGGATTCATCCGGGTAAAAAGAGGGTAGCAGGAGAACGTCTGGGGCGTTTGGCATTAGTAAAAACTTACGGAATGAAAGGTGTTACGGCCGAAAGTCCTTACTATGCAGGAATGGAAGTAAAGAATGATACGGTAATAGTCAGTTTTGATCGGGCGCCGATGTGGATAAATTGTAAAGACCGTTTTGAATCATATAACTTTCAGGTTGCAGGCAAAGATCGGGTTTTTTATCCTGCTAAAGCGTGGATACAGAGAAGTAAAATGCTTGTAAAGAGCGAAAGAGTACCTCATCCGGTGGCAGTTCGTTATGGTTTCGAAAATTATGTGGAAGGAGATTTGTTTGGTGAAGATTTACCTGTGTCGTCTTTCCGTTCCGATGACTGGTAAAAACAGAAAAAAATGAAGAATATCTTTACGTTTTTATTATTAGTATTTATTGGCGGGCAGTTTCTGTGGGGACAGCCTGCCAATTTGGTTTGGAATACTCAAAGCCGGAATGCTTCGGAGTCCATGCCTTGCGGAGGTGGGGATATCGGTATGAATGTATGGGTAGAGAATGATGATGTTCTGTTCTACCTTAGTCGTAGCGGTTCTTTTGACGAGAATAACTGTCTGTTGAAGCAGGGACGGTTTCGTGTGAGGCTCATTCCGAACCCTTTTGCCGGAACGGCTTCTTTTCGGCAGACTCTGCATCTTAATGATGGTTATGTCAGCGTAAGTAGTGATAATGCTACTCTTATTATTTGGGTGGATGTGTTTCATCCTGTGGTACATGTTGAGGTGAAGACGAAGGAACTGACTTCTATGCGTGTAAACTTTGAAAGCTGGCGTTATGAAGATCGTCCGGTGCGTAAAGGGGAAGGGCAGCAATGCTCTTACAAATGGGCCATTCCTGATGGATTGATGACTAAGCGTGACTCTGTCTGTGTGGAAGAAGATAATTTTACTTTCTTTCATCGGAATCCTGATCGGACTATTTTTGATGTGGTAGTAGACCAACAAGGTATGAATGAGGTTAAGGAACAATTATATAATCCTCTGAAAAATCTAATATTTGGCGGTCGGTTATCCGGTGATAATCTGGTTTATACCGGTACACGTCGTGGGCATTATGCGGGAACTGAATATCTGGCATGGATGTATAAAAGTAAAAAACCTGTATATAAGCAATCTGTGCACATTGCCTTGAATACGGAACAAGGTACGGTTCCTGCATGGGAAGCATCATTGGCCCGTACTGAGAAGGAAATAAATGTATCCAAAGACAAACAGGCTACCCGTCGTTGGTGGAATGATTTTTGGAAACGTAGCTTTATTGAGGGGGAAGGTGAAGCGGGAGATGCTATCCGTAACTATACACTGTTCCGCTATATGTTGGGATGTAACGCCTATAGCCAATGGCCTACAAAGTTTAACGGGGGACTGTTTACTTTTGATCCTATGTATGTGGATCAGATAATGGAATTCACCCCTGATTTCCGGAAATGGGGAGGAGGAACCATGACTGCACAGAATCAGCGTTTGGTTTATTGGCCTATGTTGAAAAGCGGTGACTTTGACTTGATGAAATCACAATTTGACTTTTATCTGCGTTTGTTGCCGACAGCCGAAGCGCGTACTCGTGCCTATTGGGGACATGCTGGCGCTTGTTTCACTGAGCAAATGGAGAACTTTGGTCTTCCTAACCCTGCAGAGTATGGTTTTAAGCGTCCTGCGAGTTTTGATAAAGGCTTGGAATATAATGCATGGTTAGAATACGAATGGGATACCGTTCTTGAGTTCTGTCAGATGATATTGGAAACAGCACGTTATGACAGTTTGGATATCAGCTGTTATACTCCTTTAATAGAAAGTTCGCTTAGTTTCTTTGATGAACATTATCGTCAGCTTGCGTTACAACGTGGCCGTAAGGATTTGGATGGTAGCGGTAAACTAGTGATTTATCCAGGATCGGCTTGTGAAACTTATAAGATGGCCTACAATCCATCCTCAACCATTGCTGCACTGCGCTCTGTTTTACAAACTTATAGGCGTAAACCGGATATGCTGGCACGTATTCCTGAGATTCCTTTGCGCATAGTGGATGGGAAGGAAATGATTGCTCCGGCACAGGTTTGGGAACGGGTGAATAATATTGAAACCCCTCAACTTTATCCCGTGTTTCCCTGGCGTATTTACGGAGTGGGCAGGGAAGGTCTGGAAATAGCTCGTAATACCTATTTATATGATCCTGATGCCCAGAAATTCCGTTCCCATACCGGGTGGAAGCAAGATAATATTTGGGCAGCCTGTCTGGGAATGACAGAGGAGGCTGCACAACTTACCTTAGAGAAAATGGCAAACGGCCCTCATCGTTTTCCCGCTTTTTGGGGACCAGGCTATGACTGGACGCCTGATCATAACTGGGGAGGCAGTGGCATGATAGGTATGCAGGAAATGCTGTTGCAGGAAGCCGATGGAAAGATTTTATTGTTTCCTGCGTGGCCAAAAGATTGGAATGTGCATTTCAAATTGCATGCTACAGGGCAAACCACTGTAGAAGCTACTCTGAAAGAGGGTGCAGTGGTTAGCTTGACCGTACAACCTAAAGAACGGGAAAAAGATGTGGTAAATTGTTTACTGAATAAATAATTTAGGGTTAAGGAGATGAGTTTCTTTTAGATTCATCTCCTTTTTCTTTAAATATAATCAAATTCAGAACTTGTCACTCCTTTCGTTTTTCCATTCTTGTTTATTTGTATGGCAATCAGTGTCGGAACATTGTTTGACGGCTTTGATTGCCTTTGTTGCGTAAAACAAGAACCAAAATATCCGATGTTTTGTTCTTAATATCATAAATAGATTCAAAATGGTTATGAAAAAGATTTTAATAGCTTTGGCCTTGTTGCTGACTGGCATTGCAAGCGGATCGGCATGTACCGGTATTTCGTTCCTGGCCGAAGATGGTGGATATGTGCAGGCACGTACCATAGAGTGGGGGAATAGTTACCTTCCGAGTGAGTATGTTGTTGTTCCCAGAGGACAAGAATTGGTATCTTATACTCCAACGGGTGTAAATGGCTTGAGATTTCGGGCTAAATATGGTATGGTAGGACTGGCTATCATTCAGAAAGACTTTGTGGCTGAAGGACTGAATGAAGTAGGACTTTCGGCTGGATTGTTTTATTTTCCTCATTATGGGAAGTATGAAGAATATGATGAGGCTCAAAATGCAACTACTTTGTCGGATTTGCAGGTGGTGAACTGGATGCTTTCCCAGTTTGCTACTATAGACGAAGTGAAAGCAGCTATAGAAGGGGTGAAGGTGGTGTCTCTTGATAAACCTGGTAAAAGTTCTACGGTACATTGGCGCATTGGCGATGCTAAAGGAAATCAAGTGGTATTGGAGTTTGTGGATGGTGTTCCTCATTTTTATGAAAACAGGGTAGGAGTACTCACCAATTCTCCCGATTTTCCATGGCAGGTGACTAACTTGAATAATTATGTAAATTTGTATCCGGGGGCTGTCACTCCACAGCAATGGGGTGGGGTGACTATTTTCCCTTTTGGCGCAGGTGCTGGATTCCATGGCATTCCGGGGGATGTGACTCCTCCATCCCGTTTTGTTCGTGTAGCGTTTTATAAGGCAACAGCTTCGGCGTGCCCTACAGCGTATGACGCTATATTACAAAGTTTTCATATTCTGAATAATTTTGATATTCCTGTCGGTATAGAACATGCGTCAGGAAAAGCACCTGATATTCCCAGTGCTACACAATGGACTTCGGCTATTGATTTGACAAACAGGAAAGTGTATTATAAAACGGCATATAATAACAATATTCGTTGTATTAATATGAAGAAGATTGATTTTGATAAAGTGAAATATCAGTCGTATCCATTGGATAAGGAGTTGAAACAACCTATAGAAGAGATTATTGTGAAATAGTGTGGGGGGGAAGCTGTTGACGGAAGTACATGGAAATTTTAATCGCAATGAATGAAAAATGGATAAAATGTATTTTTTTAGAAAAAAGTTCTAGAAATGTTTGCAAATACAAAAATAAACCATACCTTTGCACTCGCAATTCGGAAGAATAGCAATAACAAAGGATTGATTCGCTAGCTCAGCAGGTAGAGCACAACACTTTTAATGTTGGGGTCTTGGGTTCGAGCCCCAAGCGGATCACTAGAAGGTCAGGGAGTTACATCAAAGTAATTCTCTGACTTTATGTTTATTACGCTAGTTTACCTGCTCCATGTAAACATGTAGATGTTAATTGTGGGGGGCAGTAGAAATGAAGTGTGGATAGGGATTTTCCCCGTCCATACCTTTCTTTAGATTTATACACACATACAGAGTTGTGTGAAAGGAGCCGACAAGAGCTTTTCAATAAGTTTAATCTTTCCGTTACCATGAAATCCAAGGGACAGAGATTCTTAAAAAAGTAACAACCCCACCGGCGGAATAAAATGAATGCATATCACATTCCATTCTTATAGCCTAAGTCTTTTCTTTCTCCAGATTAAACCTTTTTATACGGATACCTTCTATCTCCATAAGCTTTGGAGTTAACTCCAAAGCTTATGGAGATAAAACAAACAGGAAAAAAGACCTTAACCATACGGCAGGAAAGGTTTAGGGATGCGAATAAGATCTTTTAGGGCGAGTCTGATTCCAAAGTCTCTTACACATTCCTTACGGATAAAAAGTCCCATTAAAATTCAACTCCTCCCTAATTGTTTCCGTCAAATGGTTTCGTGGTTGCCTCTCCCTTTTGGGATATGCCTTTGCGGCTGATAACGCATTTGAGTGTTTTGTAAAATATCATCATGTCTGTCATGAAGCAAACATGGTCTACGTACCAGATATCCAGTTCGAATTTCTTTTTCCAGCTGATTGCGTTTCTTCCATTTACTTGTGCCCATCCAGTGATGCCGGGGCGCACTTCATGTCTTCTTGCTTGCTCTTCATTGTATAGAGGCAGGTATTGTACCAATAATGGACGGGGGCCGATCAGAGCCATGTCTCCTTTCAATACGTTGAAAAGTTGAGGCAGTTCGTCAACGGAGGTGGCACGGACTATTTTCCCTATGGGGGTCATTCGTAAGCTGTCGGGTAAAAAGTTTCCGCGACAGTCTTTCCGGTCATTCATGGTTTTAAACTTGATGATCCTGAATATTTTTCCGTTCTTTCCCGGACGTTCCTGAAGGAAAAAAATGCCGCTACCCCTGTTGGCTATGGCAAGTAACAAGATGGTTGACAATAGGACAGGAGAGGTCAATAATATCAGAAAGGCGGCTATAAGACAGTCCAGCGGATATTTGAAATAACGGGTATATCTGCTCTTCTTCATGGTTGTGGATTATTTTTTATAATCCGGCACGGTGAACCACAGGCTGTCACTCCGTCAGGTATGTCTTTGCACACTACTGATCCTGATCCGATAATGGTCCATTTGCCTATTTTAACTCCGGGGTTGATCACTGCTCCGGCACCTATCCATGAGCCTTCCCCCACTTCCACATTGCCACATAATGTGGCGTGTGGCGAGACATGTACATAGTCTTCCAATATACATTCATGATCAATAGCGGCGCCAGTGTTGACAATGCAATGTTTACCTGTTTGGCAGCAACTTTGCAATATACTTCCTTGCATGACAACACTGCCTTCTCCTATTTTTGTATAGGGGGAGACAATGGCATGGATAGAGATGACCGTACCGAATACAGCGTTTTTTTTATACAATTGTTCCGCTATATTTTTTCGGATGCTGTTGTTTCCGATACTGATAAGTATCGGGAACATTCGTTTTGGATCGTAGGAAAGAACATGATATTCCATCCATTCCTGTATGTGGGGATTATCATCTATGATGCCCGTCAGTTCAGTGCTGTTTTCTTTCAGTATATCCATGATCACTTTGGCGTGTCCGCCGGCTCCGTATAAATACATATTGTCAGTCTTTATTTTGTTAGATTTGAAATCTGTTCTTGATAGACCTTTCGTAAGGCTTCCCATAGCGTCCGGCGGTCGTATTTTTGAACAATCTGTGGGCGGGCAGCCGAGGCCAATTGTTCTACGAGCCGTGGAGAAGAGAGAAATCCGCACATGGTGCGATATAGGTATTCGCTGTCATGAGGAGGAATAATGATACCGTTCTTTCCGTTTTCAATGATTTCGTTACATCCGTTGATGTTCGTTACGATGCAAGGTAATCCCATCGCTCCGGCTTGTAATATTACATTGGGGAATCCTTCCCGGTAACTGGGGAATACGAAGGCATCCGCAGCGGCTAAAAAAGGGCGGATATCCTCTTGCCATCCCATAAATTTTATGGCGGGATGTTTGTGTATATGTTCTGCTGTTTCAGGAGTTACCGGATCCAGTTCCGCTTCAAAGTCTCCCACTAGGCAAAGACGACAGTTTGTAAATTCCTGTTGTAGGCGGACAAAAGCTGAAACCAGTTCGTTGATACCTTTATCCCGCACCAATCGTCCGACGAAGCAAAAAGTGAAACAGGGGTTCCGGCGATAGATTTCCGCTTGTCTCATTACCTCCGGTGTCCGGTCAAAATAAGCAAGGTCAATTCCGTTGATGTTACCGTTTCCGATAAGATGCAATGCCCGGCTGGTGATATGGAAACGTTCCAGATCTCTCCTCACACCTTTCCCTTCCGGATTGAGGTAGGTCGCACAGGCACAAGTGAGTTTGTCTGTAGCAATTAATAACTGCTGTTTCCAACCTGTAGTTGAAGGGAATACTAGTCCTGTGAAAGTGTGGATCCGGATGGGAACCCTGCATATTCGGGCGGCCATCATGGCCAACAGCCCCGCCTTGGGTGTCAGCGAGTGGACTATCTGCGGTTTTTCTTTGCGGAACAGGATGATGAGCCTGATCAGTGCAATCAAGTCTTTCAAAGGGGCAATGTGGCGCTCCATCGGGATAGCGCAAGTTCTGACGCCTTCTCTTTCCGCTACTTTGTGTAATTCCTCTCCGGACGAAGAGACAGCTAATACTTCATAAGTTTCTGCCAACATCTTCAACTGTCCTTGCAGCAGGAGATGGAGCGAAAGGGGAACGGTGGATATGCGTATTACTTTGGGTTTCATACAGATGGTTTGTGTCGTAAACGATAATAAAGATACCCCACCCATTCGTGCGTTAGTTCTGGCCAGGAAGCCAAGACGTGCCAAGATGGCAGGAAATTCGTTTTTTCCCCCTTTATTTCGGGAAACGTATCGGTGATATATGTGTCCGGATTCAGCCCCGCTGCATGGAAGGTCCATAGCGACCTGCGCATGTGGGTCGCGGAGGTAATCAGCAGGGTCGATTCCGTTTTCATACTGTTACCGATCAGCTCTAACGTGAACGTTGCGTTTTCCCACGTGTTGTTTGCGCGGGTTTCCAAGATGACATCTTCCAACGGCATGCCCAAATCTGCCAGATATTGTTTCATGTCCGCGGCATTTCCTTGCAAACCTTTTCCGTCTTTGCTTTCGATGATCGAACCGTCTGAAGCTAACACCAGTTTCCGGATGCGTCCATGCTTGTACAGCCGGATGCCTTCTAATAACCGGTCGGCAATCTCGCTAAATTCGGGTCGGCTTCGTTTCCAGTCCCAATAGCTGTAGCCGCCCAGCACGATGCCGTATGTATATTGTTTCCTTTCAGGTAGGGGGCGGTCATATTCCTTGTACCATTGTTCGGCAATCCATTGATAGAGTGCACCGTTGGAGAATAAGAGAAAAAGCAAGGCTGACAAAGTGAGACAGAGCCTTTTCCATCGTTTAGATTTTAGGACCACCCCTAAGAGAAGAAAAATAACGATATAGGTTGTTGGATTGATAGCAAGTGAAATAAACATGAGATTTTTTATATATGTATAAGAATGAATGAAATTATTTTTTTAAGTAATCTAATTGGAATTTCTTTTTTAACTTGTTTCTTACATAGATCATATCGCATGTTGGAATCGTAGGCGGCAATTGCTTTTATAAAAGGATCTTCTAAAAATGCAGGATGATTTTGTACTTGCATGATATCCTTGTATATAGGGTCCTTTAACTCTTCCGAGATTCTGTTTTTTATTTCTTTAGGAGACCTGACTTTAAAAGCTATCATTTGGCAAATATCTGATTTTAGCACATTTTTCAGTTCTATTCGGATATAATCAGAAGCCTTATGATATTGATATTTGTCAATTAAAGCCTTTTTTATGTAATAAAGTTTTTTCAAATCAGGCAACAAACAGGTGTTATATCGAGTTGTCATACCACCGAATCGATAGTTATATCCACATTCTTTGAGTATGTAAATTTTAGATAAATATGGAAATAATTGGAGATTAAAGGCAAGGTCTTCCCCTGTAGTGATACCTGTTGGCTGTATATTGGCTGCATTTAATGAAGATTTTCGATAGAGTTTTCCCCACATATTAACGGATAAAATGTTGATTCCAAAAAAAGAAATATAGTATTTGTTAAATAGTTTTGGTTGTTGTATTAGTCCGTTAACAGGACTGAGTCCCGTTTTTTTACCACCCCATAGCGATCCATGACTCGTTGCATTCCCATTTCCACATAGTCTACTCCAGTTTTTTCTGCCGTTTCGTATATTGTTGTAAGTATTTTTCTTTATTCACCAGCCAGTCATCCGAATATATTGTGCTATGTATTGTTCGGTGTTGCAAATTGGGATGATAATTGAAATCATGGTTATATGAATGTATTAATTTATTTCCAAATATTAAAATAAAACGTAAACGCATAGAACGTTAACAACGCATAGCCCAACATTTTTTCATGATTGACCCAAAAACGTTCCTTCATGAACGGATAAATCAATACCACCGGCATGATGAACCACGAAATCTGGGCGAAACGGTTGGAATAGGCGGCACGGATCACCAGCACCCAGAAAGCATTGGTGACAAGGAACGTATTATATATCCAATGGTAATACTCGTCCTTGAAGTTGCGGCGGAAGATGAAATAGTACCCCACCGCTACCCCCATGGCACTATATAACAGAAAGTCCCAGCGGAAAGTCATACTCATCTGAACGATCTCGCCCACCATGTTGTCACCTGTCAGATAGCCGGAAAAGCGGTCGTCTCCCCCCATCAGATTTGTTGCCGCCAAATATGCCTGGATACGTCCGCCTATGGCATACGATACGCCTACACATGCCATCCATCCTGCCAGATACCAATAGCTATTCTTGATGAACCAGGTCAGTGTGCCTGCTCCAACCATCAGATAGATGGATTTGTGGATTCCGGCTGCCAACACGCATAACCCGATCATTACGGGTGGACGGTTGACATACGTCATTGCCAAGATGAACAAGGAGGCTCCCATGCCATTCCGGATACCGTTTACTCCGTAACTCCAGAAAGTAAACATGCTGAGTATGACTAAGAAAGGAATATAGTAATACCCTTTGAAGATACGTTGCATAGCCAGCCACAATGAACCGATATAAACAGTGGCACATAGCAGGAAAAAAGTATGGATGTCGCTGTATCTGGCAAACCATTGCATAAGGTTGTAAAACAACCATTCGCCTTCCCATTGCCAGGAAAAGGGATCGCGTGAGTTGGCTGCAGTATAAAATCCTTTGGCGTAGTTTACCGTGTCTCCGAAATAAACGCTGACAGGACGTAGCCCCATATACAAGATCAGGATTAGTGTAAATAATACGCCCCACATGGCGTTGAGCGACACGGTCTCTTTTTTCAATACGCTTCCTGTGTGGCACTGCCATACGGCTGTCAGTACCATGCACAATACGGCGACATCGAAATAATGGGCATATTCACTTACGGGGATAAAGTCTATCATATTTATGGATGTTTTTTCGTTATGTTATTTTTTTCGTGCTTTTGTCTCGCACAGTTTCATGAATCCGCTGTACAGGGGCGGAATGTAATAGAAACTGAGGAGTGAAAGTTTTATATGAAAGGGGATATGTCTGTTTTTCAGGAACTCGTTGGCTGTTTGCTTTTTTAGTCTTTTCGCTGTAAGGTGTGCCAGATGCCGGTAAGGCGTGTTTGACGCATGATACCTCACGTTGATTATCATCTTGAAAAGCTTTTCCAAACAACATCCCCGGTAAACTGTATTTTCTTTTGGAATGTTTTGCAAGCAGAGATAGTAGGAATCGGCACGGTCTATGTAACGGGGATTTACCTTTTGATGTGTGATACTCGTAGGTCGTTGTACCCAGTAGTACATGGGGATATCTATTATGACAGCTTGACAAGATTTTTGATAGATCCGGCAGTTGAACTCAGTATCTTCTGTACCGGTCTCTTGGAAAAACTCATTATCCAACAACTCCCGTTTATAAAGTTTGTTCCATACTACTTGCGCTTGAACTTCTTTTATTCCTTGCTGTGGGTGGATATGGTTGAATAAACTTTTTATCATTATTTCTTGTGTAAGAATGCTTTTTGTGTAAGCGGAAGGAATTGAATAAGATTTGTCATTGTCATATACCTGTTTTCCTAAAATCATGGAAAAGCTATAATTACCTTCCTGTAATGCTTCCAACAGCACTTCATACATTTGCGGATGGATATAATCATCACCGTCAATGAAAGAGATGTATTTTCCTTTGGCAGCTTTCATCCCGCTATTTCTAGCCGGAGACAATCCTGCGTTTTTCTGATGAATCACTTCAATGCGGGTGTCTTTCCGGGTATATTCATCGCAAATTTCTCCGGAATGGTCGGTGGAACCGTCATTCACTAATATGATTTGCAAGGTTGTATAAGTTGATGCCAATATGCTTTCGATGCATGGGCGGAGATAGGCTTCTACATTAAAAATAGGAACGATGACGCTTATTAAATCCGTTTCTATATCTTTTTTCATTTTCTTTTTTCGTTGATAAGCTGATTAAATAATTCCATCCACATAGGGATGATATTTTTTATATCATACTGTTCTGCTTTCAAACGGGCGGCTTTTCCCATTTCCTTACGAAGTTCTTTATCCTCTATCAACCGGCAGATTCTGTCAGCCAATACCTTCTCGTTATTAACGGGTACGAGAAATCCATCATGCCCGTCGGCTATGATGTCCTGCGGTCCGCAGGGGCAAGCGTATGAGACGACAGGAACTCCACAAGACATGGCTTCGATGATAACCAATGGGAGACCTTCAAAAAGCGAAGTTAATGTGAAAATTGACGCTTCATATAATGGGGAAAATATATCATAAGTATATCCTTTTAAGAAAATATTGTTTGTCAATTGATTGTTTCTTATTTGTTCTTCCAATTCAGTTCTTAATTCTCCTTCACCCCATATTTCTAAAGTCCAGTCAGCATGCCTTTCTATTACATACTTCCATGCGGAAATTAACGAGCTGAAATTTTTAGGAAATGCCAATCTTCCTACAGCAATTACTTTTTTATTTATTAATGAAGCTTTTTTCGAACCAAATGAAATAATAGGATTAGGAATGACACACACATCCACTTCTGTATTTTTTCCCCAATGGACAACTTTATCTTCTTTTGTAAGTACCACCGTCCGGTCATATTTTTTAAGGTGTATGCGATAATCAATGAAGTCTCCCAAAATGGCAAGGAGTTTGTCGAATACACTTTGGGCATGTAATGACCTGTATTTTTTATTGCTATGTATCTCTCTGATAAAAACCGGATGGGAGCTGACCGACAGGTAAGGTAAAAAGTTTTTCTCACTTGTTCCGGTAGATATGACAATATCCGGCTGTATTTGGTTCAGTATCTCTTTCAACCGTTTTTTATGTTGTTTCCTTTTATAGATAATACCTTTCAATATATAAAAACGGGATTTCCAGTCATCTTCAAAATAATTTATGTCACAATTTACCAAATGTACCTTAGTGGAAAGGGGGAATACTGGTTTGTCTTTATTGTCGGTCACAATAATCCAAACCTCATTCTTTAGAGCTAATTTATTTGCTTTGGCTATTGTGACTCTTTGAATCCCTCCTGCATAGCAAATACTATCTGTGCAATATGCTATTTTCATCGTTCTATAATAAATTTTATAAGTTTCAATAGGCACAAGACTCCTGTGGTAGACCGGAATCGTGCCATTTCAAAAAATAGCCTCCAGTGTATCGGAAAATAGTTCATCGGTAACTGCCGGATACTTGTCCTATATTCATGTGAACTCAAAATTGCGGACAATGCACCGTGTTGTTTCATGAAGCTGACCGGTGAAAAGGTGATGTTCAATCCTTGTCCTATCAGGCTTAATGCCCGGCGATATGTTAAAGCCTTTTCAAGGTCTTCCCGGTGTAAGGGAGTTATCCATTCTTCTATTAACCGGAATAACAGGTTCCACTGTTCAGTCAGATGGGGTTTATACAGTTTGGTTAGCGAGGTGATGTTGTTTTTTCGATAATGGTAGAACAAGTCAGGCAGATAGATGGCTTTTTTTACCCAAGTGAAATAATACACATTGAAGAGTAAGTCCTCTGTACCGATTTGTCTGACAGGAACAAACCGAAGGCCATGTTCTTTGATGAGTGATGTCTTATATAGTTTTCCCCAAGCTGTAGACAAACTGTCTATCTTTCCGGGCAAATGCAATTCTTGATCGTTAGGAGCTATAAGTCGCGCATAGAGCCAGTGGATTGAAGATCCTTGATAAACCATCTTTTTGTCGCTGAACAGATATTGAGGAAAGGACTGGTTGGCAAATTCACGAATGTAAGAGAAAAGACAGACATCCGTTTGTTTGTCGGTGTGTGAAAGAAGTGTTTTGCAGCAGTCTGTTCCTATCCAGTCATCGCTGTCCACAAACATCACCCATTCTCCACGGGCACTCTCCAGACCTTTGTTACGAGCGCCTGATAGTCCTAGGTTCTCCTGATGGATAACAAGGATCCGGCTGTCCCTTTCCGCGTATGCTTTCAGAATATCCGGTGAATTATCCGTCGATCCGTCATTTACACAAATAATCTCAATGTCCCGATAAGTCTGGTTCACTAACGAATCCAGACATTGGGGCAGGTAAGGGGCTGTATTATAAACCGGTACAATGATACTGATCATGATAATTTTCGTGCTTTATACCGTATATATCCATACCAGGTTATTCCCGGAAGCAAAGCGGATAGGGTCAGCCATTTGCGTGGTGACTCCGATAGAAAATGGGGATTTCGTGCCAACAAACTGTCTGCCACATAGTGCATCGCTTCGATGAAACGTCGTTGTGAGGTAGGAGCCAGTTGCATGGAACTTTTGCGGATAAAAGCAAAGCCTCGCGGGTTACGTATGTATTGGCGGTACATGTTCAAGCTTGAACCGTCGGGGCGGTATTCTACGTTTACCAACACTTCGTTCAAGGCCAGTAAAGGGTAATCCTGATCTATCAATTGGTATTTATAACCGAGTGATACATATTTCTCTCCTTCAAAAATGGGATATTCGGGATATTGTTTGATGACATCCGTGCGATACACCAGTTTTTTGTCTCCCCGCCCGCCTTGTGCATAGAATCCGCCTAAAGTAGTCCGCCTGCATTCATAAGGAAAAGGCGTACCGATTAAATTTCCTTGGAAATCAGCATCCAGTCCGATGATTCCTGCTACTTCTTTTGAACCGTGTGCGTTCCAGAATGTGATAATCTTCTCCACTGCATCATCGGGCATATAATCATCCGAGTCGACGCAAGTGTTCAACTCTGTGTCGATCAACCGATAAGCCGTATTGTGTGCAGCATGCATTCCTTGGTTCTCCTGATAATGGTAGCGGATGTCTATTTTCCTCTCTGCTATCCATTTTTCCACCCATTCAAGGGTATCGTCGGTCGAACCGTCATCCACAATCAGCCAGATGAAATCTTTGCAGGTCTGCCGTGACAGGGCTTCGTAACCTAAATGCAGAGTATAGGCACGGTTATATGTCGGCGTGAAGATGGTCAGCGTCTTCTTATCTGTTTCTATCTTGTTTTGTTCCATTGTCCTAAATAATAATTCTGAAGCCATTCGGCGTTTTTCACAATGTCGTAACCGGCATCGGCTATTTGTTGGTAATAACCAGTGCGTCGGCTTGCCATACAGCGCACTCTCTCTATTTCGCATGCCCATTGTCGAGGAGCTGTTTCCAATGAGAGGAAGGAGACTTGGTCGGTCAAAGCCGCTTCGCGGGGAATGCGATCGGACACAACGCAGGGCAGGCCGGCACATTGCGCCTCAACCATAGAAACGGAAAGGCCTTCCATAAAAGAGGGGAACAAAAACAGATCCATCGCTTGCAACAGGCGGTTTACATCCGGACGTCCCCCCAACAAATGTACTTGGTCTGTCAAACGGAACTGTTGTACCTTTTTTTGAATGGCTTTTTGCAATTCCCCCGTACCAACCAGCAGCAGGTGTGCTGTGGGATTAAACTCCTGCACATATTTATGAAACACCTCCAAGAGGAACTCATGGTTCTTCTGTCGGTTGAAACGTCCGACGTGTCCCACGACCGTAACATCTTTGGACAAGTGAAGTTCTTGACGAACCTCCAGCCGCACCGCTTCATCAAACCTGTATAGGAACGTGTCGATGGCATTGCGTTGCAAAATCGCTTTTTTCCCCAACTCGTTTCCAAACAACCATCGGGCGGCTTCTTTCCCACAGGTAAACCCTTGGGTCAGGTAAGGGCGCATGGTATGCTTGAAATAGGTGCGGAAAAGCCATTTAGTATCGAATAAAGCGTGTGCGTTGTGTGCGTGCGCAATAATTACGGGTACTCTTCGCCCTGCTGCTTCCCGGTAAACGAAATATCCCGATTCCGAACAATGCCCATGGATAATCCGATACTCCGGATGTTGGTCGAAAAAGTCGGAAATTTGTTTTCTGTATGTATTGAAGGTGAACGGATGGAGGGGGATCATACGGTAGATCTTGCCACCCATTGCCTCTATTTCATCATCGTATGCGCCCCGTTCCTGCCGGTGTACCATGAAATCAAACTGAACCCGGTTGCGGTCTATGTGACGGTAGTAGTTCATGACCATCGTTTCGGCACCTCCCCGGTTCATGATGGTGAAAAGCATCAATATTCTGATAGGTTCTTCCATTGTGACATTTATTTCATTCGATTTCCTGTCAGCCGATGCATCCATTGGCTGAGCTTGTTTATCCATCGGCTTCGTTTGATCCATGTCTGGCTATACCAATGGATGGAATATGTATTTTCGGTGCGGTGTAACTGCCCGTCGATGTAATCATACGGACAGAAATAATCCGTAGGATAGAGAGTGATGTCTCCGAGCTGCTGAAAACTGCCGTCCTTTCTGAATCCGTAAACCTTTTCCAGTTTGCGGGTCAGCTCTTCTACGTTGGTGGTCTGGTCCGGTTTCCCATCCGGGGTGATGAAACAGCGATGATCGTATGACTTTAATAATTCAATGAAGAAAGAGTGGGAGGGTTCTGCTCCTATCAGGTTCGTTCCTACCCATTGAGTTCCTTCGAATCCTAAAAAGGCCTTATTCGTCAGTAACCTATCCAAGGGACGTACCAATTCTACATCCGTGTCCATATAGACACCTCCTTCGTGTACCAATGCCCACAAACGTGCCACATCGCTCACAAAAGCCCATTTCTTGGTAGCGTATGCCTCTTCGCAATAGCGGTTCAGACGGATGTCGAAGTTATTTTCGTTCCACTCCTTTATTTCGTAACCGGGACAATGTTTCTGCCAGTTCGCTATCATGCGGAGTACTTCAGCAGGCTTTTCCTTATCTCCAAACCAACAATAGTGTATTGTTCTCGGGATCATGTGTTTCCTCTTTTTATCCTTCTATTGCTGAATAAATTTTACCGACTTCTTTTTCGTTCCCATAATGGCGGATTCGTAGTTGTGCCTTGATGGCTTCTTGTTGTCGTTTGTCGGCAATGAACTGTGCCAATCCTTCAGCCGCTCCTTCCACATTGTTTGGGATGATAATGCCGTCCACCCCTTCTTCCAGTTGGCTTGAGGAGGTAGGAAAACGGGTAATGACCACCGGTTTTCCCAATATCTGCGCTTCACGCACCGTTACTGCTTTGCCTTCGTAACGCGAAGGCTGTACATAAATGTCACATGCCTTGATGTAAGGGTAGGGATTCATTTGCTTGCCAGCCAAAACGAAATGTTTTTCCATCCCCGTTTCCGCAATCACTTTCCGTATCAACGGTTTATCTCCGCCATACCCTACGACATACCAACAAACGTCAATGCCCTGTTGCACCAATTGACGGCAGATGTACACTGCCCGGTCGATGGCTTTAGGATAAGAGAACCGTCCTACGGTACAGAGCAGAACAGGATGTTTTGTTTGTCCTTCTCGTCCTTCGAATGCTTGTAGGAAAGAAGTGTCGAAGGGCAGTTCCGCCTGTTCACGTATAAAAGTTTCGGACAGGATATTTTCCATCAGTATCAACTTGCATTCTAATGAAGGGAATTTTGAAAGAAAACCTTTGGAAACCGATTCAGAAATGGAGATGATGCGGCCGAAAGCTCCCCATACCGGCAATTCCCGGCGGGTATTGATGTCAATAAAGGAATAGTCGGTATGAATCCATGCCCATTTTTGCTGTGCCTTTACTTTGTCGCGCACAATGTTGTGCGGTGTAAGGAAACTGATGGCCAGGTCATACGTCCGGCCTTCGTTGATGGAGGGCAGGAATGGAGTAGTACAGTCTGCTACATATTGAAATATGGCCTGGCTTTCTTTTGCCTTCCTCCGTTTCCTGTAACACCAGTCCAAAAGGTGTGCTGCGATGCGCCCGGCAGCAATGTCCCAATACCCTTCGCGGATAATTTTCCGGATAGGGCGGGTGAGGGTGGTGTACTTTTTTACTTCGGGCAGAAGATTCACTTCCTTGGGTATGAGGTTCATAAATTCCCCGCTATGCCGGTAGACAAACAGATCCACTTGGCAACGCGAATAGTCTAGGGCATTGAGCAAGCCGATCAGCGAGCGTTCTGCCCCGCCTATCTCCAGGTATTGGATGGCGATGAAAATACGGGGAGGCGTTGTGCCATGTTTGATTGGCTGTCTATTTTGATGTGATGACTGATTTTTCATCTTTCTCTATTAATAATGTAGAGTGTGCATTGATCACCTCTGGATGGTTTCGGCGGATATATCCCCCTATACTGTTGTATGTCAATCCCAGCCGGGTGGCAATGTCTTTCAGTGTTTCGGTGGTCGTCCCATACAGGCGGATCGCTTCAGCATATTTTTCTTTGCTTTGTCTGGACATCCGTTTCCCCTCAGAGGTCTGTACCATACCCTGTCGGTTTGCCAACTCCGGTTCATGTTTGTGCAGGTACTCTCTGAATGTCTCGGGATGGAGCCCGAACTCTTTGGCGGCGTGGGCTATCGGGCGGGGGTGTTTTCTCAGGCTCCCGATGGCTTTCTCGTATTTGGCGGCTACGGTTTTCATCCGCTTTTTCGATTTCCGCAAATCAAGACCCCCTTCTGCCTTGCCGGAAAGTCCTGCCCGTTCCCTCACTAAGTCGATATGCCATTTGTGCAGATAAGAACGAAGTCCTTCCGCTGTGACGTGTGTTCTTTCTGCGATTTCTTTTAGCGTGAGAGCCGTGTCCTTATAAAGAGACAAGGCTTTCGCATATTTATCTTCTGTACGGAGAGAGGGTTTGTAGGTCCTTCCGTTGCCGGATAGTTCGCCTCTCTTCTTCTCTGGTCTGGCCTGTGCTTCCGAACGTTTCTTTCTCTTTTGTTCCAGTATATTTTTGTGATAGAACCTCAGATGCTGTTTGAAACCGCTTGGTGAGACATGGCATGCCCCGGCTATTTCAGGGATCGTCATGTCTGTCTTTTTATAAAGCTCAACTGCTTCGGCGTATTGTTTGGTGCAAGCCGGGGTCGCCCCACGATGGGTGTTGTCATTTATGCCCAACCAGTGGCGTACTTTCTCGCGCCAAGGAATGACTTCCGGTTCATGGATGCGCATGAAGTTGGCTAGTCCCGTTCCCTCCACTCCATGTTTGCGGGCTATCTGCGACACATTCAATTCGATATCCTCCAGAGACAAGCATGCATCTATAGCCTTTTTATATCTGGCATGCGACACCACATTGGGCTTTCCTTCGGACATGATCTTGACGGCATGGGGATTTTCTCCTTCCAAAGGAATGCGATGGCGGTGTAATACCAATTCGCGCCAGTAGCGGCGCAAGTAACTGCCGAGTCCTCCCGCTGAGACGTGACATTCCATAGCTATCGTTTTCAGTGGCATGTTTGTCTCCGCATAAAGGGCAACTGCCTTGTCGTATTTCTGATGAAGCGCGTGACGCCGCAGCAGAGCGGATCGCTGTCTCGGAGTCAATCCTATAGGATCCGGAAACGGATTTTCTTTTTCCAGTTGTCCCATTGGATTCGCTTGTTCATTGCTTTGCTGGGGATTCCTCACCGGCTCCTTTGTGGGATAATCTCTGTCTTTCATCTCTTGATGGAATTGAATAGCCATACCTTTTCCCTCATGTTCTTGGTATAAGAGCTTTAGTGGAAAAAGTTAGATATCTTACTTTTTTTGTTCACTTGAGCCGTGTGCTTTCATAATGTGTATGACCGATAATGTATTGTGCGCCAGGTAGAAAACTGATCAGGTAACTAGCTAGGACAGAACCGGCAAATGTCAATAACGAGACAATGGTTGTTTGTACAATGTATGAGTCGATGACACGAATGAACTCCCATTGCCAAAGTAGGTAACGCATGATGAAAATATGTATCAGATAAATGCCGAACGAGAGTGAGGAAAGCTGGGTAAGTGTCTTTCTCATCCGTAGCCAGATCTGCCAATGTTCTATGCATTCTGCCATACGATACCAGCTCACACATTGAATTGCTACAAAAACAGACAGATACCAAAACAGATCATAGAAATCGACTTTCCATCCGGCTGTTTTGCATACGACTGGTGCTGCCATGGCGACCGTCAGCAAAGGAAACAATGCTTTCCATGGAATTCTTTTAGGATATTGTTTCAAATAATATCCCAAGACAAAATAACCTGCATAACCCGTAAAGTAATAAAGAATTCCAGTATCTCCGGTATTGATATTTACTACTGGACGGACTATGGGGAAACATAGGCTGATTCCCCATAGTCCCAAATAAAACTCGATTTCTGTCCGACTCGCATAGTTCAACCATCGACTCAAAACAGGAGCCAATAAGTATAATCCTATCAAAGTGTACATGAACCACAAGACCGGATTGCCTTGTGGTGAAAAAGGTAAAGATCCCAAGGTTCGCAGCCAGTCAATAGATTCGTCTCTCATCAGCGTGTTACAACCTAAATAGAACAAGCTCCAAAACAGAGTAGGGAACAATATTTTCCCGAATCTCCTTTTCAAGAAAATACTTGCTCCTGTACGGACAGGAAGCAATAATGCCCCTGATACCATAAAGAACAGTCCGATACAAGGAGCAGTCAAATAGCTCAATGTAGACAGGAACAATCCGTTCCCCTCCGCACTATCGGGTAGCGGAGCGTGCATGGCGATGACCATGAGACAGGCTAAAAGGCGGAGGAGGTCGAATTTAGAATCTTGTTTCATTATGATAATCGCTTAAATTGAAACCATCTTCTGCACGCAATTACAATCCCCATCGGGATACTGACATAGAGCAAAAAATCATATGAAATAGCTTTCAGTGCATAAGCAAGATGCCCTCCTAATAAAGAAAGTGCCACCATTTGAGCAGCATTGTATCTCTTTTCACACATTTTTTTTGAAATTATGATCCGCTGTCGATACATCATAGCATAACCCATCGGATTATCTCTTAGCAAACGCCAAGTACTGTCGCTTAGCCCTCCTTGTTGGTACTCGCAAAGATAAACCACTTGATTATACCATCTTAATTTATATCCATCTAATGCTATACGATTCCAGATAACTTCTTCCGGAGTAAAATTTTCCCCCTGCCAAACAGGAAAACGATAACGATTCAGTTTCTCGGTGTAAAACACCTCTGCCATATCCACATCTAAACCATAATGCGTCCGCTCCAAATTACTGCACTCTACATATCCTATAGAATTCGGAATATTATATGTTTGTTTCAACGGTTTTCTGTTCAAATCCCCTCTTTTTTTGGATATACCTATGATGTGTTCATCCGTAATTCCATCAAAAGCCGAGATAATCTGCTCGACAGCATCATCAGTCAGTAAGTCATCGCTATCCAATATCATAAAATACTGTGCCTTTGTCAAATCTAAGGCTCGGTTAATCGCCCGGTTCTTTCCTCCATTATCAATCGTATAGAACCGTTTATCAAAACCAGTCTCCTCTGCTTGCCATTGCTTCAACAGCGAAACCGTATCGTCCGTTGAGCCGTCATTGATAACCAACCATTCAAAGTTCATGTTGGTCTGCCGTTTCAATGACTCATACAATCGTGGTAATGTATGTTCGCGATTATAAGTAGGAGTGAATATGGTCAGTAAATTCATTGCAAAACTTTTTTATAAATCCTATAAGACAAACAAAACCAGCCTATACGGTGCAGCCAGTAAAAGAAACGCTCACCCATATGATGCGGTGTATAAGCTAAAAAAGCTTGACGTACCCAAGGACTTTTATGCAGTGATTTTAATCCTTCAAAACAATATTGTTTAGTAATTAAGCCTTGCATCAATTGATTCATATATTTGTATATAAGCATTTCGTAAGATTGATAGGCTATACGATTGACGACCTGTGCGTTATTCAGATAATCCGACAGCATTCTATGAGAAAGTTCATATATTTGCAACAAATTCTCTGGAATAGATGATACTCCTGTTGCTACTCCCTGCACTCGTATCCAATGATATAAAGCATGAGGAATGAATCTAATATTTTGAGCATATTTCAAGTATCCAATCATAAAAATGAAATCCTCATTTATAGAGTAATTTCCATATTTAATATTGTATTTTCGGATAATATCAATTTTATAAAGCTTGTTACAATTTATATTCATGATACCAGATGCAAATGCCATTTCCAACTGCACTCTATTCTTGAACTCCACCACAGTAAGATTTTGTTCGATGTGATCTGTCGAAGAAAGCAATTGTCCCTTACTATTATACTCATCTACCATATATCCGCAAACTACAAGGTCTACATCCGGACAAGAACAAAGTTTTTCCAAATAATTGGGCTCAACAAAATCATCTGCATCCACAAAGCAGATAAATTTCCCCTGTGTCTCATCCATAGCAGCATTGCGTGCAGCTCCTACACCTTCGTGGTCACGACACAACAAACGAATTCTATTATCTTTCTCCGCATACTGGGCACAGATCTTGTAACCATCGTCGACAGACCCATCATCCACCAAAATCAATTCCCAATCATTCCTCGTCTGATTCAAGACAGAATCTATACAATTACTTAATGTAGTGGCTGCATTCCAGAATGGAACAACAATCGTAACATAAGGTTTCATGTCTATTCTATATTTCACCCCAATAAATTTTCTATTTCTTTTACAGTTTGTAATGTGCTAAAAAATGACTTTCGTTGAACTGCACGTTGCTGTAAATCTATAAAATAATTCTTTTCTACCATTGCTCGTTTAATAGCCGAATAAAAATGTTCCCAATCCGAACAAAGTTCACCAAAGCGCTCCTTCTCCAACAATTCACTTGGGCCAGAACAATCCATACTAATAACCGGTACTCCCAAATAAAGAGCCTCTGCTATAACCAAGCTATAACCTTCGGCAATAGAAGGACACACTAACAACTGCATATTTTTTAATATACTATAAGGATTGGCAATGAAACCGGGCATAGAAACCACGTCATCCAACCTTAATTCATGTTGTTGCCGCTCCAAAGCCTTACGTTCTTCACCTTCTCCCAATATATAAACCTTAAACTTCACCTCTTCCTGCATCAATTTTTTCACAATAGGCAACAAATGGTCGAAACCTTTTGGACGTGTAAGACGACCTATTGCCACAATATTAAAAACATTTTCATCAACTTCTATCGTACAGGGCAACTCTTTCTTTTTCTCTATATCAGATTCGTCTATCGGATTATAAATCGTACAAACTTTTTCTAATCCATAATGTTCACACATCATACGTTCCACAGAATGCGATACACAAATCACCTTATCGAACTGTTTATAAGCCTTAATCTCTTTTTCACGATTTTGATAAATTCCTTTTTCAAGCGTCCATGGCAACTGTATCAAATCACTATGTACCCAAGCTACCTTTTTAACTCTATGCAAAGATGCCAACAACTTAGTACAGACCCCCTCCACAAACGCTACATACATATCAATACCAAGTTGCGGAACCACCCATTTAGCCACTAACCATATAGGCAGCCACCGATAGATTAGTTTATATTTCAACTTAGCCCACAATCCATCACCAATAGGAATCACCGAAACAATCCTTACAGGCAATCGATGAAAATCACAATATAAAGCACCCACATCATTCATCACCAATACCGTTACCTCAAACCGATGATAATTCAAATGGCGCAAAATGGTGAGCAGCACCTTCTCTGCGCCACCCCCTGAAAATGATTCAATAAAGAAAAGAATATGCCTCATAATTCAAAAAATCATGTATAATACTTTAATAACAAAATTAGAATTGCAGAAGGTAAAAACAACATTTTTTTCATCCATTCGGGACAATCAATTATTTCTTTATTTTGTTTCAAAAAATTCCAATTAACCACAGGGTGAACGGAACTCATCAATTTAAAAGTTTCTCTCAAATTTCTGACTTTTGATATCTGGTAAAGATTGTCAACCAAATAATTAAACAACTTATTCACCATATATTTTTTTATTGGGAAATTTCCGTTTGCTTGGTTTATACAAAGTAATTGATAGAGTTGATTCCAGTATTCTATATCATTTTGCAAATTATAATCATATATTTTATGGGACAAGCCCGTTACGATATCTATTTGATAGTAGTAGCCGGCATAGTCAACATTACAAACTTGATTTGCATGACTAATGAATTTAATGTTAAAATCCCTATCTTCCGCGTACGATAAATTCTCATTAAAACGTAGCTGATAATTATCAATTACCGTCTTTCTATAAAGCTTTCCATGAAGGGCAGTCGTATAATCTATATAATAGAATTTATCATCACGTAAATCATCTAAAGTCCATTCTCCCGCTTCAACATGCTTAGTCTTTACGCAAGTATCATCTTTCATGCAACTTAACCCTGTTAAGACCAAATCATAAGAACCAACCTGTAATAAATTCTCCAACAGGTGACGGTCAATATAATCATCACTATCTACAAATAAGACATATTCACCCTGAGTGACGGCCAATCCGATATTTCTAGCAGAAGAAACCCCTCCATTCTTTTTATGAATAACCCTAAATCGGTTGTCTTTTTGTACAAATTCATTACATATACATGCAGAATGGTCTATAGATCCATCGTTTATTAAAATCACTTCATAATCTCCTAAAGTCTGATTTTGCAAAGAAACCAGACAGCGAGTAAGGTATTTTTCTGAATTGAATATAGGGACAATGATAGATATTTTATTCTTCATTTCTTGAAATATGATTCTTTTACTTGTTTCAAAGTCTTCAAAAAGTCTAGTCCGTATTTCAAATCCGGTTCCAGATGATTGCCTTCTCCCCATTCGTTCCATGCTTTAATAAAACATATTTTATTCTCTTTTTGAACAAGAATATCAAAAACATTTTCCAGATGCTTTTGAAACAATGCAGGAGTATAATTTGTCAATATCAAAGAATTTTTCCCTGCTCTTGGGCTATGATCCCAACCAGATATAATAGTCGGAATAATATTTTCTGCTTTATCTTCCTGAGAAACAAAATATCTTAGTGCATCTTCATATTTATAAGTATGTAAAGCTCCCAATTTGTGCTTAAAAAACTCTTTCCATTTGTTTTGATATAACAGGAAGTCCTTTAAGCGTATCACATTAATGGCATCCAACTTATAATGACAAATTGCTTGATACTCCTCCGGAGTCTGCGCCAAACCTATGAAATAAATCCCTGCGAATCCTTCTTTTTGAGCAAATCCATTCCATAAATCAATAAATTGGTCAATCAAAGGAAGCGAATCAGGACTAAAAATGCCGAATATAGGTTTTCCGCCTATTTTGGCATAGCGCTCGTCTTTGAAAGCTCCCAGCAAATTATAGAAATGTTTTTTATGATCTTCTTCCCCTAAATATTGTTGGCTAATCATTATTTCCTTTGTCTGTGGATTCTGCCAACTGTGATTAGCCCAACAGAGGCAAAACGGAAAATCAGGTTCTTTACTTTCCACTACTGCATTAAAGGGTTTTTCCATGATGGTTTTTCCATCTCCAAACCAGTAATGCCAATAACAAAATCCGTCCACTCCATATTCCTTAGCCATATCCGCCTGCGCTTTACGAGCTCTAGGCATTAATAGATTATAGAACCCTAAATCAGCAGGAACATGAGGCTGGTAATGGCCTTTGAACAATGGCTTTGCATTTTCTGCTACCGTCCATTCCGTATGTCCCTGCCCCCAGTATTTATTATTAAACTCAATCTCATAATATTGAGGAAGATAGTATGCAAATAAACTGATATCTTGTTTCATCTGAATGGATATATAAGCGTTAAATAATAAAATATTTTAATAAATAAAGCAGATAATATACGACCTCTTGATTTTTCCAAATCACATAAAAAGAACAAATTGTCACGAAGTGTTATAATGCTAGGAATGTTCATATAAGGAGTATTCTTCGTTGCAAATATGCCAATAATCTTGACCGTCTGAAAAAATGGTAATATTATAACCTCTTTATGGGTTATCAATTCCTGAGCCAAAATATTCTCAAAAAGTCCACCTTCATCCTCAATAAAGTCTCCAATTCGAGAAGATAACATTCTTTCCAGTGTTAGAGGAGCCGCCACAAACACCACACTTCTAACAAAATCTTGTGATAACAAATCCGATCTAAATACATTAGGTAACTTAAGAGTCAATGAATTTGCTATTTTTTCTATTGCTGGCACTATTACACGCCCCGTAACCTTTATAAGATATTTACATCTTTTTAAAAAAACAGAATTTTCAGTTGCATACAATATAATTACAGCTTCTCCATATCCCTTTCCGAGGCTTTTATCATAGTTATTCCCTTTAAAGCACAAGTATTCCAATCTACCAGAATCAATATAAGAGTGAAACTCACAACTCATATCAAACCCTGTATTCTCAACGAAACAGATTGGTAGTGATGTTTCTTGCAGATAAAAGTTCAAAGCATTCACATATTGTTTCCTTCGCAATTCCACATCTTGTAATACTGTTTTCGACATCCCGTTAGGATTAACACATGCTGTTAATAAAACAACAATTCTATGCGAATTACTCATTATATTTAAATTTTATAATAAATAAACTTCCATCAAGGAAATTTCATTTTGTAAAATTACAATTAACACAGCTCCCATAAAGGATGGGATAAAATAAGATGTACAACGCTTTCTATGTTCATCAACGAATAGCTCTTCTTCGGATTGAAACAAACAAATCTTGCCACAAACATAAACGGGAGCATGTGGAAAGAATAGATAAATTCAAACGTTAACATGTCATTCATTCAGGCATACTTTCGCTTTTACACCCTAACAAAACATGCCCCATTACAACAAGCATAATAGCAAAGTCTTTCATTATATCTATATACTCTATCCTTTTATTTTCCATTGTTATTAAAATTAATGTTCCACATATATGTTCTGTTATTTGTTATCTACCCCCAATATCATATTCACAAGATCTGTCAAATCACTCTCCTGTTTCTCATGTATCTGCTGATAGCGTTGGAGAGATTTTTCTGCAAACTCTGAATAGTTATCATCATTGAGCACCATTAGGGCATTGAATATGGCCGTTTCATAAATAGGAGAGAAATAAACAGGTGCATCACCCAACACCTCAGGTATAGAGCAAACATTGGATGCCAATATAGGTTTGCCATATTTCATTGCCTCCAATGGTGGATAGCCAAATCCCTCGAACAGCGATGGGTACAACAACGCATAGCAATTCTTGTACGCCTCTCGCAAATCTATATCATTCAAAAAAGGCAAATCTATATGGTTCTTGAATAAAGTCTTACCATAGCCAACCGTGACAGCATACATATCAGGTTTTATTTTAGTGAAGGACTCGAATGCATGCAATGCCTTCTTGGCATTCTTGGCATCTCTGTTAGCACTTACCATCAAGTAGTACTTTACCTTGCCATCCACCAAACGTTTCAACTTTTCATTGATTCTCCCCTTCGCATCAGACTTTTTCTCGGTATAAATTCGCTCAGGACTATACTTGACATGTATCTTATCCTCTTTTACATTGAAATTATACATGATAGAACTCTTCGAGTAGTTTGATACCGTCATAATGACATTATCCTCTCTTTTACGGAGTAAAGCCAATGCTGGCTGTAACATGTTATAACCGTCCTCCAAAACACCATGCCGACGAACGTGCAACAACCATCTGCAAAATCTGATAGTAGGGCTTTTTATGTCCCAATAAACTTTCTTACCCCTTGGTCCTGTCGCTCTGTAATGAAACATATCATTGGCGTTATGAGCAAGATAGAGGTTTATATCATTGTTGTAGAATTCCTCCCAAACACAATCATGAAATACAAGGATTGACTTGCAGGTCAGTTCTTCCAACTGAGGATTCCATCCTGCATTTTGCGCACACCCGAAGAAGAATACATCATAATTCTGTGCATTGATTGCAGAGATGCCATTTTGTATGTCGACAAAATCCACGTATTTATGGCGCAAGCTATCCGGACGCATTTCAGTATATGCAGGCAGATGATGACTATCAAATAAGCAAGTGATGGTTATGTCATCAGTATGAGCCGCATGTTCTATCCTATCCAACAATGCATAAAACACTCTACGAGTATATTCTGCAGCACCATTTTTCTGATATATCGCTAAGAAATCGAAAAGTATTTTCATCGTAGTTTCTTCCAAAGTTTACATAACATGGATGATTTACTGATTTTTTGGAAATCCCAAAGATTTAACAGTAAATACAGATAAGGGTAGCGGAAATGAAGCTTCGCCTCTATACCATACATTGCACATGGTTTCATAATGCCATAACGGAGACATTTTGTGCAGAACTTGATATAAGTGAATGCTCCCTTCTTTCGTAAGAATATCAGCTCATCGTAACCGAAATAGAAGTAGTATTCATCATAATGATATTTGTGCAAATATGTATTACGTTCCTTTAGCACATTACACCATATTGTGAATTTCTTCACACTGACATCGCTTGTCAGACTTCCTTTCCGTTCTGTCAGACAGTAGATGCAATCGCCTGAGACTTCTGCTTTCTTACTATGAACAGCGATTCTTGTACACCAAATTACATCCTCCGAAATGGGTGTGGTGGCAAAAGTTATTTGATTGTCAATCAAAAATTCACGTTTAACCAGTTTACACCATGGTGACCAGATAGAGAACAACAGATTCCGAACCTCACGCTTACCACTGAGACATTCGTCTATAAAACTACACAACTGTGATGCATGATGACGTTCTCCCTTCTTGGCTACCTCGTCAGACATACAGCTATCAGCTTTAAATACCACCACATCCGAATCTGAATAGCGGTACTTATCTATCTTATCGAAAGCATCATTCATAAGGAAGTCATCCGCATCTACACACAAAATCCATCGTCCTTTTGCCATAGAGATAGCTGTATTCCGAGCTATGCCCGCTCCACCATTTTTCTTCAGGAGCACGCAATGGGTGTTGGGGCGGTCGAGACCAGGAAAATGTTCGAAATCAACTTTCGCAGGATCGCTGTTATCATCAACGACTATTATCTCGATGTCCTCTCGCTGTGGAATGGAATTCAAAGCGCGTTCCAACAAATCGGGTATATTGTAGTGTGGTATGACTATACTATATATTATCTTTGGCATAATGCATTCGATAAAAAAATGAGTCCTTCTACTCTCAATTCGTTCAGCTTTGCCAACCTTTCAGAACTAGGTTCGCTGCCAAAAGTGCGAAGCAAGGAGTTTATTCGGGCTGTACCTCTGTGGGAGTTTCCCATTACGATGAATTTCTTATTAAATATGATGGAGAATACGCAAGCATGGAACGAGTCTGTAATAACCAAGTCAGCATCCATAAAGCCTCGCAACCATTGTTCTACAGGTGGCTGCACACTGACTTTGTCAGAGTCCCACTCAGCTTCCACATTAGCATTAACGGTAAAAGGCTTCAGATTGTATTCTTTGAGAATAGCATTGATTTCCTGTTGCTTCTCTTCTGTCATATCCAGCACGTAGCACAATAGATTGCCACTTGACTTACTTGTATTCTTTATCAGCACTTTGTAATCCTCTGCAGTTAGGAGCATAGTCGGATCAGCCACATGCTTTGTGGTTAACCCCAGTTCTCGCATGCAGAGTTCCACGCCAGATTCCTCACGTACAGACAAATAATCAAACAGCCGGAGCAATGCCCTAATACTTACAGTTTCTTCTGGCGTATAATCCCAGACATCATGACCGAAAGATGGTGCATAAGCTATTCTTTTAACATTCCATGTCTTCGCAAAGCCCAAGAACGCATCTTCGACACACTTGAAACTATTCAAAATATACTCTCTTCGCCATATCTGGTCACTACCCACGACAAAAACATCATAATCATCCTCCTTTATTGAACCAAGGTTGTCCAACTCGTGTCTGTGAATATACTTGTCGGCAAATTTCCAAGTATTCGTATTTCGCTTTTTTCTTCGCTTGTAATCCTCTAATTGACCTATAGGAGCAACATTCTTACGCAGGATGAACTTTATTATCAATCTCTTAACAGACACGCTGAACGGTATTTGAACCTTTGGCTTGCGTATTTTATCTAAGACAGAAACTTCATATCCCATACGCTCTAAGGCTGATTGTAATGCATATGCCTGCAACAGCCCTCCATAGTTTGTATGAAGCGGTAATGTTAATATTGCTATCTTCATACTATTCCCAATTTACGTTTGTTTCAACTATTTTGGCTGGAATACCAGCTACTATCGCATGAGCAGGCACATCTTTTGTAACGATAGCTCCAGCAGCTATGATAGCACCATTGCCAATCGTTACACCTTTCAATATGGTTGCACCTTGGCCTATCCACACATGTTCGCCGATGTGAATCGGTTCCGAAATCTGATATTCCTCTTTGATGATTTTATGTGCATCATAAGAGCGAATTACGACATCTCTCCCAATGGTACAATCTTTTCCGATTTCAATCGTATCTCCACAAATTATCTGTACATTTTCATTGATAAATCCTCCATGAATAATCAATGTTCCACTCTCGATGACACGAATATACGAACCTGCATACATTCGGAAAAGTCCATTAACAATCATTTTTGAGTTGTTCTCAAGCAGGATTCTTGTCTCTATTCGTGACATCTCGACTTGTTTTACTCCCATTTCAAACTTGGAGTTTAATACTAATTGTGCTCCTTTGTCTATTTGTACAAGACTGTATTTGTAGTTTTGAAAAGGATAGTCAAAAGCCCGTACCACTTGATCAGACGAAAGATTAATGAATTTAAAGGTTTTAATGTCGGAATAAGAATAGTGTAATGGTTTTATGCCTTTTTTAAATTTTTGAGCCATGTAGTACATATATCCGAGTTTGAGTTTGATTCGTTTTAATATACTTTCTTTTGTAGACTGTTGAACGAAATATTTTTGTGCAACTTTATAATATGGTAGTTTATCAATGTCATTAAAGAAGATTTCTCGATTGGTATCGGGTCTATTTAAGGAATTTTCAATAGCAGGATTCTCTTTAAGTGCTTCTTCGTAAGAAAACTCCTTCCATTCAATTTGCTCTTTGATAGATTCAAATAACTTCATGCCTTTTGGGGAATTAATCATAACTAACGATGTACCTTTATCTTGGTCCATAGACGGGTCAATGTTTTCTATACCCCAAAAATCAGCCAACGTAATGTCTGATGTCCTTGGAAAGCCTTTAAATCGGCAAGCAAAACAAGAGGGACGAGTGAATACTCCATTTTGAAGGTAACCTATAAAGAATAAATCCTGCCATCGATTTTTGCAATACTCTTTTCCATTGGCAAATTTTACACGCATTGAAAAGTTGTGCCACCCTTCATCTTTCGCTTTAAATTTGATGTTTGTAGCAGTCGATTTAAACTCTTTTTCGAGCATTTTCATATAAGATAGAAACACTTTGGGCGAGTTAACGCCTCTACAAACAAAATCGCATGTGATGAGGTTTTCATAATCTTTTCGAAGGAATAAATGAAGAGCTTTTATTTGGCAAGGTGTGCCACAAAAAAACACTAATTTATCTTGCTTTAATAATGATTGTATATGGCGATAAATGCCTTCTGCATTGCTTTGCAAATATTTGGAACTGCGTATTTGTGATAAAAGTTCTTTATCATAGCTTATAGTTTGCGATACGGTATGGTCGCTATTATAAATAGCGCCTCCTACGTATCCTTGTTTTTTGTATATATTTAAAGCCAACATTGAATGTATCCCCCCCGATGTACTATCCATTCTAATATCTTCATCTTTGCTGTATGCAGCAAAAACTCGTGGAGTTTGTAAATGGTAGTGTTTTTGATCGTATTTAACCAATTGTGGACAGGTACGTTCGCACATACCACAGTTCGTGCATAGATTAGGGTCAACACGAGGGTACCAAAATCCTTCCCGATCGAGGTGAAATGTTATGGCATGTTGATTGCATATATCACCACATGCATTACATCCACAACATTTTTCCTTATCTATAATGCTGATCATAAAGTGGCTATATTATTTTTGATTATCAGATAACTTCTACAGCAATGTTTTCATTGCTGTGTACTACAGCTCCCCAATCTCTGTACCATATAAGATATTTTTTGTCGGGATTCTTTTGGTAGTAACTTACTTCGAATGACAATACGTCTCTCACAATATCAAAGTTTCTTGCACCTATTGAGAAGTCTTTCAATCCTGCAACGAACGAGATGTGGTAGCAGCGTTTGGTTAATCCATGGCTGGAAACTTTCAGACGAACTGTATATTCATCTTTGTCTTTTGGAACAGGGATCGGTGCAGTTATGAATGATTCTACCAATACATCAGCATCATCTGTGAAATTTACGGTATATTGGCAGACATCTATATTAGTAATGTTTTTTTTAAGCTTAATTTCCAGTTCTATTGGTTCGTTGTTACCTACAGTTTTTGGATCATTAAATAAGCGAGCTTCCAAAAATTCAATTTCTCTTAAAAATGCTCCTTTCTCCCTTCTTTGTTTATCATTGATGATAGTATGTGTGTTGAAAGAAGATATATTATTACCTATATAATAATTAACGCAATCCTCTATACTTCCCGTATAGGCTACAGTTCCGTTGTTGAGTACTATCCCTTGTTTGCAAAGAACTCGTACCGCCGCCATATTATGACTCACAAACAACACCGTCCTCCCTTCGCCTTTCGACACGTCCTGCATCTTGCCGATAGCTTTCTTCTGGAATTCGGCATCACCTACGGCAAGTACCTCATCTACTACCAGTATTTCCGGTTCCAGAAAAGCGGCTACGGCAAAGCCCAGACGGACGGTCATGCCGCTGGAATAGCGTTTTACGGGGGTATCTACATAGCGTTCCACACCGGCAAAGTCGACTATCTCGTCCAACTTGTGGGAGATTTCGTGGCGAGTCATGCCCATGATGGAGCCGTTCATGTAGATGTTCTCACGGCCGGTCAGTTCCGGATGGAAACCGGTACCGACTTCCAAGAGAGAGGCAATGCGGCCACGGGCACGGATGGCTCCGGTGGTAGGGGAGGTGACACGCGACAGAAGTTTCAACAAGGTGGACTTCCCGGCACCGTTTTTTCCGATAATGCCTACTACATCGCCTTGATGCACATCGAAGGTGATGTCTTTCAACGCCCAGACATATTCCGACGCGCCTTTCTTGCTGCGGTCGTTGGTTTCGCCTATCTTCAGATAGGGGTCTTCCTGGCGGAGAATGGTCGTTTTCCACCAGCGGTTGAGGTCGTGGCTCAGTGTGCCGGTGCCGACCAGACCGAGTTTGTAGAGTTTGCCCACATGGTCAAACCGGATTGCTATATCGTTCATTCTTATTCTCTTTTTTTAATTCTGCTGCTTACACTGTATCCATAAAATTGCGTTCCACCCGGCTGAAGATGACTACTGCGCAGAACAGGGTGGAGAGCATAAACAAAGTGCTATATGCCAATCCGCCCCAATCAAGTGAACCACACCCCATGCAGCTGTATTTAAAGGTCTCGAATATGGGTGTCAACGGGTTGAGCGCGATGATGTCACGGTATTTTTCCGGAGCTGCGTTTAGCGGATAAATGACCGGAGTGGCATACATAAATAGTTGCAGGCCGAAAGTGACCAACTGGGTAAGGTCACGGTATTTGGTGGTCAGCGCTGATATGATCAACCCCCACGACATGGCATGGAATGCGGTTAGGAATATCAGGAACGGAAATAACAGCAGGGCGGCATTGACATGCAGTGAAGCTCCTTTCACATAAAAATAGAGATACATGGCAATGAACAACAACAGTTGTATTCCGAACTTGATCAGGTTGGAGGTGATGCCGGACAACGGCACGACTAGACGGGGGAAATAGACTTTGCCGAACACACCCGCATTGGCAGTGAACACATTGGAGGATACGTTGAACGCGGAACTGAAATAATTCCACAGCATGATACCTGCCATGTAGAACAAAGGCTGTGGTACTCCGTCCGTTGAGATACCTGCCAAGCCGCCGAATATGAACATATACATTACGGTAGTGAAGATTGGTTGGATGAGGAACCAGAGAGGACCCAGAATGGTTTGTTTGTATACGGTGACGATGTCGCGTTTCACGTACATATAGTATAGGTCACGGTACCGCCATATACCTTTCAGGTCTATATCCAGCCATTTTTTCTTTGGTTTTATTTCTATTGTCCAGTTTTCTTTAGTCATTTTTTTGAGATCTTGTTTTTTCAGGAGCATTTGTCCAGATAGAGCACACAGTGCTGCTGTTTGTGGTCGCTCCAGGGATTGGAAATCAGTAGGTAACGATTCACTTGGAATGCAGGTGAACAGAACGTATAATCTATTCGTAAAAAACCGCCCCAGCATTGGTAACTGCCGCTCCATGTCTGCCCGGCCTGGAGGAAGCAATCCTGTAGTAACCGGCTGATTTTCCGGTAAGCATACGAGGCAGGTGTGTCATTGAAATCACCGCACACGATGACCGGATAAGGGCTCTCGGCGATGGCTTTTGTCAAGAGATCGGCTTGCCGGTTACGCTGGACGGTGTGGTGGCGCATCGCCTGAAATCTGTCTTTCATTGAGTATGATTCATTCATGCCTGTAGTTTGCAGATGGACGTTGAATAACCGGAAAGTTTGCCCTGTCATCTGGATATCCGCTTGAAGTATTTTGTTGTAGCTGTTTGGAAAGTAGTACTCTTGAACGTTTCCGATAGGCCAGCGGCTGAAGACGGCCAGATTAAGGACTTCATCTTCCCGCGAGTTGATGATGCAATAGGGATAATCAGGAAAAGCAGCCCGAATGGTGTCCCATGCCAGAAGATTGGTATGAGGACGTTCTTGCAGACAGACGATGCCGGGTTGCAGGACACGAATGCTATGGGCGGCCTTTGTCAGAGTGTCTTTGTTCAGCCTGAACCCTTCGGTATTCCAGCAAACCAATTTCAGCTGATTGGAATCCAGCACTTTTTCTTTGTGCAGGAAATGAAACGGGAACTGACATGCTAGAACCGGCAGACTCCCCAATAACAAAAACAAGTAAAGCATCCACCAGCGGTTGTGCCTCCAGAGCAGAATCGCGAAAATAATTCCATCGGCTATGCATATAGGAATTGCCGATAGACTGATGAGGATAAAATTTCCGGCCCACTCGGGAGTGAAGCAGGGGAGAAATATCAACAGCAGTGTCAGACCGCACAGGATACTTCCCGACAGACAGTTAAATACGCGCATTGTTGGCAATCAGACCTTCTAAAGCTTCGAGTTGTCTTCGGGTCAACCTCAATTGGTCAAGCATGGGCCGGTAACGCTCCAAATGGTGCAGGTCCGTACCCACAAAATCGTACATTTTTTGTTTTAACAGCTTTTCGCTGACCACTTTGGGGTGCGGGCCATAGTAACCGCTCAGTGACATCAGATTGAGTTGAAAGCTGTAACCTTTCTCTTTCAGCAGAAGGTAATCTTTTTCTTCCATGTACAGGTAACGCTCCGGGTGGGCGATGACCGGTTGATAACCGGCATTCCATATTTTCATCAGGATATCCGGCAAACCGGGAGGAGGGTACATGTAGGATGTTTCGACCAGCAGGTGGCTGCTGCCCAAAGGTAGCACTTCTCCATCCAACTTGTTTGTAAAAGCGGCATCCATCATATATTCAGAAGACAGCCGCAGATTCAACGGGCCGGAATAGGCTGCCTTCAACACGTCGAACTGTTGCTGCAGCTTCTTGTTCAGCGTGGGATAATCCTCCATGATATGGGGAGTGAGCCACACTTCCCGTAACCCTATGGATTCCATATAGCGTAGCAGGGACAGACTGGTATTTATGTCGGGTGAACCGTCATCCACTCCGGGAAGAACATGGGAGTGGATATCGGTCATACCCTTCATTAAACCAGAATTAATCAAATTGTATTTGGACTTGAATATACCAAACATCTTTCTTCTTAAGGTTTCAGGATTTCTTTTTGAACAATCGTTTCCAGCTTGATTCGGAACCATCCACATAACCGTAGCCATATCCGTAACCGTAGCCGTATCCTCCGTATCCGCTTGTTTTTACTATAGCACCGTTAAGTACTAACGACATATTGTTCAATTGTCCGCTACGGTATATTTTTTCCAACTCCGGCAACATGCGGCGGTCTAGCTTGCCAACCCGTACCACGAAGATGGTCAAGTCGGCTATGCGGTTGGTGATGGCGGCATCGGCCACTACTCCTACAGGCACATTGTCGACAAAGATATAGTCATAACGGTTACGCAGTTCGGCAATCATCACTTCCAATTGTTCGCTGAGCAATAGCTCTGATGGGTTGGGTGCGATGGGACCGGCCGGAATGAAATCTAGGTTTTCACAGATTTCGTTGTGCTTGATGATTTCATCCGTCGTGGCCTTGCCTGCCAGGAAGGAGGTCATTCCTTTTTCTTCTGTATGAAGACGGGTATGTGAAGTCAAAGTCCCTTTACGGATATCCATGTCAATCAGGATGACTTTCTTGTCGGTTTGCGCGAAACTGGCCGCCAGATTGCTGGATACGTATGTCTTGCCGGCACCCGGTCCGAACGAACTGAAAGTGACGACTTGCATGTTCTTTGACTTGACACGCATAAAATCCATATTGGTGCGTATTATACGGAAGGCTTCCGATACAATGTCACGCCCCTGGGCACGGACAGCGATGCCATGCGCTGTTTTTTTATTCTCTATCTTCCTTTTGGATGAATCCTTGGGTATTTCGCCTAAGAAAGGAACGGTTACAACATCCTCGATGTCCTTGCGGTTGCGTATGCGGGTATCGAAGAACAGGAACAATAGCAGGACAATTGCCGGCAGGGCGATTCCTTTCATGACACCTGCCATGATCATGCTGCGTCCGTTGGGAGAAATCGGAGCATCCCCTCCTCCAGCAGGATCGAGCACACGGGCGTCAGTTTCGGTGGTGGCCTGGCTCAGCGCATTTTCTTCGCGTTTGTTCAGTAGATAGAGGTAAAGTTCCTCTTTGATGCGTTGCTGACGTTCGATAGAAAGCATCTGTTGCTGTTGTCTGGGTATGTTGGTCACCCGCCACTGGGCTTCTCCGGCCCTGCTTCGGGCCTCGTTCAGTTTCACATCGATGCTGACAATCATGTTGTCGATGGCCCGGATGATATTCTGTCGCATGGCAATCAGATTCTTGTTCAGTTCCTGGACGATGGGGTTTTTGTCACTGCTTCCTTCTATCAGTTTGTCCCGTTTCAACTTGTTGGCGTTGTAGGCCGCTATCTGGGTTTCAATGTTGATGTCGGCTATGCCGGTGTTTGAAGGGATAAGCTCAGTCTCTTTGGATGGGTCCACTAGGTAGCCCTTGATGTAGCGTGCCATGCGTGCCTGCAATTCCAGTTCCTGAGTGGTCGAGCTGTACTGCCGTTTGTCTGACATGGACATGGAAGCGGCCGAACCGATATCAATAATATCATTGTTTTGTTTGTAAGACTGAAGTTCGTTTTCCACGCCTCCTAGTTCTTTTTCGATGATGACCAAACGCTCGTTGATGAAGTTGGAGGTATTGATGGCTATCTGGTTCTTATCTTTGATAGTCTCTTCATTATACACTGTAATCAGCATATTGAGTACATCTTCGGCACGGGCGGTGGAGTAATCACGGAGTGACAGGTAGAGGATGGAGGCATCATTCTCGGCCTGACTGATGTTCAGGTTGCTTCTGAACAGGCTGGCCATTGTGTCCGTACTCTGCCGGCGTATCGTAATTGGTGTATTGAACCACTTGTCTGTATAATATAAGGTGGGTGAGACCACTATTTTTCCTATGGGCGATTGGATGGTGTCACCCAGATTGGCTGTTAGCGTTATACTTGTGGCGTCTGTCGAGAAATCGGATAACCGGACTTGCTTCCTGTTCTGGATTCTGACTGTCAGGCTGAAATCAAGATGATCCTCTTCTTCCGGGAATGAAACCTTGACAGGGGCTTGCGTATAAAGTTCCTCCTCACGCAAGTCATCCATGATGAGGTAGCATACATTGGCGTGAAGACGGTTCACCACATCGCGCATGAGTTTGTGTGACTGGAATTGCAGGATCTCATTGGATACATTGGTATATGAATAGGTGTTAAAACGGTCCAGCCCGCGACCGATGTTGTTTGAATAGGCGTCCTTTATCATGACGGTGGCTGACCGTGAATAGATAAAGGGAAGTTTGGCATATTGATACCATGCATATCCGCCGAACAGACTGACCGACAATACAAACCAGTACCATTTGGACAACAGGTACATGATGATGTCAACGGGGTTGATATTGAATCCTCCCCCGCTTAAGGTCTTATCTCCCGACATATCTTTTTGTTCACTCATTCTTATCATGTCGTTTCTTTTTTATTTAGTAGTCAGCAATACCAGCGAGGTGATTGTGGTGATGAAGGACAGGATCATACTCCATGTGCTCAGTTTTCTCTGGGCTTGTTCGGTGGCCTTCATGTTGGTAGGTTCTACGTAGACAATGTCATTCTGTTGCAGGTAATAGTAAGGCGACGTGAAGATGTCTTTGCTGCGGATGTCGTGGAACAGGATTCGTCGCTTGTTCCCATATTCGCGGATGACGGCGATACGGTCCAGACGGGATCGGGGGGTCAGGTCTCCAGCCATGGCAAGAGCCTCTAAAAGAGTGATGCGGTCGCCTTTCACTTCAAAGGTTCCTACATGTCCAACTTCTCCTAGCACGGAGAATTTGAAGTTCAAGAAATTGACGGTGACCATAGGATCTTTCAGCAATTCTTCGTTGATCAGTCGTTTTTTTATCAGTTCGGTTAATTGTCGGCGGGTCAGTCCTTCCACATGCAGTTGTCCCAGCACAGGAAAGTCTATATTCCCGTTGATATCCACTAAATAACCTTTTTCTTTTTCATCACTTAATACCCCCACTTCATTGTTGGAAATGCTTCCGTCTGCTTCTACAGAATAGCTTCTGCTTCCGGACATATTGAAAGGCAGGGACAGTTCTGGGTTTTTGCTGTTCACAATAATACTCAATCTGTCATCCCTATGGATGATGGCTTCATATTTTTGAACCATAGGATATTCCTGTAGTTCATCCATATCTTGTAAATAGACAAAATCTTTGCGTGAAGCGCACGAACTAAAAATGATTATTGCCAACAGACAGGCCAGTTTGATTGTTTTATCCATTGTTTTATAATTAATTGTTTTTTATTCCTTTATATGAATCACTTGGTCACATCGTTCCATCAGTCGTGAATCGTGTGTCACAAATATTAATGTGTTATTCTTTCCCCATTGCAACAAATTGTCCATGAGGTGTGTGGTGGTCTCGGTGTCAAGTGCCGATGATGCTTCATCAAACAGCCAGATCCGCCCGGGACGCAACAGTGCGCGGGCTATTGCAATCCGTTGGGCTTGTCCTTCAGACAAGCCATATCCATGTTCCCCTATCTTGGTATCTAGTCCTTCCGGCAGACTGAACACAAATTCAGCGCAGGCCAGCCGGATGACTTTATGCAGAGCCTCTTCGTCTGCTCCCGGACTACCCAGCCATAAATTCTCCCGGATGGTACCGCTCAGCAACGTATTTCCTTGGGGCACATAGACGAAGTTGATGCGTAAATCGGGGGTCACACTGAGTGTCCGTCCGTCATCAGTTGTCAAATCGATGCGTCCCTTTTCCGGATAAACCAAAGCCAGTATCAGCCGGATAATGGTCGTTTTTCCTGTTCCGGTAGGTCCGGCTATGGCGGTGGAACTTCCCGGATGAAAGGCAGCTGTAAACCGGTCGAGTACCGGCTGTCCCTCTTCATAGCCAAAAGACACTTTCCGAAAGTTCAGTGTCAGTGGTTGGTCTATGTAGACCGGGTGTTCGTCCGGTTCTACATCTTCAAAGAGGGCCATTAACCGTTCCACGGAGGTCCATCCCCGTATCAGACTGGGAGGGATGGATATTAACCCTAAAAAAGGTCCCTGTACCTGTCCGACCAGTTGAAGAAAGGCTGTCATTGTTCCGAATGTTATCTCGTGGTTATGCAGTTGGAAAATACCCCAAAGGAATGCACATAAGTACCCTCCTCCAAATGTAAATCCCATGACCCCTTGCGTAAAAGTGGAAAATTTGATTTGTTCCATTCCCAATTTGAACAACTTCTCTTGTGTTTCATGTAATTTCTGTTTCCGGTAGTTGGTGGCTCCGAGCGAGCGGACTAGAATCCGTTTGGACAGATTTTCTTGCATGACGGTACCCATCTCGCTGTTCATCTTTTTTTGGGCACAGCTCAGTTCCCGGACCTTTCTGAAATAAATCTTTGACAATAAAACAAGAGGGGTGACTCCCAGTATGAACCAAGCTAAACGCGCGTCAAGAATCCACAAGTAGATAAAAGAGCTTGCCAATTGCAAGCCGGTAACCAGCAGGTTGGGTAGAATGCCCATTCCCATTCCCAACACTTCGGAAGCGTCACTGCTGATACGGGTCAGCAGGTCGCCTGTGTGCCATTTCCCTGCTCCTTTCCATGAACACATCATTAGGGCGTCGGACAGCGAATTTTGCATGCGGATACTGATGCGCATGTTGATCTTGCCAAAAATCCAGGGAGATACAAGTTTTATCCCCATACCCAGCAGGAAGGATAAGGCTACTATTGTGGCTACCAGGTAAATATTCCCTTCCTGTGCTCCGGTAGCTACATCGATGATCCATTTGGACATGGCCACATTGACCAATGACATGACCACTCCGAAAATACCCGAAAAGATAGAGAAGGTGATGAGCCAATGGTATCCTTCTGTTACCTGCATAACCCATTTGAAAGCTTTCCATCCTAACTGACATGTATTGCTCAGATTCTCCCGTGTGAGCTTCTGCAAAAATTTTTTCAGCAATTCTTTCATTTCTTTTTTATCATTTCCTTGAAACGTAAGAGGGCTAATCCGGCCAGCCACCAGAAAGTTTCGTCGAAAGCATAACCTAACGATAAGTGCGTTTTGTGAAAGATCCGCTTCAACGTGTATCGTTTGTTCGCCCATTTCCCGGTGGGACGTTCACCGTAACGTTCGTCTCCATGTCCAAAATTGCCACTTTCCCAAATCTCTTGCATTAACTTGTCCGGACAGAGACTGGTACTGAATGGTAAAAGGTCGGCCGGCACGCCAAGATATTTTATCAATAGGGCATAAAGTAACCGGTTCCACCGGTGAATGTGCCATTTGCGACAGATACACTCTAATTCGTTTTTGTTTGTAACAGAATGTAATGCGTTAAAAGCCATGGCTATATCACACAATTGTCGTAGTCCGATCCCTTCATTGATAAGATGCTTCAATATGTGGGTGGAAAGTAATAGATGATTCGCTTCGCTCGGAAGTTTGCCTTGGCTGTTGGTAAAGACCCCCGCTTCCCATTGGCGGATTTCTTTTTGGAGGAAAGGGTTGTGCAACTCTATCAGCCTGCTGTGATGTTCAATCAGAACTCTGTTTATCAGACAGGAAGCCTCACCATTGGTTCCTCTTTTTACCGGTAATCCTAATTTTTCCATCCGTTGGTTGGCTTGTTCGGTTTGTGTCTTGTTTCCGAACCACAGGTCGATGTCTCCGGCTATGCGATGTTCCGGATGAGGGTAGAAGTCAGCTGTCCCTATCCCTTTTAGCAGCAGGAAAGGGATAGAAGGTGATTGTACATAAATCTGTTGGAGGGCTTTAATCGTTTCCCGGTGTTGCCGGTTCACCCGTTCCAAGGTGTCAACTTCCACCATCCAGCCAAGCAATACCTTCCGGGGAGGTACGGCTTCAGTCGGCAACAGGCGGATGCCATCGTAAATAATACCTTGTACGGTTTGTTTTCTTGCCATGCTGTGAATTTCATTCCATTCCTTTTCATCTAGAGGAAAAAGGGCGGAACAGTCTTCCTGCCGGTCCCACAGTCCTTGCCTTAGCAAAAGCATGAAAGCCTTTTGTAATGGGGCTGAGATCATCTTTTTGTCTTATTCTATGGCTAACCCAGTTTCTAACCATTGTCGGCACAGCTCGTTGGCATCGTTTCGGGCTGTATCTTTATTTACTTCATATTCATTGCACAGCAGTGCTCCGGCTTCATCTACCGTGAATTCCTTGTTTTCCAATTGTTTCCATAACCAGGCGGCTGTTTCATTCAAGGAATAGACCTGTGCCATATCCATGGTTTCAGAAAACGGATTGACAATCATATATTCTCCACCTACTTGGCGAAGAATTAAATTAGAATTGAGTCTCATTGTCTTTATATTATTGCATTATCCTATTTATAGTTAAAATTACATCGACCTTCACAGGCAGATGTAATGGGGAATAAAATGTAAGTTCATTCTATTATCCGCTGATAACATAGGGTCTTGAACTTACCTGATCTAACATTTTTTACAGATCCGGCGCTTCTCGCGAAGAAAACGAATCTCTCTTCTAACATTTCTTATTGTATTGTTTGTCATATCTGAATTGAACAGATTACTGTTTACCAGTTTATACCTGTGGGACGGATCATGCCGGCTTGCAGCAGTTGCATGATAAATCCTGCGGCATCTTGCGATGCGGTGTCTTTATCCACTTCGTATTCCTCCAGAATCAACAGTACTAGATGGTTGAAGCTTTCTGCTTCTTCGATATGCTCCCAGATAAATTCTCCGGTTTCGGTCAGGGTGACCATTCCGTTGAACTCTCGGGCGGTCTGTCCGGAAGGAACCAGTACGATTTCTCCGGCTATGTTTCGTTTGATAAATTCTTTGGTTCTTTTCATCTTTTGAAAAAACGATATGTTTTAATGATGGTCCTGCGTAAAGGAATTATGTTCGGCCATATGTGGGCGAAGAATTTCCACTGGAAATCTTCTGGAACTATCCATTTCCCTTTTCGCTTCACCTTGATAATGATGGCGAAAATCTGTTCTCTTTGAATTGGACCTTCGATGACAGTCTGGGCGTCACCGATAAGATAATATTCTTCATTTTTAACATTATAAATACGGTGCATGACATATTCACCGTTGCTTCGCTGATAGAACACCATATCTCCTTTCCGAAGTTCACCGGAGGGGCTTTTCAGGCAGATGTGGTCTCTTGCGTGGATCAGGAATGGAGCCATGCTGCTGCCCGAGATGATCATGCTCACCTGCTTTCCTTCCTCAATGAGGGTACGCAGCATGGATATGTATTCTTTCGTATCGACAGTCTTCATAATGGGGCGTATTTCACATTATCGGATAATTTCCAGTTTGGTCAGATACCTGTGCAGGGTGAAGGCTGCTTCCGGATTCATGTTGCACGCATAGGTGCTGATGCTTGTCTGTCTGGTCAAAACCTGCAGATCGTCGAGTGCTTTGCCGGTGAGCTTTGGATTCCACCAGTTGATTGTAACCTGCGAGCAGAGAGCTTTGAAATGCTTCATGGCTGTCTGGGGACGGATGGTGTTATCAGATGCCTGTTCGATGAATACAATGGCCTCCAACGGGCGGCGTTCATTGTGACAGATACCGCTGGAACCGCATACAGGCCATCCCGTTATCTCGTAGTCGCCGTTTGGAAGTGGACAGAGCAGGGCACGGTCGCCATTGAGTACCTGGGTGCCGGGAATATGCCGGCACCACAGGTTGGCATGCGTCGATTTGCCAATGCCGCTAGGACCACTGAATAAGATGGCTTGCCCACGATAATCCAGAAAAGTACAATGTAGTATGTAACATCCCTGGACAGATAAAGGACGTTCCAGGCACAGGCAGGAAATGAACAGGGTATCTGTTTGCAGTTCTCTTTTCAGTCCTTCGATGAAATAGATGTCGGCATTCCTTTCGTCTTTTTCCTGATAGAGCGCATAGCAGGCGTTCAGATTTCCTATAGCCAGCAGGCGTGTTTCCCGTTCTTCCTTTCGGAAGATCACGATGTCGTTGCGTCGGAATATGGCCTGCCAGTCGTTGGACGGCAAAGGCAGACGGCCGACAAAATGGAATGTATAGTGCCGGTCTGCCCTTTTATCAGCGGGTTTACGGTCGAGGAACAGACGGCTGTTAACAGGAATCTCCTGTTCTGTCACTCCCGACAATTCAATCGTCAGCGGACCGATATTCAGTCTCACAATCTTCGGTTTTTAGTGTGTTACGGAGGGATAATCCATAATGATCCGTTCTTTGGCTTTCGCCATCTGGCAAAGATAGTCCATGTTTCCGGTGATTGTCTTTTCACAGTGTGCGGCGGCATAGCATACATTGCATACGGGACGAAGGTGGCAACCCTCGCATTCGGTATGGGATACCAGTTCCTTGGCTTCCTCTAAAAGTTGCCGCCATGCGGTTGTCATCGGAACCTTTTTCAGGTCAACGGCCGGCCGGTCCATCATCACACAGGGGGTGAGGATGCCTTGCCAGTTGATCCAGCATGAACTCTTGGCGGCTCTGCATTCCAAAGAGCAGGCTTGGGTTCCTTCCACACGGGCAAGCGTATATTTTAAATTGTGCATGTATCGTGCCATGTCATTCCCTTTTTTGTACTCCACATATTGCATCTCGATGCGGGCCGCTTTGTCGGCATCCAGCCTTTCAGCTGGAATGTTACGCAGACTTCCGCATTCGGGGCGGGAGAGGGGAAACATGTATGAGTTAACTTCTGCCGGAATGTCCAGCTGTCGGGTCAGACGGATGATCTCGTCGTAATCCTTTTCATTCTTTCGTACGATACTTACGTTCAGTTTCACATCGATGCCTGCCTTTTTCAACCGTTTCAGGGCTTCCACGCACAGGGTGTATCCTTGCGGATTGTGGCACAAGCGTCCGTAGGTTTCTCTACTGCTTCCATACAAGGTGACGTTTACCCGCCGCGGCTTGTGGGTCTGCAAGATGCGTACCATTTCGTTGTCGATAAGTGTGCCGTTCGTATTGAGAGTCAGGATGAATCCCATTTCGCGCAGCCGGGTGTACAGCTCCTTGAAGTGTGGGTAGAGCATCGGTTCACCTCCGGTGAGGAGGATGAAGAGTGTACCCATGTCCTGAAGTTGTTCCGCCCAGTCGAGCCATTGTTGCAAAGGTAATAATCCTCCATGCCGTTCCACCACGTTGCGTTCGGTGTGTATGAAGCACATGTCACAGTTGAGCGTACAGGTGGGAGTCAGCTCGAAGTTGGCAGTGATCGGGACATGGTTCTGATTGGCTTTGTTCACCAATGCCCGTTCCACAGGATTTATGTCTTGCAGGGATTCCAAGGGAGTAATGTTTGTTTATATCTTATTTACAAATTGTTTCGCTTGATAGACAGATGATGGTATTCTCATTATTTACCCCATAAAGTATATGTTAACCATCCATACCCGGTTGCTATACAATAGTCTATTGTTAAGTGATTAGAATGGGCTGTGTAAGTTGTATGATTACTGATCATGCTGGGTGAAGATTTAGATAATTACAGCTCGTGTGAATGTGAAAGTTAAAGGTTCCCTATAACCTATTCGCTAAAAAAACTACTGGATAGGTTATAAGGGAAAACCAATATTTTCATTAAAAGCTCAAGACTATCATGAATGATTACCTATAATAATTTGATCTAGTTTATAAACAATGATAGAATTTCCTTTGGTCTTATAAGCGAATAAGCGTTCTTTACTTGGGTCTTCAAAAACATATTGACCTTTTTCACCATTGGGTAATGCACCACTGTTGTCGCATGTATATCGATTGGAGTTAATTTGTTCATTGGTGTCTAAAATTCCATTATTGTTTTTGTCTATCCAAAAATGTGAATCACTTGAATAAGGTGTAGCATTAGGCTTAGGTTGCCAGCTAATATCTGGACTACATGCTGCCACATATTCTTGTGGAACAAACTCTTCACTAACCATTAAAGGTTTCTGATAACTTTTCTTTTTCATATCTCAATTATTTTAGAAAATTCTTTTTATTAAGGAAAGGAATACGCTTCGAAAAGCGTTTCCTTTTTCCTTTGTTAGAAAGATATCTGAAATAATGAGATATTGCGATTTGAATCTCCTTGAGGATTATGTAACTAAAATATTAAGAAACATTGTGATGTAATGTTTCATCAATATGCTGTGTTACATGAACATTGTTGTAATTGAAAACAGGGATTGCATTATATTCCCAGTGTCTTTTACTCCAATTCCAATATTTGCTTACAACAAAAGCATTTATATGAGGTTTTGTTGTAGATTCATATTTTTCATTGCAAGCAGTATTGCGATATTTATATATGTCAATTTTCGGATCAAATTGTTGATTTTCATTTGTATCCAAATATACATCGCCACTTATGTCACAATAACCTACATAAGAAGTAGGATTTTCGCACGCTGCCACATATTCATTCGGTACAAACTCCTCGCCGATAAGCGTTGGTTTTGCATACACTTTCTTTTTCATTCTATCTCTTTCTTTTTTGATTCCTGTTCCGGAGGAAGGGAGATCAGAAAAGACTTGAGGCAAAGTCGTGAGTTGAGTTCCAGAGGAACTAAGTCAGGACATCGCTTGAGCTACAAAGTATTAGTGTAATGAAAAGGAAAATGAAAGAATGATATTATAAATGCTAAATCGCAATATATCAATTATTTCAAATTTTCTTTTACCATAGTTCCTCTGGAACTATAATTCTTTTATAAACTCTCTTATTGAAGTATAAAAAAGTGCATTGAAAAAACTGAATGGACTTAGGAATGATTTGGACGGCCTATAATTTGAGTAATTTTGGATGTGATTTTTCCTGATCCTGAATGATAGTAAGTGCCTGTTCCATTAGGATCTACACTTATCCATTTAACAGAAGGTATCACAGTTCCTATTGAAAGTTCTTCATTCAAATTAAAACCGTTTAAATCAATATTAGAAATTGAATTTCCAGTCTTGTTTCCTGTTTCCCATCCTTGTGCTTGAGCACCTCTTACCTCAACTGTTGTAGTAGCACAAGGGGCTCCGTGCCCATCTTGGCCTTTTTTCCCTTTCTCACAATAGAAAAGGGCATCATAATCATAACAACTAGCTACATATTCTTGAGGTATGAAAACTTCTGATTCCAATATAGGCTTTATGTATTTCTTCTTTTCCATTTTTTTTTGATTAAGTTCTTGAGAGACTATGGTGTATAAAAATTTGAAAATAATTGATTGACTGTAAATTGAAACAGACTGTTCCATCACATCCTTGAATTTCCAAGAAAATAAATTTTACTTCAACTTCTTTATATTCTTTCTTTTCCTTTTTATCTTTTGACCATAGTCTCTCAAGAACTATGGTGATATTTCTATTTTATACTCTCTATCATACTCCGTATTGCATCCGCCACACGCATCACATCCCCGTCCGTCACCATCGGTCCCGAAGGCAGACAGAGCCCACAGTTGAACAGGGCTTCCGATACTCCGTTGACGTAGGTGGGGGAGGATGAGAATACGGGTTGCAGGTGTAACGGTTTCCAAAGCGGACGGGTCTCGATGTCGGCTTTTGCCAAGTGCTGCATCAGCTGCAAGGCGCTGAAACTGGTTTCGTTACTGTCCACTTTAATTGTAGTCAGCCAATAATTGGGTAGAAACATGGTAGATTTCTTGGGTTCTACCACAGTGATACCCGGAAGTCCTGCCAGCAGCTCGGTGTATAGCCGGTGGATGGCACGGCGGTGTGCGATATGGTTGTCCACTACACGCATCTGCCCGCGTCCGATACCAGCCGACACATTGCTGAGCCGGTAATTGTATCCGATCTGTTCGTGCTGGTACCAGGGGAACGGTTCACGTGCCTGGGTAGCATAGAACTTCACTCTCTGGGCTTCCTCTTCCGTATGGCATAATAAGGCGCCGCCACCGCTGGTGGTGATCATCTTGTTGCCGTTAAAAGAGAAAATCCCATATTGACCGAAGGTCCCGCAATAGCGTCCGTCGTAAACGGCCCCCATTGCTTCGGCAGCGTCTTCCACCACGGGGATGCCGTAGCGGGAGGCAATGTCACAGATTTCGTTCATGCGGGCAGGCGTGCCGTAAAGGTGTACTGGAAGAATGGCTTTGGGCTTGAGGCCGGTCTGTTTCATACGGTCGCAGATGGCCTGTTCAAGCAGTATAGGATCCATATTCCAAGTATCAGGCTCACTGTCTACGAAAATGGGGGTAGCACCCTGATAACAAATGGGGTTGGCTGACGCAGCAAAGGTGAAACTTTGGCAGATCACTTCGTCTCCTTTGCTTACGCCCAGCATGATCAATGCCAAGTGGATGGCTGCCGTACCTGATGATAATGCCACGGCGTGTACCTCCTGGTCGCAATGCGTTGAAAGCCACTGTGACAAGTCATGCTCGAAGCCATCTACATTCGGCCCTAAGGGAACTACCCAATTGGTTTCGAGAGCCTCACGGACGAACTCTTGTTCGGATCCGCCCATGTGTGCCAATGACAACCAAATCTTACTCATTTTCAGTTATGAACAAAAAATTATTTGTTGCGTGCTTCGGTGATGAACACTACAACACGGTTCCACTCGTTCTTCAGCTGGTATGGTTGCAGGCTATCACCTTTGTAATCCACCCGGATGCGGCTTGGATCCACACCGAACTCTTTCACCATCATGTTGCAGACAGCTTCGGCACGGCGCTGGCTCAATTTCAAATTGTAGGCCGGATTACCAGTCTGTACGTCGGCATAACCTGTTATGATCAGGTTGACTTCCGGATGGTCTTCCAAATACTTGGCAGCTTCTGCCACATTCTTTTTCTGGATATCGGTAATATTGTACTTGTCGATAATGAATGATACGGTCATACCCAACATTTCGTTCTTCACTACCTCTTTCTTCACTTCTGTGACGACTGGTGCCGGTATCGGCTTGTTACGCTCTTCATTGATCTTGCGGTTCAATTCGTCAACCCATGCCTGGTCGTTCACCTCTGTGTAGCGGAAGCGGCGATCGCCGTACTGGTCCTTGAAATGATAGGTGAGACCTAACATGACGTTGGCGTATGAATCCCATTTGCGGTCGTAACGCGTACCGTTGAAAGCATCGTCCGTTGCGTTGAAGGTCGCTTCCAGATTGATGTCAAGCGCATTGCTCAACATATAATTGAACTGGAGGCCTGCGCGTAGAGAGAAAAACGTTTTGTTGTCAGTGCTGATTTGGTAGGGGGCAAACTCCTCACTGGGGGATTTGTCCCACTCTTTGACTTTATCATCGAATCCGAAACTGGAGTTGAATCCCATACCCAAGATACCTACTACATTGAAACGGATATCTTCGTCATATTGGGCGAAAATATTGTGCAGGTTGAACAATCCGTCCAAATAACCGTTGAACATATTGAAACCGTAGTTCCCTTTGCCATACACCTCGGGAAAGGCTTCAATCACTTCGCTGTTGGCGCGTGACATTTGTTTCAAATAAGCGAGTTGCACACGTGCTCCGATGGCGGGTGAGAAGTATTTACCGACCGAGAGGGCTATGCTTGGTCTGGTCATGGTGCCGAAAGATCCGAAGCGGCTGTTCTCGGACAGCGAATGATTGGCGCCGGCCTGAATTCCGATGAACCAGTTGTCACCGGCCTTGTAATGCTTTAGCGCCCGTACAGTGTCGGTCTTTAATTTCCAAGTTGCATCGTCTTCTATTGTTTGTGCCCATAAAGATACAGAACAAAAGAAGACCACAAATAATATAGCTATTTTTTTCATGCCAAATTATACTTTTAAAATGGGTCGTTTATTCATTGATGTACACTATGACGCAGCTCTTTTGTGGATCGAGCGATGCAATGACAGCAGGGTTTTTCTCTATAAAAATACGTCCGGCCGGAATGTCGTATGTGTTGGCTAGCACATTGCGGATGGATTGTGCCCGTGCCATGAACAATTCGGTGTCTCTTACTTCTTTGGTTGAAGTGATATAGAGGTCGCCATCGGCTAGCTTCTTTATATTTTCTGCTGCTGTGTAAACGTTTACTTCCTGTAGTTTGTTGATTGCGGCGGAAGCATTGTCAAACGAGATAAACGAACGGATATGATTGCTTTCCACCACTTCTGTCTCAATCTTTGTGACAGGAGGAGCTGCCGCTTTGTTGGCTTCACGCAGGCGGTTGATTTCGGCGTTTGCTTCGTCATATTTCGACATGTCGTGGCGGGCGTAGGTGAATTGCCGTGAGCCGTTATGATTTTTGAAACGGTAGCTGACACCTGCCAATATGTTGACATGGCCATCCCAGCGGTCGTTTGAACCTTCGCCTTCCCAACCGTCGAATGAGTCGTCAAGCAAACTGTTCGTGATTTCAAGATTAAAGTCCCACGCTTTACCGAGGCGGAATTTCGCCATCAGACCCAGGCGGATGGACAGCAGGTCTTGCGATTCGGTATTGTATATTCCGTCGTTCCAGGTACGCTTGCTGAAGTTGGCGGTGTGTTCGTAACCGGCTCCCAAGATACCGATCAGGTTGAAGGTCCGGTCTTCTTCATACCCGCAAAAGAGGTTGGTGAAGTTGAACAATCCGTCTAGGCCTACCCCCATGGCGTCCCAATAGTAGGGCTTGTCGTTGCTTGCTCGTCCGGCATTGCTTCCATAGAAACCTTGGAGGCGGATACCTCCGGCAGGAGCGATCCACTTGCCTATGGACAACGCACCGGCGGGACGGAACTGGTCGAAGAATCCAGAACTGGAAGTATGGGTCCCCCAGGAATAAAAGGCGCCGGCCTGCAATCCGACAAACCAGTTGTCTCTGAATTTAGACTTGTTTAAGAGCCGTTTGTCCCCGCTTGCAGGGTCTGTCCAGTAAGAGATCTCCTTTGTATCCTGTTTGACAGGAACATCTTGAGCCGCTTCTTGTGCAAATCCCGTAGCCAAGGTTAGAAATGGCATCATAAACGCAATGAAATGTTTTTTCATTTTGCGATTCATTTTAGTTAAACATTATATTGGATTTCATTTTTTTGGATATATATGTTTTTTCATCCAGCGCCTCATATACGGAGTTCATACTTTTGAACTCCGGTACAATTTGCTTCAACTGATATACGGTCTCTTTTTTATTGTCCGTCTGGGCAACCTCAACCAATTGTTGCAGGGCGGGCTTTATTTTATCGTAATCTTGTTTTAAACTGATACCTTTGAATATTTTCGGATTAAGGGTAGGAGTAGAGTTCTCTTCATTATAGAGTAATTCCTCATATAGTTTCTCGCCCGGTCGCAGACCGGTATAGACGATTTCAATGTCTTTGTCCGGTTGTAAACCTGCCAGTTTTATCATCCGGCATGCCATGTCGGTTATTTTTACGGGTTTACCCATGTCGAAAATAAAGATATCGTTTCCTTGTCCCATAAAAGCGGCCTCTAGAACCAGTCGGCAAGCTTCGGGAATAGTCATGAAATAACGGATGATGTCCGGATGCGTGACTGTTACAGGCCCCCCTTCCATAATCTGTTGGCGGAAAAGGGGGATTACACTGCCGTTGCTGCCCAGCACATTGCCGAAACGGGTGGTTATAAAAGAGGTTTTACCAATTATATTTCCTTCTTGGATAGCACTCCCGAGGCTTTGTACGTACATCTCTGCCAGTCGTTTGGTAGCACCCATCACACTGCTGGGATTTACAGCTTTGTCTGTGGAGATCATGATGAATTTCTTTACGCCATATTTCAATGCCGTATCTGCCATGATGCTTGTACCCAGGACATTGGTACGTACCGCCTCGCATGGATATTTTTCCATCATGGGTACATGTTTGTATGCGGCTGCATGAAAGATGATGTCGGGGTGGTAGAGTCTTGTCTGCGACTCCACACGGTCACGGTTGCGTACATCACCTATGATAGGCAGGATGGAGCGGTCTGGAAATCTTTTCTTCAACTCCATATCTACTTCGTAAGTGGCGGTTTCCGAAAAATCAAACAAGATGAGCTGCTTCAGGTTGAAACAACATAATTGTCGGCACAATTCGCTCCCGATACTTCCTGCCGCTCCGGTCACCATGATAACACTTCCGGACAATTCATTGCGGATATTATCCAAGTCGATGTTTATTTCTTCCCGGCTTAAAAGATCTTCTATCTGTATATTGCGTAATTGTATTTTACTCCATTGTGTTTGTTCTGTCAAAAATGGTGCAATGCGCAGGCAGATGTGGTTCTCCAGACCGTATTGCACTATTTCTTCATCGTTACGGAGATCTGTGTGGCTTAGAAATAATATACAATTGACTTTTAAGGTGCTGAATAATTTTCGCAGACTATTTTCTTCGTCAATTAAATATATCTGATATCCCACAAGCCGGTATTTCTTGTTTTCGGGTTTTCGGGTGATAAATCCGAAAACATTATAAGGATTGTTTTCACTTCGTAGATAATTAGCCAGACTGATTCCCCTTTCGGAGATACCATATATTAAAGTTGCTTGTCTAGGTTTTTTTAAAAGCTGTAATAAATGATAGTAGAAATTGACGGTTAATATCCGTGTACACATGAGCAGGAAAACGGAACTGATAAAATCTGTTATAATGATGGAATAAATGAACAATCCGATGTAATCCAGTGTTATATATGCAAACAAAACAAATGTGAGAGCTTTCAGCAGCATGGCATAAATGATACGTGTCAGTTCTACTAAGGTGGAATAACGTATAATTCCCTCGTAGGTCTTACAAATTCCAGTCCATACGATACTGGAAATGACCGCTATCAGCAGAATATAACGCTGCTGGTTGAAATGGATGCTGATATTAATCAAATAGTGGAAAAATAAAAAGATAGAAAATGAGGATATGACAGATAAAAAAACATCGATACACCATATTATATAGGGATGTATATAATCTGTCTGCAAAAATTTATTGCGTATTTTATTCTTTAATAGGGAAAGCATAGGTCGTTAAGGTATTTTTTTCAAGAAGGCTTGCGGAATATAAGAGGTGGCTACAGCACATACACCATGGACTGTTATAATAAGCCGGTGGTTCTTTTTAATGCGACAGATATACCCTTCTGCACCTTTGAATGTTCCGTCAATGACTTTTACGTGGTCTCCTTGATAAAATTTAGGATTATCTGTGTCAAAATATTCTAGACCTTTTTCGCCTGACGAGGTAACGAGCATGAAGATGTTCATCTCTCTCTCGGGAATGGCTAAAGGAATTTTTTTAAAATCTATTTGCCGAGTATAGAGAATTACTTTATCGGTCAAGATCTTCTGTATCTCTTTTGCTATGTAAGTTTCCGAATGGAAAAAAAGCAATGAATTGATAACTGGTTTTCGTACGTTTTTTTTTGTTCCATCTTGTTTTAAAACCTTTACGGTTTCGCAGGGAATATAACATTTTATCTTTTTCTTCAAAAGAAGTTCTTCAATGGCAAAAACCTTATTATAGAATACTTTTAATGCAAACCAGTGTTTTTTCGAATTATTGTTTGATGTCATTTTTATCTTTAATACTTTAAAAATGGAAGGACATTCCTTCCATTCCTGCATGTTATATAACACACAGTAATCAGAGTTAAACTAACTTTTTTCTATAATTTGAAAACTTTAGCACGCAGCATTTTTCCTGATCCAAGAAAAATAAGCTGTAACTCCAAATTCATACTGTCTCTAAGTAAGAGATGGTATAATATTATAATGTGAATATAATCAGCATGATAGGATATACCTACCAAGCTGATTTTTCAAACTTTTGTAACTTGTCTTTAGCCCTTCGTTTTTTATTTTTAACAACTTATTTTTTATTTTTATTTTGTAATGTTATTGTATTTAACAATTTTTCTATCATAGTATCGTAAAGTATTAAATATTAGACACAAGCATAATTATTATATATAGATAGAGAAAAAAAATGTTATCTATTTTGTTAATCAATAAAAAACAAGTATCTTTGCATCGAATTTATACCGTCTCTTACTTAGAACTACTGTTTTATCGAATCGATAATAGCTTTATTTACTTCATCTATAATTGAATTGTCTATCTTTGTCAAATAAATCAGTGTGGTTTTTTCCGAACTATGTCCCATGCCTGCACTGATGATTGACAAAGGTACATTTTTATTGCGTGCGGTTGTAGCCCAGGTATGTCTTGGAGTATAAGAGGATAAATTAATATTCGGTTCTAAAAGTTTGGAAAGACGTTTCAGTTGGCGATTATAGTAATTGAGCGCTATTTCATATTGTGAGTAGGCTTTATTCTCATCTTCTGTATTTAATATCGGGAACAAATATGGTGAGTCTTTTTTTTCATACTGGTTGATTATATTTTGTAGTCTGGTTTCAATCCTTATAGTTAATTCTTGACCAGTTTTATGTCTGACGTAGGTAATATATCCATTCTGTATATTCGATTTTTTTAAGTAGACGATATCGACAAAAGCCATTCCACGAGCATAAAAACTGAAAATGAACAAATCTCGTGCAAATTGCAGAGCCTTGGACTTTTTTAGGTCTATGGAGAGAAGCTGAGAGATCACCGTTTCTGTAACAGCACGTTTTCGGGTTCTATCCACTCCTGTATAGACGTTTTTGAATGGAAAAGTTTGTTCTATGATTTTTTGGGTTACAGCTTTGTTATATACAGAACGGAATATGCGCATGTAGAATGAAATGGTGTTTCGTACAACACCCCGTTGAATTAAAAAGGTGTTGTAACTTTCCACAAATTGTTCAGTTACAATATTGAACGTTGAATCTGTATTTTTCATAAATGCCTTCAGGCTTTTTAAGGTTTTGCTGTAATTACGAGCGGTTCCTCGTCGATTGTCATTTTTCAGCTTTTGAATTTGTTGGGTGAAAAAATCAGTAATACTGTAATCGGCGGTTGTTTGATAGAATTTTTCAATTATTTCATTAACTGTATAGTTTGCACATTCAGCATCTATTTTGTAGATGATTTTTTTTAGCCGGTCTAGATCCCTGTCTATTTTACACTGAAGTAAGTATGAGGTTGAGTCTGTGAAAATGATTTGTGCTTTATTGCTATCCCAATCTTGTGGATGAAGATGTATCTTCGTAGTGATTTGTTTAACCTGACGAAGATGTGTCAGTTGATAATAGATAGTTCCGGCCTTACCTGGAACAGTTGACGGACGTAATTTTACTTTTACAGTTGCCATAATTCTTAACAATTTTATTTATGCAATTCATTTAATTAAATAATAATAGTTGAATATACTATTTTGCCCTATTTCCTGTTGCTAAGATTGATAATCATCTCTCTTGCTTCAGTAGATCATGTCTTTCTAGGAGTCGGACTGGTATAATCTGAGAAATAGGGTATACTTGCCTTCTTTTTATTTAATTTTTACCGTATTGTAATTTGTCTTGAAGAAGGACTTGAAATATTGAACCATTTCGATCCTTGTATGTTCATCTGATGCAGTATAATTAGGAATAAGTCATATTACGCAAAAGGATATGGTATAGTCTGCAAGCGTAAACGGTATAACTCCTGGAAATTACGGTATTAGTTTTCCAAATCTATGCTGTTAGTTTGAAAAAACGTTGAGGACTGTCGGGGAAAATTTTTTCTTTTTTGGGTTAGGAGCACGGTTGAATTTTAAAAAAAGAATTATATTTGTACTACTCATTACCGAAACTATGGCAAAGAATAATTTACTAAGTGAGCAACTTGCTTATATTGGTGTCAGTTGTACTCCTACGCATCTGCATTTGTGCAGTTATAATGCTGAAAGTATTTGTATGCAGGATGGGAAAGATATAGATAGTTTAATCCCTTATTTGAATAAGAATGCTATAAACTGGATACAAATTCATGGTTTTCAGAATACGGAGGTCATACAGCATGTCTGTCAGAATTTTAATGTCGACTTTTTGACGATACAAGATATTTTGAACTCCAACCATCAGACTAAGATAGAACAGCATGATACATATAATGTAGTGATTTTGAAGTTACTTTTTTCTAATGATGATGGCTATGTGCCACAACAAATAGCCATTGTGCAAGGTGGAAATTATCTGTTGACCTTTATGGAGAAGGAAACAGACTTTCTGAATGATATAAATACGGCATTGGAAAAGAATGTGTTGAAAATACGTAACCGGCAGTCTGATTTCCTGCTCAGTGTTATTCTAAACAGTGTGATGGCCAGCTTTATATCCATCATTTCGGAATTGGAAGATGGATTAGAGGATTTAGAAGAGCAATTGCTTTCACCGGAACAGACTGATATGCCTGGTATTGAAAATATACAGCAATACCGCCGTAATTTTCGTGTAATAAAGAAATGTATTTTACCATTAAAGGAGGAAATCAGCAAGTTGTTGCATACTACTGATAATGATCTGTTGCACAAAGCAAGCCGTCCTTTCTTTAATGATGTCAATGATCATTTGCAGTTTGTATTGCAAACTTTAGATGGTTGCCGTGACATGATTTCAGCTTTGGTAGATATTTACCTTTCCAATAATGACCGGCGGATGAACAGCATCATGAAACAGTTGACTGTTGTTTCTACTATATTTATTCCGTTGACTTTTCTAGCAGGAATCTGGGGAATGAACTTCCAATGGATGCCTGAACTGGGGTGGCGGTATGGCTATGTATTTGCATGGACATTGATGTTAATACTAGTAGCAGTTATCTACTTCTATTTTAAGCGTAAAAAATGGTATTGATGGGAGAGGATGGATGGGATTTACTTAAATGTGAATCCCATATTCATGTTTTACTTCATTCATTACAAAGGTGCTTTCCAGTGAGCCCAAACTGTCAATCGTACCCAAGACATTGAGGATAAATTCCTGATAATACTTCATATTAGGGGAGTGTATTTTAAGCAAATAGTCATAACTGCCTGATATGTTGTAGCACTCTGTTACTTCAGGGATATCCTGAATTATTCGTGTAAATTCCGCAGCAATGTCCCGATTCAGTCTTCTTAGTTTGACACTGCAAAATACCACGAAGCCTTGGTTTAGTTTCTCAGCGTCCAATACGGCGATATATTTTTTTATATATCCTCCATTTTCCAATCGTTTGAGGCGTTCGAACACCGGAGTGGAGGAAAGGCTTACCCGTGCAGCCAGTTCTTTGGTGGTCAGTCGGGCATTTTCTTGCAAGGTACGTAGTATCTGCAAATCTACTTTGTCAAGTTTCTCTAAAGTACTCATAGAATAATATTCTTTCAAGAGGTTGATATTATTTTCATATCTGTCAATACAAATATATTGCATTTATCTTAGATTCCGGAGAATTTTTCGGGAAATGTAGTACAGAGTTATATTCTTTTTTTGCCAGAGAATGCAAGAAAAAGGCAGAATGATTTTATCTCTCAAAAATACTTTTTATCTTTGCAGCCGCTATGACAAAGTATATATATCTTTTTTATATCTTGTTAGGTGTATGTCTGTTGGCGGGCTTTGGTTCCGCATTTGGTAGCGGACAGGAGCACGATGTAGTTCGTACAGTTGATTTGGAAAACAGTGCGGTGGCGTTGTGCAACATATCTGAAAGCAATAACGGGCAGGAAAAAAAAGAGATAAATAATGAAAGCTACCATTTTTATAAAGTCGGTATCGGCGGTGCAGCTACTTCTTTTTCTTTTCGCACCTTGTGCTCCTCCAAAATTCTGCGAACTCATTCCTCTGCTTCCGTCATAGCCAAGTTGGCTAGATTCTTGAAAGTACTTCTTCCTGAAGAAAAACAAATTTCTTTTTCACCTATTCTTTATTTTACCCAATATTCCAGTGAATACTATATTTATCAGTTGAGGCGTATTCTTATTTAGCTTATTTTTCTTTTCGGCAAGGCCTATTTTTTTATGCCTTATATTTCTTTTGTTTTTATATTTTCATAATGGGAACTGGGGTGGATGCTTGTTCCTTTTATGAATGGTGTTATATGTTAATGTATTAATAACTAATGTATAATGGAATTTTTATTGGACTTTATACTTCACATTGACCAATATATGATAGATATTGTTCAAGAATATCATACTTGGGCTTATGTCATACTGTTTATAATCATTTTTTGCGAAACGGGATTGGTTGTCACTCCATTCCTCCCCGGAGATTCTTTGCTTTTTGTCGCGGGAGCTATTTCGGCTTTGCCCGATATGCCTTTGGAAGTTAATATTCTCGCTTTGGTTTTATTTATTTCGGCTGTGCTGGGCGATTCCTGTAATTATATGATAGGACACTTTTTTGGACGTAAACTTTTCAATAATCCCGATTCCCGTATATTTAGGCAAAGTCATTTGGAAAAGACACATGAATTTTATAAAAAATACGGAGGAAAGACAATCATTATTGCCCGTTTTGTACCTATAGTCCGTACATTTGCTCCTTTTGTTGCGGGTATGGGTAAAATGCATTATTATTATTTTATGGTGTATAATCTGATAGGGGGAACTTTGTGGGTCGGTATTTTCTGTTATGCCGGTTATTTTTTCGGCGATCTTCCATTTGTACAGAAGAATCTGAAATTGCTGATTGTGGCTATTATTGTCGTTTCTATATTGCCTGCCGTCATAGAAGTAGGCAGGAATAAGTGGAAAACTCGCAATTACTAAAATCAAACATATCAAAAACAATTTATTCAAATTACATTTATGAAAAATTCTTTTTTTAGTCGATTCACACCTCAGGAACCTAAGTTTTTCCCTATGTTGAAACGTTTGTCTGAAATCCTGACCTCATCATCGGATTTATTGGTAGAAAGCATGCAGCATGATAAGCCGGAAGAGAGAGCGAACTATTATAAACGCATCAAAGATATGGAACGTGAAGGTGACAAGCAGACTCATTTAATTTTTGACGAATTGGGAAAAACTTTCATAACCCCTTTTGATCGTGAGGATATTCACGATTTGGCATCGACTATGGATGATGTAATAGACGGGATTAACAGTTGCGCCAAACGCATAACGATCTATAATCCCCATCCCATTGCTAATAGTGGAAAAGAGTTGAGTTTGTTGATACAGCAAGCGGCTGTTTATATAAGTAAGGCAATGGATGAATTGGAAATTTTCCGTAAAAAGCCTACTGAATTAAGAGCATGTTGTACAAAATTGCATGATATTGAGAATCAAGCGGATGATGTATATGAACTCTTTGTTAAGAAACTATTTGAGGAAGAAAAGGATTGCATAGAACTGATTAAGATCAAGGAGATAATGCATGAATTGGAGAAAACGACCGATGCGGCAGAACGGGTAGGGAAAATCTTGAGAAACCTGATTGTGAAATACGCATAAAAGCAGAAAGTACAACATGGAATTATTAGTGATTATTATTACGTTGGCTTTGATTTTTGACTATATTAACGGATTTCATGATGCAGCCAATTCAATAGCCACCATTGTGTCAACCAAGGTTCTTACTCCGTTCCAAGCGGTGATATGGGCGGCATTTTTTAATTTTGTTGCGTTCTTTATTGCTAAATGTATAATCGGAGGATTCGGAATAGCCAATACTGTATCCAAGACAGTAGTGGAACAGTATATTTCCTTGCCGATTATTCTTTCAGGGGTTATTGCAGCTATTGTATGGAATCTGTTTACATGGTGGAAGGGGATTCCTTCTTCTTCTTCGCATACGCTGATTGGAGGTTTTGCTGGTGCTGCTATTATGGCTCATGGTTTTGATGCCATTCAGCTCAATATTATATTGAAGATTGCTGCTTTTATCTTTTTGGCACCATTTATAGGGATGGTTGTTGCCTTTGGATTCACGTTGCTTGTCCTCCACATTTGTCGTCGTGCACATCCGCATACGGCTGAGATGTGGTTTAAGAAATTGCAGCTTGTTTCTTCGGCTTTGTTCAGTATTGGTCATGGGTTGAATGATTCCCAGAAGGTAATGGGTATTATTGCTGCTGCCATGATCGCCGCTCATTCGGAAGGGTTAGGAATGGGGATAAATAGTATCAATGATTTGCCGGATTGGGTGGCATTTTCTTGTTTTACTGCCATTTCTTTAGGAACGATGTCAGGTGGATGGAAGATTGTGAAAACCATGGGAACTAAGATTACCAAAGTAACTCCTTTGGAGGGGGTTATTGCGGAAACTGCTGGAGCATTTACATTGTATCTGACAGAATATCTGAAAATACCTGTAAGTACGACCCACACCATTACAGGAGCTATTATCGGGGTGGGCGCTACTAAGCGTCTTTCAGCCGTCCGGTGGGGAATAACAAGAAGCCTGATGACGGCTTGGGTGTTGACTATTCCTGTCAGTGGAATATTGGCCGCTGCCATTTACGGAGTGGTTGGTCTCTTTTTAGGATGACCGGATTGTAGGCTGTTCTAGAAAATAAAGATCTGCCGTGACCGAGGTGACTGGGAAGCTACCTCGGTTTTGTATATGTACCTATTTGTAGGTAAAAAGTGGATGAAACAGATAATAAATATAAAATGTTATTGTGATTTTGTTATTTGTTTCTATTTTTGCAGTGGACTTACTGAACACAAAAATGAGAGAAAACGCAAAAGGCAAGATTTTTATAGCATGGCTGTTGTTTATGACGCTTATGCCATTTTTCATGGTGAAGACTTTTCACTACCATGAAGAAGATGCTGTTTGCCATTCTGATAGTGGAAATTCTCATGACTCCTCTCATCAGTGTCCCGTGTGTAACTTCACACTTTCACCTTTTACGCAAGTTGAAACATTACAACTTCATATTGTTCTTCCGGTTTTTGATTATCAGCCGGAAATAACGGTGGATAAGGTTTGCCAGGTTAAATCTTATCCTTATTATCTACGTGCGCCTCCCGTTTGCTGATTTACATAGTATCTTTTATTTATTCACAACATCAAATGATTGTAATTTATGCGTATCAGATATGTTTCGGGTACGCTGGGAATGTTTTTTGCCTTGTATTCAAATGCACAGGTAGTTTCTGATACGATTAAAAGTGTAGATTTATCCGAAGTGGTGGTGACGGGATCTTACCGACATGCTCAGGAGAAAAAGACTACCCTGACACTTGAGTTGTTTCAGAAAGATTATTTGAACCGGCATTTTACCGGTAATTTGGTACAGACTTTGAAAAATGTTCCCGGTGTACACTCGATGGATATCGGTGCGGGGTTCTCCAAACCTATGATTCGTGGTTTGGGATTCAACCGTATTGCCGTATCCGAAAATGGAATAAAACAAGAGGGGCAACAATGGGGAGCCGATCATGGGCTGGAAATTGATGCTTTTAATGTAGACGAGGTACGGATTCTGAAAGGTCCGTCTTCACTGTTCTACGGTAGTGATGCGATGGGAGGTGTCATCGAAATCCTTCCTTTGCTGCCACAAAAAGAGAACCGGTTTTTTGGTGAGGCTGCCTTATTGGGAAAATCAGTGAACGGCACTGTGGGCGGTTCACTGATGCTAGGTATTGAGAAGAATGCATGGCTGGTCAGAGTACGTTTCTCAGAACAGCACTATGGAGATTATCATGTACCGGCAGATACCATTGTATATCTTACCCAGTTGGTGCCTGTTTACGGTCATAAGCTGAAAAACACCGCTGGGTTCGAGCGCAATGTTTCTGCCATGGGAGATTATAGAAAGAAGTTTTATCAGATGAATATTGCTGTGAGCAATGTTTATCAGAAGATGGGCTTCTTTCCTGGTGCTCATGGCATTCCTGATATTTCCCGTTTGGAGGATGATGGGAACAGCCGTAATATTGACTTGCCTTATAGCAAAGTGAACCATCTTAAAGTAACCACGCATCAACAGTATCTTTGGAATGGGGTACAACTTTCAGGTGATTTCGGCTATCAGTTCAATCATCGGGAGGAATGGAGTGCTTTCCATACCCACTATGACACTCAGGTGATGCCTGCAAAGGATCCGGATAGGGAACTGGTGTTCAAACTGCATACATTCAGCTCCTCTCTGAAGCTGCGGTTGTTCAATTCCTCTTCCTGGGAGCATATGGCAGGGTGGAATATGCAGATACAGAAAAATGCGATTGGCGGATATTCTTTTCTGCTACCGGAATACAAGCGTTTTATTACCGGAGCTTTTTGGCTGACGACTTTCCGACTGGATAATCAGTTGTCTGTAACTGGTGGGATACGTTATGATCGGGGAAGGATTGATATAACAGCATTCGAAGATCCTTATTTGGTGGAGTATCTACACAGACAAGGATATGAAGAAGAGGTAATACAGGCATATCGTTGGCGAAGTTATCCGGTGGACAGGGCTTATGGTAATTACTCCTGTTCGGCGGGAGTAGTGTGGACACCCGCTGCCGGTCATCTTCTGAAGATGAATGTGGGACGTAGCTTCCGTTTGCCGGGGGGCAATGAATTAGCATCCAACGGAGTACATCACGGAACTTTCCGTCATGAAAAAGGAGATGCCACTCTTTCTTCGGAACAAGGATGGCAGATTGATGCTTCCTATACCTTGGCTTATAAAAAAATGGAACTGGTTGTTTCATCTTTTGCCGGTTGGTTTGATAATTATATTTATTTGCGTCCTACGGGAGAATGGTCTGTATTGCCCCATGCCGGACAGATTTATCAATATAGTGGCGCACGTGCTTTGTTCATGGGTGGTGAGATAAATTTCAATATGGATTTTCTACGTCATTTTAATTATCGTTTGGTTGGTGAGTATGTCTATACTTATAATCGTGACGAACATACGGCTTTAAGTTTTTCACCTCCTGTATCCATGCGGAACATTCTAACATGGAATAAAAAGGATTTTCAGTTGTATGCTGAATTTCAAAGTATAGCTTCACAGAACCGTATAGCGAGAAATGAAGACCGCACATCCGGAGCTTGTTTGATTCATCTGGGTGGGAGTATTCATATACCTATGGCCAAGGCGGATATTGAAATATCTTTGGGTATTCGTAATTTGTCGGATGTGAAATATTACAATCATTTGAGTTTTTATAGGAAAGTGGAAATCCCTGAACCGGGAAGAAACTTTCAGATTTCGATTAAAGTACCATTTAAACAATTATTAAAATGAAAACAAAATTTTATTTTCTTGTAATCAGCCTATTGGCTATATGCTCTGTTTGTCTGCCTGCGTGTGATAATGATGAAAAAGGGGATGTAACAAAGCCCGTGATCGATTTGATAGAACCCGAAGAGGGAGCGGTGTTGAAAATTGGTAATGAGAAAGGGGTACATTTTGAAATGAATTTGTCAGATGATGTGATGTTGAAATCGTATAAAATCAATATTCATAATAATTTTGACCACCACGGACATGATTCCCGGGCAGCCGGACAGAAAAACATAGCTTTTACTTTTGACAAGGTATATGATGTTTCCGGTTTGAAGAATACAAAAGTACATCATCATGATATTGTTATTCCGGCTGATGCTGCTCCCGGAGATTATCATCTGATGGTATGGTGTACCGATGCGGCGGGCAATCAGACAGAAGTGGCTCGTAATATTGTCTTGAGTGCGGACGGAGGTACTGAAACGGAACATGATCATGACCATGAGTGATCTTTTGTATCAATCGTATTGTGTGTATTAATTGTCTGATGGCGGTCGATGTGAATCGGCCGTCACTTTATTTTGTTGGATGTCGCCAAAGAATAATTTTCTTCCAGGAGGTAATAATCCGTTTGTAAATAGAATATTTGTTCTGTAAATAGTGATGATTGTAGCTCTATTTTCTTTATTTTTAGTATATCTTGTTTGATATAACTACCTTTAATACCTTTGCAACAGGTAAAAACAGAAATATATAACTCTAAAAAGATAAAGATTATGGCTACAAAAAAATTACATTTCGAAACATTACAACTTCACGTAGGACAGGAACAACCAGACTCGGCTACGGATGCTCGTGCAGTTCCTATTTATCAGACTACATCTTATGTATTTCATAACTCGGCACATGCAGCCGCACGTTTTGGTTTACAAGATCCGGGTAATATTTATGGGCGTCTGACTAATTCCACTCAAGCTGTTTTTGAACAGCGTGTGGCTGCATTGGAAGGAGGAGTGGCAGGACTTGCCGTAGCTTCCGGGGCTGCTGCCATTACTTATGCGTTTCAGAACATTACTCGTGCAGGTGATCATGTTGTAGCTGCAAAGACTATTTACGGAGGTACTTATAACCTGCTGGCTCATACGTTGCCGACTTATGGTGTGACTGCTACATTTGTGGACCCTAGTGATCTTTCTAATTTTGAGAAAGCTATTCAAGAGAATACAAAGGCGGTGTTTATCGAGACTTTAGGGAATCCTAATTCGAATATTATAGATATAGAGGCTGTGGCGGAAATAGCACATCGCCATCACATACCTTTGATTATTGATAACACTTTTGGTACTCCTTATCTAATTCGTCCCATTGAGCATGGAGCGGATATTGTGATACATTCCGCTACAAAATTTATTGGTGGTCATGGAACTTCACTGGGTGGCGTGATTGTTGATTCAGGTAAATTTGACTGGGTGGCATCAGGTAAATTTCCTCAACTGACAGAACCAGATCCTTGCTATCATGGGGTGCGTTTTGTAGAGGCGGCAGGTCCGGCCGCTTATGCTGTCCGTATTCGTGCTATTTTATTGCGTGATACTGGCGCGACTATCAGTCCGTTTAATGCTTTTATTCTGTTGCAGGGATTGGAGACACTTTCATTGCGTGTGGAACGTCATGTAGAGAATGCGTTGAAAGTGGTGGAGCATTTGAAAAATCATCCGAAGATCAAGAAAGTAAATCATCCTTCCTTGCCGGAACATCCTGACCATGCTCTGTATCAGCGTTATTTCCCCAATGGAGCCAGTTCTATTTTCACTATCGAGGTGAAAGGTGGTCAGGAAGAAGCACATCGTTTTATCGATAGTCTGGAAATTTTTTCTTTGTTGGCCAATGTCGCTGATGTGAAGTCATTGGTTATCCATCCTGCCAGTACCACTCACTCTCAGTTGAATGCGGAAGAATTGGCGGAACAGGGTATTTATCCGGGGACAGTGCGTTTATCAATAGGTACGGAACATATAGATGATTTGCTGGCCGATTTGGATCAGGCATTAGCTGGAATTTAATAAGATATATTAATAGAATAAGGAATATTACTACAATATAAAATCAATATATGGATAAGAAGTGTATGCCGGAGGTTTGTGTAAAGATACATTATACATGCTTCTGGCATTACTTTATTTTTACTAATAAAAAAGGATAGATCATTAATCCAAATAGGATTCTTTTTTGTTATTAAAAAAAGAATCTTTGCGGAAGTGGGGTTTCAAAGGCTTAATTTAAGAGTTTATGGATACCGTTTCTTTAACTTAAATACAATGGTTATGAATCTAGTCCTTGCTATTATTCCGGTATTGCTATTAATTATCCTGATGGCGTTTTTTAAAATGTCCGGTGACAAAAGTAGTGTGATTTCCCTTGTCGTTACTATGCTGATTGCTTTTTTCGGCTTTCATTTTCCGGTAGACGATTTGCTGTTTTCTTTTCTGTACGGTGCATTGAAAGCTGTTTCTCCTATTCTGATTATTATTTTGATGGCGATATTCAGCTATAATGTTTTATTGAAGACTGAAAAAATGGAGATTATCAAGCAACAGTTTTCTTCTATTTCTACCGATAAAAGTATTCAGGTATTGCTGTTGACATGGGGATTTGGTGGCTTGCTTGAAGCTATGGCAGGATTTGGTACGGCAGTGGCTATACCGGCGGCGATTCTTATCAGCCTCGGATTCAAACCGGTATTTTCGGCAACAGTCAGTTTGATTGCCAATAGTGTGGCTACTGCTTTTGGGGCTATTGGTACACCGGTCTTGGTATTGGCGAAAGAAACGAATCTGGATGTATTGGTGCTAAGCGCCAATGTCGTGTTGCAGCTTTCGGTACTGATGTTTCTCATTCCTTTCGTATTGCTGTTCCTGACCGATTCGAAATTAAAATCCTTACCTAAAAATATTTTCCTGTCTTTGTTGGTCGGTGGTGTCTCATTAGGCAGCCAGTATATTGCCGCCCGCTATATGGGGGCGGAGTCTCCGGCTATTATTGGAAGTATTTTATCTATCATTGTTATTGTGGCCTATGGCAAACTGACTGCTTCTAAAGAGGAAAAAGCAAGGAAAAGCACATTGAAAGGGCTCGAGGTACTGAACGCGTGGAGTATCTATCTTCTTATCTTGTTCTTGATTATTCTGACTAGTCCGTTGTTTCCCGGTTTGCGTACAACACTTGAAAATAATTGGGTGACCCGTATCAGTCTTCCGATTAATGATTCAACTATGAATTATACGGTTTCTTGGCTGACCCATGCGGGAGTTTTACTTTTTGTGGGCACGTTTGTCGGTGGGCTGATACAAGGAGCCAAGATATGGGAGCTGTTTGCTGTACTCTGGAATACGGTAAAGCAGTTAAAGAAAACTTTTATCACGGTAATTTGTCTGGTAAGTTTGTCCACTATCATGGATACGGCAGGTATGATTTCAGTTATAGCCACTGCTTTGGCGGTTGCTACAGGAAGCCTTTATCCGTTGTTTGCCCCTGTTATTGGTTGCCTGGGTACCTTTATTACGGGCAGTGATACTTCTTCAAATATTTTGTTCGGCAAATTACAGGCTAATGTGGCCGGGCATATTCAAGTAAGTCCCGACTGGTTGTCGGCAGCCAATACGGTGGGGGCGACAGGTGGAAAAATAATTTCTCCGCAAAGCATCGCTATTGCCACTTCTGCCGGAAACCAACAGGGAAAAGAAGGGGAAATCCTAAAATCCGCCATTCCATATGCACTGGCGTATGTGGTAATAACCGGAGTGATTGTTTATATTTTCAGCTAATCTTTTCCGGTACATAGGGTGCGCCGGACGATAGCTTATAGTACCAATTCCTTGAACAACTGTTGTAAGGTAGCATCCAGGTTCATGGAAAATCCGGGATGAGGCCGTGAAGTCTGTATACAGGCACTACGTACAGCGGTCAGCCAACGGAACCGGTCCGGAATTTCCATTTGTGCTATGCTTCCTCCCTCTTTCTTTCCTTGGCATACCTTATCAAATACCTGTAGTGCATTCTTTAGGCATTCCATATCTACTTCCGTAGAAAATACTCGCAACTTCTGTTCATTCAGTACATAGATTGCATTCAGGTATCTGGCTTGTTTGGAGAACAAGACTATTCCTATATTAAGAAACTCCTCACGCTCTACTTTGGGGACAAAGCGGATTACTGCATATTCATATAAGTGCTTTTCTGGCATTTTGTGCTTCTTTTACAAATAGTTCGGAATGGTGAACCCTTTCTTTTAAAAAATGAAAATATACCTCTCTCAGATCTTGTATTGTTTCTCCTTCTTCTGCCCAAGTAAGCCAGTCATCGGGTATGGCATCTGTTATTTCCTGTAGTTTTTCTTCGGTCAGTATTTGTTTGAACCGGTTATCCGCTTCTTCCAACTGGCTGGCATAAGGCAGAAGTACATGGTCTTTTATTCTTAGAAAAGGATTGACAGCCTGTTTCTGCCAGTTTTCCCATGAATGATGAAAGTAAAGTGCTGCGCCGTGATCTATCAGCCACAGTTCTTTATGCCACATCAGCATATTGGTATTCTTGATGGTACGGTCTACGTTGGTGAGCAGAGCGTCCAGCCATACTACTTGTGAAGCGGTTTGTACGTCTACCTGATGTACGATGGGGTCAAAAGTCAGTGCGCCCGACAAGAAATGAAGTCCTAGATTCAGCCCACGGCTCCATTGCAACAAGTCTTGTATCTCTTCATCTGCTTCTGTCCGGCCAAATGCTTCGTCCAGTTGCAGAAAGACGATTTCGGGTACGCGGAAATGAAGGGCACGGGCTATTTCTCCACCTATCAGTTCAGCGATAAGCGCCTTGGTTCCGTGGCCTGCTCCCCTAAATTTGACGACATATTTAAAATCATCATCCGCTTCGGCCAATGCGGGCAAGGAACCTCCCTCACGCAGGGGCATAATGTAGCGAGTGACATTAACTGTACGTAAATCCATTTAAACCTCCTTGATTATAGGGAATAAAGATACGATGTTTTTGGGTATTAGGAATAAAAATAGTCCGTAAATTGGGAATTATAGCACTAATTTAGCATTTAAGACACTTCCAAATCTGCTGAAATATGCTGCAACCAGGGATAAACTGTTGAAAAATCGTAAAAAAAGAGATAGATAGGAGATTTATTGCCAAAAAAGAATTTAATTTGAACAGTTTTATAATTTATAAAAAAAAAGAACATGAACGAATTAATTGCTAAAATCAAAGAATTGAACGAAGCTTTTATGTCTGATGCTGCATTGCAGATTGAAAAAGGTAACAAAGCTGCAGGAACACGTGCGCGTAAAGCATCATTGGAATTGGAAAAACTGATGAAAGAATTTAGAAAAGCATCTTTGGAAGCTTCTAAGTAATCTTTTATTCGTCTTTTAAAGATTTTTATAAGCCATCCTTCGGGGTGGCTTTCTTATTTTCTACTAAGTTTTGCTTTTATTTCGGGGGATAATTGATATTTTTGTATTTTTATTGGTGGGTGGTTAACCTAAAGGAGAAGGGATGTTTATGAAGAATATGTGTCTATTGCCTGTATGGGCGGTTTTATTGATTATAGCAGGGACTTTCTTTTCTTGTGAAAAGAAGAAGGATATGGCTATATACCGTCAGGCGGATTCTTTGAACTTGCTTTCTTATCATATGCGCTATAAGAATTTGGACACAGCGTGTAAAGCAGCGCATGACGCCTACAAACTGGCGGATGGATTCCCCTCCCTGCGTGCCGGGGCATTGAATAATCAGGGTTTCTGCGCCTTTATCCACATGGACTTTGAAAAAGCCGAAGATCTTTTTCTTCGCGTATATGAGGAGTCAAACAATGAATTGGAATGTCTGATAGCAGATATCGGTATGATGAAAATTTGTCAGCGTACCGCCATGAACAAGGAGTTCTATGATTATCGTAACAGTGCGTTACGGCGTATGAAACGTATCAGCGATGATCGTTCTGCTATAACTGATCCCGGAGAGCTGGAACGGCTTAATTATGCCCGTTCTGAGTTTTCCATTGCTTCTGCCATTTATTACTATTATTTGCAGCAGGAACAGCAGTCCTTGGAGGCGATTAATGAAATAAAAGTAGACGAGGCGCTGGAAAGTGATACTGCCCAATTGCTCTATTATTATTATATGAAAGGGTCTGGCGGTATGTATGAAGCGGATACACCGCAGGATGTGGTATTGGGTGAGTTTAACTATCTGATAGAATGTCTGGGTATCAGCAGGGAACACGGGTATATCTATTTCGAGGCGAATGCATCTCAGGCAATGGCGGAATTGCTGAAAGAGAGGAAAAACTTCGATTTGATTATGGAAAGGCGTCCCAATGTGATGCGTGCCATCAATAGTGAGGATTTGCCGTGGGAGGAACTGATCATGCGTTTTGCCTGGCAGGCTTTGGATTTGTTCAAACAATATGGAGATTTGTATCAGATTTCGGGTACATACCGCACTCTGGCATCGTGCAGCAACGAGCAAGGCAGGTATGAAGACGCGCTGCATTATTTGTCGGAAGCACTGGGGTACGTCAACCGGCATCACGAGAAATATTACCATTGTACGGATACTACGGATAGACTTCGTCCGTATGTTCCCATGGCTACCACTTCCATTGAACTGGAATGGATTAATGATGACGGTATAAAAAGTGTCCCCGAATGGATTGCCCGTTTCCGTGAACAATTGAGTGTAACATATGCGGCGTTAGGAATGAAACCCCAGTCGGATTACAATCGTAATATTTATCTGGATATTCTGGACTACACTCGCCAGGACAAAGAATTGGAGAGCCGTTATAATGCGTTGGAGAAAGAATCGGAAGCCTTGAACGGACTTCTGGTGGTAGTGGTGATTGGTATCGCTGTTCTTATCATTCTATTTTGGATATTGAATAAAAGATGGCGTGTGCGGAATGCTCTTTACATTGATAAGTTGAAACGTACTTTGGAAATATGCCGTAAGATAACAGCTTCCGTGCCGATTGATGCAGAGGAGATAGAGGATGTGACAAAAGCGGTAGTAACCTCAGTGAAAGAAGATATTCTTTCATTGGTGGGAGCGACGGACTTCCGTATTGTGACTGAGAATGGAGAAGAGAAAGGGACACCGGGTGAAGGGATTTGTACAAGTTTTATCTTGAATATTCCGGGCAGGGAACAACCTTTGGGTAAGGTGCATCTATATTCGGAGCATAAAATGAAGAAAGATGATAAAGCACTGATGCAGGTCATTGCGCCCTATATTTCGTGGACACTGGAGAACGGACTGGCTTTCATTTCGCTGGGTGATGAACGGAAACGGTTGGAAAAGGAGCACTATGTCCATGAGCAGCATTTGGCGGAGAATAAACGACAGAATCTGGTGAAAAAAGCCTGTCTGTTCATTGTCACGGGCATTATGCCTTATATAGACCGCATCATGAATGAAGTGCATAAACTAACCGCACACAACTATATTCAGAACGAAGAAATAAAAAAAAGCAAATACCGTTATATCGACGAACTGATTACCCGTATCAATGAGTATAATGATATTCTGGCCTTGTGGATTAAAATGAGGCAGGGAACACTGAGCTTGAATATAGAGAATTTTGATTTAAATTCCCTTTTCGATGTACTGGTAAAAGGGCGTAAGACTTTCGAGATGAAACAACAAACCCTGACCATAGAGCCGACTACCGCCATTGTAAAAGCGGATAAGGCACTGACGCTTTTCATGATAAATACATTAACGGAAAATGCCCGTAAATATACGCAACCGGGAGGACATATTTCCGTTTATGCGCAGGAAACAGAAACTTACGTGGAAATTTCGGTGAAAGATGACGGTCCGGGCCTTTCGCAGGAAGATGTGGAGCGTATTCTGAGTGAGAAAGTCTATGATTCGGGTAAAATAGGATTGCAGACCAGTGAAGATATCAGCGAATTGCAGAAGAATAAAGGCCATGGTTTCGGTTTGATGAATTGCAAAGGTATTATTGATAAATATAAGAAGACCAATGAAATCTTCCGTGTCTGCCTGTTCCGAATAGAAAGTGAATTGGGAAAAGGCAGCCGTTTCTATTTCCGTCTGCCTAAGGGAGTACGTAAAGTGTTGATGTTGGTACTAATTGCCTTTCTTCCTGTCTTGACTGGATGTGATGAGAGGAGGGAGAAAGACGGGAAAGCGGAACAACTCACTCTTAATGATTCCATTCAGCGATATGATAAATTATTGGCTGTTGCGAATGAATATGCATACGATGTTTACAATTGTAACATTGATGGACTATACCAACAGGCATTGTGTTATGCGGATAGTGCTCTACATTGTTTGAATAAGCATTATATTATGTATTCGGGCAGCAAAGGGCTTTTGTTGGAATTGGAAGGAGAGGGGGCTGCAGCGGATTTAGATTGGTTCAACCGGCATTTTGATACCGATTACTATGCCTTGCTGGATGTTCGCAACGAGGCAGCAGTCGCTTTTTTGGCTTTAGGTAATCTGGAGGCTTATCGTTATAACAATAATGCTTATACGGCGCTGTACAAACAAATCAGTGAGGACACCTCATTGGAGCAATATTGCCGTCAGATGCAGCTTTCTGCCAATAATAAGACGGTGGCTATCATTCTTTGTGTGGTTATTCTGTTGGTATTGCTGGTGGGTTATTATATTCTGTATTTCCGCCACCGTTTGATTTATCGTTATAACTTGGAACAGGTGTTGGAAATCAACAAGCAGGTGTTTTCGGCCTCTTTGCTTGACGGAAGAACCGACCGGGATATTGCTGCAAGTCTGGTCAATGATATGTTTGAGACGGTGAATGAGTTGCTGCCCATTGATGTGTTGGGCGTAGCGGTTTATAGTGAAGACAACCATAGCTTGAATTATGCTTTTTCACCGGTGGAGGATGAGAACGAAGAAATGCGTGAGATGATGGCCCGTAGCTTTGACGCGAAGACATCTTATTGGCGTGAGAAAGATAGGTTAAAGTGTTTGCCCTTGTGGGTGGAAGCAGGTAACGAGAATCGTTGCACGGGTGTGCTGGCATTGAAAATCGCTTTGCCTGTGGAGCGTGAGGACGACCGCTTGATGTTGGAGCTTGTGGCCGGATATGTAGCCATCATTGTATATAATGCAGTGGTACTGATGGCACAGAAATATCGGGATATAGAAAGTGCGCAGGATGATGCGCGCCGAGCTATACGGGAGGAAAACCAGTTGCATGTGCAAAATTTGGTATTGGACAATTGCTTGTCAACCATTAAGCATGAGACAATCTATTATCCTAACCGGATAAAACAGATTATCGACAGGTTGAACACCCGTCAGGCAGGAGAAAACGAAGCTGTGCAAGTAGAGACGATTGGTGAGTTGATCAGTTATTATAAGGATATATTTACTTTGCTGAGTTCATGCGCCGCACGTCAGTTGGAAGAAATTACTTTCCGCAGAGGTGTTGTGAAAGCCGGCGAGCTGGCCGATTATGCGGCACGGTATATAAAACGTGCTGGAAAACGTATGCCGCATCGGGTAGAACTGAGGACGGAGGTGGAACATGTTTCCGTACTGGGAGATGTCATTCAGCTGAAGTTTATGTTGGAGAATCTGATAGATGAAGCGCTATCATACGAGGTGGATGGCCTTTTGGAATTGTGTATTTATAAGGATAAGGATTTTGTGCGGTTTGATTTCCGCGATACGCGTCGCGAAAAGTCGCAGGAAGAGTTGAACTTGTTGTTCTACCCACATCTGTCTCGTATGAAGCAGGGGCAGGAAGGAGTTCTGACCGGTACGGAATACCTTATTTGTAAGCAGGTGATTCGTGACCATGATGAATTTGCCGGAAGACGCGGTTGCCGTATCAATGCGCAGCCTGCCGCTGAGGGAGGGTTCACCGTATGGTTCACCCTGCCTGCCCGTTGAATGTAGAATGTAAAAAAACAATGCATATTATGGAGAATAATAGATTTAAAGTCATCATTGTAGAGGATGTCAAACTGGAATTAAAAGGAACGGAAGAGATATTCAGACACGAAATTCCAAATGCGGAAGTCATCGGAACGGCCATGACTGAGAATGAGTTTTGGGAATTGCTGAAAGTGCAGTTGCCCGATATGGTTTTATTGGACTTGGGCTTGGGGGGATCGACTACCATCGGTGTGGAAATCTGTTCTTCTTTACGGAAGAACTATCCGGATATGAAGGTGCTGATTTTCACTGGTGAGGTGTTGAACGAAAAGTTATGGGTGGATGCGCTGAATGCGGGTGCGGATGGTATAATCCTGAAGACGGGAGAGTTGCTGACTGCCACAGATGTACAGGCGGTGATGGATGGTAAGAGACTGGTTTTCAATTATCCCATTCTGGAGAAAATAGTGGCACGTTTCAAGCAGTCGGTGGCTCAGGAGCAGCGTAGGCAGGAAGCTGTCATCGATTATGATATTGATGAATATGATGAGCGTTTGCTTCGCCATCTGGCCTTGGGGTATACCAAAGAAATGATTACTAATCTGAAAGGGATGCCTTTCGGGGTCAAGTCCATAGAGAAACGTCAGAATGAATTAATAAACCGTTTGTTCACATTGGATGAAAGAAATGGTGTCAATGCCTGTCGCTTGGTGACCCGTGCTTTCGAGTTGCGGATTCTTGATATTGATAATTTGGAACCGGATGAAGAGTAAATATTATTTCCCTCATACCGCTACTGTATTTTTTCTGCTGACAGTAGCTGTAGCCTTGTTCTCATGGATAGGAAGTATTTATGGGCTGGGGAAGGTGCAAAGCCTGCTCAGCCCCGAAGGAATCCGGTGGGAATTGAGGCATGCTATGGGGAATTTTGTCCAGACACCGGCATTGGGCATAGTAATGATGCTTTTTTTAGGGTTCGGCATTACGGTTCATTCCGGGGTATGGGGCACGTTGGGGAGAATAGTGAAAAGAGGAAAGCCCATTTCCCGTAAGGAAAAGCGTGCGTTGATATTGGCAGGTTGTATGCTGCTTGTTTATATCATAATGATTATTGGCACCACTTTTGCCCCATGGACTATGTTGCGTAGCGTGACGGGATCTCTCACGAATTCTCCGTTTCAAAAAGGGATTTATTATCTCATTTCGTTTGGTGTGGGATTATCGGGTATGGCTTTCGGCTATGCATCGGGACGTTTTCGGGATGATAAGGATATAATAAGAGGGATGTCCTGTCTCTTTTCTCGTTTTGCCGATTACTTTGTGGTGCTTTTTTTTATAGTTCAGTTCTTTTCCTCATTGATGTATACGAATTTGGTGGAATGGGTTGGAATAGATTCATATATAGTGTCTTACGTTTTTCATATTTGTTGCTATTTACCTTTCGCTTGGATGTTGAATAGAAAAAAATAGGTTGTTAATGCAAAAAAAGTTACGGATTCTTTTGGTAATTTCAATAAAAACCGTACCTTTGCACTCGCAATTAAGGATGGTTCCGTAGCTCAGCTGGATAGAGCAACGCCCTTCTAAGGCGTGGGTCTTGCGTTCGAATCGCAACGGAATCACATAAAGAAACTGTATCTCTTTCGGGGGTACAGCTTTTTTTTATGGAAATATTTAAAAAGGATTCATCTAAAAGCAGGGCTATGGAAAAGATCTTGTCCATATCTCTAAACCTTTCCCATTGGATAGTTAAGGGTTTTCTTCCTGCTTGTTCTATCTCCGCAAGCCTTTGGAGTTAACTCCATAGCCTTTGGAGATAACTCCAAAGCTTATGGAGATAACTCCAAGGGCTATGGAGATAGAATAATCCGTATAAAAAGGTTTAACCTGGAAAGAGAAAAGGCTTATGCAACAGGGACGGATGCAATACATTGTTGTTTAATTCCGCTGGCGGGTTGTTACTTTTTCTCAGTTTCTTCTTCCTTTGGGCTTCACGGCAGCGGAAAGATTGAACCGGTTAAAAAGTCATGTTAACCCTTTTTGCATGCAGAAGATGTATATACTGAATCTAAAGAAAGGTATGAACCGGAAAATAAGAAGTAGTTCCCGTTAAATTTCTACTATCCCTTAAAAACGGAACTTTCTTCTTTTCTGAACAAAAAATCCCACTCATTCGTCATATTTTCCTCTTTTACATCAGAATATATTTGTACTTTTGGTCCGGATGCCCCAAGGAAAGAACATTTTCTTTGTCAGGCTTGTCTGAAAATCATAAATAAAACAACTACCGACTATGACAACACAAAAGTACAAAAGCCTATTGGTGATAATATGGGCACTATGGGCTTTTCATCCTTGTTTGGCTATTGACGATGTGCTCCGTACAGCCAAACGTGATGCTATTTTAGCACAAATTACAGGAGCCGTTCGTCCGAAAAAGCAGATTTCACTTATTTCGTTTGGTGCGAAAGGAGATGGGAAAAAAGATTGTAAACCTGCATTTGATAAAGCGATGAAGCGTGCTGCCCATATGGGAGGAGCACATATTGTGGTTCCCGCAGGGGAATATCTTTTGAATGGTCCTATTCATTTTGTAAGTAATGTATGTTTGGAACTTCAGGAAGGGGCGACCTTGAAATTTTCATCTGAACCGGCTTTTTATCTCCCTCTGGTGAAAACCAGTTGGGAAGGAACTTTCCTTCAGAATTACAGTCCTTTTATTTATGGATATCAGTTGGAAAATGTTTCCATCATCGGCAAAGGAGTGATAGATGGAAATGCGGGGACTACTTTTGCCACTTGGAAAAGTAAGCAGAAGATAGGGCAGCAGCTTAGTCGTGAAATGAATCATAAAGAAGTGCCGGTAGCCGAACGGAACTTCGGTGAGGGGTATTGGTTGCGTCCGCATCTGGTGCAATTCTTTGATTGTAAGAATATTACAATTGAGGATGTGTTTATTACGAATGCGCCTTTCTGGTGTATTCATTTACTGAAATCGGAGAATATTATCTGCCGTGGCATACGTTATGATGCAAAATTGGTCAACAATGATGGCATCGACCCTGAGTACACCCGTAATTTGCTGATTGAAAATATTGAATTTAATAATGGAGATGACAATGTGGCCATTAAATGCGGACGGGATAATGACGGATGGAAAACCAGTTGTCCTTCGGAAAATATTATTATTCGTAACTGTAAGTTCAAAGGGCTTCATGGTGTGGTGTTGGGCAGTGAGATGTCATCGGGAATACAGCATGTTTTCGTAGAGAATTGCACTTACGGAGGCTATTGTAAACGAGGTATTTTTATCAAGACGAATCCGGACCGCGGAGGTTTTATTCGTGATATTTATGTGAATAATTGTGAGTTTGGTGAAGTGGAGGATCTTTTTTATGTAACTTCCATGTATGCAGGCGAGGGGATGGATAACCATCATTTTACTGAGGTGCATGATATTTATGTAAAGGATTTGAAATGCAAAAAGGTGAATGTAGCTGCATTGGTGCTTCAAGGTACAGAGGCAAAGCCTATTTATAATGTGACTTTTGATAACGTGGATGTGGATAAAGCAGGGATAGGTCTTAGTTTTTCGAATACGAAGACAATTGGGGTTTCTAATTGTAATTTGGGAGGTTATGTTGGGGTGCCGTCTACAGCCAGTGCGAAAGATGGTATATTCAATAAATAGATTTGTTTGACTTCTTGGTTCACTTCGCCGATTCCTTGAGAAAGTCTTGTTACGCTGGAATGACAGAGTAAAAGGAAAGCAGGAAACTGTTTTCGGACAGACTGGGGAGGATTTTTCATCCCTCAGCTAAACAAATGTTTTTATAGATGGTTCTATAAGTAAAAAAGACGATAATTATGAATACAAATGAATTTGCCCGAATTTTATTGACTTGGATTAAGAGTTTTCTATCATGGATAGGCATCCCGCGCGATAGGTTGAATGAACTGGATGAGATTATTTTCTTGATCCTGATTGTAGTTATTGCTTTTGCTGTAGGAGCTGTATTTCATTATTTATCTGTGCGTTTCACACGGAAGGTGTTGAAATATAAAAATATCAGTTTTTTAAGTTCGCTGATAGAATACAATGCTTTGCGGAAAATGTCTGCGGTCATTCCGCCGCTTATTATATCCGCTTTGTTGCCGTTTGCGTTCGATTATCGTTCTACTTGGTTTACTGCCAGTGAAAAAATCACTTGGATTTATTTCTTTATCGCTTTGTTGTTTTCGGTCAATGCCGTGTTAAATTCGGTGGGTAATGTGCTGATGAACAAGGAGCAGTTACAGAATCGTCCGATGAAAGGTTTCATACAAATCTTTCAAGTGATTTTTTCGTGTATTGCCATCATTGTCATCATTTCTATATTGATTAATAAGTCGCCTCTCAATCTGATTACCGGACTGGGTGCTTTTGCTGCCGTGCTGATGTTGATTTTCAAAGATACCATCCTTGGCTTTGTGGCGGGGGTGCTGCTTTCCGAGAATGATATGGTGCATATCGGCGATTGGATTGAGATGCCTCAGAATAATGTGAATGGGGTGGTGATGGATATCACTCTGAATATTGTGAAGGTTCAGAATTTCGATAATACTATTGTCACTATACCTCCTTATTCATTAGTTTCCGGTTCATTTATCAATTGGCGTGGGATGACTGAATCGGGCGGACGGCGTATTATGCGCGAGTATGCGTTGAAACTGGATTACATACAACCCTGTACTCCTGAATTTTTGGAGAAAATGAAGAAGTTTGATGCTGATTTGGCCGACTTTATCACAGAAAAGCAGAAACAGGCGGCCGAAGGAAAGGTAGCGAATACTGACAATCCGGCCGGATTGGTAAATGGAACCATTGATACGAATGTAGGGCTGCTTCGTGCTTATATGACTCTCTATCTGAAGCGCCATCCTTTTATCAGTAAGGACCTGTTGCTGATGGTACGCACGTTGGCTCCTACGGAGAATGGTCTGCCTGTACAAATTTATTGTTTCTCGGCCAATAAGAACTGGCCTAGTTATGAATCTATCCAGGCGGAAATCATGGAGCATTTTGTTTCTGTTCTTCCCGAGTTTGGATTGTATCCGTTCCAGAATCCTACTGCCAGAGATTATGTAATCAGTGGTTTGATAGAGTCTGGCAAGGACCTTTCTACTGTAGACGGAATTCCTTGGCATTCGGTCTTGCCAAAGGAAGAAAAGGTATAGTTAGGGATTTAAACATTTATTAATGACTTGCGGTTGAACAATTCTTGTTGCCGCCGTGTTATATAAATGTGTTTTTCATAGTATTAGATTAAAGGTTGAAGATTGCAATCGGCTTGAGAGAAGTAGTTGCATCTGAAGTAGAAGCGTCTACTATAAAAAATATAGAAAGGTTGTTCCTTACGGGACAGCCTTTTTGTTTTGTTAAAAGAAACCATTCGCATTAACTTGAAATGTTAAAGGATTTGTTGCTTTTATTAAACAATACTATAATTTCTCCTTAACGCTTCCTTAAATTTGCAGATAGCAGGAAAGTGCGTATATTTGTATGTGTGTTTTTCATAGTATTAGATTTAAGGTTAACAAAAGGTTGGAGCAAGGCGTTGCTCCTTTTTTTATGGAATAACGTGAGGCTTACATCTGCTGTCCGGTTCCGATACCCAATACAGAACCACAGAGAAGAATCCGTGCAATGTATTCCTCTCCGTGACTGTGTAACTTAATTCTGCTCTTTAATGCAAGGAGAAGGCTGAATTAAATAATCTCGATGCCTTGCTTCCGGCATAACTCCAATCCCACATCCTTTAACTTGAATTTCTGTATCTTTCCGCTGCCCGTCATAGGGAACTCATCAACAAAGAAGATATATTTAGGAATTTTGTAACGGGCTATCTTGCCATCGCAAAAGTCACGTACATCGAATTCGTTCATTTCCACCCCTTCGTGCAAGATGATGAATGCGCCTACCGCTTCTCCGTATTTCTTGGAGGGGATACCGGCTACCTGTACATCTTTTATTCCTTCCATCTGATACAGGAACTCTTCTATTTCCCGTGGATAGATATTCTCTCCGCCACGGATAATCATGTCTTTTATTCTTCCTGTGATACGATAATTACCTTCTTCGTCTTTCACTCCCAAATCCCCTGAGTGGAGAAAGCCGTTCCGGTCTATCACTTCGGCGGTTGCTTCGGGGTTTTTGTAATACCCCTTCATGGTGTTATACCCTTTGTTGCACATCTCGCCTTGTACGCCTATGGGACATTCTTCGCCTGTTTCCGGATCGATCACTTTTACTTCCGTAAACTCGAAATCACGGCCCACTGTGTTGCAGCGTACATCAAACGAATCGTCGATGCGGGAGGCTGTCATGCCGGGAGAAGCTTCTGTAAGCCCGTATACACTGGTGACCTTCATAAACATTTTCTCTTCTACACGTTTCATCAGTTCTACCGGACAGAGTGAGCCTGCCATAATGCCGGTACGCAGACTGGACATATCGAACATATCAAACATGGGATGGTTCAGCTCGGCAATGAACATGGTAGGAACCCCGTATAAGGCCGTGCAGCGTTCCTTGTGGACGGAGGCAAGTACCAGCAGTGGGTCAAAGCGTTCCACCATTACCTGCGTACACCCGTGTGTAAGGCAGTTCATGGTGGCTAACACCACTCCGAAGCAATGGAACAGGGGTACGCAGACACATAGTTTGTCATCGGAAGTGAATTTCATGTGCTCGCCCGTCAGGAAACCGTTATTGCTGATGTTGTAATGGGTGAGCATGACTCCTTTGGGGAAACCGGTCGTGCCCGAAGTGTACTGCATGTTCACTGTGTCGTGGCAGTCCACCTTCGCTTTCGCTTCCAGCAGCTCGTCATCGTCTATGTTGCATCCCAGAAGCAGAATCTCGGCGGTGTTGTACATACCCCGGTATTTCTCGGGGCCGATGTAAATCACGTTCTTCATGCAGGGGAAGCGTTTGCTCTTCAGATATCCGCGCTGGCTGGTCTTTAGTTCGGGCAGCATGGCGTAGACCATATTTACATAGTCGTCATTGCCACGGTCTCCGTTTACGATACACAGCGTGTGCATGTCCGAGTTCTGGCAGAGGTATTCCAGTTCTGCCTGTTTGTAGTTGGTATTTACTGTTACGGCCACGGCACCGATTTTGGCGCAAGCGTACAGAAAGGTCAGCCAGTCGGGCACATTACCCGCCCAGATTCCTACATGGGTTCCCCGCTTCACGCCGATGGCTAGCAGTCCTTTGGCCATGTGGTCTACACGTTCGTTAAATTGTTTCCAGGTGAAGCGCAGATTACGGTCGGAATATACGATATATTCTTTATTGGGGGTGGTGAGGGCCCAATGTTCAAGCCAGTCACCAAGGGTTCTTGTGCTTAATTCCATCATAAATCAAATAGGGGTATAGATAACGGCCAATATTTTGGCGGCTTGTCCTTGATATCCGTGTACGTGGTGCGGAACAATAGAATCATAATAAATACTGTCTCCGGCTTTGATCAGATGGCATTTTTTACCATGGCATACTTCGATGGTGCCTTCCATGACATAGATAAACTCTTCGCCTTCATGCGAGGAGAGCGAAAAGTGGGTTTCCTCTGTCGGTTCTACGTCCACGATGAATGGTTCCATATGCCTGTCCGCTTTTGATTTTGACAGTGAGTGGTAGCGCATATGTGTACGCAGGTCCATTGCATTGTTCGAGAAACTGATGGTATCCTCACTCTCTTGTTTCCGGCAGATTACTGCTCCTTGTTCTTCCTGGTCGTCCAGAAAAGTGCCCAGACGTACCCCTAACGCACGGGCTATCTTGATGAGGGGAGCCAATGAAGGAAGATCTACATTATTCTCTATTCGTTCTATTTGTTCTTCGGCAAGGCCTGAGCGTACGGCCAGTTCGGCTACACTGATTTCTTTTGTTTCACGTAGTGATTTTATTTTTTCACCAACAATCTTTGTGCTGTCCATGGTTTGTTTTTAATAAGTTTGCAAAGTATAAAGTGCAAATATATAATAAAAAAGAATTGGACAGTCTATTTTTGTTCTGAATATGTAAAAAAGGTAGGTTAGTGACGAATTGCCGGTCATTTATCATTAATAGTCGGTAAGTTTCGAATATTTGTGTTTTTTGTTCTATCTTTGTTCTCGAAACTTAATTAAAGATTAAAACTTATGTTCTCAGGGATTGTAGAAGAATATGCGGAGGTGGTGCGTATTGTAAAGGAGCAGGAAAATCTGCACCTCACCTTGAAATGTTCGTTTGTGGACGAACTGAAAATAGACCAGAGTATCTCTCATAACGGCGTGTGCCTGACTGTTGTCAGTTTGCAGGATGGCACGTACACGGTTACCGCCATGAAAGAAACGATAGAGCGTTCCAACATCGGCTTGTTGAAAGTGGGAGATAAAGTGAATGTGGAACGCAGCATGATGATGAACGGGCGGCTGGACGGTCATATTGTGCAAGGGCATGTGGATCAGACTGCCGAATGTATGGATATAAAGGATGCTGAAGGGAGCTGGTATTTTACTTTCAGATATGCGTTTGACAAGGAAATGGCGAAGCGCGGTTACATCACGGTGGACAAAGGCTCGGTTACGGTGAACGGTGTGAGTCTGACCGTTTGTAACCCTACGGAGGATACTTTCCAGGTTGCCATTATTCCTTATACTTACGAACATACCAATTTCCATACTTTTAAAGTGGGAAGCATTGTGAATATAGAGTTTGATATCATCGGCAAATATTTAAGCCGCATGATGCAGTTCTCCTGATTCTTTCACCGCAGGTTGCACAGATGATTGTTAAAGATGAAAAAAAGGTTCTTTGTGGAAATCCGGAATTATCCGCATCGGCTTTTGAACAAAAAAAGAATCTGTGCAATCTGTGGTAAAACAAATATCAGAATTATAAATCTTTTAGCAATATCTTACTGGTGCTTTTATAATATTCTTCGCGGGCATTGGTCAATGCCTCCCAAGGACCGCTATATCGTTCCCGGTCTATTTTGAAGGCTTCTGTTCCGGCTATGTCCAGTCTGTTCAGCAGCATAGCCACGTTCATCCGGTTGATATCTACTGACGGCAAATAGCCTATGCTTTCATCGTCACCGTCCATAGAAGTTTCGTAAACCATGTGCATGTCCTGTAGTTCGTATAGGATTTTCTTAGTGAGTCTTATCGGGATTTTATGTTCGTCGCTGAGTGTCTCGGCGGTATAAGGAGTCTCTTCCGTTTCAAATCGTTTGCATATCAGAGACATGATGAGGATGCACAGAAAGTCGTGATAACGGCGGCTGATATTTGCCGTCTCTTTGCTGAAGCTGTAGTTGCGAAGATTCTGTGCCACATAGCAAAGCTCTGCGCCATACAGGCAGATTCCCCATGAAATTTGCGCCCATAACAAGAACATTGGAATAGCGGCGAAACTACCATAGATTGCATTGTATCTTGATACCCATATCTGACTGCCGATATACAAGTATTGAAAAGCCTGAAAGGCAGTGCCTGCGATGATACCCGGAATGATGGCATATTTCAGTTTCACTTTAGTATTGGGCATAAAGACGAACAGCCCCGTGAACATGGCCCAAGTCAGGATGAAAGGAACCAGGCGTACCAGAAATTTCATCAGGGGTGCCAGTAATACGAAGTCCTCCATGTTTTTCACCATGGTGGACATAAAGATGGTAAGACCACTGGAAAGTACGATAAGTAGGGGTAACAAGAGCAGGATGGAGAAATAATCCGTCATTTTGCGATACAGCGTACGGGGTTTCTTCACTTGCCATATATAATTGAAGGTACGTTCTATGTTATAGGTTAGGCTCAAAATGGTCCAGAACAACATTACCAGACCCACTCCGATAAAAACCCCGCTTTTGGCGTGCACCAGATAAGAGTCAATCAGGCCGAGAATGGTTTCGGCAGCCGCACTCTGTCCTTCAAGACCGCTACGGAACTGGGTTTCCAGCAGGTTGGAGAAACCAAATCCACGTGCGATGGCGAATAGAATGGCCAGAATGGGAATGATAGAAAGCAGGGTGCTGTATGTCAGTGCGGATGCTTTATTCAAAATACGTCCCTGAGTGAACTCACGAATAGAAAGAGTGGCGATTTTTATTGCATTATAGAGTATTCCTCGGGATTTGCTAACCTCGTCTTCTGTCACTCGCCATATATCATCTTTGAGAAACGATTGCAGACCTTTCAGTTTTTCCTTGTTCATGGTACTCATAAGCTCTTTATTAGGATATATGAAAAAAAGCAGCCGGCCTGTAAGCCGGGTTCTGTTCCTCGCCTTGCGGCGAAGTGCCTGCCATTTATCTACGCCTGTTGTCACCAACAGGCTCTAGCGGTCTACCCTCCGACGTGGGGCGAGCAACCCTCATAATGTCGGTTTACATGACCTTACAACTCCTAAGACGTACAGCCCGTCATGTCACCATGCGGCTGGTGGGCTCTTACCCCACCTTCTCACCCTTACCCCGTTTCCCGTAGGAATTGTGGCGGTTGTTTTCTTCTACGTTACTCCACCTTCGCAGATGGCTTTCTGTTAGGAAGTAGGATGCTCTGCGTTGCCCGGACTTTCCTCTTTCGCTTTGCGGCGTCAGCGGCAGACCGGCCGGCTGCTTTTAAGTTTACAAAGATAGCGATTTTAGGTTAAACGTAGGATAATAAAGCGGAAAAAAGTAAGAAAATAAATGAAAAAACAAAGAAAGAGCGGAACAGCCCATTACTTTTTCTTGGTATATATAATAAAGAGGAGAAAATCAGTGATGCTCGGTTCGGCACTCCTGCTTATTGTATAGAAACAACGGTAAAAACAGGAAGAATATTTAAATAAATGAACTGTGCCGGAAAGAGAAATGGGTGCTGTTTTCACTTTCCCTCTCCGGACACGGAATTTAGCGGTAGAATCCCAATTCGTTTCTCAATGAACGCACTTCCTGTTGCAAAAGTTCTATACGTTCCAGCATGTGGTGGATGGCGTCGATTCCTGCAATATTGATGGACAAGTCATAATATAAATGCGTGTAACGCTCCAGCTCCGCTAGTTGGGATGCGGGGAGGTAGCGTTCCTCGTCAATCACCCGGACTTCGATCAGTCCGTCTTCTTCCAGTTCCGTAATGAACGACGGGTCCACATGGCAACGGTCGCAAAAATCGTTGATAATAATTAAATCGCTCTGCATAATCCTTCTCTTTTTTTAATTGCTACTATCTTTTAATTGGCGGAACAACTCTTTCTGATGTTCGGTAAGGTTGCTAGGAATGGTGACATTATAAGTTACTATCAGATCGCCAAATTTGCCTTCTTCCTTGTAAACAGGAAAGCCTTTGCCTTTCAAACGGACTTTGGTTCCGTTCTGGGTTTCAGGTTTTACTTTCAGTTTTACCTTGCCGTTCAGTGTGTCCACGGTTTCTTCACCACCCAGTACGGCGGTGTAGAGGCTAAGCGGAGCATCGATATATAAATCATTCCCCAGACGTTTGAATACAGGATCGTCTGGAATGACAAAGGTGATGTACAGATCGCCTGCAGGACCACCGTTTACTCCCGGTGCACCATGACCACGCAATTTGATAGTCTGTCCGTTGGCTATACCTGCCGGAACAGTGATACGTATGTTCTTTCCGTTTACATTAAGCACTTGTTTGTGTGTTTCGGCGGCTTCACGCAATGAAAGTTGTAATTCAGCATTATAGTCCTGTCCACGGAATCCGGCACTTCGTCTGCCGTTTGCACCGCCACGATGTCCGAACAGTTCTTCAAAAAAATCAGAGAAGCCACCTGTGCTGCCACCGAAATGTGCACCGCTGAATTCTTCTCCTCCATTGCCGGAATACCAGTAACTGCCGTTACCGTCCGTACCGAATCCGCTTCCGGCTCCGCCAAATCCTCCGAATCCACCGGCTCCTCCATATTGTTGCTTTTGTTTTTCAAATTCGTCGGCATGTTTCCAGTGTTCACCGTATTCGTCGTATTTCTTACGTTTTTCCGGGTCACTCAGTACTTCGTTGGCTTCATTTATCTCCTGAAACTTATCTTTGGCCCCAGGGTCATTCGGATTCAGGTCAGGATGGTATTTGCGGGCCAGCTTACGGAAAGCCTTCTTGATATCATCTTGGGTGGCGCTTTTGTCCACTCCCAATACTTTGTAATAGTCTATGTAAGCCATATTATATATTTGTTAAATTTCATCTGCTTTAAGGGAAACAAAATACATGCCAATTGGTTGTGTTCTGTTTTTATTTTATTATCTTTGCAGCGAATTTTTAGAAATTATTCTAAAGGAAATGAGGGGATTGGCAATCATATTCAGGTTTTTTATGCTATTAGTCCTGCTGCTTCCTGTGGTTGCTCTGTGTCCTGTGAAGGCGGAAACAACTCTGGAAGGGCCTATCCTTATTGTCACTTCTTATAACCCCGAAACTCGTAGTATTTCTGACAACCTGTCTGCTTTTATGGATGAATACCGACAGCGTGGCGGCAAGTATACTCCGATCATAGAGAGTATGAACTGCAAGAATTTGTCCGAGGCTTATCTGTGGAAATCGCGTATGGCCTCCATCCTTGGTAAGTATAAAGGGAAAAACCGTCCGTCACTGGTTATATTGCTGGGGCAGGAGGCATGGTCGGCTTATATTTCACAAGACACGGAGATAGCTAAAAAGACTCCGTCCATCTGTGGTATGGTCAGTGTCAACGGACTGGTATTGCCTGATGATAGTATCGACACACGGGTATGGGAACCTGAAAGTAAGAATATTTATACGGATTTCGGCGATTATAATATTGTTGCCGGTTATGTATATGAATATGATGTCGATAAAAACATAGAGTTGATGCGTCGCTTTTATCCTGATATGCGCCGTGTGGCATTTATATCGGATAATACCTATGGCGGGCTGTCTATGCAAGCCTTGGTTAAAAAGGAGATGGAGAAGTACCCTGATTTAGAGACGATTTGGCTGGACGGTCGTACGGAAACCTTTATGGAAGTGAGTGAAAGGATGCGCAGATTGCCTCAAAATACGTGTGTATTGTTGGGAACATGGCGTGTGGACTGTACGGAGAGTTATGTTATTGGTAATACGACTTATATGCTGCGTGATGCGAATCCTACCCTGCCTGTGTTTACTATCGCATCTGTGGGATTGGGACATTGGGCATTGGGAGGATATACTCCCGAATACCATGCGGTAGGAAAGAATATAGGCGCGGTTACTTATGATTTTTTGGATAAAGGAGATAGAGAAGGGGTGGACTTGGTGACTATTCCCGGAAACTATACTTTTGATATAAAGCGTTTGCATGAATTCAAATTGGATTCATTGAATCTTCCTCAGGGAGCGGTGTTGGTGAACAAGACTCCTTCGCTTTATGAGCAGTATAAATATTGGGTCATAGGGGTTGTTTCGGCGTTTATGTTCCTGATAGCCTGTTTCTTGATAGCCATATATTATATTATCCGTATCAACCACTTGAAACATCATCTGGAAGTGTCTGGCGAGGAGTTGTTGGTAGCCAAGGAGAAAGCGGAAGAATCCAACAGGCTGAAGACAGCTTTTCTGGCCAATATGAGCCACGAGATACGCACTCCGTTGAATGCTATTGTGGGATTTTCCAGCGTGTTGGTCAGTGATGATTCCTCTCCTGCCGAGAAGGCGCAGTATTGTGATATCATTCAGAAGAATTCCGATTTGTTGTTGCACCTCATAAATGATATTCTGGACATCTCGCGCATGGAATCCGGAAAAATAAAATTCGTATGGGAGGAATGTGATGTAGTAGAGTTGTGTCAGACGGCTTTGTCTACAGCGGAGTATGGACGCAAGACCAGCGCTTTGTTTCTGTTCGAAACTCCTGTAGCTTCGCTGGTTATCAAGACGGATGCCCAGCGCCTGAAGCAAGTATTGATTAATTTGTTGTCCAATGCCGCTAAATTTACCCCGTCCGGTTCTATTAAATTGGCGATTGCCATAGACAAACAGCATCAACAGTTGGAATTGTCTGTGTCGGATACCGGTTGCGGTATTCCGTCCGATAAGAGCGACAGGGTTTTTGAACGTTTCGAGAAATTGAATGAATATTCCCAAGGTACGGGGCTGGGATTGGCCATCAGCAGGCTGATAGTCGAGAATTTGGGAGGTAAGATATGGGTGGACAAGGATTATACCGAAGGCGCCCGGTTTGTATTCACGCATCCTTTAACTAAAAAAGAAAAAGAATAGAGATATGAAATATAGAATATGTATCAGCGCCCTGCTGTTGTGGGCGGGTATGCAGGTGTCTGCATCCAATAATCAGAAAGAAGTGGTTATCAAGATTATAGAAACCAGTGATGTGCACGGGAATTTCTTTCCGTATAACTTTATCGAACGGAAAGAATGGAGTGGAAGTCTTGCCCGTGTTCATTCCTTTGTGAAAGAGCAGCGTGAGAAATATGGGGATAATTGCCTGTTGATGGATAATGGGGATATCCTGCAAGGTCAGCCTACAGCTTACTATTATAATTTTATGGATACCGTGTCTACCCATGTGGCGGCGGATATGATGAATTATATGGGATGTGTGGTAGGCAATATGGGTAATCATGACGTAGAGACCGGGCATGCGGTGTACGACCGTTGGATAAAACAGTGCGATTTTCCGGTACTGGGGGCTAACATTATAGACAATGCCACCGGAAAACCTTATCTGAAACCCTACGAGGTGTTGGAGCGTGACGGAGTGAGGATAGCGGTTCTGGGTATGATTACTCCGGCCATTCCTTCATGGTTGCCGGAGAAGTTATGGAGTGGCCTGCATTTTGAGGAAATGGAGCCCTGCGCACGTAAGTGGGTGAAGATTATAAAGGAAAAAGAGAACCCCGATGTCATTGTGGGATTGTTTCATGCCGGAAAGTCGGGCAACGTGTTGGGACAGGTGGTGGAAGATGCCTCTATGGATGTTGCCAAACGGGTCCCGGGCTTTGATGTGGTGCTGATGGGGCACGACCATACAAGGGAATGTGTAAAGGTGCAGAATGTGGCAGGAGACAGTGTGTTGGTCATTGATCCGGCAAACAATGCCAATGTGGTTTCGGATGTGACCCTGACCGTAACAAAGAAAGACGGGAAAGTGGTGGCGAAGTCGGTGGAGGGCAGATTGGCGGATATGAACAAGTATCCTGTCAGCCAGGAGTTTATGGATAAATTCGCTCCTCAATATAAGGCTGTAAATGACTTCGTATCCCGTAAAATCGGTACTATTTCACGTACCATCACAGCGAAGGATGCTTATTTCGGTTCTTCTCCTTTCATAGACCTGATTCATCAGTTGCAATTGGAAATTTCGGGTGCTGAAGTGTCCTGCTGTGCTCCGTTGTCCTTCCGGGCAGAGATTAAAGAAGGAGACATCTATGTGAGTGATATGTTTAATTTGTACAAGTACGAGAACATGCTGTATGTGATGGAACTCTCGGGCAAGGAAATTAAAGATTTCCTGGAAATGGCATACGCCATCTGGACTAATCAGATGAAGAGTCCCGAGGACCACCTGATGCTTTTCAAGGAGCCGGTAGAGGAGGGAAAGCGTGCTAATTTCAAGAATTTCAGCTTTAACTTTGATTCTGCCGCAGGTATTAATTATACGGTGGACGTGACCAAGCCGGCAGGAGAGAAAATCACGATTCAAAGCATGTCGGACGGGACTCCCTTCAGTATGGATAAGGTTTATAAAGTGGCTTTGAATTCTTACCGTGGGAACGGTGGCGGAGATTTATTGACCCTTGGAGCAGGAATTTCCAAGGAAGATTTGGCAAAACGTATTATTTTTGCAACCGATAAGGATTTGCGTTATTATCTGATGCAATATATTGAGCAGGAAAAAGTGCTGCATCCTCATGCCATGCACCAGTGGAAGTTTATTCCGGAGGAATGGACTGTGCCTGCCGCAAAAAAAGACTATCAATTGCTGTTTGGCGAGGAAAAGAAATAATAGTTGAGCAAGAGAAGGTACATAATAGCCCCGTTATTACTGCTGACGCTGTTTTTAACGTATCAGGTAAGCATCACCTTGTTTACCCACGTTCATATTGTGAACGGGGTGATGATTGTGCACTCTCATCCTTCGTCCGGCAAACACCATACGCATACCACAGGACAGGTTATTTCTATTGCTCATCTGAGCACTATTCATACTTTGGAGGCCGAGGTTCAGGCCGAGATGACTGTATTCCGTCCTTTGTTGTATGTTTTGGAATATAAGATAAATACTTTCCGCGCGAAAGCGCTTTGCGCGCAATGTATCCATTTGCGCGCTCCTCCTTTTCATTGCTGAAACAAAGGTATATCTGTTGATGGAATACATTCGGGCAATCCCTTTAGCAGATGGGAATGTGTTTTTGCCATAGGGCTACACACATTCTTTATTGAATAAACCGAAACATTTTAGTAATAGAAAAAAAATAGATGAAACAATATATTCTGTTACTCGTGCTCATGGTGATGGGTGCGGGTATCAATGCGTATGCAGAAGATGTAAATCCTGTGAAGGAAGGCAATGTGATTTCAGGTCATGTAGTGGAAAAAGGCACGGAGAACAGCCTTCCGTATGCTGCCATATTGATTGTGGAAACCGGGCAGGGTACGGTGAGTAACGAGGACGGTGAGTTCCGTTTCAAGAAGGTTCCGGCAGGAAAGTACACATTGAGGGTTCAGCTACTGGGCTATGAGACACAGGAAAAGAAAGTGACCGTCAGTAACGACTTCACGGTAGATGTTCATTTTTTGATGAGTGATGAAAGTATTATGACGGACGAGGTGGTTGTATCGGCCAATCGCAATGAGACAAGTCGCAAGGTGGCTCCGGTGGTAGTCAATGTGATGAATGCCAAGCTGTTCGAATCGGTGAACTCTACCGATTTGGCTAAATCCTTGAATTACCAGTCGGGGCTGCGTGTGGAGAACAACTGCCAGAACTGCGGCTTCCCTCAAGTACGTATCAATGGGCTGGAAGGACCTTATTCGCAAATTCTTATCAATAGCCGTCCGGTAGTCAGTGCTCTGTCCGGTGTATATGGCTTGGAGCAGATTCCGGTGAATATGATAGAGCGTGTAGAGGTTGTCCGCGGAGGAGGGTCGGCCTTGTTTGGTGCTAATGCAGTGGGCGGAACCATCAATATCATCACGAAAGACCCCATCAACAATTCATTTCAAGTTTCTTCAACAATGTCCAATATGAACGGCAAGGTGTGGGAACAGTATATGGGAGCCAACGCCTCTTTGGTGTCAAAAGACAATACATATGGCATCGCTTTGTATCAGTCTTATCGGAACCGTAATCCGTATGATGCGGACGGGGACGGTTTCTCGGAGTTGGGAAAGCTGAACATGAATACGTTCGGGCTGCGTACCTATTACCGTCCTACGCAGTTCAGCCGTATCAGTCTGGAATATCATACCACGAATGAGTTCCGTCGCGGAGGGAATAAATTTGATTTGCAGCCGCACGAAACGGATATCACCGAACAGACCAAGCATGTCATCAATAGTGGCGGATTGAGTTATGATCTGTTTTGGAAAGAATACAAGCATAAGCTTTCTTTCTATTCTTCTATCCAGCATACCGACCGTAACAGTTATTATGGTGCGCAACAGGATGCGAATGCATACGGAAAGACGAAAGACCTGACTTGGGTGGCAGGTGGCATGTATGTGGGTAATTTTGAGAAAGTTTTATTCTCTCCTGCTACTTTTACCGCCGGGTTGGAGTATCAGAACAACTCCCTGCACGATGTTATGACCGGTTATCACCGTGATATGAAACAGGATGTGCGTATTGCCAGCGCTTTTGTGCAGAACGAATGGAAAATGAATCAGTTTGTATTCCTGGCCGGGTTCCGTCTGGATGACCATAACCTGATTGACAATCCTATCTTCAGCCCCCGTCTGAACCTGCTCTACAAACCGAGTGACAAACTACAGGCACGTATTACCTGGTCTACCGGTTTCCGTGCGCCGCAGGCATACGATGAGGATTTGCATGTTACCGCAGTAGGAGGTGAGGGCGTGCTTATCAAGTTGGCGGAAGGGCTGAAACCGGAGCATTCCAACAGCATCAGCGGCTCCATTGACTGGACGGCGAATATCGGTCATTTCCAGACCAATTTGTTATTGGAAGGGTTCTATACCGGATTGGATGACGTGTTTGTTCTGGAGGATATGGGCCATGACGAGAACGGTAACAAGGTGAAGGAGCGTCGCAACGGTAACGGGGCACGTGTGTATGGCGTGAATCTGGACGGAAAGATTGCACATGGACGTGATGCGGCTTTACAGGTGGGCTTCACGGTGCAGCGCAGCGAATATACCGAGCTGGAGGCATGGAGTGAGAATCCTGAGGTAGCGCCGGTGAAGCGGATGCCCCGTACTCCTGACTATTACGGTTATTTCACATTGACATCTGCTCCGTTCAAGAATTTCGACTGCTCCTTGTCCGGTGTGTACACAGGCCGGATGCATGTGCCGCATTTCGCACCGACAGAGTTGCCCGAGGAATATATAGGACAATATATCGCTAAAGATGAAATGGTGCATACTCCTGATTTCTTTGATTTGAATGTGAAACTGAATTACACATTTGTATTGAATGACCATATCAAATTGCAGTTAAACGGTGGAGTACAGAATATTTTTAATGCTTTCCAAAAGGATTTGGACAAAGGTGGTTATCGTGACTCGGGTTATTTCTATGGGCCTACACAGCCTAGAACGTATTTTGTGGGGATCAAGATTACGAATTGAATAATCTGCTGATTTGTCAATGTGCTAATATGTCAATGGGGTACGCTTTGTTCCGCATGGCACATTAGCACATTGTCACATTGACAAATTAACAGATTGATTTATTACCAACTACTGACAAGTGACTATACTTTTCTGTAATCCGGAATCCCGGATCGGGATAATTATATAAGGGGAAGCGGTGTTCTGTTTCTCCTTCCATATATTTCCACAGACTGGCATATTCTTCTTTCTTCTCGCCCATTTCCTGCAATTGCAGCATATATTGCCAGATAGACTTGTTTTCCTTGATGTATATTTTTTCCATCTGATGAATAATCGGACTATGCTGGCGGGTTGGGTCATGGTCAAATTCCAGTATCCGTTTTCCCTCTTTTGTCATACCGATAGTTACGAAAGTCATGCTCTTGCCTATACCCGGCAGGTTCAGTACGCTGCGGTCTGTTGCTACGAAAGGAATCTGATGGAAGGTGCAGAAACGCTGTACGGCTGCCGCACGGTCTTTACTGTTTCTCAACAGGTTCAAAAACTCCTTTTCTTGCTCTGCGGAAAGTTTTCCCCATCTTTTTTCCTCTTCTTTCTCCTGTAAGGAACGGCTGTTCGGTGTGAATACCGCATAGTTCTCTTCAAAACCTTTTACCGAGAAAGTGTAGTAACACAATACACCCAATCCGTTCAATACTTTGCGCAGCTTGGCGGTATGTCCGCGACGGGAAGCCGCCACATTATATACTAGCTGGTTGGTGATAGTCCACCCGGCTGCCAGTATCTTGCGGATAGCTTCACGCGCTTCGGGTGTTACTTCCAGTGGAGTCTGGAAATGCGTTTGAATCAGAAATTGTCTGACCCCTACGGCAGATGCCTTTTCTTTGAACTCACGTAAGATATCCAATAGTTCGTCATTGATTCGCATGGGCAGATATACCGGGAGCCGGCTGCCCAGGCGTACTCGTTGCAGTTCCGCATATTTCTCTCCTTCGGCGCGGTGCAGGTTTGCGTTTCGTTTGCGGACAGCCATTTTGTAGACGGCTTCCAATATATTGCGCAAGGTCTTGTTCTGGCTCATCAATGCATCGCCTCCCGTAATCAGGATATCCCTGAGCTGAGTGTCGTTCTCGAAATATTCCATCAGTTTTCTCAACCTCTTGTCCCAGCTCTCTTTCGGTTTCAATTCCTCGAAGTTGAAGTTCAGACGTTCACTTTGGAAGTCGTACATGCGCTGGCAGGATGCACACAGGCCGCCGCATGCACGTCCCATCGAGTCGGGGATAAGAATGGCCACATCGGGATAACGGCGGTGAATGTTGTGTCCGTCCGGCAGCAGCCATCCTGCAGCGTTAGGCTTTCCGTCCTCCACAGCATCTTCTTTTTCCCATGCGTGGATGTTACCGTATGTTTCCACCAGTTGGGGAGAGTACAGAATATAGCTTCGTATGGCTGTATCATCATATCCTTTCCCCGTAGGATTCAACAAAGACAGATAGTAAGGGGTGATAAAGACAGGCATTCCTTTCTTGCGTGCTTTGTGATAAAGCTGCAAGGTCTCTTCGGATAGGGAGTTGCCTAGCATTCGGTTCAGTTCGGTAGGGCTTTTTATGGCCATTGCCAGATGAAAACGGGCTTCGTTCCACCATTGGCAGACCAGCTGGCGTTTGTCCTCTTCCGTGCTTCCTTCGGGAAAAAGATAGCGGCTGGAGGGCGCGTGTCTGTTTTCTATTTTCTGGATAAGAAGGGAGATAATACGCTCTTTGTTTTGTCGGCGGATAGCCCGGACATCCTCATTCAGTCCGCTGGGCCAGCGTTTCATCCATTGTTGCACTTGTTTTTCATCAGGTAGTTCCTCCTCTTCGTGATAAAGCCGGTCAAACTGGTGATACAGGTCAATCCATAAATCAACGGAAATCTCTTCATTGATGATACTATTCGTTAAAAACTTCCAAAGCAGTGAGATGGTTTCTATTTTAATCTCCTGTTCTGTAGAGGCTTCGTAAATGGTTTTTCCATCGTTATCTATCAGTCTTTTAATTTGCCTTGCGGCAGCAGGATTGTAAATAGGACCGGATAATAGATAATCGTTCAGCTTGTTTTTGAAAGCTGTTTCATCCTGGCTTTCTGAAGCCAATGAAGTGAGTTGGGTTAATCGGGTTTCGAATAGTGTTTTAATGCCATGGGTGGATAACATCTTATTCTTTTGTTTCATAAGCAAACGGTTGTTAAAAAAGTGAATACTATAAATAACATATTTCTCGTAGAAAAGTTATCAAACTGTTAACTTCATGCTGCTAAGATAGTAAAAAAGCTTCTTTTATGCAAATTCCTTAACAAAAAGACGTTTTTTATAAATAGCATTATTTTATAGAGTACATTTGCTTTGTGCTTTCGTCTTTTTTTAAAGCCCGGAGCTTTTATCGGGAAACGAAGAAATTCGTAATTTTGTAGAGCTTTGCTTGTTTGCAGGCCAATCAAGCTGAAGAGAAACCTCATTTTAATAGATGGAAAAACAACATAGAAGTAAATAAATGGAACTGAAACAACTTTTTACCTTTGCAGCAGCCTGTTCGCTGGCACTTTCGGTGTCGGCTCAAGATAGAGTACACTATACAGGCACAGAGCTGTCTAACCCTACCTATCATGACGGACAATTATCACCTGTGGTAGGAGTACACAATATTCAGGTGATGCGCGCCAACCGGGAACATCCTGCACCCGATAACGGCAATGGATGGACATACAATCATCAGTCCATGTTGGCTTATTGGAACGGACAATTCTATATGCATTATCTTTCCGATCCATCAGACGAGCATATTCCTCCCTCACAGACTTTCCTGATGACTTCAAAAGATGGATACCACTGGACAAATCCGGTGACTCTTTTCCCTATCTACCGGGTTCCCGATGGCTATACCAAGCCCGGACGCACAGACAAGGCGAAAGATCTGGATGCCATCATGCATCAGCGTGTAGGCTTCTATGTATCAAAAAGCGGCAGATTGATAGCTATGGGAAACTATGGCGTAGCTCTGGACAAGAAAGATGACCCGAATGACGGGAACGGAATAGGCCGTGTGGTTCGCGAGATTAAGAAAGACGGTTCGTTCGGTCCCATTTATTTCATTTACTATAACCATGCGTTTAATGAAAAGAATACATCCTATCCTTATTTTAAACGCAGCAAAGACAAGGAATTTGTAAAAGCCTGTCAGGAGATTCTGGACAATCCTCGTTACCGTATGCAGTGGGTGGAGGAAGCTGATCGTAATGACCCGTTGATTCCTTTACACAAAGAATACAAAGCGTATTGTGACTATACTTTGCCCGACGGTCGTTTGGTAAGCTTGTGGAAACATGCCCTGACTTCCATCAGCGAGGATGGTGGAAATACGTGGGCGCAACCGGTGGAACGTGCGAAAGGCTTTGTTAACAGTAATGCGAAGATTTGGGGGCAGCGTTTGAGTGACGGTACATACGCCACGGTGTATAATCCTTCCGAGTTCCGTTGGCCGCTGGCTATCTCGCTCAGTAAGGACGGGCTGGAATATACGACCTTGAATTTGGTGCATGGCGAAATTACACCGATGCGTTACGGAGGTAATTATAAATCATTCGGGCCTCAGTATGTACGGGGTATTCAGGAAGGTAACGGAACTCCTCCCGATGGTGATTTGTGGGTGACTTACAGTGTGAACAAGGAGGACATGTGGGTTTCTCATATCCCTGTGCCCGTCCGCGCACATGCCAGTGCACATGCTGACGATAATTTTGCCAACTATAAAGATTTGAATGAACTGACCGACTGGAATTTGTATTCTTTGCAGTGGGCTCCCGTATCATTGGATGGAAAATGGTTGGTGCTGCAAGATAAGGATTTGTTCGATTATGCCCGTGTGGAGCGTAAGATACCTGCTACAAAAGAGCTTAAAGTTTCTTTCGAACTGATGGCGGAGCAGAACGATAAGGGCCTTTTGCAAATAGAATTCCTAGATGAAAACGGTATTGCCTGTTCTCGTTTGGAATTGACTTCCGACGGACTTTTCCGTGCCAAAGGAGGTGCGCGGTTTGGTAATTTGTTGAAGTATGAATCGGGCAAGACGTATAAGGTAGAAGTGGAACTTTCTGTTGCTAACCGTATGGTAACCGTTTACGTGGATGGAAAGAAAGCAGGACAACGTATGTTCTTTGCTCCCGTTCCGGCCATTGAAAGAGTGATGTTCCGCACCGGAGCGCAACGGACTTATCCTACGGTGGATACCCCGGCAGACTGGTATGGCATTCTGCCGAATGCAGGTGAGCAAGAACCTTTGTGCACCTACCGTATAGCCAATTTCAAGACGACTTCTGCTGATAAGGATGCCGGTGCGGCTTTCTTGAAATATAAGGATTTCAAGCCCTACGTGGATTATTTCAACAGCATGGAGGATGAGAATATAGCCCAGGCTGTTCCCAATGCCCGCGCATCTCAATGGATGGAAGAAAACATACCTCTTTTCGAGTGCTCTCAAAAGAACTTCGAGGAAATGTATTATTATCGTTGGTGGACGCTGCGCAAGCACATCAAGGAAACTCCGGTGGGCTATGGTATGACCGAATTCTTGGTAAACCGTTCGTATGCCGATAAATACAATCTGATAGCTTGTGCCATCGGTCATCATATTTATGAGAGCCGCTGGTTGCGTAACCCGGAATACTTGAATCAGATTATCCATACTTGGTATCGGGGTAACGAAGGAGGCCCGATGGCCAAAATGACCAAGTTTAGCTCGTGGAATGCGGATGCGGTACTGGGACGTTACATGGTCGATGGAAACAAGGAATTCTTGTTGGATATGGTAAAGGATTTGGAAGCGGAATATGCCCGTTGGGAAAAGACAAACCGCCTGTCCAATGGACTTTACTGGCAGGGAGATGTGCAGGATGGCATGGAGGAATCTATCAGTGGAGGTCGTCGTAAGCAATATGCCCGTCCTACTATCAACAGTTATATGTATGGCAACGCCAAAGCGCTCTCTCTTATCGGCATCATGACAGGAGATGAGGGCATGGCCATGAAATATGGATTGAAAGCCGACTCCATTAAAACGTTGGTACAGGATAAGTTGTGGAACACAGACCACCATTTCTTTGAAACGATGCGTGGAGATGCGTCCGCCGAGGTACGCGAGGCTATCGGCTATATCCCTTGGTATTTCAATTTGCCGGATGCTTCTTCCCAATACGATATGGCATGGAAGGAAGTGATGGACGAGAAAGGTTTTTCCGCACCTTACGGACTTACCACTGCCGAGCGCCGTCATCCTGAGTTCCGTACACATGGCGTAGGTAAGTGTGAATGGGATGGGGCTATCTGGCCGTTTGCATCTGCACAGACTTTGACTGCAATGGCCAATTTCATGAATAATTATCCTCAGACTGTATTGACAGACAGCGTGTATTTCCATCAAATGGAACGCTATGTGGAGTCGCAACATCATCGTGGGCGTCCCTACATCGGCGAGTATCTGGATGAGGTAACCGGTTATTGGTTGAAAGGGGATCAGGAACGCAGCCGTTATTACAATCATTCTACTTTTAATGATTTGATGATTACCGGTTTGATAGGACTCCGTCCGCGCATGGATAACACAGTGGAGGTGAATCCGTTGATTCCCGAAGGAAAATGGGATTATTTCTGTTTGGATAATGTGTTGTATCATGGCCGTAACCTCACTATTTTGTGGGATAAGGACGGCAGCCGTTACCAGCGTGGAAAAGGTCTGCATATCTATGTGGATGGAAAGGAAGTAGGACATGCCGATACATTGACCCGTGTTCTTTGTGAGAATGTGCTATAATTTTGAATAAAGGGGATGTCTTAAGATAATAAATAGACTGTTGAAAGAAAAATGAATTACAGAAAATTCTTAATAGCCGCTTTGTTAGTTATGTCTTTCTCCGTGCAGGCGAAAGACATAACTGTTACTCGCCTGACGTGTGAGATGCGCGAAGGAAGAGTGACTATCTCTGATGCCCCTCGTTTGGGATGGCAGATGAGTTCGCCGGAAAATGGCACGCGGCAGACTGCTTATGAGATAGAGGTTCGGGATGTATGGGCAGGAAAAGTAGTCTGGAACAGCGGCAAAGTAAAATCCGCTCGAAGCCAGTTGGTTTCCTGTGCGGATGCGGCCTTGGAGAAGGACAGGCATTATACTTGGCGTGTCCGTGTCTGGGATGAGGCTGATACGCCTTCGGCATGGAGTGCGCCTTCTGATTTCAGTATCCTGACTTCCGAAGCAGCTTTCGCCGGCAGTGAATGGATTGGGGCCATTACCCGTAAGGATGCCCGCATACCCGAAGGTCGGAAATATCATGGCAGTGAACTGAAAAAGCCTGAGGCAAAGGCCGCCTGGGCTGCTGTGGATACTTTGGCAAAGAAAAGTATTTATCTGCGTCGCGAGTTCCATGTGGCAAAGAAAGTGAAAGACGCCACAGCGTATGTATGTGGCTTGGGCTTTTATGAATTTTCGCTGAATGGAGAAAAAGTGGGAGACAGCGAATTTGCCCCCCTTTGGAGCGACTATGACAAAAGTGTCTATTATAATACTTATGATGTCACCTCGCAAGTGAAGAAAGGCGGTAACGCTATCGGAGTCCTGCTGGGAAATGGATTTTACAATGTGCAAGGCGGCCGCTATCGTAAACTGCAAATCAGTTTCGGCGCTCCCACGCTTCGTTTCCGGATGGTGGTGAACTATGAAGACGGAACCAGTGAAACGATTGTTTCCGGAAAGGACTGGAAGTACGATTTCAGTCCCGTACTGTTCAATTGCATCTATGGCGGAGAAGATTATGACGCCCGCCGTGAGCAGAAAGGCTGGAACATGTTCGGTTTTAAAGAGCAGGATTGGCGTCCTGTCGTGATTCAGGAAGCCCCCAAAGGGGTGCTTCGTCCGCAGATAGCGCAACCGGTGAAGATTATGGAGCGTTATGATATCCGGGAAGTGACCAAGCTCACCGCTGAACAGATAACAGCTGCCTGCAAGTCAACCAAACGGACAGTAGATCCGTCTGCCTTTGTGCTGGATATGGGACAGAACCTGGCCGGTTTCCCCGAAATTACCGTCCGTGGAAAGAAAGGGCAGAAAATAACTCTGCTTGTATCCGAATCCCTGACGGACGAAGGAGCTTGCAATCAGCGTCAGACCGGCAGACAACATTATTATGAATATACCCTGAAAGGGGAAGGAGTGGAAACTTGGCATCCTCGTTTTTCTTACTATGGTTTCCGGTATATTCAGGTGGAAGGCGCTGTGCTGAAAGGGCAAAAAAACACCTTGCATCTTCCGGTGATCCAGAAGATACAATCGTGCTTTGTTTATAATTCGGCTCCTAAGGTATCCACATTCCAATGTTCCAATCGTATATTCAATGAGGCCCATCGGCTGATAGAGAAGGCGGTGCGAAGTAATATGCAGTCCGTGTTTACCGATTGTCCTCATCGCGAGAAACTGGGTTGGTTGGAACAAGATCATTTGTGTGGTCCCGGTTTGCTTTACAATTATGATTTGACAGGCTTTGTTCCTCAGACTCTTCAGAACATAGCCGATGCGCAGCATGCCAATGGCGCGGTTCCTACCACTGCTCCGGAATATGTGGTGTTCGAGGGTCCCGGTATGGATGCTTTTGCCGAATCTCCCGAATGGGGATGTACCTTTGTGGTATTGCCTTTCATGTATTATGAGACGTATGGGGATGATTCATTGATTAGAAAATACTATAACGGAATGCGCCGTTACATTGATTATATGACTACCCGTGCCAATGATGGAATCGTTTCTTTCGGACTGGGCGATTGGTATGATTATGGAGATTTCCGGGCCGGATTTTCTCGTAATACGCCTGTTCCTTTAGTAGCTACCGCCCATTATTATATGGTTGTTCGCTATTTGGTGGAGGCGGCACGTATGCTGGATAATAGGTATGATGTAGCATATTACACTCATTTGGGTGAAGAAATTAATAAAGCATTCCATCGGGAGTTTTATCATAAGGATACTCGTCAGTATGGTACGGGAAGTCAGTGCAGTAATGCCCTGCCGTTGTTTCTCGGAATGGTTCCTGCCGAAGATAAACAGGCGGTACTTGATAACTTGGTAGCGGATATAAAACGTCATGGTAACCGGCTGACTACTGGTGATGTGGGAAATCGTTATTTGTTCCAGACGCTAGCCCGTAACGGACTGAATGAGCTGATGTACACCATGCATAACCATGAAGAGGCCCCGGGGTATGGTTTCCAACTGAAATTTGGAGCTACCACGCTGACCGAGCAATGGGATCCGCGACAAGGTTCTTCGTGGAATCACTTTATGATGGGACAGATTGATGAATGGTTCTTCAACTCGCTGGCGGGTATCCGCACCGTTGAGGGAAAACCGGGAATGAAGGAAATAGAAATACGTCCCCGTCCGGTAGGCGATTTGACATACGTCCGTGCCTCTACCAAAACCTTGTACGGAAAAGTCGCGGTAGACTGGACACGCGAGAATGGAGTCTTTACATTGAAAGTAACGATACCTGTAGGGTGTACGGCACGCGTATTCCTTCCCGATGAGAAAGAGCCGAAGATAGTGGAAAGCGGAACTTATTCTTTTAAGAAATAAACGCAGCTTTCATAGGAAAAGCCCCCTGGGGGTGTTTGGTAAAACTAAAATCAATTAATGAACGATATGAATAAACGTACCTTTTTAAGTCTGTTGTTATGTGTTTGCAGTTTGTCTTTTCTGCATGCCGAGCGTGTGGATATGCAGCAAGCCGGTGCCGATATACAAGGCCGGAAATTAAACACGGCATTGATTAATTCTACCATCGACCGCTTGAATGCCAATGGTGGCGGAACACTCTTTTTCCCCGCAGGAACTTATCTCACCGGTTCCATCCACATGAAAAGTAATATTACATTAGAATTGGAAGCAGGAGCCACCTTGAAATTCTCGGAGAACTTTGACGACTTCCTCCCTTATGTGGAAGTGCGTCACGAGGGAATCATGATGAAAAGTTTCCAACCGTTGATTTACGCCGTGGATGCAGAAAATATTACCATCAAGGGAGAAGGAACTCTGGATGGACAGGGTAAGGCATGGTGGACTGAATTTTTCCGTGTACTGGTAGACCTTAGAGATAACGGCAAGAGAAACATCAACAAGTACCAGCCCATGTTCGAGAAGGAAAACGACCTGAAAGCCCTTTACGCTGAAACCAATGAAGACTGGCATGGCACACTGGACCGTCGCTTTTTCCGTCCTCCTTTCATACATCCCATCCGTTGTAAGAATGTACGGGTAGAGGGCGTGAAGATTATCAACTCTCCCTTCTGGACTGTAAATCCTGAATTTTGCGACAATGTGACCATTAAAGGCATTACCATCCACAATGTGCCTTCCCCCAACACGGACGGCATCAACCCCGAGTCTTGTAAGAATGTACACATCAGCGACTGCCACATTTCGGTAGGCGATGACTGCATCACCATCAAATCCGGACGTGACTTGCAAGCGCGTAAACTGGGCGTTCCTTGCGAGAATATCACCATTACCAATTGCACCATGTTGAGCGGACACGGTGGTGTGGTTATCGGCAGCGAGATGAGTGGAGGAGTGAAGAAAGTGACCATCAGCAATTGTGTCTTTGATGGTACAGACCGAGGGATTCGTCTGAAATCCACTCGTGGCCGCGGAGGCATTGTGGAGGATATCCGTGTAAGCAATATTGTGATGAGTAATATCAAGAAAGAAGCTATTGTTCTCAATCTGAAATATAGCAAGATGCCTGCCGAACCGAAGAGTGACCGCACTCCGGAATTTCGTAACATCTATGTTTCGGGTGTGACGGTCCGTGATGTGAATACCCCCATTATGGTGGTGGGCCTGCCCGAAGCGCCTATTACCGGTATTGTGATGCGTGATGTGTATATTCAGAATGCCAAGCAACGCTGTGTCTTTGAAGATTGTAAGGACTTGGTGCTGGATGATGTGTATGTGGATGGTAAAGAAATAAAATAGACTGCCCGATGAAAAAACAGATGCTTTTGTGCATGGCGGCACTCTCTTTTTCCGCTGTGTCTGCACAAACTTATGAAACCCGGTTCGCACGTCCGTTATCCGATGTGTTGAATGACGTTGCCGCCCGTTTCCAGGTCCGCTTGAAGTATGATATTGATACGGTGGGGCGTATCCTTCCGTATGCCGATTTCCGTATCCGTCCCTATTCATTGGAAGAAACCCTGACTAATGTGCTTTCTCCTTTCGATTATAAATTCGTGAAGCAAAGTGATACCGTGTACAAGTTGAAACCATACGAGTATGCACGCCGCACGGATGTTGATGGAGAAAAAATGTTGTCATATCTTAGTGGCTTGTATACTGATAAAGATCAGTGGGAACAGCGCAGGGAGATACTCCGAAAGGAAGTACGCCAACGTCTGGGATTGGATGATATGCTGAAAGGAACAGTAAAGGATGCAAAGCCTATTCTCTCGAAAGTACGGAAATTCGATGGATATACCGTGCAGAATTTTGCATTGGAGACCTTGCCGGGGCTTTATGTTTGCGGTTCGGTTTATGCACCGCGTTCCAAAGGTAAACATGCACTTATTATTTGCCCCAATGGCCATTTTGGACAGGGACGTTACCGGAAGGACCAACAGCAACGTATGGCTACATTGGCGCGTATGGGGGCTATTTGTGTGGATTATGACTTGTATGGTTGGGGAGAATCCGCTTTGCAGGTAGGTGCGGAAGCGCACCATACCAGTGATGCGCACACCATTCAGGCTATGAACGGATTGCTGATACTGGATGATATGCTGGCAAACCGTAAAGATATAGATCCTGCACGCATCGGCGTGAACGGTGGTTCCGGCGGAGGAACGCAGACGGTGTTGCTTACCGTTTTGGACGACCGTTTTACAGCTGCTGCCCCTGTGGTCAGTCTGGCTTCTCACTTTGATGGCGGTTGCCCGTGTGAAAGTGGCAAGCCCATCCAGCTGGCAGGTGGAGGAACTTGCAATGCGGAACTGGCCGCCCTGTTTGCTCCGCGTCCCATGCTGGTGGTTTCCGACGGAGGAGACTGGACAGCCACGGTTCCTCGTTTGGAATATCCTTACTTGCAACGCATCTACGGTTTTTATGGTGCGACGGACAAGGTGAGCAATGTACATTTGCCGAAAGAACGTCATGATTTCGGTCCGAACAAGCGGAATGCGGTTTATGATTTCTTTATAGACGTGTTCGGCCTTGACCGGAGAATGCTGGATGAAAGTAAAGTAACCATTGAATCGGAAAACGCATTGAAGAGCTTTGGTGAGAAAGGTGAGAAACTGCCAGCCGGAGCCTTAAGATATAAAGAATGATTTTGTCGTTTATTTATTAGGTTAAGAGTTAGTGTAGAATCTCCCTCTTGCATAGCCTGTGAAGGTGAGCAAGGGGGAGTTTTTTTAGGTATGGGGGTTAATACTTTTTGTCGGGTATATCAGGTCTTGTCATACGGACTGTTAAGTCTTTTTGTGCGGACTGTTACTATAGTCTTCGGCAGTGGACCGTACAGTCTGCTACAGTGGACTGTACGGTCTGCCGTAGTGAAACATACGGACTACTGTCGCAGTCTGTAAAAGGTAACCGTAAGAAATGCTTTAATGGTACTGAAAAAAAGACTTAATGGAGCTGAAGCGATGAATTAACTCTGCATTTATGTTATAATCATCTTTAATTCTCCATCCTTGTGGCGCTTTCGGTCGTTTTCTTGTTTATAGTTGCGGATTCAAACCGGTTTCTACATCGGATTTCAGCCGGGTATAATGGAAAAAGCGGAGGTTATAATAAGATAATGCGTTTCTGTAATATGGCAGCAATCTGTTGTCTCAGTTGTGGGGCGCTGATGGGCTTGGCCATATAGCCGTCGAAGCCATTTTCCATAACCCGTTGTTCATCACTGGCATAGGCGAAAGCGGTAACGGCGATGATAGGCACATCCAAGGATAGTTTTCGTATTTCCCGGGTGGCCTCATAGCCATCCATCACCGGCATATTGATATCCATCAGAATTATCTGAGGATTATGGAGCTTATACAAATTGACCGCCTCTTTTCCATCCCAAGCATGAACCAGGTTATATTCTCGTTTCAAGATAGATTGGAACAGCCGGTAATTACTCTCATTGTCTTCGGCAACTAGAATGGTCAGCTTGTCTTTCTGCACGGAGATGGGCTGATGTTTGTCTTCCTTTTTGTTATCCGCATCAGCGGGCTGGTAGGGAATGGTGAACCAGAAAGTGGATCCTTTTCCTTCTTCAGATTCTACGCCGATGCGTCCTCCCATGTGCTCTACAATCGTCTGGCAAATGGATAATCCCAGTCCTGTACCCTATACAAAAGAGTTCAGTTTGACGAAACGTCCGAATATGGAGTTCACTTTGTCGGCTGGAATGCCGCAACCGGTATCTTTAACATAGAAATAAAGTTCTCTGCCGCATAGTTTGTAGCCGAAGGTGATGCTTCCTTGTGAGGTAAACTTGCTGGCGTTGTTCAGCAAATTATTCAAAACTTGCATCAGGCGGTTCTTTTCTGTCTTTATGGGGCAAGAGGGGAGCCCTTTGTGTGCAATCAGTTGAATGCCACAGGTTTCCGTCCGGTAACGGACCACGCTCTCTATTTCGGAAATAATCTCGTTCAGCTCTACATTGGAATAGCTGAACTCCAGTGTGCCGGCCTCTATTTTTGATAAGTCCAGTATGTCGCTGATTAATTGCAGCAGTAACGTATTGTTACTTTCAATGATATTGATATATTCCTGCTTTTCCTGTTCCTCTTCTGCAGTAGCAAGGATGTTTGAGAAACCGATGATAGCATTTAGCGGAGTGCGTATTTCGTGGCTCATATTGGCAAGGAAAGCGGACTTCAGCCGGTTGGATTCTTCCGCGCGGTCCTTGGCTGAAAGCAGTTCGTTTTCCATTGTTTTCCGTTCGTTGATAATCAGTGAGGAACCGACTAAAGTCAGCGGCTTTCCGTTTTTGTCTCTTGTTTCTACGGCTGCTTGTGCTTCTACCCAGTCTATTTTCCAATGTTTTCCATCATTGGCCAGTACACGGTACTCTTCTTTCACTTTCTCTATTTTTCCGTCTGCCAGGTCGCGGTAGGCCTGTATCACGCGTGGACGGTCTTCTTTGATAATTTTGGCGAAATATTGTTTGTCCGATACGCTCAACTGATCTTCGCTGATGCTGCCCGGCATGGCTGCCATGGCAATGGGGCGGTTAAGGTCGCACAAGATGGTATGGTCTTTCAAGTTCCATTTCCAAGGTACAATGTTGGCTACTTCCAGTGCCATGGAAAGTTTATGGTTCGTGGCGCTTAGCATTTGCTGTGCATTGTGCAACTCGGTGCTGTCCATGCAGAACACATCGACCATATCCGGTTCAGTGGAGCAATTCAGGACAACATCATAGAAGGTGTTGACGGTTTTAAAATAATATGGGAATGTGATCGATTTCTTTTCTTTCAAGGTGATACTCATGAAATGGGTGAATTCCGGTAAAGATTCGGGAAAGATTTCGGAGGCCCTTTTCCCTATTATATCGGATTTTTTAAAAAAACATCGTTCGAAATAACGGTTGACATCCTGATAAATGCTGTCTATAATATTTCCTTCTTTATCCCATATTACTTGTTCCTTCATGTAAAGAATCGGCATATTATCCACCAGGTTGATATATTGTGCGTTTGTTTCTATTTCATTTTGTTGGGCTCGTCTCAGGACTTTCAGCATCTGAATGCGTTTTTGTTGTGTTACAGCCATCAGTGCGAAGGCCATGAGCACAATCAGGATAAACCATTTGTATTTGTTCAGAAAGTGGACAGGCTTGTCATAGAAAATGGTGTCATCGGGGCATCGCTTGGGGTCGAGCCCTTTATTTATGAGTCTGGTATAGTTGAAGGTGGGGTGTGCTTCCTGAGGCTCATAGAAAGGAATGTCACTGGCTCTTTTTCCACCGAGGATGTCGTCAATTGTTTTCAATAATTGCTTGGTGAAGGCTTGTTCATTGTACATGTATCCTCCTACCATACCTCCGTCGTCCATACCTGCATAGCGGATGGTGAAAAGAGGGGCGGAGATGCTGGAAATGCTTCTGTAAGCGTTTATCAGAAAGCTGTCCGAGGTGAAGGATTCGGTGAACCAAGTGGATACCAGAATGCCTGTAGTCTTGTCTGCCTTACGTACAGCATTATATAACTGGTGCAGAGTATTGGTGCGTGAAGAGATGTATTTATATTCCAGTTGCGGATATTTTGTTTGGATCAATTCCCGCAGTCGTTGGTCATATTCGGGATTTGGATAAATCCCGTCTCCCAAAAAGATGAGTCTTTTCATGCCGGGAATCATTTGCAGCATCAGTTCCACACTTTCTTCCAGATAGATAGGGGTATGCATGTAGGTGAAATTGTATTCTTGGGCCAGTTCGCTCATGTGTGTCTTTTCTTTGGGAGTGACTGTATCTCTCTGCCTGTAGAATATTTCAGGATACACATAGGGGTCTGCCCCGCAGACAATAGTAGGTACGGTACCCCATAAAGCTTGTATCTCTTCTCTGAAAATCAGACTCATGCTTCCTACAAATACCAATAGACGGGGAGGGGTGGAGCCATATCTTGAGGAAAGTGTTTCTGAAAACTTTTCTATTTTAGCAGAATCGCCTACCATGAATAAATTCAGATGTTCTATGTAGGCGTCTATATTTTTGGTTCCGGCTAGTTTATGGACAATGGGGGTGGTAATGCTGTTGCTCCATGGAGAAGATTCGTTATAGCTGTTTAAAATCAGCACATATTCTTCGTTCCCGGTACGATCCTGTGCATTGGCAGCTTCACAGGTGAATGAGAAGATGGTACATATATAGGTATATATCAGCAGCCATTGAATATAGCCTATACGGATTCTCCTACGATTTTTATCCATTATTGTTTTCTACTCTTCTTTAAATATATCGCTCTGATGCTTGTGATGAAACAAATGTACTATTAAATCAGGGAGTGGACGAAGAAAAATAAATGTTTAACAAATATTAAAAGAAACGCACTGAAGTGGGGAACTTCCTGTATGTCCAGGTGTGAACATTTTAAACGGGAACTTTGGCCAACTTATATGGCAATGATTTAAAATGCCGGTGAAAGGCAGGAAAAGAGGGAGGATGAGAAATATCTTTTGCGTTATCTCTTTTATATCTGAAGAAATAGCTTTATATTTATCCCCTTATCTTATTTTAAGGTAGTTATGGAATATCACTTAAGTACTAAATTGAATGGAAATATAGCAATGACTTCCTGTTTCCATGAAAACTCCTTTTTGCAACGTGACGGGAGTCTTTATAAATTTATATGGGTGCGGCATGGAACGCTGGATGTGGAAGTGGATCATGTGGTGATGCATCTGGAAAAAGAGGAAATGATTTCGCTCACTCCTTTGCATCATGTGCAGATAAGGGGAGTGGACGGTGAATACCTCACTTTTCTATTCAATAGTAACTTTTATTGTATTTACGGGCATGACAGCGAGGTGTCTTGTAACGGATTCCTGTTTAACGGTTCTTCCCGTGTCATGCGTTTGAAGCTTTCGCCTTCCCAGTCGGCCCGTCTTGACAGTATTGTCGATATTTTCAGAGGGGAGTGTGAAATACAAGACAACTTGCAGGAAGAAATGTTGCGTATTATTCTGAAACGTTTCATTATCACTTGTACCCGCATAGCCCGTGAAATGTTTGATGTAGACCCGGGGCGTGAGAACACGTTTGATGTGATTCGTCAGTTTTATGTGCTGGTTGACAGTCATTTTAAGGAGAAGAAGCAAGTGCAGGATTATGCTGATATGTTGTGTCGTTCTCCCAAGACCATTTCCAATCTCTTTTCCCTTTACAGGCTTTCTTCTCCTTTGCGTGTCATTCATGAACGCGTGGATGCGGAAGCCAAGCGCCTGTTGCTTTATACGGGCAAGAGTGCGAAGGAAATCAGTGAGATTCTGGGATTTGAGGATTTGGCTACATTTAGCCGGTTCTTTAAGAAAATGAACAAGGAGAGCCTTTCGGAATACCGGAAAAGAGAGAAACGGGAATAATTGCCAACCTATATGGGGGAATTGCCATTTACTGGAGAGGGAAAACTGCCGACCTTTGCACCAGGAAGTTAAATCTTTTAATAATGAAAGCAATGATGACAAAATTAAAATCTCTGTTTGTTGCGTTTTTAACAATAGCAGCATCTGCCCAAAAACTGGGTATCAATCTTATCCGTGTGGCAATCCTTGTAATTTTTGTATGGATTGGCGGTCTGAAATTCTGGAATTATGAAGCCGAAGGAATTGTGCCTTTTGTGGCGAACAGTCCCTTTATGAGTTTCTTTTATACCAAGGACGCTCCTGAATATAAAGAATATAAGCTGAAAGAAGGCGAATTCGATGAAGCGAAGCACCAGTGGCATGAAGAGAACAATACTTATGGGTTTTCTCATGGATTGGGTATTTTGATTATGGGAATCGGTATCTTGACGTTTTTAGGTATCTTCTCTCCGAAAATCGGTTTGGTAGGGGCCGGACTGGCTATTGTCATGACACTGGGCACTTTGTCTTTCCTTGTGACAACGCCTGAGGTGTGGGTCCCCGATTTGGGAAGTGGCGAACAGGGGTTCCCTCTGCTGACGGGCGCCGGCCGTCTGGTCATTAAAGATACTGCTATTTTGGCAGGAGCTGTTGTTGTTCTTTCGGATAGTGCGAGAAGGGTATTGAACCAGTTGAAAAAGTAAAGTTAGAAAGACCGGTCACGGACATGCCCTTTTATAGGGGTGTATATGGATGTATTCCAGCGGGAGGCAAGTATTTCCTGCAAGACATAACTATCTATGAGGCAAGTTGTATCCTGTGTCATCTTGCTGTCTGTCAGCTATTGATAATGAATGCAAATTTGGCAGATTCTGCGGTTAACCCCTGTTAAGTGCTTATCTATCTGTGTTAAAAGAGGAAAAAAATCTCTGACAAACGGTACAACCGTACAATATTTGTCATTACATTAGTGTCAGAAATGTTAAACCAAACTTGAAATTAACAAATTAATAGATATTAAGTTATGAAACAAGCAACTAAAATGGTACTAGGCGCAGCAGCAATTGTAGCAGTCAGCGCAGGTGTAGCAGGAGTAACGACTTATTCTATGTTGAAACCCGAGCCAAACAAAAGCGTGGCCTTTAATGATGTGTTCCAACAAAATCCGAATACAAGACTTGCCGCGCTGGACGCCACCCAAATGCAACCGGTGGATTTGACTCAGGCAGCGGAAAATTCAGTGCATGCAGTAGTTCATATAAAGTCAACTCAAGAATCAAAAACTCAGACAGTTACCGTTCGTGATCCGTTCTATGATTTCTTTGGTGATATTTTTGGGAATGGCAGAGGCGGCGGTCAGCAGCGTCAGGTGCAGACTCCTGAAAGAGTGGGATTTGGTTCCGGAGTGATCATCTCGAAAGATGGATATATTGTAACGAATAACCATGTAATTGATAATGCTGATGTGATCAGTGTCAAACTGAATGACGGACGTGAATATAAAGGACGTGTAATCGGCACAGATCCCAGCACGGATTTAGCGTTGGTTAAAATTGAAGCGGATGAACTTCCCACTATTCCCGTAGGCGATTCGGAGGCTTTGAAAGTGGGCGAGTGGGTATTGGCTGTAGGTAATCCGTTTAATATGACATCTACAGTAACCGCCGGTATTGTGAGTGCCAAGGCACGTTCTTTGGGCGTATATAATCAAGGTGTGGAATCATTCATCCAGACGGATGCAGCTATTAACCAAGGTAACAGTGGTGGGGCATTGGTCAATGCAAAAGGAGAGTTGGTAGGTATCAACTCGGTGCTTTATTCACCGACAGGAGCTTATTCCGGATACGGTTTTGCCATCCCTACCAGTATTATGAAAAAGGTAATAGCCGATTTGAAAGAATACGGAACCGTTCAGCGTGCGGTATTGGGTATCAAGGGTACTCCGATTAATGATGACCAGCAGATGATGCCGGAAGAAATCAAGAAGAAAGTGAAGGAACTGGGTGCTACCGATGGTGTGCTGATAGCTGAGGTGATTGATGGAGGTTCTGCGGCCGGTAACTTGGAAGTGGACGATGTCATTATCGGTATTGACGGAAAACGTGTGAAGAACTTTGCAGAGTTGCAGGAAGGGTTGGCTAAACACCGTCCGGGTGACAAAGTAACCGTCAAGGTGTTGCGTGACAAGAAAGAAAAGGATATCGAGATGACTTTGAAAAATGCACAGGGAACAACGAAAGTGGTGAAGAGTGCGGGCATGGATATCTTGGGCGCAGCGTTCCGTGAAGTTCCTCAGGAATTGAAGAGACAATTGAACTTGGGATATGGTGTGGAAGTCACAGGTGTGACAGACGGTAAAATGAAAGCTGCCGGTATCCGTAAAGGCTTCATCATCCTGAAGGCAAATGGACAACCTGTCAAATCAGTAAATGATTTGGAAGATGTGCTGAAAGCTGCTACCCAGTCACCGGATCAGGTATTGTTCTTGAGCGGTATGTTCCCGTCAGGTAAACGTGCGAACTATGCAGTAGATTTGATACAGGAATAAGGATATTTTTAAGGTAGAAAGTTTCAATAGGTAAAGTTTAGAGGATGCACGGTAAGGGACACTTCCGTGCATCCTGATTTTATAGTCAAACAGGATTGATATGCTGGAAAGAAGCATTGTAAACGGAATTTCGGGGATGATGGGAACACAAGTTTGATTTTTAGTATGTTTTTATCCGATAGTAGAGTCGTGTAACTATTAATTTGCGTCATAGGTGTTTGCGTTCCCGTCCGGCCGGAAAACGGAGGACATAAATCAATTCTGTTTCACGATAAGATAAGAGCTGTTGACAGGATCCATCCTTACGCTATATCATGGAATAATCTCTATTAAGTAAGCTGATAAGATCAATAAAGAGAAAGATATAACCCTATTTTCGCAAAATATTTAGGAAAAGAAAGACAAAGATAGTCTTTTTTGATTTATTAGCTAATATTTTTCAAACAAAAATGGATGTATTCCATTTAATGTTGTAAATTTGCATCCCAAATTTGTTTTATAGAGAATGAGACAATTAAAGATTACCAAAAGTATCACTAACCGAGAGAGCGCATCTCTGGATAAGTATTTACAGGAAATAGGCCGTGAAGACCTGATTACTGTAGAGGAAGAGGTAGAGCTCGCTCAGCGTATCCGTAAAGGCGACCGGGTAGCATTGGAAAAACTGACACGTGCCAACTTGCGTTTCGTCGTGTCTGTAGCCAAGCAGTATCAAAATCAGGGGTTAAGTCTTCCTGACTTGATTAATGAAGGCAACCTGGGATTGATTAAAGCAGCTGAAAAGTTCGATGAGACCCGAGGCTTCAAGTTTATCAGTTACGCCGTATGGTGGATTCGTCAGTCTATTCTCCAGGCATTGGCAGAACAGTCACGTATTGTCCGTTTGCCGTTGAATCAGGTAGGCTCGTTGAACAAGATCAGCAAAGCCTTCTCTAAATTCGAACAGGAAAACGAGCGTCGTCCTTCTCCGGAAGAACTGGCCGATGAACTGGAAATACCTGTAGACAAAATCTCGGACACGTTGAAGGTTTCAGGACGCCACATTTCTGTAGACGCTCCTTTTGTGGAAGGAGAAGACAACAGTTTGTTGGATGTGCTTGTGAACGACGACTCGCCTATGGCAGACCGTTCCTTGGTTAATGAGTCACTTGCGAGGGAAATTGATAGAGCACTCTCTACGCTGACCGAAAGGGAGAAGGATATTATCCAGATGTTTTTCGGTATTAATACGCAGGAAATGACGTTGGAAGAAATCGGCGATAAATTCGGCCTCACTCGTGAGCGCGTACGCCAGATTAAAGAGAAAGCCATTAGAAGATTGAGACAAAATTCGCGTAGCAAGCTGCTTAAGTCTTATTTAGGGTAAGAAAGATTCGGTTTCCGAAAAGAAAACAAAGCACAAGATGGAAGGTTACTCCCGTCTTGTGCTTTTGTTCATAATATACCAATAATGCCCATTGGCTGCGCTATGTGCCACATGGTAATGGGCACATCAGCAAATTATTATAGTTAATTAATCTATTACTTTTTCGTATTTGTCCGTAAATAACTATTTTTGTCCTCTAATAAAATTATAAAATTAGAATTATGAAATCCATAAAGATTCTGTGCTCTTTATTATTGGTACTGATGGTATGCTCGGCATTCTCATTGAAAGGAAGTAAAGGTAAATCCGTTTATATAGTAGGTGTATCCGCATCGTTTACAGATTCATTGGTTTATTTCACGGAAATCCAATTGCTGGACAGTGTAAGGCTGGATAAGAATAAGATGTTGCCGGAACGCTCACAATACAGTTATCAGCTGAAAAATTATTTGGAAAACGAGGAAGGGCTGACGAACCGCACTTGCTTTGTTTATTTCTCGAACAGCAGAAAGAAACTGCAGAAGACCATCAATAAGATGAAGATCAAGTATCAAAAAGGAAAGACCTTGCTGATTCGCGAAGTGAACCCCAATGCATTCAAGTTCAAGAAACCGGAAGAATGATCCTTTTCTTATGAAAAAGATTCTATTTATATTTTTAACAGCCTGCTTTTTCTTCTCTTGCGAGAAGGAAACAATCGTGATTCCTCAGCAACATGCCGGAAGAACGGTCCTGGCTTTCTTTTGGGCGGATAACAGCTTGAATTCCAATTTGCGTAATAATATTCGGACGATGATGCAGGGGCTTCAGGCTATGAAGGATTCGGCTGCTTTGTTGGTATATTGGGATGGTGAGGCTTCGGATATCAGTTGGCCGGAGCCTTGTATCGTTGAATATGTGACTAATGGTCAAGGGGGGATCAACAGTATGTCCAAAGAAGCGGTCAATGCGATGATCGCGGATCAGGACATGTCGGTTCACGACTTGATAAGTATTGGCAATATCAGAAAAAAATATTCCCCTCAGACATCGACGGAGAAAACCGTCATGCAGACAGTGATAGGTGATATGATGAGTGTTTATCCGTCGGAAAGTTATGGAATAATCTTTGGTTCTCACGGTTCAGGATGGTTGCCCACTATTACCGGCACCCGTTCTATAGGTCAAGATGGCGGCCGGTATTCCAGTGACACAGCGTTGATACCGGAATTGGCGGAAGTGCTGCGTACGGTAAATCCTCAAAAGTTTGATTTTGTCTTGTTTGATGCGTGTATGATGGGGTGTGCCGAAGTGTATTATGAGCTGAAGGATGCTGCCAAATATTGCATCGCTTCTGTACTTGATATACCGGCAGCCGGATTTCCTTATGCAAGTGTGATGCCTTATTTGTATGAAAATGCGATCAAGGAGTATTTGAAGCCAATCTGTAAAGATTATATAGATTATTATAACTATAATGGTTGGGGAACCATTTCGGCAGTGGATTGCAATCAGATGGAAGGTTTGGCGGAAGCGGTCAGAAGTGTGATTTTGTCCAATCAGGATAGCCTGAAGAACGTGGATATAGCTGATTTGCAGCAATATGGCAAAGGCAGCAGCAACTTCAAAGGATATGCCTATGATATGTTACAGTTTATTGAAAAATTGTGTGGAGGAATGGCTCCAGACGATTTTACGCAACAATTAAAGAAGACGGTCATTTATACAGATTATACTCATGATCCCACCTCATCCTTGTACAGAATAGATGGGGATAACTACAGTGGAATGGGTATGTATATCCCCAATTCATTCACCACTCCCAAATATTTGCTTTGGAACAATTATTTCAAGTCTTCCATAGCGTGGTATCATGCATCCGGATGGGCTGAAACGGAATCTATTTGGGGGAATTGAAGGAGAATGCAGCCAGTTGCTTTTTACTTGATCCCGAATAATAGATATAGCGGATGGAAGTACCGAATTTCCGGTATTCTTCCATTTCCACCGAGTTGTCTACTGCATTCTGCAGGGCTTGTTTAAAGGCGGCATAATGGGTGTTCATATAAGTGGCGTTGTCCAGTTCTCCTGTAACACTGTAGAAATAGCTCACACTATTATCTTTCTCATTATAACGGGTGCTGTCCAGTGTAATCGTTTCGTTCATACGTGTGGGGCAGGACCGGTTGGTCTTTTCGGCTGTCTGTTTGAATTTACGGACTTGTGAACGGTGGTTATTATTACATCCTGCCAAAGTAAGGATGCCTAGGGCCGCTATTATAACTGTTTCTCTTTTCATTATAAATCGGTATTTTGAAGCGAAAGTAAACTATAAGTTTGAACAAAGCAAATGGATTTTTGTTTTTTATTAGTAAGTTTGTGCAAACAAAAAAAGTAAAACATGTCTCGCATTATAGATGAATTAAAACGTACGGACCACAAGCGTTATCTGGGTGGTCTTGATTTCTTTAAATATATTGGTCCCGGATTACTGGTTACTGTAGGTTTTATTGATCCGGGAAACTGGGCCTCGAATTTTGCAGCCGGTTCCGAATTTGGTTACGCGTTGTTGTGGGTGGTGACCCTGTCTACCATTATGTTGATTGTGTTGCAGCACAATGTGGCCCACCTGGGCATTGTGACGGGATTGTGCCTGAGTGAAGCAGCCACGCAGTATTGTCCCAAGTGGATATCCCGTCCCATTTTGGGCAGCGCGGTACTGGCCTCCATATCCACTTCGCTGGCGGAGATATTGGGAGGAGCCATTGCCTTGCAGATGCTTTTAGGAATTCCCATAGCCTGGGGATCTGTTCTTACTACGATGTTTGTCGTCATTATGCTTTTTTCCAATTCATATAAAAAGATAGAAAGAGCCATCATTGCTTTTGTATCCGTAATCGGCCTTTCGTTTCTGTATGAGTTGTTTTTGGTAGATATTGACTGGCCTGTGGCGGTCCGTTCCTGGGTGGTTCCCGACATACCCCAAGGCAGTATGCTGATTATCATGAGTGTGCTTGGGGCAGTGGTTATGCCGCATAATCTTTTCTTGCATTCAGAGGTGATACAGAGCCACGAGTACAACAAGCAGGACGAGAGTTCCATTCGTAAAGTATTGAAATATGAGTTCTATGATACTTTGTTCTCCATGATTGTGGGATGGGCTATCAATAGTGCCATGATCTTACTGGCAGCCGCTACTTTCTTCCGTACCCGGACTCCGGTGGAAGAGTTGCAGCAGGCGAAGTCGTTGCTTGACCCATTGCTGGGCAGCCATGCCGGAATCATTTTTGCCCTGGCATTGCTGATGGCGGGGATTTCCTCCACCATAACCAGTGGCATGGCGGCAGGTTCTATCTTTGCGGGTATTTTCGGTGAGTCTTATCATATCAAGGATATTCACTCCAAGGTAGGTATTTTGATTTCTTTGGGGATAGCATTGGTTCTTATTTTCTTTATTGAGAATCCCTTTTACGGACTTATCATCTCTCAGATGATTCTGAGTATCCAGCTGCCTTTCACGGTGTTCCTGCAAGTAGGACTGACCTCTTCCAAACGGGTGATGGGCAAATATGCCAACTCCCGGTGGAGTTCATTCGTGCTTTATACCATTGCGGTGATTGTCTCCGCATTGAATATCATGCTGTTGCTCAGTTGAATAATGTGCGAATTTGCCCATGTGCCAATTGCCATGCGGGACCATAGCGCAGCACGTGGGCACATGGGCAAATTTTTTATTTCGTTTTGCTTTCCGAGATAATCAGCAGTTTGTCACCGGCATGCAGTTGCAGAGAGCCATTGGGGATCATGAATTCGTTCCCCCTTTTTACCAGCATCACCAGCATACCTTTAGGCAGATTCATATCCATCAGCCTGTCTCCCTTTGCCAGCATTTCCTCCGTCAGTACGATATCGCGGAGGTCTGTATTGATTTCCTCCGGTATCTCTACTCCGAAATCATTTCCTGTTTTTTCCAGTGGTGTATCCAGATGGAGTAATTTGGCCATCCATGAAATGGTCGTTCCCTGAACCACTAAAGACAATATGGTAATGAAAAATACGATATTGAAAATCTGGGTAGATCCCGGCACATCAGCCACTACCGGATAAGTGGCGAATATGATAGGTACTGCTCCGCGTAATCCCACCCAGGAAATAAACAGCCGTGAGCTGATGTTCATCTTTTTAAAGGGAAGGAGGCAGAGCAGGACACTGAGCGGGCGGGCGAGTACAATCATGAAAATGCCGATCAAGGTTGCCGGTATGGCGATGGACAACATTTCATGGGGATTCACCAGCAATCCCAGGCTCAGGAACATGATAATTTGGAAGAGCCAGGTCATGCCGTTCATAAAAGTAGCGATCTCCTTACGGTTTACAATGCGTGCGTTACCCACCATCATTCCTGCTATATAGACAGCCAGATAGCCGTTTCCTTTACACAGGTCGGTCATGGTGAATGTGAAGAAAATAAAGCTCAGCAGCAAGATAGGATAGAGCGACTGGTTCTTCAAGTCAATCTTGTTGATGATTACTACCGCCAGTTTTCCCAGCAGGAATCCTGAGGCGCCACCCACAGCAAACTGAATCAGGAATGAAATCAGAATATCGTCTGCCCCCATGCCTGCCGATGTGATGAATTGTATCAGGACGATAGTAAGCATATACGCCATAGGGTCATTACTTCCGCTTTCCAGTTCCAGCATCGGGCGGAGGTTATGTTTCAGGTTCATGCTTTGCGAGCGCAGGATATTGAACACGGAAGCAGAGTCCGTAGAGGACATGGTAGCCGCCAGCAACATGGCCGTCATCAGGGACATGGTAATGCTGACATTCGAGAACCCGGAAATCCAATAAATAAAGAATCCGGTGAAAATAGTAGTAAGCAACACGCCGAAGGTGGAAAGCAGTATGCCTTGTGGCAATACAGGCTTGATATCCGAATATTTGGTATCCATACCCCCTGAGAACAGAATGATGCTAAGGGCCATCATGCCGATGAACTGTGCTTCGCCCGCATCATGGAATTGGAGTCCCAGGCCGTCGCTTCCGAACAGCATGCCGACCAATAAAAAAACAAGTAACGTAGGGATTCCGAACCGGTAGCCGGTCTTGCTCACTACAATACTTACGAACAATAGGATAGAACCTATCAAGAGAATGTTTTCTGCATTAAATATCATACTTCTGTGATCTTGTTTAATTTTTTAATATGATGTGCCAGCATCAGGCAGGCTGTGATAAATGCTAAAAGATCGGATACAGGCATACTGAGCCAAATGCCATTCAGTCCCCACCAATGAGGCAGCAACAGCAGGCAGGGCAATAAATACAACAGTTGGCGGGACAAGGAGAGGAAGATAGAAATTTTCGCTTTCCCGATAGATTGGAAGAAACTGGAAATCACAATTTGTATTCCCACGAAAGGAAACATCAGGACTCCGATTTGCAACCCAGTGCGTGCCAATGCTGTAAGTTCTTTATCGTCTGTAAACATATTAACAACCAAATTAGGGAAAAGTTCGCTGAAAACAAATCCCAGCGAAGTGATGCACCCCCCTGCAATCATGCAATATTTCAACGTCTGCTTCACCCGGCCGAATTTGTGTGCCCCATGATTATAGCCCACAATCGGTTGCATCCCCATAGTCAGTCCCATGATAACCATTACAAACAACATCAGCAGACGGTTTAATATGCCGTATGCTCCGATAGCCAGATCGCCCCCGTAGAGCAGCAGGCTCTTGTTGAATATAATGACAATGGCCGAAGCGCAGACATTCATCAGGAACGGCGACATGCCGATACTGAAAATATTCTCTACGATCCGTTTCCTTAATTTGAATATCCCTTTCTTGAAACGGATATAACTTTTTTCCTGCATGAAATGGCTCAGCACCCATATCATGCCGGCAAACTGTGAAAGGATGGTTGCCGTGGCTGCTCCGCGGATTCCCCAGCCGAGCCAGAATATAAAGACAGGAGCCAAAATGATGTTGCACCCCACTGTCAGCATGGAGGACAGCATCGCTTTTCGGGGATAACCGGTGGCACGCATGATATTGTTCAGCCCGATCATTACATAGGTGACAGGACTTCCTATTAATATAATCTGCATAAAGTCGCGGGCGTATGGCAACGTGTCATGGCTTGCCCCGAAGAAGAACAGAATCTGGTCTAGAAACAGCAAGGTGATGCCTCCGTAGAAAATAGAATTTATCACACAGAGCACCGTTACGTTTCCCAGCACCTTCTCGGCGCCGTCCGTATCCTTCTGCCCCAGGCGGATAGAAGAAATGGTAGCGCCACCCACCCCGACCAGTGTACAGAACGCCACCAGCAGGTTCATCAGCGGAAAGGAGATAGCCAGTCCCGAGATAGCCATGGCCCCCACACCGTGCCCGATAAATACGCTATCAATAATATTATACAGTGACGTCAGTGTCATTCCGATGATAGCAGGGATAGAGTACTCTAAAAGCAGCTTTCCTACCTTTTCTGTACCCAGTATGTGCGGGTTGTTTTCTTTCATTCGCGTTTTTATTATTTTTAAGCTTTGCAAAGTTAGGAATATGGAGGATTATTCAGACCTTTGCGGCGTTAAATCAAACTAAAAGTAATATGAATTCAACAAAAAGCATTGCAGCTTTATTCGATTTTGACGGGGTGGTGGTAGATACGGAACCTCAGTATAGTATATTCTGGAATGAACAAGGACGGAAATACCATCCTGAGATACCCGAGTTCGGCCGGATGATAAAAGGGCAGACATTGACACAAATTTATAACAAATATTTCGCTGGAATGGAAGACGTTCAGCGTGAAATTACAGAAGATTTGAACAAATTTGAAGAAAATATGTTATTTAATTATATCCCGGGCGTAGAGGGCTTTATGAAGGAGCTGAGAGCCAACGGGGTAAAGATAGCGATAGTCACAAGCTCAAATGAAATGAAGATGAACAACGCATATAAAGCACATCCGGAACTGAAACAAAGTGTGGACCGTATCCTCACAGCCGAAATGTTCACTCGTTCCAAACCAGACCCCGAATGTTTCTTATTAGGAGCCACAGTCTTTGATACCGTGCCCGAGAACTGCGTGGTTTTCGAGGATTCATTTCACGGGCTTGAGGCAGGAAATCGGGCAGGAATGACCGTGATAGGATTGGCTACTACCAACCCTGAAGAGCAGATACGCGATAAGGCGAAGGCTGTTATTCAGGACTTTAATGGATTTAGTTTCGAAAAAATGAAGGATATAATGAGGTAATGTCAACTAAAACATCTACCTTTGCAGCCGTTTTTTATAAATTAAAGTAAATATGGCAGGATATATTTCAGGCGATACACGCAAAGTAACGACACACCGTTTGGTGGAAATGAAGCAGAGAGGCGAGAAGATTTCTATGCTTACTTCGTATGATTACACGACAGCGCAGATTGTAGACGGCGCAGGCATCGATGTCATACTGGTAGGAGACTCCGCTTCGAATGTCATGGCGGGGAATGTGACCACACTTCCCATCACCCTTGACCAGATGATTTATCACGGGAAATCCGTGGTTCGTGGAGTGAAACGCGCGCTCGTTGTGGTCGATTTGCCTTTCGGTACTTACCAGACTTCCGAGTACGAAGCGGTGACCAATGCGATCAAAGTGATGAAGATCACACATGCCGATGCATTGAAGCTGGAAGGTGGCGTAGAAATCATTGATGCGGTAAAGAAAATCATCGCTGCGGGTATTCCCATCATGGGACATTTGGGACTGATGCCGCAGTCTATCAATAAATACGGAACTTATACTGTACGTGCCAAGGACGAGGAAGAGGCCGAAAAGCTGCTGAGTGACGCGCATCTGCTGGAAGAGGCGGGATGTTTTGCGTTGGTGCTCGAAAAAATCCCCGCATCATTGGCGGAACGTGTGGCCAAGGAACTGACTATCCCCGTTATCGGCATCGGAGCCGGAGGCGCTGTGGACGGACAGGTGCTGGTTGTATCCGACATGCTGGGTATGACCAACGGTTTCAGTCCCCGTTTCCTCCGTCGTTATGCCGATTTGCATACTGTTATGACAGGAGCCATACAGCAATACGTGGATGATGTGAAAAAAGGTGATTTTCCTAACGAAGACGAACAATATTAACAAAGTTTCTGCTGATATGTATGATGACTTCTTCTTTCCGTATGAGAAAGCAAAACTGTGGACCGGGAATATGGTGCTGCTATCCCTTTCGAACTTTTTGCTTTATGCCTCGCTATACATGATGCTTCCCGCACTGCCTTTATGGATGGTGCGGCACTGGTATTGCAGCTATGCGGAAGCAGGAGCGGCTGTGGCTGTTTTCGGACTGGCCATGTTTCTTCCGGGAGCGTTCAACAGCTATCTTATCGATACGTTCAAGCGTAAAAGTGTTTGCCTGGTCGCGATGCTTCTGTTCGTGGCGTCCAGCCTGCTGTATCCATACGTTGCGACTGTAGGGTTCATAGCCTTGGTCCGGGCTGTCCAGGGGGGGCTGTTCAGTGTCATTACCATGACTACGGGTAGCACGCTGGTGATTGACGTCACCGCCTCACGCCGCCGCACGGATGCGAATATCGCCTTTTCGTGGGTGGGGCGTTTTGGAATGGTGGCAGGTCTTGCGTTGGGAATTTACATTTATCCTTACTGGAATTTTCACCATGTTGTTTATACCTGTGTCGCTTTGGGCACACTGGCTTTGCTTCTGATTCTGGCGGTGGATGTCCCTTTCCGTGCTCCGCTGCGCACCTCATGGTTCTCGTTGGACCGTTTTCTGTTGCCTCGTACTCTGTGGCCGGCACTGAATATGATGATGCTTTCCGCTGTTTTCGGCATTTTGATAGCGCACATTTACAATGAGTTGTTTTACATTTGCATCCTGATCGGTTTTATCATCTCCTTGTTGCTTTTGCGTTATGTGCTTTCCTATGCTTCCGGCCGTTCGGAGGTGGAGCTGGGGCAGGCCGCGATGATAGGCGGACTGTTGTTGCTTGCTTTTTCCAACAGCTTGATGAACAGTTATATAGCCGGTGTATTGCTGGGCACGGGGATCGGTACTACCGTGTCACGTTTTTTTATAAAGATGATTAGTCTGCCGATGCATTGCGAACGGGGTACGGGAAACAATACTTATCAGCTGATGTGGGAAGTAGGTATGCTGAGTGGTTTTCTGTTTGAGAATATGTGGACCGAAAGTCATCCTGATACTATTTATTGGATATGTATCGGTATCTGTGTCACTCTTTTGCTGATGTATGAGTTCTTTACACATCCGTGGTATTACAGAAAAATGGAGGAAAAACAGTAGGATGATGATTTCAAATGTTGGTTTATCCAGCTGTCGGAGTAAAAATATAGCAACTTAAATAAATTAATAATATAAAGAATATGGCAGACGACAAAAAGATTATCTTTTCGATGGTAGGCGTAAGCAAAGCCTTCCAGGCGAACAAACAGGTATTGAAAGACATCTACCTATCCTTTTTTTACGGTGCTAAGATCGGTATCATCGGTCTGAACGGTTCGGGTAAGTCAACGCTGATGAAAATCATCGCCGGACTGGAGAAAAGTTATCAGGGAGAAGTGGTGTTCTCGCCGGGCTACTCTGTAGGCTATCTGGCACAGGAACCGCATCTGGATAATGAAAAGACAGTGAAAGAGGTAGTGATGGAAGGTGTGCAGAGCATTGTGGACACTTTGGCGGAATACGAAGAAATAAACAACAAGTTCGGGCTTCCCGAATACTATGAGGACCCAGAGAAGATGGATGCACTCTTTGCCCGTCAGGCTGAGTTGCAAGACATCATTGACGCTACGGACGCATGGAATCTGGACAGCAAACTGGAACGCGCCATGGATGCGTTGCGCTGTCCGCCCGAAGACCAGCCGGTGAAGAACCTCTCGGGAGGTGAGCGCCGCCGTGTGGCCTTGTGCCGCCTGCTGTTGCAGAAGCCGGATATCCTGTTGCTGGACGAGCCTACCAACCACTTGGACGCGGAAAGTATCGACTGGCTGGAACAGCATTTGCAGCAATATGAAGGTACGGTGATTGCCGTAACCCACGACCGTTACTTCCTGGACCACGTAGCCGGATGGATTCTGGAACTGGACCGTGGCGAAGGAATTCCCTGGAAGGGAAATTACTCCAGCTGGCTGGAACAGAAGACCAAACGTATGGAGATGGAAGAGAAAGTGGCAAGCAAACGCCGCAAGACCTTGGAACGCGAGCTGGACTGGGTGCGCATGGCTCCCAAAGCCCGTCAGGCGAAAGGAAAGGCCCGTCTGAACTCCTATGACAAGCTGCTGAACGAGGATGTGAAGGAAAAGGAAGAGAAACTGGAAATCTTCATTCCGAACGGTCCCCGTCTGGGCAACAAGGTGATTGAGGCCAAAGGAGTGGCGAAAGCTTACGGTGACAAGCTGTTGTTCGATAATCTGAATTTCATGCTGCCCCCTAACGGCATTGTTGGCGTAATCGGTCCTAACGGCGCCGGTAAGACTACTTTGTTCCGCTTGATTATGGGACTGGAAACCGTAGATAAAGGTACTTTCGAGGTAGGAGAGACCGTGAAACTGGCATACGTAGACCAGCAGCATAAGGATATTGACCCGGAAAAATCCGTTTATCAGGTAATCAGCGGTGGAAACGAGCTGATCCGTCTGGGCAACAGGGATATCAACGCGCGTGCTTACCTCAGCCGTTTCAATTTCTCGGGAGCCGATCAGGAGAAACTTTGCGGAATGCTTTCGGGTGGTGAGCGCAACCGCCTGCATCTGGCTATGGCACTGAAGGAAGAAGGCAACGTGCTGCTGCTGGACGAGCCTACCAATGATATTGACGTGAACACGCTGCGCGCGCTGGAGGAAGGTCTGGACGATTTTGCAGGTTGTGCGGTGGTGATCAGCCACGACCGTTGGTTCCTGGACCGTATCTGTACCCATATCCTGGCTTTCGAAGGAAACAGCGAGGTATTCTTCTTTGAAGGATCTTATTCGGAATACGAAGAGAACAAGATGAAGCGTCTGGGCAATGAGGAGCCGAAACGGGTGCGCTACCGCAAGCTGATGGAAGACTGATGGGGGCTTCCCTGTTCTGATAAGGTCCAAACTAAAATGACCATTCCGAAAAGTAACAGATTGTAATTACAAGACCTGAAAGAGTCGTATCAAGCTCCGTTTTGAGTAATGATGCGACTCTTTTTTTTGCCTTTAAGGAGGTTCAAGTTTCAAATCAAAACCTCTAATTAAGTTTTGAACCCTCTTGGGTTGTGTACTCTCTCTGGGGCGCGGATAGCGGAAGAAACCAGACCAATCACTGTAAATTGTAACCGATTTGTAGCTTGTATATCGTTTCTATTAGCTATCTTTGCAACGTCTTTTAAGACATTAATTATAATATTAATTAATTAAAAAGTTTATGGTAAAAAGAATGCGATCTTTTTTTGCGGTGGTTATGTTGGTAATCGCTGCTGCTGTTAACGCCCAGGTCACCACTTCGTCAATGAGTGGTAAGGTGGTTGATCAAAGCAATGAAGCCATTATCGGCGCAACGATTCAGGCTATTCACGAACCGTCCGGCACCCATTATGGGGCCATTACCAATGTGGACGGCCGTTATTCCATCCAGGGCATGCGTGCCGGCGGCCCTTACAAAGTAGAAGTTTCTTATGTAGGTTATCAATCAGTGGTTTACAAGAGCATCAACCTCCAGTTGGGAGAGAATTACGTATTGGATGCGAACTTGAAGGAATCTACCGAATTATTGGATGAAGTGGTGATTACCGCTTCCAAAAGCAGCAACATGAAATCAGACCGCGCCGGAGCGGTAACCAATGTCGATGCGGCCAGAATGTCGGAAGTGCCTACAGTGAGCCGCAGCATGAACGATATCATGCGTCTGACCCCTCAGGGAGCCAATATCGGTAGCGGTTTCTCAGTGGGTGGAGGTAACTACCGCCAGTCTTATGTCACTGTGGACGGAGCCGCTTTCAACAATGCCTTCGGTATCGGCTCGAACTTGCCGGCAGGCGGTTCGCCTATCTCTCTGGATGCTTTGGAACAGATTTCCGTTTCCACCACCCCCTTTGATGTCCGTCAGAGCGGATTTACAGGAGGTGCCATCAACGCCGTGACAAAGAGTGGTACGAATGAGTTCAAAGGTACAGCCTATATGTACACTTCCAATACCCACCTCACCGGAAACAAGGTAGAGGACTATGAACTGACCCGCAACCGTGACCACAGCACCACCTACGGAGCTTCTCTGGGAGGTGCGATCATTAAAAACAAATTGTTCTTCTTCGTGAACGGCGAATATCAGGATAATGTGCAGGCAGGCCCGTCGGGCATAGCGCGTAGCGGCGCCAATGACGAATGGAGCACCAACGGCATTGTGCACCGTCCGTTCGAGAACACCACAACGGTAGGCGACCGTACCTTCGTAGGAATGAACAACATCAGCCAATACCTGTCGGAAAAATACAACTACAATCCGGGACGTTATCAGGGATATTCTCTGGAAACCCCTTCTTACAAGATCATGGGCCGTCTGGACTGGAACATCAACAACAACAACAAGATTAATTTCCGTTTCACCCATACCCATTCCAAGTATTCCTCCAGCCCTTCCTCTTCCACCACCCCGTTTAAAGATTCAATCATTTATCCGGGCGGAGTAGACGGCAGCGCGGGCAAGAGCAGTTCGGGACGTACATCAAACACCGGTCTGTACTTTGAAAGCTCACGCTATATGCAGGAACAGAACTTCACCTCCATCGCTTCCGAATGGAACTCAAAGTGGGGGGCTATCAATAACGCCCTGCGTTTCACTTATTCTTATCAGAACGAACCGCGTACATACGAAGGGGGAACATTCCCTACGGTGGACATCCTTGACCAAGGCTCGCTGTACACCTCATTCGGTCCGGACCCCTTTACAGAAGGGAACTTGCGCCAGGTGAAGACTTTTGTCATTACCGATGAGTTCAATTTCTCCAGCGGTATCCATAACTTTATGGGCGGTATCCAGTTTGAGTCCAATAAGGCAGTGAACGGATTCATGCAGGCGGGAAGCGGTTATTATGTCTATTCCTCCTGGGATGATTTTGTGAACAACAGAGCTCCGGCTGCCTTCGGTGTCACGTATTCCAACACCGGGGACGGTTCCCAGTTCCTGGCAAACATGAAGTACCAGCAGCTTTCTTTCTATCTGCAGGACCAGATGAATATCACGGACAACTTCAGACTGACTGCCGGGGTGCGTTTCGAACTGCCCATTTATCCGGAGCTGAAGAACAACTACAATAAAAATTTCGCACAGATTGACTTTGACGGATATCATTACGCCACAGACCAGCTGCCTTCATCCTACCAGCTGACCGCCTCCCCCCGTATCGGTTTCAACTGGGACCTTACAGGCGAGCGTAAGTATGTATTGCGCGGCGGTAGCGGTTACTTCATCGGCCGTCTGCCGTTCGTATGGCTGGTTTCGGCAGTAGGTAATGCCAATTGCGGACAAAGCACCTATTATTATAACGAGCAGAAGGATGCCAAGTACGGACAGCCGGGCTTCCACACCAGCGTGGCCGATATGTTGAAAGATCCTAACCTGAACCTGCCGGCAGCTACTGATCCCGCCGCACCTTCCGGAGCCACCATCATTGACCGCGACCTGAAGATGAACGCCACCTGGAAGTCTTCACTGGCTTTGGATGCAAAACTTCCCGGAGATATTGACTTTACGTTGGAAGGTATTTTCAGCAAAGAGTTCAATCCGGCTACTGTGACCAACCTGGGACGTAAGTTTAAAGGAGAGCAGGAGATAGCTCCGGGTGATGTCCGCAGAATGTTTGAGTACTCCAATTCGAACAAGACGGACGCTTATTATATCACCAATGCGGGAAACAGCGCTTATTATTACTCACTCACCGCCTCACTGGCCAAGACATTTGATTTCGGCCTGCATCTTTCCGCTTCCTACACCCGTTCTTATGCCAAGTCGTATGGCGACGGCATCGGCGACCAGGTGAACTCGGCTTATTACAACAACCGTTACTCTGTCAACGGAAACAATGACACGGAGACCGGCTATGGTACGTATGTATCGCCCAACCGTGTGCTGGCTTCCGCGGCTTACCGTATTAAATACGCCAAGAATTTCGCTTCCTCCTTGTCTTTGATTTATGAGGGTATGAACATGGGCTATGCCGGGGGATATTCCGCCGCCCGTTATTCCTATACATTCACCGGGAACATTGTAGGCGATTACGGCTCAAACAACTTGCTGTACATTCCGGCATCCCGTGAGGCGCTGGATAAGTGGAACTTCGCCGATTATACTGACAGCAAGACGGGTGAGGTGACTTATTCCGCCAAGGAGCAGCGCGATGATTTCTGGGCTTACATTAATGAGGACAGTTACCTGAAAGGCCGTAAAGGCAGGTATGCCGAACGCGGAGGAGCCATCATGCCCTGGCATCATCAGCTGGATTTGAAGTTCAATCAGGATTTCTTCCTCAATGTAGGGGGCAAGCGCAATACCTTGCAGTTCGGAGTGGATATCAAGAACTTCCTGAACTTGCTGAACAGCGACTGGGGAATTTATAAGACGGTGAACAATACTTCCTTGTTGAGTTATAAGAGTGGTGCTTACCAGTTCCAGAAGAACGGAGGAAAGAAACTGACTGATACGTATTCCAATCTGAACAGTTTCAATTCTACGTATTCCATACAGTTCAGTGTCCGTTATATCTTTAACTAAGTGAAATAGCCTGTATCAGACAATACAGGAACAGGATAGAGAGGCGTACCCATGAAGGTGCGCCTCTCTTGTATGCGTATTCTTCCTTGTTTTGAAAAAACTTGGAATTAAGAATAAATTAAGTACCTTTGTGTGTTATCCTATAAAAAACAATAGTTTATGAGTGATAAGATATATCCCATCGGTATCCAGAATTTCGAGAAACTCCGCAAGGAAGGCTATTTCTATATTGACAAGACGGCCTTGATCTACAAAATGGTAAAGACCGGCAGTTATTACTTCCTCAGTCGTCCGCGCCGTTTCGGGAAAAGTCTGCTGGTTTCTACTCTGGAAGCCTATTTCCAAGGCAAGAGAGAATTGTTTGAAGGACTGGCCATAGCCGGACTGGAGAAAGACTGGACAGTACGTCCCGTCCTGCATATCGATCTGAATATCTCAAAATATGAGACAGCGGAGGATTTGAGCGATATGCTGAATGATTTTCTGACCAACTGGGAAGCTGTCTACGGTTCCGCTCCTTCCGAGACATCCCTCGCCCTCCGTTTCAAAGGCGTGATAAAACGTGCTTACGAGCAGACGGGGCAGAGGGTTGCCATTCTGGTAGACGAATATGACAAGCCCATGCTGCAAGCCATCGGCAATGAGGAGCTTCAGAGAGCATATCGGAGCATACTGAAACCCTTCTATGGAGTGTTGAAGACAATGGACGGTTGCATCAAGTTCGCTTTGCTGACGGGGGTTACCAAGTTTGGCAAGGTCAGTGTGTTCAGCGATTTGAACAACTTGGACGATATCTCCATGTGGAATGAGTTTATTGATATCTGTGGGGTCAGTGACAAGGAAATTCAAACCTGGCTGGAACCGGAACTTCATGAATTTGCTGAAAAACGGGGGAGGACATACGATGAAATCTGTGCCGAACTGAAAGAGTGTTATGACGGTTATCATTTTACACATAATTCCATCGGTATTTACAATCCTTTCAGCCTGCTTAATGCCTTCAAACGGAAGGAGTTCGGAAACTACTGGTTTGAGACCGGTACGCCGACTTATCTGGTGAGGTTGCTGCAAAAACATCATTATGACTTGGAACGGATGGCGCACGAGGAAACGGATATCCAGGTGCTGAATAGTATTGATTCCGAGTCCACGAATCCTATTCCGGTGATTTATCAGAGCGGGTATCTTACGATCAAGGGGTATGATGAGCGTTTCGGTATCTATTATCTAGGCTTTCCTAACCGGGAGGTAGAGGAAGGATTCATGCGTTTTTTGCTGCCTTATTATACAACGGTTACCAAAGTGGAGTCTCCTTTCGAAATCCTGAAATTTACCCGTGAAGTGGAAAGTGGTGACTATGATTCCTTTTTCCGCCGCCTTCAGAGCTTCTTTGCTGATACGCCCTACGAGATGATACGCGACTTGGAGTTACACTATCAGAATGTACTTTTCATTGTGTTCAAGTTGGTAGGATTTTATGTAAAGGTGGAATATCATACCAGTGAGGGGCGCGTGGATTTGGTTCTGCAGACAGACAGATTTATTTACGTAATGGAGTTCAAGTTAAACGGTACAGCGGAGGAAGCCTTGCGACAGATCAATGAAAAACAGTATGCCCGACCTTTCGATACGGACGGGCGCAAATTGTTTAAGGTAGGGGTGAACTTCAGCAAGAAAAGTCGTAATATAGAGAAATGGATAGTGGGTTAACTATTGAAGATATTAAGGACATACGTCAATGCCACGCAAAATGCTCGTAAACAAGAGCATTTTGCGTGGCATTGCGTTCCGGATATACACTGACCACTAAAAGCCTCTCCACCGTTCCCTTCTGATCTCCTCGCACTGCCGTCGTTGCCATGCAGGCATTATTTTCTCCAGTGCTTTCAGTTTCCATCCCTTCATAAAGCGTATCTCGTCCTTTTCCTGCTCCGTGCACAGGCTGATGCGCAGCAGTTCGGGATAGAGAACCTGTATATGAAAAATCTTGGCTCTCCACAGCAGCATGGACATCTGCCAGGGGGTGAGGGCTTGGATGCGGTTCAGGGTGAGCAGCATTTCCAGATAATGACGGTAGAAAGCTTTGTCCACGGTCATGAGTTGGTTTATCAGATGGTTCATTTTTATTATTATTAAATGAAAAGATTAGTTGAATGAAGAAGCAGGAAATCAAAGCGAAGGAAAGGAACGCTATCTTTGGTAAAATCATCCTTGGATACGCTATCTTTGAAGAAGACTCTTTGAAAACAAACAGTTCTCATTAGAAATCCTATCTTTGGAGAAAAGCACCCTTAAAAGCGGTATTCCTTCACAGCATCAAAACAAGGGCACGGCTTCACGGGATTCAGGTCATGATGCCCCACTATCAACGCTTTGGGGAACAGGAGGCGCAGCTCGCGCAGCAATGCCAGCATGCTTCCTTTCTGCATCAGAGTACGCGTATCGGCAGGTGTGCAGTCCGCCAAGAGTCCACCCTCATAGCAGATGCCGATAGAATGCCGGTTGTGGTTCCTGCAATGCGCTCCCACCTTTTCCAAGGGGCGTCCGCGGTGAATCTCTCCGTCGCGGGTGATATAGAAATGATATCCTATGTCCGTGAAGCCCCGGTGGCGGATGTGGTCCTGGCGGCAGGTCTCAAAATCCAGCCTCCGCCCCTCAGGGGTGGCGGAGCAGTGGATAATAATCAAGGTGATGGTTCTCATGATCATCAGATGCAGGCGTTCAGTCCGAGCGCGCTGGCAAGGGCGGTGGCTACGGTGATGATTACTTTCAGAATCAGTGTCCAGGTGTTTTTCTTTGTTTTCAAGTTCATGGGATTTTTGTTTTAGTGAGTGAATAATAAATGAATTACAATGGAAGCCAAGGGCCTGTGCCCCAATGAAAACAGCTTGTCATTAGGGCACATTCAGCCCTTTAGCATCGTGCCTTGCTTCCGTCGTACTGGGGGTCCGTCAGGCCTGTTGTCCTCCGTTTTCCGGCTCCTTCGCCTCTCCGGTAAGGTCCACATTGGTCTTTCCGGCTTTCAGCGCCTTCACCACCAGTCGGGCCGCCTTGCGTGTGGCCACCAGATTGAACACGGCATCTTCCAGCAGATTCCGGAAACGTGTTCCGGCACTCCAGTTCACATTCAGCTTTCTGGCGTGGATGGCAGGGTTGTAGGCGGCTGAGCTTTCGGCACCTATACTGTTGATGCTGATGGAGAAATCCCCCAAATCACCCAGCTGTATCTTCTGTCCTGCCAGAAGCTGTTCGCGCATGCAGTCCACTGCCATGGTGAGGATGGCCACGATGTCCGCACGCTTGTACACACAGCCGTGGCTGGCGATGTGCTCGGCAAAGCGGTTGATGTCCATCACTTCAGCATACTGTGCACTGGCGTAAGCCTTTTTTGCGGCATCCGCATCCATCGGATTGTTACGCATAACGATACTGTAATTTACCATAGTTTGTTAAAATTAAAAGTTGATAATTGAGAATTAAGAAACACGATTGCCGGAGGATGAAGTCAGCCACTGGTCACCAACCGCTAAAAGAACCCTATCTTTCACGTGTAAGATGCTATATCTTACGGCTGTAAGATTATAGATCTTTCGCCTTCATCGTCCCGACATTACAAAGATACGATGTGCGGAAAGGGCAATGACGCGATAAGGTGCGATAGGGTGCGGAATGGTCCGATTTGACGCGATTTGACGCGATTCGCTGTTCATAATGTTTGACGGTCTGCCGGAAAAAGGGTATATTTGTATCAAAACAAAACGAACATACATGGAGAATTTTCAGATAAGAAGTTACGGGAAAAGCGAACTGGCCCTGTGCTACAGTCCCGATATTACCGAGAGTGCCGCACGGCGCAAACTGATGCGCTGGATAGACCGCAAGCCGGGACTGATGGGGGCGATGCGGGCTGCCGGATACAATGAGCTGTCACACACTTTCCTGCCCCTTGAGGTGAAACTTATCGTAGAGGCGTTGGGGGAGCCCTGAGGATGCTGGAAGATCCACGGGAATGCCGGGGATTCTCCGGGAGTACAGGGAGATCCACGGGAATACCGGCATCACAACCGGAGATGCGAAACGCAGACGCAGACGCAGCAGACGCAGGTCCTTTTTTCTCACACACGCGCACGTACCTTATATATGCATGTGCGCGTGTTTTCTTTGTTACCTTTGTTTTTTTGAGTAGACTCCTTTCCCTTTCACCATCATCATATCCAGCGCGCCTTTTTCCCTCAGGCGCTGTATCCAGCTGCGTGCGGTGTTGACCGGGATATTCAGCTTCTCCGCTTGCTCCATCACCATCTGTTTGGTGAATTCTTGCGGCAGGGCCGCATACAGCATCTCACGGTCCGCTATTCCCCGGCTGTTCAGTTCCGTACTTTTGTCCAGGAACGAAAGTATGTGCGTGGCATGAAGGTACAGGGGCTCGCACAAAGCCAGCACGGCGCGGAAGTCCTCATCGGTGATGGACAGGTTATGCCGGGTGATGATACCGTCCTTCAGGTTTTCGGGGTTTATAGTGGGATCCGGTACGGCCAGCGAGGGAATTTCCAGACTGCGCAGCAGCGCCGTGATACACATCATGCGGCACAGGATGGTCCCCATACGCATCACCGAAGCAGACATCTCTTCGCCCGTCACTAGAGAAGAGCGGTAGAACAGGGCGCTGAAGTGCCCGTTGAACTCATCTTTCTGCTGCTGGGTGAATTTCAGGGTGAACAGTCCTTTCTTCTTCAGCTCGTCCCTGCTGGCCTTCCATTCGTGTCCCATCCGGATGAACTCTGCTTCCACGTCCAGTTCATCTTCGCCGAACTGGTCTTTCCATTCGCCTACACGGGGCATGTAATAGAATATGTTTCGCGAGAACTGTCCGTTCTCCGGCGAGGAGATGAGCGGCTTTATCTGTGCGGGCGTGCCCGAGAGGAGTACGGACAGGTAACAGGCGGTGGTTTCCTTGTATTCCCGGTCTGTGCGGCGGTTGTAGGACAGGCGGTCGTGGTCGAACGCCTTGCGCAGCGTGTCGCTCCAGTTGCCGAATTCCGTCCCTATGGCCGTCGATACGGTGTCCGCCTCGCTCTCGCAGATAATCCCCGTTCCGTCCGAGTCTATCAGGTTTTGCAGCAGTCCCGTACCCGTGTTGTTGCCGGGGATGATGAACATGCGGTTGGGCGGCGCCACGGGTGGCTCCTTGTCCTTGCGTGCCTTCCCCAGCGCTTCGTAGGCTCTTAGCTCCTTGCGGTAAACTTTCATGCTCTCCGCCACCTGCCGGCGTATTTCCTCGTGTATGGGCTCTATGAGTTTGCGTACCCATACCAGTACACTCTTCCCTGCGGCGGCATGGCCCGTGATGAAGGTCTGCAGGCAGGGATACTGCCATTTGTCCCCGTACTTGCAGCGTACGATGTGCGACAGTGAGGCGCCCAGCACCGTCATTGCTCCCAGCAGGAGCACATCATGCTGTGCCGGGGTCTTGGCAAAGGAGAGGATGCTCTTCAGCGGTTCGGGCCAGTCGTGATCTTGCGGAAAGTAGGGTAGGGGAGAGAGGGGTTCCGTTCCCTTCATTTCCTTTTCCTCTTCCTCATGCTTCTTTTTTCCTGTTTCTTTTTCTTCATTCTCCACCTTATTATATCGCGCGCACGTGTGTGAGAAAAAAGGACCTGCGTCTGCTGCGTCTGCGTCTGCGTTTTTGTGAGAGGGGGCGACTCTCACTCCGCACATTTCCGCCAGGTGGAACACGCTTCCCAGGTGGATGTCGCCCTTGCAGGTGTGCAGGGCGTTGCTGAACAGTTTCTCCGCCGCCGCACTGTCATGCTTGGGCGAGAGGCTGCACAGGCTCATGAAATCCGCACGGCCCGCCTCGCCGCAGTCCGTGGCGATGGCAAATGCCAGTTGGGTGTATTCCAGATAGGTGGGCGCGATGTCCGCGTGTGATGCCTGTACCGCCTCCGTCAGGCGGTGCAGTTCTTCCAAAAGATTGTTTTTGTAATGATTCATATTCCTTTTTATGTTAATTTGGTTTCGGTATAAGAATACCTCGTTTCTGAATGATTCTGAATAAGCGGCCCGTTGGCCCGTGTGCTGCTATGCCCGTTGGCCGCGTTCTGTTCCGCATGGGGATTGGCACATTAGCCCATGGGCGTCTTGACTCTCATCAAGGCCCTTTCGTCATGCGACAGGAAGCAGGCCCGCACCAGGTCTTTGCCCGAGTAGTCCACTCCTTTGCCCTTGTCTTTGTCCGAGCAGTCGCCATACCTCAGGCGGGCGTATTCCATCAGCCAGTAGATGTTCTCGGCCGCATTCTGTTTCACGTCGCTTGTCCGGCCGAGGTCGTAGGGCACGAAAGCCTTCACGCCGTGTCCTCCGGGGCTTACGAACACCAGTTCGGGCAGCAGGAAAGGGTCGTCGAACAACTGCCGGCGCATCCTTTCGGCCTCCTCGCGGCTGTCCAGATGATCCAGATCCAGTATGCTCAATCCCGAAGGAGCCAGCAGCCGGTCGCTCCGGCGGTAGCTGAAAGTTCCGCAGGGGGTGACGTATGGCAGGGTGCTCTGTTTCAGCCTGCGGTACTCCTTCTCGTCACCGTATGCGGCGGCTGCGGCTTCGGTCAGTTTCTTCAGCCGCGGGCTGCCGGTGACTATGTTCCATACTTCCTCCAAGGTCAGTTCCTTGTGAGGGACGAGCGTGGCAGGCGTCACGTTTTTCCCGTTAGCATCCTTCACCGGCGAGATGGGGGGAAGGAAAAAAGATAGTTTACGTTCTTGATTCATGATTCGTTTTATTAAAAAAGTATTAATTTTGCATCCGCATTTTTTTTGCGTCCTCTGAATTTCTTCCCGAAGGTAGGAAGAACGGATTAAATGACGGGATGGAAGGTGTAACGGCTGCGAGAGGCCGGAAAGGTAGTATGACAAAAGACTTTTTATCGTGGGGAATACCGTTTTTATAAAGATTCCGGCATTGGCAATCAGTAGCTTATGCACGGGCCGTGTTAATGGGTTGCATCGTGGAAACGTGCCCGTAACCTCTTGTAAAGGCATCCTGCTTTTTCTTCTTTCAGTCCCATTGTGAAGTAACGTGAAAAAAAAGAGGTTTATTTAATATTTTACAACTTAAAACAAATTTAAAATGTCTAATGCAGAGTGCAGTTTCCCCAAATTGGGAGAGTTTTTAGAGTTATTGATGAATCGGTTGAAGATAACGAAGGTGCGTGTTCTCGGAGATGAGCATGTGGGGCCGGATACTTACGCCTCCCTAAAAAGGGGGTGGATTTGAAAGTGAGTTATTATATTCATTTTGCCGACCATCTGCTGAAAGCGAAGGGCGAGGAGGTGTTCCGCCGCGTAGTGCAGGAGGGAGTGGATGCCTATATCAATAACTGGAAGCGGAAAGAGGCAGCCGAGGAAAAGGCGTACGAGCTGAAGAAACAGGCCGAGAAGCTGGAGGCGCTGAGGGAGAGGATGAAGCAGCATAAGGATATCCTGTAAGGCTGGTTGTCCGTTTTCTTTTTGCTCTGTCATTGGGGAAGTGAGAGAGTCTGAATGAAAATGACCTGTTGTCTTGCTGTAGGGGGCGGCCTGATTTGTCCGGACCGGCGGTCACGGCCCATTTGCCCCCTACAGTAATCATGTGGTAGTTGCTCTGGAATTTCCGGGCAGTTTTCCCCTCTCCTGAGGCGGCTCTTTGTTCCTTTCTTAACATAATTGTCATATTCCGCCTAAAAAGTACCCTTTTCGTTTAAATAGTCTAATATAAATGCAATTTATATGAATTAAAGTTTTATCTTTGTCTTTCCTATTGGGAATGAAATACTAACTAATTAATTTAAATCAAAGACAAAATTATGAGAAATCATCTAAAGCATTTCCTCCTGTTGGCAGTTCTGACAATCTGTTTCACTGCTACGGCTGTTGCGCAAGGAACAGTAAAAGGTAAAGTAGTAGATGCCGAGAACAATGAGCCATTGATTGGTGCCACTGTATCGGTCAGCGGTACGACACTGGGTACTGTAACGGATATTGACGGTAACTTTGTGTTGAAACTTACCTCTTCCAAGGCTACTCTTATATTCAAGTACTTGGGGTACAACGAAATTACGCATCAAGTAAAAGGAAGCAATACGATAGACTTGGGTGAGGTCAAGATGTCTCCTGATGCTATTGGTTTGGGTGAGGTCAGTGTTATTGCCTCTATTATAAAGAGTGACCGTCAGACCCCTATTCCTATTTCTAACGTGAAACTGGCCAAGATAGAGGAGAAAATAGGTAATCTGGAATTCCCCGAATTGCTGAAATCAGTTCCTTCGGTGTATGTAACCCGTGAAAGCGGTGGTTATGGTGATTCCCGTATCAATATGCGTGGTTTTGATTCGTCCAACCTGGGCGTGCTGATCAATGGTGTGCCCATCAACGGCATGGAAAACGGTAAGGTTTATTGGTCTAACTGGTCCGGTTTGTCTGATGTGAGCCAGTTTATCCAGGTACAGCGTGGTTTGGGTGCGTCTGCTTTAGGTATTTCTTCTGTGGGAGGAACCATGAATATGGTTACTAAAAGTACCGAAGCCCAGAAAGGCGGATCAGCTTATTTCGGTATCGGTAACGACGGTTTCCGCAAGTATTCGGTTTCTTTCTCTACCGGATTGATGGACAACGGATGGGCTATTACATTCATGGGGTCGCTGAATACGGGAGATGGTTACGTGAAAGGTACCAATTATGAAGGATGGACTTATTTTGGAAATATCTCGAAGGTAATCAACGATCATCATAAATTGTCATTGACAGCTTTCGGAGCTCCCCAGTGGCACAACCAGCGCTCTACCATGCACTATATCGAGGATTACAAGAACAGCCCCGACGGCGGACGTTTCAATAACGGATACGGTTACATCAACGGTGAAGCGGTAGGTAGCGGTTACGGCTATAATTATTATCATAAGCCCCAGGTTTCTTTGAATCATTACTGGACTATCGACGAGAAATCGACACTGACCACTTCTCTATACGGCTCAATGGCTACAGGCGGCGGACGCCGTGCCCGTGGCGCGATGAGCAATTGGCTGACTATTGATAACAACACCGGCCGCCCTAAAGACGGTGCGATGATGACTCCGGACGGTTTGTTCGACTACGAGCGTGCTATGGCTGCCAATGCGGCTTCTCAGAACGGGTCGCAGGTGATCTTTACCAATGCTGTCAATGACCATGACTGGTATGGCATGCTGAGTTCCTATAAGAATCATCTGACTGAGAACCTGACTCTTACGGGAGGTATTGACTTACGTTACTATAAAGGGTATCATACAGAGGAAATTGATGATTTGCTGGGTGGTGAGTTCTATCTGCAGACCTCGCCGCTGGCATTCCAAACCAAGAACCAGCTGCTGAAAGTGGGTGACAAGTTCAATTACTATAGCATTGGAGAGATATTCTGGGGCGGTGTTTTTGCACAGGCTGAATATAATACCGATAAGTGGTCGGGATTCCTGTCGGCATCATTGACCGAAGAGGCTTATAGATACGATGACCGTGGTGGTACGGATTCAAGATACTCTGCCACGGGTGCGGATAAACTGGACAGAGTGTCCAGCCTTCAGAATTTTCTGCCTTGGAGCGTGAAGGGTGGTTTTAACTATAAGTTCAATGACAACCACAATGTATTTGTCAATGCAGGATATTTTACCCGCGCGCCTTTCTTCAACTCTGTCTTTGCAAGCAATACGGCAGCTCCCGAAAAGGATGTACCCTACGAAAAGATTACTACGTTCGAATTGGGTTATGGATTTAGCACGGAACAGGTCAATATTGCATTGAATGGTTATTACACTCAATGGATGGATAAGTCCTTGCGCCGTAAGATCGGTCAGGAATATGCCAACCTTACAGGATTGGACGCAGTCCACATGGGTGTGGAACTGGAAGCGACTTACCGTCCTGTCAAGTCCTTTGAATTGAAAGGTATGTTCTCTTTAGGCGATTGGAAATGGAAAGATGATATTCATTTCACTATGTATGACGAGGCGAATAATCCTATCGGAAACTATGACGCTTATCTGAAAGATGTCCATGTGGGTAACTCCGCACAGCTCACTTCTGCGCTGAGTGCTTCTTGGGAACCGTTCAAGGGATTCAAAATCTCGGCCGATTATAACTTCTTCGGTAAGAACTATGCCGACTTCGACCCTCAGAACCGTGTGAATGAGGCAGATGCAGGTATCGACTCTTGGAAGTTGCCCGATTACGGAACTATCGACTTGGGCATGAACTATCGTTTCAACATCACGAAAGATATCCGTGCCATCGTATATAGTAATGTATACAATCTGATGAATACAGAATACATTGCCGATGCCAAGGATGGTACGAACCATGACTGGAAGACTGCATTGGTATATTACGGTTTCGGTACTACATGGTCTGCCGGCTTTAAAGTAATCTTTTAATCTTTAAATAGTCAACAAGTATGAAGTTTAAATATAATTTAATTGCATGGTCTCTGCTGGGAGTCTTTGTTACGGCATGTGACCCCATGGACGAGATTTATAATGATATCGATGCGGAAGGTACGACCAATACCCAGACGATGGCTGAATATGTACTGACTGATACCGATTATGAAACAATCAGCTCTGCAGCGGTGAAGGCTGCCACTTCGGATGCTGAAAAAGCATTGGCGAATGCTGTCAAGACGGATAAGGCTTTGAACGAGTTTGCATCGGCCGAGAAGTATGTTCCTTCCATCATCGCGAAGATGTTGCCTTCATGGGGGAAAGGCTCTTCGGTAGGAGTGACCTATAACTATCAGAATACTCCTTCCGATTACGTACTGGAGTATAGGACAGTGACTAATACTTCTTTGGGGGATAAGGATTATGAGGCCCTGTGGGGCGAAGGCTCTCCCGTGAAGTTCCTGGCTCCGGCACATGCTCCGGCTACCGTACTGCCCGAGTGGCTGGCCGGTCAGTATAAGGATGCGGCAAAAGGTGATCTTGTGCTGGTAGATTACAAATATGACGATGTTGATCCAGAATTTGCAGGGGAGGACTTGTACTCTCAGGACTTTGAGTCGGTTACGGCCAATGAGGATATCGTGTTGGAAGGCTGGGAGCAGGTGACTCTGAAAGGCGATAGAAAATGGCAGGGAAAAAACTATAGTAGTAATGGTTACGCACAATTCTCGGCCAATGGCTTTGAGGGTGAGGTGGATACTTGGCTTGTTTCTCCGGCAGTAGCAGTGACGAGCAAAGATGCCGGACTGTCTTTCGACATAAAGTTCGGGTACTATAATGCGGATTGTCTGGATGTATTGGTTTCCGATACATATGCGGGAAATGGTTTGATTGATATGGCACAGTGGACTAGCGTGAAAGACCAGTTTACTTTCCCTGAAGGACCTGCCAACGGTTACAATGATAATTTTGTGAATGTAGGGAAAGCCGGTCTGGAGGCATACAATGGCAAAAGCGTTTATGTTGCGTTCCGCTATGTAGGCGAGGGGCCCAAGGCGAAAACCACGACTGTTCAGCTCGATAATGTAAGTATTTCATCGGCTGTATTGGCTCCGACGAATGAAAAGCCTTATAATGCATTGTATCAGTTTGACGGAACGGATTGGAAGGTTAAAGAAGATAGCAGATTGGTTGTAGTGACTCCTGCCGATTATGACGCTATGGGAAGCCCGGGCAGTCATGATAACTTCAGCACTTCGGATGCTCCGGAGAATTATCTGCCCCAGTTCCTGGCTCAGAAATTTCCATATGCCCAGGAAGGGGATTCAAAAGCCGTCATGTACAAATATTATAATAAGGTAACGACGATGGAGGTGGACGAGTATTTGTTCAAGGAGGGTACATGGGTTCTGAATAACAATATTGAACTGAAAGAAAAAGTGAATTTTGTACATAATGGAACCGAGTGGTTGTTTGATCCGACGGTAACGAAATCATTGGCTTCCGAAGATTATTTGATTTTGGAAAATTGGGTGAAAGCGAATAAGGATGCCGGGTATATGGATGCCAAATATGGAAACTCGGAATACTGGTTCGGTGGCAGCTCTTATTATGTAAACTTCAATATCCAGTTGGCTAAACGCCGTTCGAATGACCCCGACGGGGTGGTTCCGGCAGATGATAAAGAGGCTGAGGCTTATTTGTTGTCTATGGTTCAGGAGGGTATTGAACTGATCTTGGCAACAGAGTATCCTACAGCCGGCGCGCAAGTAAGTGGGGTTGATTGTTTCTATGTCATTTCTGCAAAAGTGTATAATGGGCTTGAAACATTTACTTATACTTATACTTTCAAAGGTTTAGGAAATGCTAAATTTGAACTGCAAGGTGAACCTGAAGTAACAAAATAAGGTTTTAAACTTGAAGATAAATAAAGTGGGTGTCAAAAACTCAGTTTTTGAAAATATGAACTTATAATCTGAAATTTGAGCATCCTAAAAGACTAAAGAAAGGGTCGTATCATTACTCCATACAGAGTTTGATACGACCCTTTTAAGTGTTATAGTTGCTATCTGTAACTTTTCGGAGCAGTCATTCTAGTTTTTGGACACGTTTCTTTATTGTTGCTTACAGTTTATAAGTAGAGAATGTGAACTCATTTTGGGGGGTAGAAAAGTAATGATCTTAAATCTGTTGAATGATATTTCTTTGAATATTTACAGACTGTAAGTTAAAAACATAAGGAGTTGACCGGCGGAACAGCCCTTTTTCTTTTTTATTACGAAACTCTTTATACAGTTATTTCCGTCTTTGTATAAACGCTTTCCCCCTATAGAGGTGAGTGACATATTGGAACATTAACAATTTATTAGCAGATAACTTTCTTGAAATCCGCTTTTTTTTCGTTCCTTTGTATTGAACTGCTTTCAACAGAGTTAAACAACTTTAAATATCAAACGCTTATGTGTAGTGAAGGATTGCGTGAAAGATATGTAAATCCCTATACGGACTTTGCATTCAAATTATTGTTTGGAACCGACTTGAACAAAGAAATTCTTATTGGCTTCCTGAATGCCTTGTTCGACGGCAAGCAGGTCATTGAGGATGTCACCTACTTGAACACAGAGCATCTGGGCAGCAAAGAGACTGACCGCCGGGCTGTCTTTGATGTCTATTGTGAAAATGAAAAAGGAGAAAAGATTCTGATAGAAATGCAGAGAGGGGAGCAACAGTTTTTCAAGGACCGGAGTATTTACTATGCTACCTATCCTATCAGGGAACAGGCTATTAAAGGGGAAATCTGGGACTATGAACTGAAAGCGGTGTATGTGATCGGTATTTTGAATTTTGCCTTGGATGATGTTTCGTCTTCCAGCTTCCGCCATGAAGTGAAGCTGATGGATACAACTACTCATGAAGTGTTTTTTGACAAACTGACTTTTGTGTATCTGGAAATGCCCAAATTCCATAAAACCGAGCAGGAGTTGGATACGTTGTTTGATAAATGGATGTTTGTGCTCAAGAATCTGGCCCGTTTGATGGAACGCCCCACTGCCCTTCAGGAACGTGTGTTCAACCGGCTGTTTGAGGCTGCCGAAATTGCTCAGTTCTCAAAAGAGAACCTTTATGCCTATGAGGAGAGTTTGAAAGTATATAGAGATTGGAACAATGTGATTGATACAGCTATTCAGAAAGGCATTGCGAGAGGGATGGAGGAAGGCATTGCGAAAGGTGAATGGATGAAAGCCCAAACTATTGCAGGAAATTTAAAGAATGCCGGGCTTTCCATAGCTGAAATCGCAAAAGTTACCGGACTTTCGGAAGATGAGATAAACTCCCTTTGATTCTTCGGATAAGAGCATAAAAAAACTCCTCTGATATAATCAGAGGAGCTGTTCTTTTTGAAGTAAAATGAGTTATGCTTCAGCAGGAGCTTCAGTAGTTTCAGCAGCAGGTGCTTCTTCAGCAGGAGCATTAGCGGCTTCTGCTTCAGCCTTGGCAGCAGCTTCAGCAGCTTTCTTTTCAGCTACTTTCTTGGCAATTTCTTCATTTACTTTCTTTTCAGCTTCCAAACGAGCTTTTTCTTCAGCTTTCTTTGCTTCGTCCAGTTTAGCCTTCAAAGTAGCCAGACCGGATTGTTTGTTGTTTTTCCAAGCTTCGAATTTAGCTTCAGCTTCTGCTTCTGTGAATGCGCCTTTGGCAACACCCCCCAGCAAGTGCTTTTTCATGTAAACACCTTCTTTTGACAGGATGTTACGTACTGTATCAGTAGGCTGTGCACCGCACATTACCCAATGAAGTGCGCGTTCAAAATTCAAATCTACTGTGGCAGGATTGGTATTAGGGTTATAAGTACCAATTTTTTCAGTAAATTTACCATCACGTGGAGCTCTTACGTCTGCGATAACGATTGAATAAAACGCATAGCTTTTGCGTCCGTTTCTTTGCAATCTGATTTTAGTTGCCATTTCTAAATAATGTTTTTATAATTAATGATTTGAATTAATGCTAATAACCCGTATTAGCGGGTGCAAAGGTAAGACTTTTCTTTTGAACCGCAAAGATTTGGATGAGATAAAATATAATTTTTATAAAAAGGTGGACAGACATAGTGTTAATCGCTAGAAAAATTATATATTTGCAACAGTTACAATTTAACTAAAAATAAAAGAATTATGATTTCACAAAAATTACAAGACGCAATTAATGCTCAGATTGTAGCCGAAATGTGGTCGGCCAATCTTTATCTTTCCATGTCTTATTTTTTCGCTGCGAAAGGCTATGAAGGTTTTGCTTCATGGATGAAAGCGCAGGCTCATGAGGAGAATGATCACGCTGATATGTTGGCGCAATATGTGATGAAACGTGGCGGACAAGCCAAGGTGGGGGCTGTGGATGCTGTTCCTCAGGAATGGGCCTCTCCGCTGGATGTGTTCGAGCATGTATACAAGCATGAATGCCATGTTTCCGAATTGATTGACAAACTGGTAGATGTTGCTTCTGCTGAAAAGGACAAGGCTTCTCAGGATTTCTTGTGGGGATTTGTACGCGAGCAGGTGGAAGAGGAAGCTACCGTTCAAGGTATTTTGGACAAGATCAAGCTGGGTGGTGATGTGGCTTTGTATCACTTGGATATTCAGCTTGGCGCAAGAAAATAAGCGATAAGAGAAACGAATGCCTGTTTTTTTTTCTTCTGCAGATAAAGATGCAGGTGTTTATTGGAAATAGAAAGTGGGTGTGTCCCAATTCAGTTTTTGGAAATATGAACTTATAATCTGAAAATTGAGCATCCTAAAAGACTAAAGAAAGGGTCGTATCATTACTCCATACAGAGCTTGATACGACCCTTTTAAGTGTTATAATTACTATCTGTAACTTTTAGGAGCAGTCATTTTTGTTTTGACACGCCTCCTTGCTTTTTTACAGTATTTCTCTCAGCCATTTTTCTAATTCTCCCGTCCATTGGCGCTTATAGGTAAAGCTGTCGCGGAAGCCCCAGCCGTGGCCGCCGATAGGATAGGTGTGGAGGGAAGCAGGGACTTTATTCTTTACCAGCGCCAGGTAATAGCTCACGCTGTTGCTGACGGGTACAGCTCCGTCATCGCTGCTATGCATGATGAAGGCGGGAGGAGTGTCGCCTGTTACTTGCAGTTCATTGGAGTAAAGTCTCACTAGCTCTTCTGACGGGCTTTTTCCTAAAAGATTGTCACGTGAGCCCTTATGGCAGTTGGACAGATCCATGCTTATGACGGGATAAAACAGGATCTGAAAATCCGGACGCGTTCCGGCTGTATAGTGGGTGGCTGCCGTACTGGCCAGATGTCCGCCTGCAGAGGCCCCCATGATACCCACTTTTTGAATATGCCATTCGTTGGCGTGTTCTCTCATCAGCCGGATAGCCTGATGGGCGTCGCTCAACGGTACATCATGGTGTCCGTTTGGCATACGGTATTTCAATACGGCGTATGTGATGCCTTGTGCGTTGAACCAGTCTGCCATATCGTGCCCTTCGTGATTCATTGCCAGGCGTATGTATCCCCCTCCGGGACAAGCCACGACGGCCAGTCCGTTCGGTTTGGCTGCCGGATAAACGGTAAGGGTAGGCTCGCTGACATTGGAAATCCGGTTGTTCTCTAATTTCTGCTCGGGGGTGGTGATGCCGTTGGAGTTGGGGGCGCCATCGGGCCATAATTCCAACTCTACAGGTTTCTGGGCAGACAATGCGGTAGAGATTGCAAGTAAACTCATTAGTAAGATTCGTTTCATATAGCTTTTATTTTCACGGTATTTGAAAAAGGGTTATTTTTTCTTGATATGCATACTGGCTTTAACCAGCCATATGATCAGGAGGATATAGGCGACTATTGACAGTACTTCGCTCAACGGGTTGCTCAGCCATTCTTCATTGACCAGATTGATACCGCCAAAGCGCATGGCGGCACTGACAACCCCCATCAATGCGCCTCCGGCTATGAATCCGGATGCCAGCAAAGTTCCCTTCTCGCCACGTTCGGCGTTCACCGCCTCGTCTTTGCTGCGGGTAGTGACATACCAGTTCACCGCTCCGCCTACCAGCAACGGCAGGTTCAATTCCAGTGGAATGAACATACCCAGCGCAAAAGCCAGTGCGGGTACTTTGAAGTAGGTCAGCACCAATGCCAGTACGGCGCCTATTCCGTAAAGCAGCCAGGGAGCGCCTACACCGTTCATCAACGGGTCTATTACGGCTGCCATCGCGTTGGCCTGCGGAGCTGCCAATGCGCCGGTGGAGAAGCCGTAGGTCTTGTTCAGGATCATGATGACGCCGCCCACAGTTGCTGCCGATACCAGTGTGCCGAGGAATTTCCATGTTTCCTGTTTGGCAGGAGTACTGCCCAGCCAGTAACCTATTTTCAAGTCTGTGATGAACCCGCCTGCCATAGAGAGTGCCGTACAAACCACACCACCCATAACCAGTGCGGCAACCATGCCGGTAGCGCCTTTTAGTCCAACGGCAACCATTACTACCGAGGCAAGTATCAGTGTCATCAGTGTCATTCCCGATACTGGGTTAGTGCCGACTATGGCGATAGCGTTGGCGGCTACGGTGGTGAACAGGAATGCAATGCCGGCTACGAGCAGGATGGCTACAATGCTGTGTAATACATTTCCATGCATCACATCAAAAAAGAAGAACAGTAAGATCAGCAGGATGGTGAAGATGGAACCGAAGGCGATCACTTTCATGGAAAGGTCTTTTTGCGTGCGGATGACGTTTGCTTCCACCTTCTTGCCGCCCATCTCTTTGGCGGCCAGTCCCACAGCACTCTTTATAATGCCCCATGAGCGCACGATACCGATCACACCGGCCATGGCGATACCACCGATACCGATACTTTTGGCATATTCCTTGAATATAAGTTCGGGTGACATTTCGCTAATGGTTTGTGTCAAGGCCGGATTCCATGCATTCAGCACTTGATCGCCGAACAACAGGGCCATACCCGGAACAATAACCAGCCATACCACTAATGAACCGGCACAAATGATAGCCGCGTATTTCAAGCCGACAATATAGCCTAAGCCTAATACTGCCGCACCGGTGTTTATTTTCATCACCAGTTTGGCTTTTTCGGCAACCATCTCACCCCAGCCGCATACGCGGGTGGTGAAGTTTTCATTCCACCAGCCGAATGTGGCTACAATGAAATCATACAGACCTCCTATTAGCCCTGCAAAAAGCAATGGCTTTGCCTGGCTTCCGCCTTTCTCGCCGGAAACAAGCACTTGCGTACTGGCAGTGGCTTCGGGGAAGGGATATTCGCCATGTTTGTCGCTGACGAAATATTTACGGAAGGGGATGAGGAACAGGATTCCCAGAATACCTCCCAGCAGTGAGCTGACAAACATCTGAAAGAAGTTGACTGTCATTTCGGGGTATTTGTCCTGCAATATATAAAGGGCGGGCAATGTGAAGATGGCTCCTGCCACTATGACTCCCGAACAGGCACCGATGGATTGGATGATGACATTCTCACCTAACGCGTTTTTACGCTTGGCGGCTCCCGATACACCTACGGCGATGATGGCGATAGGGATGGCGGCTTCAAAAACCTGTCCCACTTTTAATCCCAGGTAAGCTGCGGCCGCCGAGAATAATACCGCCATGGCGATACCCCATAGCACAGACCATAGGTTTACTTCGGGATATTTTTTGTTTGGTGACATGATGGGGTGATATTGTTCCCCCGGTTTCAGAGGTCGGAACGCGTTATCGGGCAATCCAACCGATTTTTCTTCTTCTTGTTTCATGTTTCTCTATGTTATTATTTTTGAAATTTATCATAATAAATGCCCAAAAATAGTGAAAAAATAGAGAAACATCCTCATGATTTGATTAGAATATCTGAAATTTCAATCCAAATGATAGTCTCAGATAGTCATCGGGTTTCAAATAACTGTTGTTGAACGCACTGACAACGTATAAATCGCATGTGCTGATTTCGTAGAATGCGGTGATACTTTTAGAGAACTTCCGGTACTTTTCGGGCACGTCGAAACGGACGCGTTGTCCCAGAAAGATATGGGTGCGGATACGGGTGGAAAATCCGTAGTATCCACGGGGATAGCGCTCGGGTTCGCTTGTCCAGAAATCATCGCTGAATACGGTGTTGAAATAGATTCCGGTAGTCAGCGGTTCCAGCGATAAGTCTTTGCCCAGCCAGATACTCCACGGGATATAATTCTGTTTCAAGGTCATGGTCATCTTGAAATGTTTGGATGAGTAGCGGGGGATGAAGCCCAAAAGAAGATCGGTTTCCCATTGGCCTCTTTTTCCATAATCCCAGCCTATGCCCCAGGATAACAGGCCCATTCCACCGGCGTACTGTAATTTGGTGTGGGTGGGGATCAAAGCTTCCCACGCACGCCTGTAACGGTGTACGCGCTTGTCGTATTTATGGTGCCGGTTTGGCATTTGGGTTACAATATCTTCCTCTTGGTTTTGAACGGAAGGGGAGGGGACAAGTATGCTGTCTTTGGATAAGATGGAGTAAAGTGTATTATTTTCTTGGGCTTGTGCCGTAAAAGGCAATAGTGGCCACAATAGGTTCAGAAATATCTTTTTAAAATTCAACTGTTTCATAATCGTAGGTTCCATCTTCTTTAATGGTGAATAATAAGTAGATGCGTTTGTCTATGCAGGGGCATTGGAAATACAGAACTCCGTCGTTGAATAGATCATCTACTGCGAATTTGTGTTCATGGCCGTAAAGACAGAACTGGACTTTGGGGAACTGGTTGACGTATAGTTGGAAGATTTTTGCTACATTGTTGTTGAATACAAATTCAAAAGGTTTTACGTGCATTGCGAATACCGTTTTTTCTATTTCAGGCGACAGGTTGTTCAGTTCATTTTCTATAAAGTTGAAATCGGGAACCGGTTCCGAATAATCATATTCCATCGCATTGGTATTGAGGCAGATAAAGCGTACATTTCCGGCTGTGAAGGCGAAGTTGGGATCTCCATAAATGGCCCTGTATGCGTCTTCACCTGTACCCAGACAGTCGTGATTGCCTAAAAGGCATACGTAGGGCATCTGGAATTTGTTAAATATGTCCCGCATCCATATGAATTCTTTTGTGACACCGAAGTCGGACTGGTCTCCTCCGTGAATGACAAAGTCTATGTCACCACGGGCATTGAGGGCTTTTACAACATCCTCGGTAGAGTTGTACCATCGTTGGGTATCACTGATCATGGCAAAGCGGATTGTTTTTTTGCCTTGCATTTTGTTTTCTATCAACTGGATGTTTTTGTTGTTCAGTTCTCTTTCTCCTGTAATATGTACATCGTATGGATGGGTTTCCAGCATGTCACAGCCACTGAAACAGAGGGCCAGTAGGACAAGGAATAATAGCTTGTTTGTCATTGTTCTCTTAAATTTGCTGCAAAGTACGTTATTTTAATCAGAATAAGAGTGGCTTATTATTGGGGAAAAATGTTCTTTTTTTCTTATTTTTTTGTTTTTACTTGCATACAGGCAGGCGGGGCAGTGTTTTCCGGATATAAAAAGAGGATGTATCAAACTCGAATCTTCTTTTGTTTTGATACATCCTCTCTCTTATGATGTGAGAATTCTATTCGGCAGCTGTGTCTTTCGGGGTCATGTCACCTTCTATATAAAGACGTGTCATCTCATTTTTCCCGTTTGTGCGGATAGTGATTGATTTCTTGAAATGTCCCGGAAATTTGCCGGCTCCATTATAAGTCACTGTTATCTGTCCGCTTTCACCCGGTTTGATGGGCTCTTTAGGATATTGGGGAACAGTACATCCGCAAGATGCGATCGCTTGATGGATGACTAGGGGACCATCTCCCGAATTTTTGAATTTGAAAACACAGGTAACTTTCGGGCTTGACTCGGGAAATGAACCGAAATTATGTGTTGTTTTCTCAAAGGTTATTTCTGCTTCTCCTTGAGATTGCCATACGGCTGCGTATGTGGTTAACCCTATAATCAACAATAATGTTGAAAGCAAAATTTTCTTCATTAGTTCCACTGTTTAAAAATTATCGGGGCTAAATTACTGTTTTTTTTATAAAAGGTCTTTAACTGTTAGTGAAATAAATGGTAAATTAACACCTTTAAAAATAAGGGACAAAGATTATCAACCCTATAATGGCGGCAAATATGGCGCAAATCAGTACGGCTCCTGCTGCTATGTCCTTTACGTCTCCGGCCACAGGATGGTAGTCCGGGGATACCAGGTTTACCAGGCGTTCTATGGCTGTGTTGAATGCTTCGGCAGCCAGTACCATTGCAAAGCACAGGAGGATGACAAGCCATTCGGTGCGTGTTATTTCCAACCGGATGCCTGCAATGGTTACGGCGATGATGGCTGTGCAATGTATCCAGGCATTGTGTTCCTTACTTAAAAAACTACATACGCCTTTCCAGGCGTATGTAAAGCTTTTTAGTCGTTTATGCAGTTCATTCATTTTTTTTAAGCTTGGGATGGGTTTATCCTCTGTTTACCTGTTTTACTCCTTTTACTGTCTTTATCTTTTTTACTAATGATTCCAGCTTTGAAGTGTCATCTACCATTACGGTCATCATGCCGCTGAACAGCCCGTCGTGCGAGTCGATGCTGATGGAACGGAGCAGGATATCGTTTTCCTTATTGATAATGGAGGTGATATTTGTCACAATTCCTATATCATCATGACCGACGATGCGCAGCGTGATGGGGTATTGTTTGCCGTGGCTTTTTCCAGCCCAACGCGCCTTTACGATACGGTAGGCAAAACGTGATTGCAATTCTCGTGCGTTAGGGCAGTCGGTACGGTGTATTTTGATTCCTCCGCTGATGGTTACAAACCCGAATACATCATCGCCATAGATAGGGTTACAGCATTTGGCTAATTTGAAGTCCAGTCCTTTCAAATTCTGATCAATGACCAGCACATCCTCTTTGAAGGTCTTGTCATCCTGTGCTGTCTGCATGCTGAAATTCTCGGCGCTGCGATAGACAATATCTTCCCGGTTTTCCGTTTCCTTTTTCTTCAGTTCCAGGTATTTTTCGATGATGTCGTTTGCATCTCTTGTCTCGTTGGCTATGTCCTGGTAGAACTCGGTTACGGTTTTGTATCCCAGCTTTTTTATCAGGCGCATCATCACTGCTTCGTCGTATTCCAACTTGCGGTTCTTGAATTTACGTTCTATGGTCTCTTTGGCGAACTCTGTCTGGCGGGCTTCTATCTCTTTGATGGCCTGGCGTATTTTGGTTCTTGCCTTCGAAGTGGTGACGATGTTCAGCCAGTCGCGTTTGGGTGTCTGGGTGTTTGAAGTCATGACTTCTACTTGGTCGCCGCTGTTCAGCGTTTGCTTTAATTGTGCGTTCTTTCCGTTCACCTTTGCTCCGATACACTTGGAACCCAGTTTGCTGTGGATGGCGAAGGCAAAGTCCAGTACGGTCGCTCCTTTCGGCATCTTGTACAAGTCACCTTTGGGGGTGAATACGAATACTTCGTCTTCGTATAATTCCAGTTTGAACTGGTCCATCACTTCCAGGTCACTGTCGGCGTTCTCCAGTGTTTCCCGGATGGAGGTCAGCCATTCATCTAAACCGCTTTCTCCTTTTACGCCTTTGTAACGCCAGTGGGCTGCCAGACCACGTTCTGCTATCTCGTCCATGCGTTCGGTGCGTATCTGTACTTCCACCCATTTGCCTTCAGGCCCCATTACAGTGGTGTGTAAGGATTCGTATCCGTTACTTTTGGGTACGGAGAGCCAGTCGCGCAGACGTTTGGGATTGGGCATATACATATCGGTCACAATGGAATATACCTGCCAGCATTCTTGTTTTTCCTTGTCGACGGGAGAGTCCAGAATGATTCGGATGGCAAACAAGTCATATACTCCTTCGAAGGGACATTTCTGTTTCTTCATTTTCTGATAGATGGAATGGATGGACTTGGTACGCCCTTTCATGTGGAACTTTAATCCTGCTTCTTCCAGCTTGTGCTGTATCGGTTCGATAAAGGCGGCTATGTATTTGTCACGGGAGGCTTTCGTTTCGTTCAGTTTGTCTTTTATATGATAATATACGTCGTGTTCGGTATATTTCAAGGAAAGGTCTTCCAGTTCCGATTTCAGTTTGTATAGCCCCAGCTTATGTGCCAGCGGTGCGTACAGATAGGCAGCTTCGTTGGCTACTTGGGTGCGTGCTTCTATATTGGGAGTCTCCTTTATCTGTCTCATCAGGTTCACGCGGTCTGCAATGATGATCAGAATAACACGCATGTCTTCGGCAAAAGAGAGTAGCAGGTTGCGGAAATTTTCCGATTCTATGGTAGGGCTTTTGGAGTATAGCTCATTGATTTTCACAAGACCGCGTATGATCCCCGCTACATCCTCTCCATATTCCTGTTGTACAGATGCTAAGGTGCATAAATGGTTCTTTACCGATTCGTGCAGCATGATCCCCAGGATGGAAGCCCGTTTCATCCCAATTTCTTCGGCCACGATGACGGCGGTCTGCATATCTTTGATGATAGGATTCATCCCGAAACAATTTCGTGGCAGGTTACCTTCGGCAACTGCTTTTATGAGGTGTATTTTTAACTTATGGCAATCACCCTTCTGCAAGGTGTCGCCGGATAATTGCAGCAATCGTTTATAGAGGGCGAACAGTTGCTCACGCTCTTTGGCTGTGAAAAATGCTTTTTCTTCCATAACACGTGAAATCTTTTCGAGGGTAAAGGTAGTTTTTTTCTTTATTTATTAGGTAGTGTTCTCGCATTTTTTTGTATTTTTGGGCAATTAATAGTGAAAGAATAAGGTAACAATTTATTTAAACCATATAAAATCATGTACTTATGTTAACACCTGAAGACAAAGACTTATTAGTGAAAAAAGGAATTTCCGAGCAGCAGATTGCAGAACAACTGGCTTGCTTTGAAAAGGGTTTCCCATTTTTGAAGCTGGATGCGGCCGCTTCTGTTGAAAAGGGAATCATGGCTCCCGCCGAAATTGAAATGAAAAATTATTTGGAAGCATGGGATACATATAAGGAAGGTGAGAAAACCATCGTGAAGTTTGTACCCGCCTCTGGTGCTGCCAGCCGCATGTTCAAGAATTTGTTCGAATTCCTGGGGGCTGATTACAATACTCCGAAGACAGATTTCGAAAAGAAATTTTTCGACCATATTCATAGCTTCGCATTCTACAATGACTTGAATGCGGCTTGTATGGATAATACAGGAAAGAATATTGATGCTTTGATGGCCGGGAAGGATTATAAACCTATAGTAGCCAATCTGCTGGAAGCTGCCGGCTTGAACTATGGGGCATTACCGAAGGGGTTGTTGAAATTCCATCGGTATGCGGATGGTGTGCGTACGCCGCTGGAAGAACATTTGGTGGAAGGCGCGTTGTATGCGGCAGGCAGAACCGGAAAAGTGAATGTGCATTTCACCGTTTCTACGGAACATCGTGAATTGTTCACAAAGCTGGTGGAAGAGAAGGTTGCCGTTTATGCAAAGAAGTATGGAGTAGAATATGATGTGTCATTTTCTGAACAGAAACCGAGTACGGATACGGTTGCTGCCGATATGGAGAACAAACCTTTCCGCGATAAAGGCAAACTGTTGTTCCGTCCGGGAGGGCATGGCGCGCTGATTGAGAATCTGAATGACCTGGATGCCGATGTTATCTTTATCAAGAATATAGATAATGTGGTGCCCGATCGCTTGAAAGAGGATACTGTTACGTATAAAAAGCTGATTGCGGGGGTACTGGTTACTCTGCAGAAGCAGGTATTTGAATATTTGGAATTGCTGGATGGCGGTAAATATACACATGCGCAGCTGGAAGAGATCATTCGTTTCTTACAGCAGACTTTATGTTGCCGCAAACCGGATATCAAGGATCTGGAAGATGCCGATTTGGTTATTTATCTGCGTAAGAAGTTAAACCGTCCGATGCGTGTATGCGGTATGGTGAAGAATGTGGGTGAACCGGGAGGCGGCCCGTTCCTGGCTTATAATGCGGATGGTACTGTTTCACTGCAAATTTTGGAAAGTTCTCAGATTGACATGAATGATCCGGCCAAGAAAGAGATGTTCGAGAAAGGTACTCACTTTAATCCGGTGGATTTGGTGTGTGCGGTACGAGATTATAAAGGAAACAAATTCGACTTGGTGAAGTATGTGGATAAGGCTACAGGTTTTATCTCTTATAAATCAAAGAACGGTAGAGAACTGAAAGCATTGGAACTTCCGGGCTTGTGGAATGGTGCGATGAGTGACTGGAACACTGTTTTCGTTGAAGTGCCGTTGAGTACCTTTAATCCGGTGAAGACTGTGAATGATTTGTTGCGTGAACAGCATCAATAACCCCTTTTTATTGTAGATTACATGGATTTATACAGATCGGAAGATTTGTGTAAATCCGTGTAGTTTTTTTGTGAAATTAATTTATATACCCTTGATTACTAACCTATAATTAAAAAGAATGAACCTGCTGACCTTTATTGCTCCACTGGCTGTGGCGGCAACTTTTATGATGCCGGCCGATGCCGCAAATCACAAAGAATTACCGGCATTGGGAAATACTCATATTCAAGTATTCGACAAGACCCCTGTTTGTTTTCGTCCCGACTCTTTTCCTAATTATACTCCTGCCAATGCTGACGGAGTGATCCGTCTGGTAAACGGGCGTATTATTTTAAAGAAAATAACCTTGCCCGATTACAAAAGAGATGTGGATGTTACCCTGAAAGTAACTGTAGCTTCCAATGGTGACCGTTGGGATAAATCTGGCTCTTGTTTTGTGCTTCCCAAAGAATCGGTGATCAATCTGATGAATATAGCCGAAGGCAAGAGGGCGTTTCCTGCGGTAGACAGTGCCAAATATGAAAAAATGATTGGTATTGTTCCGGGTAAGGATTATGTGCCTACCCTTGAACTGATGCGTTTTATGACCCCGTTCGGTGTGGGGTATTATAGTTCGGATAATGATTCTTTGAGCAGCAAGAGACGTCCTGTATATATCCCGAAATGGGAAAAGAGTGTGACTTGGGTGCAGGATATTACCGATCTTTATCCGGCATTGGAGAGAGAGGCATACGTGGGAATTTATATTGATACATGGACTGCCGAGGGGTATGTGGCCAGCATGGAATTGGACGTGAAGGAGAGTAAGATCACTTGCGACGTGATGCCGGAGCGCCGTGTGAAGCCTTTGATGAATACGGTGTATTATATCGGACAGACTTATCCGGATATTTTCTCACGCAAAGATGTGGTGATGGATTTTGATATGTCGAAAGCTGCCAAGAATGTTCGTTTGAAGTATATTGTTACAGGTCACGGGGGGCATAGTGGCGGAGATGAGTTTGTGGAGAAACGAAACATTGTGTCTGTTGATGGCAAGGAGGTGTTGAATTTCATTCCTTGGCGTGACGACTGTGCTTCTTTCCGCCGTTTTAACCCAGCTACGGGAGTATGGCTGATACCACGAGTTGCCGCATATATAGGTGATAAGGGTTATACGACAAAAGAGATTGAAGAACCTTTGGCTTCTTCAGATTTATCCCGTTCCAATTGGTGTCCGGGTAGCGATGTGATGCCTGAGGAGGCTGTTATTGGTGACTTGCCGGCCGGTAAACATTCTTTTAAGGTAAGTATCCCTGAGGCACAACAGGTGGATGGCAATAAATTGAATCATTGGCTGGTTTCAGCTTATTTGGTTTGGGAGGAATAACTTTTCCCAATTATTAATAGCTGCTGGAGCAGTTTGAATCTTTCCGAATATGAATGGTGAATTTCTTTCGGAAGGATTCAAATCCTCTTTGCGGTAAATAATGAACATTATTTGTTTTTTCTTTTCATGCTGCGGATGATTTCTTTGTCCTCCGTGCTTACCCGATAAGATTCTATGATTTTTTGTAGCGCTTTATTGTAGGTAAAGTCATCTATATGATTTTCCTTCAGATAGTTCACCGTCTTTTGAGGAAATTTGACATAACATACGGATAAAGCCCATGCTACAGCCATCTTCACATAATATCCTTCGTGACTGATCCGGTCCATCCATTGCAATACGTTGTTTATATACTCTTCGTCAATATAATGAGCCATTGCCATTACTACTCCGAAACGTATCTCATATTCTTTGTCGGATTTCATCCAGTTTTCCAAAAATAGCCAGACCCTTTTCTTGTTCTTGTCAACAAACCGTTGTTTGCCGTAAAAGTCAAAAGTGTCACAAACAGACCAACTGTTGATGATGGTAACAAACCGGGCAACCAGTGAAAGATATGCTTCTATGTCTTTCATTTTCAGATTGCTTATTACCATACCTTGCAACATACGTTCTTCCATATAATAAGTATCCGCAGTCTGTAGATAACTCTCCCAGTCATCTTTGGCAATTTGTGCTCCTAACCGCCTTAGGGCAGGGATGCGGATACCCAATACATTTTCTATTCCCGGATGCAGCGATTCGGTGAACTTTTTATTTCCATTTTCTGCCAGTTGCAGCAAATTTTCTTTTATGGTCAATCCGTTGATACGATATTCGTCCATTTTGTTTTTGTAAGATAGGGTTAGATTTTCAGTCCCATGATATAATCGTTCATATAATATCCGTTGCCTATATAGAAATCTCCTTCTGCAACTTTTTCCATTCCTAAATGTTGGTAGAATTGTAAAGCCTTATTGTTACGGTTTACATTCAAGTGCATTTCGCAAGGTCCGGGATGGATTTCTTTAATTGCTTTGACGGCCTGCTCAAATAGTGCTTTGCCCAACCGGCAACCTTGAAAACGAGGAAGTACATAGATTTTCTGCAGATGAAATAAATGTTCTCCTTCGGGCTGTATGGAAACATATCCGGCAGCTTCTCCATCTTTGTAAGCTATGTAATAGATGTGCCCTTCTTCTTCTATTTGTTTACGCAGATTTTTCGGAGAGTACATCCAGTCCATCATGTAATCCAATTGTTCTTTTGAAAGAATTTCCTGGTAGGTGGCCGGAAATACAATCTGAGCCATCTCGTTAATCAACTGAATATCATTGGTTGTCGCTTTTTGTATGGTAAACATGATCTTTATATCTTTTTAGGGTTATAACGAGAAACAAAGATAAACTTTTTACAACAAAAAAAAGGGAACTTCCTTTCTTTTACTTGTTTAAATATTAATTTATGCAAAATAATAGAACTATGCAATACATGGTACTGATATAATACATATATTTGTGCCAAACAAAGTATTATAAATTATGAATGTAGACAATGTACGATCTCAGATGCGCAAAGGAATGCTGGAATACTGCATTTTATTGTTGTTGCACAAAGAGCCGTCATATGCTTCGGATATCATTCAAAGATTGAAAGAAGCCCGGCTCATTGTAGTAGAAGGGACGCTTTATCCGCTGCTTACCCGGCTGAAAAACGATGACCTGCTCTCATACGAATGGGTAGAGTCTACTCAGGGACCACCTCGTAAATATTATAATCTCACTCCTCAGGGTGAAATATTCCTTAGCGGATTGGAGACTGCTTGGGAGGAGTTGACGAATACAGTGAATCATTTAAAAAACAATTAAAAACAGGATACAATGAAAAAGACTTTAACCATAAATTTAGGAGGTACCGTTTATCATATAGACGAAGACGCTTACCACTTGTTGGATAATTATTTAGCAAATTTACGCATTCACTTTCGTCGTGAGGAAGGTGCGGAGGAGATTGTACATGATATGGAATTACGCATATCTGAACTGTTTGCTGACCGTTTGAATGAGGGCAAACAGGTTATTACCATTGAGGATGTGGAAGAAATCATAGCCCGGATGGGTAAACCTGAAGAACTCTCTGGTGAAGGGAATGGAGAAACATCCGGTTCGGAAAAGACAAAAGGGACCACTATACGCCGTCTGTTTCGTGATCCGGACAATAAAGTGCTGGGTGGTGTGGCTTCCGGATTGGCCGCTTATATGGGATGGGATGTTACTTGGGTACGTATCATTCTATTGGTTCTTGGCTTCTTTGTTCATGGGGTGATATTGGCTTATATCATAGCGTGGATTATTATTCCTATGGCGCATACCGCCCCCGAGAAACTCGCCATGAAGGGGGCTGCTATTAATGTGGAGAATATAGGCAAGACTGTAACAGACGGATTTGAAAAAGTGAATGATTATGTACGCTCAGATCGTCCTAGAAGTATCTTGCAAAAGATAGGGGAGGGGATTGTGTCTGTGGCGGGGTTCCTTATCAAATTCCTGCTTGTTTTCATTGCTATTTGCTGTGCGCCTGTATTGTTTGTATTATTGATTGTCTTTTTTGCATTGCTGATGGCGGCTACGGGGCTGATTGCTGCATTGCCGGCAGTGCTTTATGAGGTGCTGCCTGCAGTTAATTGGGCTACGGTGGGTAGCTCTCCGGGGTTGACTGTCGCTATGTCCGTTGCAGGTATTCTGGTTATCGGTATTCCTATTATAGGACTGATACACATGCTGATGCGTCATTTTGGAGGTTGGCAACCCATGTCCATTGTAACCAAAATTATATTTATCGTATTGTGGCTCATCGCTTTGGGAGTGGGTGTTTTCTTTGTACTGAATGATCCAAATATTGCTTCAATGATATCGTATAGTTTATAAAATACACTATCTTTGCAGATGGAAAGTTGGGAATCAAGAGGTGTCTTGTTCTCAACTCTCCGTTTTTTGTAAGGAATATCAAACATATGTAAATACTATGACTAAGAAGATTTTATTGCTGGGTTCCGGCGAATTAGGTAAAGAATTCGTCATTGCGGCAAAACGTAAAGGGCAGTATGTTATTGCTTGCGACTCTTACGCAGGTGCTCCGGCCATGCAGGTGGCTGATGAATTTGAAGTGTTCAGTATGCTTGACGGTGATGCATTGGATGCTGTGGTAGCCAAACACAAGCCAGATATAATTGTGCCTGAAATTGAAGCTATCCGTACCGAACGTCTGTATCATTTGGAACAGGAAGGTATCCAAGTAGTGCCGAGTGCCCGTGCTGTGAATTTCACGATGAACCGTAAGGCTATTCGTGATTTGGCAGCTAAGGAATTAGGATTAAAGACAGCCAAATATTTCTATGCCAAGTCTCTGGAGGAGTTGAAAGAAGCTGCAAAAGAAATTGGTTTCCCCTGTGTGGTGAAGCCTTTGATGTCTTCATCCGGCAAAGGCCAGTCTTTGGTCAAAAGCGCGGATGAGTTGGAACAGGCATGGCATTATGGGTGTGAAGGCAGTCGTGGAGATATTAAAGAATTGATCATTGAGGAGTTTATTCAGTTCGATAGTGAGATAACTTTGCTCACCGTCACTCAGAAAAACGGTCCTACTTTGTTCTGTCCGCCTATCGGACATGTACAGAAAGGAGGAGATTATAGAGAAAGTTTCCAACCGGCACATATTGATCCCGAACATTTGAAGGAAGCGCAACGTATGGCTGATAAGGTAACGGCAGCTCTGACTGGTGCGGGAATCTGGGGAGTTGAATTTTTCTTGAGTCATGAAAACGGAGTTTATTTCTCCGAACTTTCTCCCCGTCCGCATGATACCGGAATGGTGACTTTGGCAGGTACTCAGAATTTAAATGAGTTTGAGTTGCATCTGCGGGCGGTGTTAGGACTTCCTATTCCTGAAATTACACAAGAACGCATAGGGGCCAGTGCAGTGATTCTTTCTCCTATTGCCAGCAAGGAAGCTCCCCGTTATCGTGGTGAGGAAGAAGTTTGTAAGGAGACAAATACTTATCTCCGTATTTTTGGTAAACCTTATACAAAATTGAATCGCCGTATGGGGGTTGTGGTTTGTTATGCTCCTAATGGCAGTGACTTGGACGCTCTGCGTGACAAATGCAAGGCTGTTGCTGCAAAGGTAGAGGTGTATTAATATCTTGTATTGATGGATATAAAATAAAGGTCCGGGCTTTCCCAAGTCCGGACTTTTTGTTGTTCCGAAGGTATGCTTCCCTGGAACAAGGTTTTATAGTCTCTCTTTTGTGACTAACATTACAGAGAAATAATAATAGAGAGAACTCCACATCAATGGTTACGGTATAATAAGATAAATTCTTTTTGGCAAAATTGCAACATTTAATAATCTCAGACAATACCTACAAATAATGATTTTGATAGATACCTTTTCTACTTTCGTTTATTATAGCTATAAATAGGGATGTCTGACTGTCCAGAATACCTATATCATGCGATTGCACAGACAGATGGCAAACCTTATCTTTGCATTGTAAATAAGTCATATAAAAATTACGTAAACCACAAGTTAGTTATTAGTTAGTAGTCTCCCTGCGAAGTGATTCGCGGGGAGTGCTTCTTTTATGGGGGTAATTTCCTTTTTTTATAGTGTTTCAGGTTCTTTGTCCAAGTTGGTTTCTATTTGTTTCGGAAAGGATAGCTTTTCATTGATGGATGAGGGCTATCCGTTTGCGTAGCTATGCATTCCTCCTAACAGAAAATTCACTCCGAAGTAAGTAATCAGTACTGTTATAAAAGCAGTTATACAGAAAACATGAAAAAACATGGTGCGATGAAACCATGGCAGTGATCTCGGATGCAGTGCCAAGGCATATACCAGCATGGTGATTAAGGCCCATACTTCTTTAGGATCCCATCCCCAATAGCGTCCCCATGATACGTTTGCCCATACAGCACCAATGAAAATACCGATAGCGAGTAAGAAAATTGCCGGATAAAGAATTATTTGGCTTATTATCTGCAATCGTTCTATTTGTTCTTTGCATTCTTTCTGTGATTGGTGGAGTATGACCGCTGTTACACCATTCAGCATGATAAATGCCAGCAGCGAATAAGCGATCATGATAACTACTACGTGGATACTCAATAATGGAGATTGCAGAACCGGCATCAGTTGTGTGATTTGTGGGTTTGATTCTCCCAGCATGGATACCATCAGCGTAAGTCCGCAAAGCAGGAAACCGAAAGGGAGCAACATTGCGAATTTACGTTGTAGCAGAAAAGTGAGCAATAGCGTACACCATGCCATGAACTGCATGGTTTCGAAGCCGTTGGACAATGGCAGATGATTGCTCACATAACCACGCAGGCAGATAGCAGCCGACAAATAGGTAAAAACAATCCATAGCAAAATATTCAATATTATGATTGCCTTCCGGCTTGTTCTCTTTTGCGATGCCATGCAATGGCAATAATAGATAAAACATATCAGGCCGATGCAAATACATGCCATGGCGACAGATTTGCTATAATCAAATTGATTATATATTTTCTCAGCCTTGAATTTATTATCTGCAGGAAGCAGTCCGTCACACTCTTTCTGCTGGTATTTCTTGATTTTTTCTAATAACAGGCAGGCATCATTGTACTTTTTCATCACAATCATTTCGTTTACATAACTCATAGATTTACGAATGAATACCCATTTGTCATTATCCATATCTTGAGGTAATTGGTCGCTTTGCGAATACCATTCCAATGTCTTTCCGGCTATATTGCGACAAGGGAATATTTTCATCATGGCACCGGTACATACTAAATTGATGATATTGAATTTCTCATCAGCTTCTTCTATGCCTCGTTTGTCAGTCACCTGTTCTCCTGAACGGATATGGTTCATCATTTTTTCCAGCTTGTATTCATTAATGGTACTGATATAGTCTTTCAGCCTGGCGTAATTCCCTTCTATTTCCAGTAATTTACGGGCTTCATTACTCTTGATTCGTATAATTGGCTCATTTTTCCAACTGTCATAATAAAACAGCCATCCGGTAAGTACTTCTTCTGGTGTCAGTCCTTTATATGAGGAACTACCGTAAAGTTTGACTGTAAAATCACGGGCAAAGGTTTGTAAAGGACAGATACGGTTGTTGTATAAAATATATAAATCTCCAAAATGTTCGGCTACTTCGCGCGGAAGCACCTTGGGGGATGTACTGTTTGCTTTGAGAAAATTACTGTTGAGACTGAATGCGAATAAAAGCAAGATGACTGTCAAGCTTCTGTGTAGTAAAGGGCTTTTCAGCAGTTGGCGGAACCGACTTTGCGGGCTGAAGAAAAAGAAAACGGTGGAAAGTAGCAATAAAGTATATCCTGCATAAGTGATTCCTATACCATAAGGATCATGAGATACACTAAATACGCTTCCTTCATTATCTTCACTGTAGCCTGATTGATAAAAGCGATAGTGCTGGTATGAAAATATATGATTCATGGAAACCTTCCCCTGTATCTGGCGGTGGCAGTCTTTGTCTGCTACTGAAATATGACTGATAAAGTCCATTGGAGCCAAGGTTCCTTTGTAATAAATAATTTCAAATTGGTTTAGTGTGATGCTGAAAGGTAGCTGGTGGGAAATTCCTTTGGAATCGGTGAAAGAGGTCTGTTGTTCTCCTTGGCGGACACGCATAGTGCCTTGTTCTCCATATATCCATGTGGTGAATGCCCCTGCCAATATAAAGAGAAGAGAAAGATGAAGCAAAAAAATAACAGGCTGACGATGCAGTTTGCTTTTTATGATGTATAATAAGGAAGTAATTGCGGTTACTCCCCATAAAATGACAAAAGGTACGGAACTGTAGATATACTCGTTTACAAAGTCCGTACCATATATTTTTTCCAATATAGTAGCTATAGTAAGAATCAGAAGTAATATGCCTAGCAGACTGAAGGCAGTTCGTTTTAATAATTTCATGTAGTTATAATTTTCTGAAAGATAACCAGAAGGTGAATCTTGAATTTGTCTCATCCCCCTGAATGTCCTGTCATATTATTGGTGATAGGATTCAGGAGGGAGACAATCTGTTTCATTGCTTAAATGGCATCAATAAATTTGACGATGGCGTCACGATCTTCTTTACTGAGTTCGCGGAACTTGTCAATGCTCCAGCGTGCGTCACTATTTGAAGCTCCATGCCACATAATGGCTTCAATGACATTACGTGCACGACAGTCATGCAAACGGTCGCTGTGTCCGGCACAGATTAAGGAAAGTCCGCGTCCCCAAAGAGGAGTGGTACGGCACCATCCCGTGCGGATATTGTTCTTCATTTCCAGGCGGTGTTGAACCATATCTGAATATGGCCAGATAGTTTGGTGTGGATAGCGTGGCAGACGGCTGTCACCATCTTTGAAGTATCCGTTCGGATCGGGATAATTATCGTCTCCTGTAGTCCATGACGGACGATGGCAGGTAGCACAGCCTATTTCACGGAATAATTTGTGACCTCTCTGAACTGTTTCGTCATCCAGATTCCGTGCGGCAGGAACTGCCAGTCCTCTGTGCCATATCATGAAGTTTACATAATCTTCGTCTGTCATTTCCACCGGAAGTTCCTTATTCATCAGATAGTTGTATATATCTTGTTCTACATTACCGGTCTGTTTCCATTCAGGGAAATAGTTATAAAAATCTTTTTGTACATCCGGGTCTTTGGAGGCTGTTTTGGCATACGTGTCAGTCATGTAGTGATAACGGCGGTCACTACGGGTAACATTGGTGATGTTCCAGATTGCATTGGCACCGGGACCATCCTGTATGGAAGATCTGGTCAAAGCGTAAGTATAACGTTTGGGATATTGTTTACCTGTAAGTCCCTTATAGAGTGAAGTCCACTCTCCGTTTGCGAAGATGGCTGGATTCAATTTTACACCTGCTTTTTCCTGACGTGCATATTCTGCTTTCAACGAATCATCGGGAATGGCATCTAGTAATCCGGTTCCGTAGATACCAATGGTAGATTCCAGCAAAACTACTACATCAGAGTAGTTGACAGGGGTGACAACTTGATTATAAGTAGCCTCCAAAGGTACGTAGTATGCATCTTGAGGAATAGTCACTTCCGGATAGATCAGACTGTATGTTTCTCCGTCAGGAAATTTATTTCCCCATTCGTCTGTGTAAGGCAGCCAGTCTATTTTTATCTTATCTTCATCTATTGGTGCTTTGAAAGGGGCTACAGCTTTGGTTTGAGGCATTCCCGTTAAAGAACTTAGGTAGTTATCCTTTCCATCGGTCACAACAAGTAGATATCCATTTCCCCAGTCATCAGCACGATAACGGTCTACCCGTTTGCCATGACCGTATCCGGGGTGGCAGTTCATACATGAATTGCGGATATAAAGCGGTCCCAAACCATTGAAAGGTTTGGAATTCTGCGTATAAGAACGTTCAAAGAAATATTCCCCATATTTGAATTTGTCGGTCATACCTGCATTTTCCGTTGCAGGAGTAGGATCTTCATAAGCAGAAGCGGAATTGTTGAAGGTTGTACCCAATTCTCCGCCTGCATAGGTCTCTACATTTACGTTGATATCAGGATTGACTTCCGGAGATTTGTTTTCCGGATTGTCATCGTCATTACAGGCTGTTAGCGAGAGCATTGTAAGGCCGCATAGAGCAGCAAGCCAGTGTATTTTAAATAACTTATTCATATAAGAATGTTTAAAGTTAGTTACTTTTCAAATTTATATACCAAAGAATCTACATAAGGTTGTCCTCCCCCGGTCTTTTTCACTATCATGTCTGTTGTAGAGGGGACATCCGGCAGCACAAAGCCGGTGCTTGGAGCGAATGTAAAATCACCATCTACAGCAAAAGATAGTACAATAGACCTTTTCCGGACACCCTCTTGCAGATCCTTTGTGGTCATTGGGGTAAACAGTTCTTTTTAATTGTTTCTTAAAGCTGTTTTAACATCAGACAATATGGCATCAAGATCCTGACAAGCTTTAATTGCTTCACCTGCACTTGGATCTTTAATATTGTTTACAAATGGAGCTGCCATGGCATTGATTTTGGTCAGAGCATTGTTTATGGCATTTACAACTTTTGTATCCAGTTCTTTATCTACTCCAGCAATATAGTTGTGTAGTGAGTTGGTTTCGTCACGTTCATTTTCTATACCGCCCATGTAAGCATTCTGAATACTGATGATGTTGTCATAAAAGTCTAGAATGGACTTGTGACTGTATGGTGATTCTATATAAGCAGGGTCTTCTCCGCTATAAGGTTTTCCTATTTTAGAAGTTCCTACTTCATCTGCGATAGTCTTGCAGCCGTCAATGATAGCTTGCATGGCTAATGTCCAGCTGGCGTATGTGCTACCTGCTTTTCCTGCATTCAGCATATTCTCACCATAAGAATATTCACCACTGTTTACAGTGTAAGGCAGTTCTAACTCATTTGCGACTTTAGCGACACGGTCGGCATTGACAGCACTTTCGCCTCTCCATGAAAGTTCCAGCTGCCAGCAACGGTTACGCAAATCACCAGCTACAGCTACGGCGTAAGTCAGATGTAAGTCACTGATTTTAGAAACTGATTTGGGGCTACCATCTTCGAAAAGGATGTATTCAATACCATGAAATCCTAATAAAGAATTACCCAATTTCTCGCCGGCATAAATATCTCCGTCTTCACCACCCATTGCTTCTACCTGTTCCGTATTTTTCAGTGCGGTCTGTAATCCGTCCAAGTCCAAAGGCCATGAGTCAATATGCGGGTCGATACCGAAATCGGTAGCTGCCCCATACAGGAAAGCTTCACTCTTTTCCCACCATGCACGTGCTTCAAGGAAGGTTTCGCAGGTAGCTTTTACATTTGCATCAGTCTTGCTGCTTTTTAATGCTTGTAAATCTTTTACTAGCTGTTCGGTTTCATCAGCCAGGTTCTTGTAAGTAACATATACCGTGTGATCAAGATACTGTTTTGCGATTGCTTCGAATTTTGCATCTGTTTCAGACGTACCGGTATCCGGAGTCGGATCATCGTTATCACTGCATGCGCTGAAACTGCAACTCATCATTGTTGCTACAGCAACAAGTAAGGGGAATTTTAACAAACTTTTCATACCTATTTAATTTTAAAAAATGAATAATCGGGTTTATTTAATGAAAAATCCTGCATAAGCTATGCCCAATGAAAAAGAGGGTTCGTTATTATACTGGCTTTTCAAGAAGCGTTTTGAGTATTCGGCTTTTACTACGATGTCTTTCATAGGATAGTAGTTCAAACCGACGGCCATGCGTTGTTTTTTAGTCCATTCATATTTGCTGAAACCTTTAGCAGCCTTATGATATGAGTCATAGTATTCATATCGTCCAAATACATATAGTTTTTTACCATTGTCTCTCATTTTCTTTACTTGAGAAAAAATATCATATCCTGCCTCGATTCCGGCGGCAATGGCTGTCTTGCCCACGGCTGTGTGAGGATAAGGGGACTGTGTGCTATTGTCTTGGCTTTTGTTGTGAGTGGAGATCAGATCAGCGTCTCCCAAATGACCATAATCAAAATTGCCGCGTACTACCCAGTTATGATCATTATAATCAAAGTCGAATGCACCTATGACCACTGTTCCTTTCACATCTTTATATTTGGTGGATTTTTCATCTTTAATAATGTCGTTTTGGAAACTGTTACCTATATAGCCGCTTATTCCCATACGCAATCCTTTGACAGAGTAATTGTCGATACGTGCCGCTCCTGCCAGATTGTTGGCTACTTTAAATTCATAGGCTGATGCAGAACCATCATGAATCCATCCGCTATGATTGAACATATTAGCATTCAATGCGGGAATAACCATTGCCTCATAACGCCAGTCACCTATACGCCCCCATACACTAAGACCGGTTTCATGCCATGTGCAAGGCATTATTGTGTTTTCACCTTCAGGACGATATACTGTAAAGAACTGAGTGGGAAGATGGGCGTTGTTTATTTGTCCTATCGGCACGATGATGTGCCCTGCGCGGATATTGAAGCCCGAGCAAAAAGATTTCTGAATCCAGAACTGCTCCAAAGCCACTTCACCCCCACGTTCTATTTCTTTTTCAAATTCTCCGGCTTCTTCGTCTTCTACTTCTATAGCCGATTCTGTTCCTCCGTGTTCAAACTCTATTTCACTACCCATGCTCCATCCTTTTCCGAAATCGTAGCCAATCATGATTACTACATGAGGTAAGTCTACGCGTCCGTGTCCGTCAGAGTCTTTGTAACTGTCTGCTTTAGAATAGCGGTACATATTGTCACTATAAAAGTTACGTGTGTACACTGCTTCTCCGTAACCTCCCAATGTTAGCCGGGATTTTTTTTTAGGTTCTTCCTCCGTAGTTTTCTCTGTGTTATCCTTATCTATACTTGTTGCTTTTTCTGCATAACTGTTTGCAAGACAGGCCGACAAGCATAATGAGAACAATAAAACCTTTCTTTTCATTTTTGCTTTAATTTTTATAATTTTAAATCGGTGCAAAGTTATGGGAGGTTAAAAGGGTGGGCAATACCTAAAAATGGGTATTATTTTATGAAAATTGGTAATGAGTAGGTATTAAAGCTTGAATGATGCTGTCCGGAAAGGTTTATTACCCTGTTTTTCAGTTGTAAAATGATGCATTAAAATTTAAGATGGCAAAATAATAGTCTGTTTTAGTCTTTCCACATATGGCCAGATGCATATCTTCTTGCCACATGCTTTTTTACCTTTTTAAAAGAAGGGTGTTAGGGGATTTTTCTCTGTAAAGAGTGCAAGCCTTGTAATCAGATTCATCCTTAAAAGATCTTGTTTGTATCCCTAACCCTTTCCTGCCGTGTGGTTAAGGTTTTTCTTCCTGCTTGTTTTATCTCCGCAAGCCTTTGGAGTTATCTCCATAAGCTTTGGAGTTAACTCCATAGTCTTGGGAGATAACTCCAAAGGCTATGGAGATAGAATATATCTGTATAAAAAGGTTTAATCTGAAGATAGAAAAGACTTATACAATAGGGAGGATATGAACATTCATTTAATTCCGTTAGCGGGTTATTGCTTCTTTCAGCCCTTCCGGCCCTTTGAACTTCATGGTGGCGGAAAGATTGATTTAGTCATTCTTTTTTTCTTGGTCCGGATTCGTAATGACTTCTTCGTTTTCCGGATGACTGCTGTTGTCTTCCTCTTCCTCGTCAATGAAAAGTTCCGGTTGTTGGGGGCCTTTGTGTCTGAACAATATGGCTGCGGCTATTCCGGCCGCCGCGCCCCCCAAGTGTCCCTCCCAAGAAGTGGTGGAGGAGGCGAACTGCGGGAACATGTTCCATACCAGACTGCCATATAGAAAAGTGACAAGCAACGACAGGGCTACTAAAGGGACGTGTTTGCGGAGAATGCCACTGAAGAACAGAAAAAAGGCGAGTGAATAAATTATACTGCTGGCACCTATATGCCATCCCGGCTTGCCTATTATAAATGTAAGTATTCCACTGACTATCCAGATGAAAAAAAGTATACCAATGCCCAAATCACGATAAAAGTAGAGCAGACACCATAATAAAAAAAGAAGAGGAAAAGTGTTCGCAAATAAATGTCCCCAATCAGCGTGTATCAATGGAGAAGTGAAAATCCCCATTATTCCTTTGGTTTCTCTGGGATATATGCCCCAGGTGATAAAATCCCAATTCATGACACTTTCCATTGTACGCAGGGTGTACAGAATGAAAAGAAGTAATAACGGAAGAGCAAAAGCCAATAGAATTTTTTGAATTTCAAGTTTCATTTTGTCATAATTATGCTGATTTCTGTGCAATACTACAGATATTTGAGCGAAAAATGAAAAATATTTTGCTATTTAATTTTGCTTTATCCATTTAATTACTAATTTTGAGCGTTGCATACAAAAATAATATGTGACATAAATTGATATGGAAATTTGATTTATAACCTTAAAATAACAACTATGAGTTACTTACGATTTGACAAGACTCTTATGACGAACCTCGGGGAATCATTACCGAAAGAAATTCTCCGCACAAACCGTTCAGGGGCTTACCATTGTACAACCATTGTTGATTGCAATACGAGAAAATATCATGGATTGCTTGTCATTCCGGTGCCTGAACTGGATGATGAAAACCATGTATTGCTATCGTCGTTGGATGAAACAGTGATACAACACGGCGCTGAATTTAATCTGGGACTTCATAAGTATCAGGGCGACAATTACAGCCCAAGGGGACACAAGTATATCCGGGAATTCGAGTGTGAGAAAGTTCCTACCACTATATATCGGGTAGGTGGTGTGATTCTGAAGAAGGAAAAGCTTTTCGTTCATCATGAAAATAGAATTTTAATCCGTTATACTTTGTTGGAGGCACATTCGGCCACTACGTTGCGTTTGCGTCCGTTTCTGGCTTTCCGCAGTGTCCGTCAGTATACTCATGAGAACGCACAAGCCAGTCGTGACTATCAGGAGGTGGATAATGGAATTAAGACATGCATGTATCCGGGCTATCCCGAATTATATATGCAATTGAACAAGAAGAACGAATTCCACTATCAGCCGGATTGGTATCGGGGAATTGAGTATCCCAAAGAGCAGGAGAGAGGATATGATTTTAATGAAGATTTGTACGTCCCGGGTTATTTTGAAGTGGACATAAAGAAAGGTGAAAGCATCGTCTTTTCAGGAGGTGTGTCCGAGGCCAGTACCCGTACATTAAAGAGAACCTTTGAAGAAGAGGTGGAAGAACGTACTCCACGTGATAATTTCCAGCACTGTCTGATAAATGCTGCTCATCAGTTCTTGAATAAACAAGGAAATGAGTTTTATATTCTGGCAGGATATCCGTGGTTTAAATGCCGTGCGCGCGATATGTTTATTTCCCTGCCGGGACTGACATTGGCGATTGATGAAGTGGCTAAGTTTGAAATGGTGATGGAAACGGCCCGCAAGGCAATTCATGACTTTATTAATGATGAGCCTGATGATGTTAAAGTGTACGAAATGGAGCATCCTGATGTTTTGCTTTGGGCGGTGTGGTGTATCCAGCAATATGCCAAGATGGTGTCGCGCGACCAATGCCGTGAGAAATATGGTACATTGTTGCAAGATATTATGGAGTACCTTCGCCGGGAGAATCATCCGAATCTTTTCTTGCATTCCAACGGTCTGCTATATGCCAACGGCACAGAAAAGGCTATCACATGGATGAATTCTACCGCAAACGGACGCCCTGTGATTCCTCGTACAGGCTATATCGTAGAAATTAATGCTTTGTGGTATAATGCTTTACGCTTTACAAGTGAACTATTGAGCGAAGGTGGAAACAATAATTTGGCTGATGCGTTAAATGTATTGGCAGAAAAGACGGGGAAGGCTTTCGTGGATACTTTCTTGAATGAGTATGGTTATTTACTGGATTATGTGGATGGCAATATGATGGACTGGAGCGTGCGTCCGAACATGATATTTACTGTAGCATTCGACTATTCTCCGCTTGATGCCCGTCAGAAGAAAGGGGTGTTGGACATTGTGACCAAAGAACTGCTTACCCCGAAAGGGCTCCGTTCGCTCAGCCCGAAGAGTGGTGGTTACAACCCAAATTATGTAGGTCCTCAGATGCAGCGTGATTATGCTTATCATCAAGGTACCGCATGGCCCTGGCTGGCAGGCTTCTATTTTGAAGCTTACCTTCGTATTTATAAGATGAGTGGTATAGGATTTGTGGAGCGTCAGCTGATAGGCTACGAAGACGAAATGACTTCTCATTGTATTGGCTCTATACCTGAACTGTTTGATGGTAACCCGCCTTTCAAAGGTCGTGGAGCTGTATCATTCGCTATGAATGTGGCAGAGATATTGCGAGTATTATATTTATTGAGTAAATACAATTATTGAAAGGAGGGACCTGTATGAAAGTATTAATGTTTGGATGGGAATTTCCTCCCAAAATATATGGTGGTCTTGCTGTAGCATCTTACGGTATAACAAAAGGTTTGAGCCTGCAAGGTGATATGGAAACAACCTTCTGTTTGCCCAAACCTTGCGGCGACGAAGAAAAGTTTCTGAACATTATAGGCATGAACCAAGTGCCCATTGTGTGGCGTGATGTGAATTACGATTACTTAAAGTCACGTCTTTCGACTTCGACTCCGGAACAGTATTATGCTTTCCGTGATCATATCTATTCTGATTTCTCGTACATGCACGTCAATGACCTGGGGTGTATGGAGTTTGCCGGCGGCTATCCGGGAAACCTTCATGATGAGATCAATAATTTTTCTATTATTGCAGGGGTGGTTGCGCGCCAGCAAGAATTTGATATTATCCATGCGCACGACTGGCTGACTTATCCGGCTGGTGTGCATGCCAAGCTGGTAAGTGGCAAACCTTTGTGTATCCATGTGCATGCTACTGATTTTGACCGTTCGCGCGGTAAGGTGAATCCTACGGTATATGCTATGGAAAAGAATGGCATGGATCATGCCGACTGTATTATGTGTGTGTCCGAGCTGACCCGTCAGACAGTTATTCACCAATATCATCAAGACCCGCGCAAATGTTTTGCCATGCACAATGCCGTTTATCCGCTTTCGCAAGATTTGCTGGACATTCCTCGTCCTGATCATTCGAAAGAAAAAGTGGTGACTTTCCTGGGGCGTATCACGATGCAGAAAGGACCCGAGTATTTTGTGGAAGCCGCCGCATTGGTCTTGAAGCGTACCCGTAATATCCGTTTTGTAATGGCAGGATCGGGAGACATGCTGGATGCCATGATCAATCTGGCTGCGGAACGAGGTATTGCAGACCGTTTTCACTTCCCGGGGTTCCAGCGTGGGCGTCAGGTTTATGAAGCATATAAAAACAGTGATGTATTCGTAATGCCTTCTGTGTCAGAACCTTTTGGTATTGCTCCTTTGGAGGCTATGCAGTGCGGAACTCCTTCTATCATCTCAAAACAATCGGGTTGCGGTGAAATTTTGGATAAAGTAATCAAGACCGATTATTGGGATATCAACGCAATGGCCGATGCCATCTATTCAATTTGTACGAATCCTTCTCTTTTCCAATATCTGCAGGAAGAAGGAAAGAAAGAAGTGGATGGCATTACATGGGAGAAAGTCGGCTTGAGAATCCGTGCCCTCTATGAGCAGGTGTTAAAAAACTATGGTAAATAATAAAACAATAACTAGGATATGAAAACAATATGTCTTTATTTTGAAATACATCAAATTATCCATCTGAAACGCTATCGCTGTTTTGATATAGGCCGTGACCATTATTATTATGATGATTATGAAAATGAGCGCGGCATCAGTGATATAGCCGAACGCTCGTATATTCCTGCGCTGAGTGCGTTGATTGAAATGGCAAAGAATCACGGTGATACTTTCAAGGTGGCTTTGTCTATCTCGGGTGTGGCGCTGGAACAGTTGGAAGTGCATGCGCCTGGTGTAATCGAGTTGTTGCATCAGTTGAATGAGACCGGATGTTGCGAATTCTTGTGCGAACCTTATTCTCACGGTCTTTCCTCATTGGCTAATGAAGATTGTTTCCGCGAAGAAGTGGAACGTATGCGTACCAAGATTAAACAAATATTTGGCAAGGAGCCGAAAGTATTCCGTAACTCCAGCTTGATTTATTCGAATGATATTGGCGCTACGATAGCTGATATGGGCTTTAAAGGTATGTTGACTGAAGGTGCAAAACATATTTTGGGTTGGAAGAGTCCGCACTATCTGTATCATTGCGCCATGAATCCGAACTTGAAGTTATTGCTTCGCGATTTCAAATTGTCTGATGACATCAGTCTGCGTTTCTCTAATTCCGAATGGAATGAATATCCGTTGTTTGCCGACAAATATATAGATTGGATTGCAGCTTTGCCGGAGGAGGAACAGGTTATCAATATTTTCATGGAACTTTCTGCTTTGGGTATCGCCCAGCCATTGTCTTCCAATATTCTGGAATTTATGAAAGCACTGCCTGTCTGCGCAAAAGAAAGAGGGGTTACTTTCTCTACTCCGACCGATATCATTACCAAACTGAAATCTGTGGATCAGGTGGATGTTCCTTATCCTATGTCATGGGTAGACGAGGAACGCGATATCAGTCCGTGGTTAGGCAATGTGATGCAGCGTGAGGCTTTCAATAAACTTTATAGTGTGGCAGAACGTGTTCATTTGTGCGATGATCGCCGTATTAAGCAGGATTGGGATTATTTGCAGGCAAGTAATAATTTCCGCTTCATGACCACTAAGAATACCGGTATTTGGTTGAATCGTGGAATTTATGATTCTCCGTATGATGCTTTCACCAACTACATGAATATTTTGGGTGATTTTATAAGTCGTGTCAATTCGTTGTATCCGGTGGATATGGATAACGAAGAATTAAATTCGTTGCTTACTACCATTAAGAACCAGGGCGAGGAATTGGTGGCTTTGAACAAGGAAGTGGAGAGATTGCAGGCTAAACTGGAGAAAGCTGAAGGCAAGAAGGCTCCTGCCGTAAAGAAAGAACCTGCTGCCAAGAAACCGGCGGCGGCAAAGAAGCCGGTTGCCAAGAAAGCTGCTTCGAAGAAAGAAGAATAACAGAAATAGTATAAAGGACTTAAGAATTCACCGTTGTGCTTTCGGAAAACTGGTTTTAAGGTTGGAAGAGGCGGAACGGTGTTTTTCTATATAAAAGTTTGCTGCATTGAATATTTTATTTACCTTTGCCAATCTCAGATACGAAAAAATATGAAACAATTGTGCCAGAATAAACATACGATACGTTTCCGCTATTGGAACCGGAAGAAGTACGCTATATTTTATAGTTTGGGCAAATGTGTAACTATTGGTAACCTGAAAAAGGAGATTGCCGATGTATCGTTGGGTAAACAGGCAAATGTTTGCACGGCATTCTCTGTTTGTTCTTCCGCACGAAAAGAGGATGCTGGAGAGGAATATGAAGAAGGAATGCCCCCTGTTGAATCTATGTTGCAAATGCTTCGGACCCAACTGCCTCAACCACAGGTGGCTGATGTGATTTGTCTTTTTTATTTGAATAAATATTGTTTGCCGGAAAGATGTGCCATGCATCTTTTCGGCTTTTTTGTCTTAATATGAACTGTATATGATGCTGAATGAAATAAGAAACAAAGTGCTGGGCGGTGAGAAGATTACCGTAGAAGAAGCCTGTTGGCTGTCCTGCAAGGCAGAGAAACAGGATTTGTATGATGCAGCTCATGAGATAACACAGGTCTGGGCTTCCCGGAAATTCGATATGTGTTCCATCATCAATGCTAAATCCGGTAAATGTCCTGAGAATTGTAAATGGTGCGCACAGTCTGCACATTATGAAACAAAAGTGGATGTTTATGATTTGGTTGGGAAGGAAGAATGTCTGCGCCATGCTTTGTATAACGAAGCGCAGGGAGTATCCCGTTTTTCTTTGGTGACCAGTGGCAGGAAACCGGGTAGCCGGAACTTGAACCGGCTATGTGAGACAACAGAATACATGCGTGCGCATTCGCATATTCAGTTATGCGCTTCTTTAGGATTGCTGGATGAGGCGGAATTGAGACGGCTGTTTAAGGCAGGCATCACCCGTTATCATTGTAATCTGGAAACGGCTCCCTCTTATTTTTCATCTTTATGTTCTACTCATACACAAGAACAGAAATTAGAAACGTTGCAGGCAGCACGCAGGGTGGGGATGGATGTATGCAGCGGAGGAATCATCGGCATGGGCGAAACAATGGAACAGCGTATTGAGTTTGCTTTTACACTGAGGGAATTGGAAGTACAGTCTATTCCTATAAACCTGTTGCAGCCTATACCCGGCACTCCATTGGAAAAAATGGATCGTCTTGCAGAGGTGGAGATTCTGACAACCATCGCTTTATTCCGTTTTATCAATCCCACAGCATTTCTTCGTTTTGCCGGAGGGCGTTCACTGATGAGTGTGGAAGCTGTAAAGAAAGCATTGTATATCGGTATTAATTCTGCCATTGTGGGAGATTTGCTGACTACATTAGGTTCAAAAGTATCAGAAGATAAAATATTGATAGAAGAGACCGGGTATTCGCTTTGATACATTATAAAGTTATTATAACAATAAGGAAGTAATATATGGAAAATTTTGACAGGGAGCATTTATGGCATCCTTATACATCGACTACTCATCCGCTGCCCACTTATAAAGTAAGACGGGCGGATGGAGTATATATAGAATTGGAGGACGGAAGATGTTTGATAGAAGGGATGTCTTCGTGGTGGTGCATGGTACATGGATACAATCATCCGGTATTGAACCAAGCGCTCAAGGAACAGATAGACCGTATGAGCCATGTCATGTTCGGCGGACTGACACACGATCCGGCCATCGAATTAGGCAGGTTGTTGTTGAAGATTGTTCCTCCCCGTATGCAGAAAATATTTTATGCTGACTCCGGTTCGGTTGCGGTGGAAGTGGCATTGAAAATGGCCGTGCAATATTGGTATGCGCAAGGGAAGGAAAAGAAAAATAATTTTGTAACTATTCAGTCCGGATATCATGGAGATACGTGGAATGCCATGTCTGTTTGTGATCCGGTGACCGGTATGCATCATATTTTTGGCCCTACATTGCCTGTGCGTTATTTTGTTCCTGCTCCCCGGTCGCGCTTTGACGGAATCTGGTATGAAGAGGATATAGAGCCCTTGAGGGAAATATTGGAACAGCATCATGAAGAGATGGCCGCATTGATTCTGGAACCTATTGTACAAGGGGCGGGCGGAATGCGTTTTTATCATCCTGAGTTTTTACGCCAGGCAGAGAAACTTTGCAGGCAATATCGGCTGTTGTTAATCTTTGATGAGATAGCGACAGGTTTCGGAAGGACGGGGAAACTGTTTGCTTGGGAGCATGCGGGTGTCCAGCCCGATATCATGTGCATAGGCAAGGCACTGACCGGTGGATACATGACTTTCTCTGCTGTCCTTGCCAGTGATGATGTGGCTGATACAATTTCCGGCGGTTATCCGGGAGTCTTTATGCACGGCCCTACTTTTATGGGAAATCCGTTGGCTTGTGCCGTAGCGAAAGCATCCGTGGAATTATTGCTTTCATATAGTTGGGAGGAAAAGGTAAAGGCCATTGAATCACAGTTGAAGAGGGAGCTGGCCCCTGCTGCTTTATTGCCACAAGTGGCTGATGTGCGTGTATTGGGAGCTATCGGGGTTATTGAAGTGAAGAAACCGGTAGATATGGCTTTCATGCAACGTCGTTTTGTTGAAGAAGGGGTATGGGTACGTCCTTTTGGAAAACTGGTGTATATCATGCCGCCTTTTATAATTCAGCCTGGAGAATTGAGCAAATTGACGCATTCACTGGTGAAGATAGTAAGAGAATTAAAAGAATAAGTGATAGTACTGAGAGAAATAGAAAAAATGAATTCATTAACAGATTGGGAAAGGGAATTAGCCCTGCTTGAAAATAAAAGTAATCTTCGTAAGTTGCCTGTTATCCGTCATTTGGGAAGAGAGGTGGAGGTGAATGGAAAAGTGATGCTTAACCTTTCATCCAACGATTATCTGGGATTGGCTGCTTATCTGCCATTACGTACGGAATTCTTGCAAAGTCTTACTCCCGACACCTTTCTTCCTTCCTCTTCATCCTCTCGGCTGCTGACAGGAAATTTTGATATCTATGTTCAGATAGAGGATTTGCTTGCCCGACTGTATCGGAAGGAAAGCGCGTTGGTTTTTAATAGTGGTTATCACATGAATGCCGGTATTCTTCCTGCAGTGAGCGATACTCGTACATTGATCCTTGCCGATAAACTGGTACATGCCAGTATTATTGACGGCATTCGTTTATCGGCGGCCAAGTGTATCCGATACCGGCATAACCGGTACGAACAATTGGAACAGTTGCTGGTTTCCAATCATGCCGGGTATGATAGAATAATTATTGTAACCGAAAGTATTTTCAGTATGGACGGTGATGAGGCCGATCTCCGTCGTTTGGTCACTTTGAAGCAACAATATGATAATGTATTGCTGTATGTGGATGAAGCGCATGCTGTAGGGGTGCGGGGGATGCATGGCCTGGGGTGTGCGGAAGAACAGGATTGTGTGGCTGACATCGATTTCTTATGTGGAACTTTTGGTAAAGCGTTAGCCTCGGTAGGAGGCTATATTGTTTGTTCGAAGACCATCCGTGATTATTTGGTCAATAAAATGCGTACATTCATATTTACAACGGCTCTTCCTCCTGTCAACTTGCTATGGACATTCTTTATCCTGGAGCATTTGAACAGTTTCAGCTTCCGGAGGGAAAGGTTGAAGAAGATATCCTCTCTTTTGAAAGACGCGTTGGTAAAGAAAGGCTACGCTTGTCCTTCTACCAGCCATATTCTGCCAATGACGATAGGCGATAGCGGTGATACGGTGTTAAAGGCCGATTTCTTGCAGCGTAAAGGTTTTTATGCGTTGCCGGTGCGTCCTCCTACTGTGCCCGAAGGAACATCGCGTATCCGTTTTTCGTTGACAGCGGATATTACTGAAGAAGAAATAAAAAGTCTGATAGAATTGATATGAAACATTATTTTATACAACAAAATTATCTTCCCCGATTGACACTTTTTTTTGCCGGTTGGGGAATGGATGAATGTCCTTTCATGGATTATTGCTCCGGAAATAGCGATCTGTTGGTTTGTTATGATTATCGTTCGCTGGATTTTGATTTCACGCTGTTGCAGGGTTATCAGGAGATTCGTCTGATAGCCTGGTCTATGGGAGTATGGGCCGCGTCTATGGTATTGCAGGATATGGACTTGCCCATTTGTGAGAGTGTTGCTTTAAATGGCACGGTAACTCCTGTCGATGATTTGAAAGGTATTTCGCAGCAAGTTTTTGAAGGAACACTGGAAGGCTTGAATGAGGTTACGCTGGAAAAGTTTATCCGCAGGATGTGTTTGAAAAAGGAGAATCTGGAAACATTCTTGTCGAAACGTCCGCAACGTGCGGTAGAGGAACTGCAAGAAGAGCTTCGGAGGATTGGAGAACAGGTAAAATCTTGCGCTGTTCCCAGTTTTGCATGGGAACGGGCTGTTATAGGCAAGAATGATTTGATTTTTACGGCGGTCAACCAAAGAAATGCATGGACCGGGACGGAAGTGGCAGAGTATGATATTCCTCATTATTCAGAAGAAATAATGAGAGATTTGCTATGCCCGTCTGTCATTTAAAATGAAAACGTATGATTAATAAGCAATTGATAACCCGTCGCTTTTCCCGCGCTGTAGAGAGTTATAACCGTGAGGCGGTGGTTCAAAAGCAGATTGCATACCGCATGAGTGATATGCTAAATCATTATTTGCCCCGTCCGTGCGGCCGGATATTGGAAATTGGTAGCGGGACGGGCTTTCTTACCCGCAGGCTGATGGAAACCCTCCATCCTGAAAAACTGGTGTTGAATGATATTTGTCAGGAGATGAGTACTTGTTTCACCGATTTGTTGGGAAGCGGGCGGGCTATCTTTCTGGCAGGGGATGCCGAGTCCCTTCCTTTTCCAAAAGGACAGGATTTGATTGTATCATGCTCGGCATTACAGTGGTTTGTTTCTCCCGAGCTGTTTTTTGAACGTTGTAATACTTTGTTGAAGCAGAAAGGATATTTTGCTTTTACTACGTTCGGCAGGGATAATCTGAAAGAAGTTGCATCGGTTACCGGCAGCGGTCTTCACTATCGTTCTTTAGAGGAGTTAGAAGAAGCACTGCGCATACACTATGAGATTGTGAAGGCTCATGAGGAACGTATCTGTCTGACTTTTGGCACTCCGCTCGAAGTGCTTTATCACTTGAAACATACCGGGGTGGCTGCTGTCAGGCAACAAGCGTGGACTAAAAGGAATTTGCAGGATTTCTGTGACAAGTATGCCCGTTTGTTCAGTGATGGTCGTTCGGTGACTTTGACTTATCATCCTATTTATATTATTGCAAAGAAAAGACAATAGAAATAAAAAGAATCATGAAACAGAATGTATTTTTCGTAAGTGGTATTGATACAAATATTGGTAAAAGTTATGCCACGGCCTATCTGGCACATCTTTGGAACAAACAAGGATGTCGTACTATTACTCAAAAATTCATACAGACAGGAAATCCGGAAGGTTATTCGGAGGATATTGAGTTGCATCGTCGTCTGATGGGGACGGAGTATTTGCCTGAGGATGAGCAGGGACTTACCAAACCTGAAATATTTTCTTATCCGGCTTCTCCCCATTTGGCTTCACGAATAGATAACCGCACCATTGATTTTGATAAAATAAAGCATGCCACGGAGGTGCTGAGTGAGCGCTATGATGCTGTTTTAGTGGAAGGAGCCGGGGGGCTGATGGTGCCGTTGACAGAGGAGAACCTGACTATAGACTATATTCAGGAATCGGGTTACCCCTTAGTTTTTGTTACTTCGGGACGATTGGGAAGTATCAACCATACATTATTGAGTTTTGAGGCTATAGAACGGAGAGGGATAAAGCTTCATACAGTGATGTACAATCTGTTTCCCGAAGGAGAAGATAAAATCATTCAGGCAGATACAGAGGCTTATATTTGTCGTTATATAGAGAAGCATTTCCCGGATACAGCATTTGTGAAGGTGCCTTGCTTGTAATTCATCTTTCTTGTTTATGATGTGTCTACCTAATAAAAAGACAGGCCTTGTTTCGCAACAAAGCCTGTCATGCAAACTTAAAACAACCAACAAAAGAAATAGATAATTTCGGGCAATTATCTAATAAAAAGCAATTCTCTGTATTTAGGTAATGTCCACATCTGATTGTCAACAATCAGTTCCAGCTTGTCAATGTGATAACGTATCTCTTCCAGCATGGGGGCGATAGTGTCATGATAGGCGATTGCTTTCTCCCGTTCACTTTCTATCTTGTTAGCCACCTTACGTGCTTCCACCATGGCTTCCACATGCTCGGTGATGAAGATGGTGCGTTCTGCAATCTCTTCAATAAGTTTCATATTCTCGGCAGATAGTCGGGACGCTTTTTCTGCAGGGAATAATTCTTTCATTTTATATACATTGTCAATCAGTTTGCTCTGGTATTCGGTAGCCACGGGAATAATGTGATTCATAGCTAGGTCACCGAGAACACGAGCCTCGATCTGGATTTTTTTTGTGTACATTTCCCACTTCACTTCGTTGCGGGCTTCCAGCTCTTTGCGCGTCATGACGCCTGTTGCTTCGAACATGGCGATGCTTTCGGGTTTCAGGTAATTGTCGAATATCAGCGGACAACTGGTTTCGCAGTCCAGACCGCGTTTGGCAGCCTCAGCTTTCCATTCGTCTGAGTAACCGTTGCCATCGAACCGGATAGGTTTGCATTCCTTGATGTATTGGCGGATGATTTCCACGATGGCGGAGATTTTTGGCTCTCCCTTTTCAATCAATGCATCCACATCCTTTTTGAATCTTGTCAACTGGTGCGCCACCGCCGTGTTCAGTGCAATCATGGCACTGGCACAGTTGGCTTCCGAACCTACGGCACGGAATTCAAAGCGATTGCCTGTAAAGGCGAAAGGAGAGGTGCGGTTGCGGTCAGTGTTATCAATCAGCAATTCGGGAATCTGAGGGATATCCAGCTTCATTCCCTGTTTGCCAGCCAGCGAAATAAGGTCATCATTTGCACTTTCTTCCATGTGATCCAGCACTTGTGTCAGCTGTTTGCCCAAAAAAGAAGAGATGATGGCGGGAGGTGCCTCGTTGGCTCCCAGACGATGTGCATTGGTGGCACTCATGATGGAGGCCTTCAGCAATCCGTTATGGTGGTAAACTGCCATCAGGGTATTGACGACAAAAGTAATGAAACGCAGGTTGTCTTCGGCTGTCTTTCCGGGAGCCATCAGCAGGATACCGGTATCTGTACCTAATGACCAGTTGTTGTGCTTGCCTGATCCGTTAACTCCCTTGAATGGCTTTTCGTGTAGCAGCAGACGGAAACCATGATTACGGGCTACTTTGCGCATCAGTGACATGATGAGCATATTGTGATCTACGGCCAGATTACATTCTTCGAAAATGGGAGCCAGTTCGAATTGGTTGGGAGCCACTTCGTTGTGGCGGGTCTTTACGGGGATGCCCAGTTCCAATGCTTGGATTTCCAGGTCTTTCATGAAAGCTGCCACACGGGTAGGGATGGCCCCGAAGTAATGGTCTTCCAACTGTTGGTTTTTGCTGGCTTCGTGTCCCATCAGGGTACGTCCGGTCAGTAATAGGTCGGGGCGTGCGGCGTACAGGCCTTCGTCTACTAGAAAGTATTCTTGTTCCCATCCTAAATAGGCCATTACTTTCTTTACTTCGGGATTAAAATAATGGCAGACATCAACTGCTGCTTTATTTACAGCACTTAACGCTTTCAACAGAGGGGCCTTGTAGTCGAGGGACTCGCCGGTGTAGGCGATAAATACGGTGGGGATGCACAGGGTGTCGTCTACTACGAATACGGGGGAGGAGGGGTCCCATGCACTGTAGCCACGTGCCTCGAAGGTATTGCGGATACCGCCATTAGGGAAACTGGAAGCATCGGGTTCCTGCTGTACAAGTAGTTTGCCGGAGAATTCTTCCATCATTCCGCCCTTGCCGTCGTGTTCTACAAACGCGTCATGTTTTTCGGCGGTTCCTTCGGTCAGCGGCTGGAACCAGTGGGTATAGTGGGTTACTCCCAGTTCGGTTGCCCAGCGTTTCATGCCTGCGGCTACTTCGTCGGCGATGCTGCGGTCCAAAGGAGCGCCATTGTCCATAGCATCTGTCAGTTTGGCATAGACATTGCTAGGCAGGTATTTGAACATTTTTTCACGGTTGAATACATACTTGGCAAAGTATTCACCGGGCCTTTGGGCAGGTGTTTCTACTGTTGCTGCTTTCTTCTTGAAAGCTGTTTCAACTACTCGGAATCTTAATTTTGACATAATACCTAAATTTGTTTAGTTGTTAATTTATTTAGAGTGAATGATTTTCTCTTTATTATTTTGATTCAAAATGACTTTTAGTTGTATGCAGATTCGCCATGTTCATAAATGTCGAGCCCTTCTTCTTCAATTCTGTTCGGGACGCGCAAACCATGAATCTTGTCCAATCCCTTGAAGATGAGGTATCCCATACCTGCTGCCCAGCAACCTACTACTGTTGTACCGAACAGTTGTGCTAGCAGGAAGTTGTAACCACCACCATAGAGCAGTCCTTCTTCGGTGGCGAAAAGTCCGGTAAGAATGGTACCGAGGCAACCACAAACACCATGTACAGAGGAGGCTCCGACCGGATCGTCTATTTTCAATATGTGGTCAATGAAGTCTACCGAGAAAATCATGACGATGCCGCAGATGGCACCGATCATGACTGCTCCGAAGGGGGAAACGAGATCACATCCGGCGGTGACTCCGACCAGTCCTGCCAATACACCGTTTAATGTTAATGACAAAGAAGGTTTTCCATATTTTATCCAGCTTGCTGTCAAAGCGAAGAAGCCACCGGCGCATGCTGCCAGGTTAGTGGTCAGGAATACGTGAGAGATAACTGTCTGATCAGTACCGGTAGCTGCTGCCAGTTGAGAACCCGGATTAAAACCAAACCAACCGAACCAAAGAATGAATACACCCAGGCAAGCCAATGTCAAGCTATGTCCCGGGATAGCCTTAGACCTGCCATCTTTACCATATTTACCGATACGCGGTCCTAGAACGGCAGCACCTACCAGGGCAATCCACCCGCCTACTGAGTGAACGACAGTGGAACCGGCGAAGTCATGGAAGGTGGTTCCGAATATGTTTGTCATAAAAGAATTTTCTTCACCATTCATCAGCCATCCGCCACCCCACGTCCAGTGTCCTGATACCGGATAAATCAGTACGCTGATGAAGATGGTGTATACCAAGTACATGGAGAATTTAGTACGTTCTGCCATAGCTCCTGATACGATGGTTGCTGCAGTGGCACAGAATACGGTTTGGAAGATCAGAAACCCTTCAATGGGTAGTCCGTTGTCAATGACTTTGTCCATTATGTCAAGGTTGAAAAAATGTGGCGTACCTACGAAAACTCCCACACCGAACATCAATCCGAAACCGATGAACCAGAAGAGGATGGAGCCGAACATAAAGTCAATCAGATTCTTCATCAGTACGTTGGCGGTATTCTTGGTGCGGATAAATCCAGCTTCCACCAAAGCGAATCCCGGTTGCATGAAGAATACCAGCATGGCTGCCAGCAGCATCCATACAGTATTCAGACCGGTTACAATTTCATTGATGGCTTCTGTGTCCGTGCTCCTGACAGGAGTTTCCGATAGTGCGTCTTGTGCCCAAAGGCTGGCTGGGAACAGAAATAAAAGTATAAAGAGTCTTTTCAGGTATAGTTTTTCCATACCTTTTCTATTAGTTGTATCCATAATTTTTTCGCTTAAGTTGTAGTATGATTTTTACTTTGTAGAGTAGTTTTGACCGGGGTGTGTAATGAGTTATTTCTCTTGTTCTGCATTGTACAAGGCAATATCTCCACGTTCTCCTGTACGGATGCGGATGGCATCTTCAACGGGTATGACGAAGATACGTCCGTCACCGATCTCGCCGGTATGAGCAGCCTTGAGAATGGCATGAATGGTTTTGTCTACATTCTTTTCGCGGACTACAATGGAAACCAGGATTCTCTCAATGGAACTGGTGTCATAAACCACTCCACGGTAAATGCGTCCTTGACGTGTTTTGCCAATGCCTCTTACATCGTAATAGGAAAACCATTCGATTTCGGCTTCGAGCAACGCTTCTTTTACGTCCTCGAATTTGGTCTTACGGATAATAGCTTCAATTTTTTTCATTGTTGTATTTGTATTTTGTATATAATGTAATCTTTTTACCTTCTAAAAAACTGATACCTTGTTGTTATCCTTGTATTTATGCTCTTTATGATTAAAAACTTAGCCCGAAAACGAAATAAGCCCCTTCAGTGCGTGGGTTTACGGTGACTTTTGCAAAAGCTGGAACGGAAAATGAATCGGTGATTCTTATCTCCTTGGCGGCTCCCAGGCTGATGTCGCATACGGCGAAACCGTTGGAACCGTTGCATACAGGGTCTTCGGAATAGTTGTAAAAGTCTGTGGCCCACGGAGTCGCTCCTATTTCCGCTGTCCATTCCAGTCCTGCCAGTGTGAAAGGTACGGTAGCCGAGATGTAGGAAGAATAGGCTCTGTCTCCTTCGTTATTCACTCCGTCGGTTCCGGCGAAATTGGTATACCAGTTCAAGGCCAGCGGTCCGAAGTCATAACCTATCTGTGCCTCGAAGGTATGGTTGGTATTGTGTGAGCCGTAATGGAAATACCCCGGTCCTCCATTGAACCAGTAATCTGTGACGGAGATACTGAACCCTCCTGTGGTGTAGCCTAATGTGAGGTCAATCTCTTTTGTATCTTCTTTTTCGATACCTGCTGTTCCCCATGCAGACAATGAGAACCCTTTGTAAGAAACTGACAACGTGGGTTGGATACTGACACCCCCCAAATCCTGGCCACGCCAGATGTATCCGCTTACAAAGTCGGCTCCTACGCTGGCTTCTACTTTGTCCTGCGCCATGCCCATTGCCGGAACAGCTATTGCCAAGGCCGACAGAAATGTTGTTTTTCTAAAACTCTTTTTCATTGCTTTTTACCTTTTAAATTCATAATAGTGAGTTTGTTATATCTCGTGTGTATTTGTTTTTCTTGTAATGGTTTGTGCTTGTTATGTGATAAATGTTGTTTATAATATCCATCGCCTGATTCGTTTCATTGCCTCTTCACAGTCCGCGCGTTCGCCGAAGGCGGTCAGCCGTATGTAACCTTCTCCACTGGGACCGAATCCTACTCCGGGAGTACCTACCACATTGGCTTCGTACAGCATTTGTTCAAAGAACTTCCACGAGCTGATTCCTCGGGGAGCCTTCACCCATAAATAAGGTGCGTTCTCACCGCCGAATACTTTTAGTCCGGTGCTTTCCAGTCCTTCTTTCATGATGCGGGCGTTGGTCATATAATAGTGGATGGTGGCTTTTATCTGTTCCTTTCCTTCAGGGCTGTAAATGGCCTCCGCACCGCGCTGGGTAATGTACGAGGTTCCGTTGAACTTAGTGCATTGGCGACGGTTCCACAACCGGTTCAGCGGGATGCGTTTTCCTTCCAATGTGGCGGCGGTCAGCTCCTTGGGTACTACGGTGTAGCCGCAACGCACTCCGGTAAAGCCGGCGGTTTTGGAGAAGCTGCGGAACTCTATGGCTACCTTTTTGGCTCCTTTTATCTCGTAAATGGAGTGGGGGATGTCGGGGGCTTGAATGTAGGCTTCGTAGGCTGCGTCATAAAGAATCAATGTGTCGTTCTCCAGTGCGTAATTCACCCATTTCTTCAATTCTGCTTTACTGATAACCGTACCGGTGGGGTTGTTGGGGTAACATAGATATAAAATGTCTATTCTGCGGTCGGGGATAGCGGGAATGAAATTGTTTTCACTCAGGCAGGGCAGATAGACCACATTGCTCCATCTTCCGTTTTCCAGCACTCCTGCTCGTCCGCACATGACGTTAGAGTCGATATATACCGGATAAATAGGGTCTGTCACACCGATGCTGTTATCGTGGCGGAGGATGTCCCCTATATTTCCCGTATCGCTTTTGGCGCCGTCACTGACGAATATCTCGCCGGATTCCAAATGTACTCCGCGTGAGGCATAATCGTTTTTCAAGATGGCGTCGATTAGAAAATCATATCCTTGCTCGGGACCGTATCCACGGAAGGTTTCTTTGCTTGCCAGTTCGTCCACCGCTTTGTGCATGGCTTCTATGGATGCTTGGGGCAATGGTTGTGTCACGTCTCCGATGCCCAGACGGATGAGGTCTTTTTGGGGATGGGAAACTTTGAATGCATTTACTTTCTTGGCAATGTCCGAAAACAGGTAATTGTTGGGCAGTTTTAAAAAATGTTCGTTTACTAATGCCATAATTGCTGTTGTTTTATAGTTTGTCTTTACTGATTTCTTATTCCTGTTAAATTTCTATCTCACCATCGAAAACTTTTACTGCGGGACCTGTCATGTACACATGTCCGTCTGTTTCGTTCCAATGGACTTGTAAATCACCACCATCCATCCTTACCCGTGATTTTCTTCCGGCCTTGTGGTTCAGGTATGCGGCTACGGCAGTGGCACAAGCTCCTGTTCCGCATGCCATGGTGATGCCCGAGCCTCTTTCCCAGACTCTCATCCTTAAGGAACCGTCCGGCAATACTTCAACGAATTCTACATTGGTTCGTTTGGGAAAAAGCGGATGATTCTCCAGTTTCGGACCTATTGCCGGCAAATTTACATTTTTTATATCATCTATGAAAATTACTAAATGTGGATTTCCCATACAAACAAATGTTCCTTTGTATTCTTTTCCATCTACTGTGATTGTTTTTGCCAACATTTTGCCGTCCGGGGTATTTATTTGTCTGGAGTTGGTAAGCAGGGGAAGATCCATGTCTACTGTTACTTCTTCTACCAGCCCGTTCTCCGTATGCAGTTTTAGGATCTTGATTCCTGAGAGCGTTTCCAGCGTGATGACTTCCTTTTGAGTCAATTTGTTGTCATATACATACTTTCCTATACATCTGGAGGCGTTGCCACACATCATAGCTTCAGAACCATCTGCATTGAATATGCGCATACTGAAATCCGCTTTGGTTGATTTTCCAATCAATACCAGCCCATCGGAACCGATCCCCGTGTGACAAGAACTCCATTTGATGGAAGTTCTCACGGGGTCTGCTATGGGGTGTCTCAGGGTGTTTACGTATATATAGTCATTACCTGCTCCCTGCATCTTCGTGAACTTGATTGTTGTTGCCATTTTGTCTATAACTTCTTCTGTTATTATTTCCTTTTGTCTTATTTTAGTGCAAATATATATCTTTTTGATGTTTTATAAACAATGGTGCTATCTATATTCTTATTTATTTTTATTCTAATGATAAATAGAAAGCTATTTTAGGCGTTTTTCTTTCAAACTGAAATAAAAGTCTAGTTATATTCTTTTTAATTGTAATTCATTAAGTCTGTACTCTGTTATGGAACATATAGTTTAGGTAATATTTTGTTGGTTATTCAGTGTTGTATAATCGGTATCGTATATAATTAAGGTGGATGATCGATGTAACAAAATGATAATATATTATCGCATTGCTATATTATTTTGTTACCTTTGCATCCTGTTGGATAAAAAAGAGATTTGTAATGCAGAATATTATTGCGATAGAAAATGGTGTGACCCGCCATCCGCTGTACCGGATGAAGGAACCGGTGAATATGACACTTGCCGCCGGAGAACATATAGCTGTTGTGGGAAGAAACGGGGCAGGAAAAAGTATATTGGTAGATACGATTACAGGTCGGTGGCCGTTGTTGATGAACGAAGTGAAATATGATTTCTCTCCCTCTCCTTCGAAGATGGCATACGAGAATATAAAGTATATTGCTTTCCGTGATTCATACGGAGATGCCGATGGAAATTACTATTATCAGCAACGGTGGAATGCTCATGATTTGGATGAAACTCCACTGGTACGTGATTTGTTGCCCGAAGCGACCGATTCAGGCCTGGAAAAGGCTTTGTATGAACTGTTTGGCATGGAGAGGATGCTGGATAAACATATCATTCTACTTTCCAGTGGTGAGTTACGTAAGTTTCAACTGACAAAGACTTTGCTGAGTAATCCGCGTGTACTGATTATGGATAATCCCTTTATCGGACTGGATGCGAAGACGAGGGACCTGCTTCATACATTGTTGGGTGAACTGACTAAAGTAACCCATTTGCAGGTAATCCTTATCTTGTCTAAGTCCGATGATATTCCTGCTTTTATCACTCATGTTATTCCTGTGGAAGACAGGGTGTGTGGTAAAAAGATGACTTTGCAGGAATATTTGGCGGTCCGTAAGCCGATACCGGAACGGATGCTTTCCGAAGAAAAGGAGGCACGGATTCTGAATTTGCCTTACGGCGGTGATTTGTATCACACCGAGCACGTAGTCGATTTGAACAAGGTAAGCATCCGTTATGGCGAGCGTACCATTTTGAAAGATTTGGACTGGACAGTGAAATGTGGCGAGAAATGGGCTTTGAGTGGAGAGAACGGTTCAGGAAAGTCTACGTTGCTGAGTCTGGTCTGTGCAGATAATCCGCAGAGTTATGCTTGTGATATTACCTTGTTCGGCAGAAAACGCGGTTCCGGAGAAAGTATTTGGGAGATAAAGAAGCATATAGGATATGTCAGTCCTGAGATGCATCGCGCTTATCTGAAGAACCTTCCTGCCATAGATATTGTGGCAAGCGGGCTACATGATTCTGTGGGGTTGTACAAACGTCCGCGTCCCGAGCAGATGGCGGCTTGTGAATGGTGGATGGATATTTTTGGTATTGCAAATTTGAAAGACCGGAATTTCTTGCAGTTGTCCAGTGGCGAGCAGCGTCTGGTGTTGTTGGCTCGTGCTTTTGTGAAGGATCCTGAGTTGCTTATTTTGGACGAACCTTTGCATGGGTTGGACTTGTACAACCGCCGGTTGGTGAAAGATGTGATAGAAACTTTCTGCCGTCGTAAGGACAAGACCATGATTATGGTGACACATTATCAGGAAGAGTTGCCCGCATGTATAACTAACTCTCTTTTCTTGAAGCGGAATTAAAAGTTCTTTTTCAAAAGGTACGTTCCGGGCAGACGGAAGACGACAGGTTAAACGATAGTGCCCTGTCGCTTTCCGGACAAGCCGGGGTGTTGGACTGAGTACAAATAATTCTACTGTTCGTTTCATAAATATAGCATTGAAATTTTTTAAAGAAAACGAATCATGGAAAACACATTAAAAAAGCCTATGACAGGCATTATTCCTCCTTTAGTGACTCCGTTACTGGATAATGACAAACTGGATATTGACGGTTTGGAAAGATTGATAGAACGACTGATAAAAGGAGGAGTGCACGGATTATTTATACTGGGTACCACTGGAGAGGCGCAGAGCATCAGTTACCGGCTCCGCCATGAAATGATAAAGAAAACTTGCCGTATCAATGCCGGAAGACTTCCGGTTCTGGTTTGTATTTCCGATACATCAATTGTAGAAAGTATTCATCTGGCACATGTGGGGGCCGAGTGTGGTGCTTCAGCCGTAGTTTCCGCTCCCCCTTACTATTTTGCTCCGGGGCAGCCTGAACTGGCCGAATTTTATGAAGACCTTATCCCTCAGTTGCCGTTGCCTATCTTCTTATATAATATGCCGTCGCATACAAAAGTGAATTTTGCTCCGGCTACGATACAGTGCATTGCCCGTAACCCTCAGGTAGTGGGATTCAAGGATAGTTCGGCCAATGCCGTTTATTTCCAGTCCGTGATGTATGCCATGAAGGACCGACCGGATTTTGCCATGCTGGTGGGACCGGAGGAAATTACGGCCGAGTGTGTGTTACTGGGTGGACACGGAGGCATCAATGGAGGTGCCAATATGTTTCCGGAATTGTATGTAGACCTGTATAATGCCGCCTTGGCACGTGACATGGAAACGGTGAGCCGTCTTCAACCCCTGGTGATGCAGATAAGCAGCAGTATTTATACTGTGGGCCAGCATGGTTCCAGTTATCTGAAGGGATTGAAATGCGCGTTGTCTTTATTGGGCGTTTGTGATGATTTTGTTGCGGCTCCTTTCCATCGCTTCAATGCTCCGGAACGCGAGAAGATACGCAAGGCGTTGGAGGCACTCCCTTTTTGTCCGGAGTTGAAACCTTAAATGCTCGGTCTGTATGCATATCATTGATATAATCGTCTTTTTGCTGTTTACCGGCGGAGTCGTGGCCTTCGGTTGTTCTTTCTTTAAGAAGAAAGGTACTTCCGAGGAGTTCACTTCTGCCGGCAGAAGCTTGCCCGGCTGGGTGGTGGGGATGTCCATCTTTGCCACGTATGTCAGCAGTATCAGTTATTTGGGATATCCGGGAAAGGCTTTTTCGGGAGATTGGAATGCGTTTGTATTCAGCCTGTCTATCCCTATAGCTTCTTATTTTGCGGCTCGTTACTTCGTGCCTTTTTACCGAAGCCAGGACAGTATATCGGCTTATAGTTTCCTGGAAAACCGCTTCGGCCCTTGGGCCCGTATATATGCCTCGTCCTGTTATCTGCTCACCCAGATTGCACGTACAGGCTCTATTCTGTATTTGTTGGCATTGCCCATGAATGTATTGCTGGGATGGAATATCCAGACCATCATTATTGTGACCAGTGTGGCTATTGTACTTTATTCCATGCTGGGCGGCATGAAAGCTGTCATTTGGACAGAGGCCATACAGGGGATTATTCTGATTGGCGGTGCGCTGGTATGTATGTTCATCTTGCTTTTTGACATGCCCGAAGGTCCGGCACAGACTTTCTCCATCGCCATGGAAGATGGAAAATTCAGCTTGGGAAGTTTTGGAAGCAGTTTAAGTGAGTCCACTTTTTGGGTGTGCCTGATTTATGGCGTATTTACCAATTTGCAGAACTATGGTATAGACCAGAGTTATGTGCAACGTTATCATACGGCGAAGAATGAGAAGGAGGCTAAGTTCTCGGCCTTGTTCGGAGGATATTTGTTTATTCCCGTTTCGGCTGTCTTCTTTATGATAGGGACCGGGCTGTATGCGTTCTATAAAGTGCATCCGGGGGTCTTGCCCGACGGAGTGGGGGCGGATTATGTCTTTCCGTTCTTTATAGTCAATGAGTTGCCGGTGGGGTTGACAGGCCTGCTGATTGCTTCTATCTTTGCCGCAGGTATGAGTACCATTGCGACCAGTGTCACTAGTTCGTCTACCATCATTCTGACGGATTATTACCAGCGTTTCCGCAAACATGCCGGAAACAGGGAACGGATGTTGGTGCTGAAACTCTCTAGTGTGGGAGTAGGAGTGGCAGGAATTCTGGTGGCCTTTGCCTTTATGAGTGTGCAAAGTGCGCTGGATGCTTGGTGGGCGTTGGCGTCTATTTTCAGCGGAGGCATGTTGGGACTGTTTCTACTGGGGTATATTTCGAGGAAGGCACGTAATTTTGATGCGGTACTGGGAGTCGTTTGTGGGGTAATTCTGGTTTGTTGGATTGTGATATCCCCTTTTGTACATGCTAATCTGGCTATCGTATTCGGAACGTTGCTGATATTTTTGGTGGGATTCCTGAGTGCTAATTTGTTTAATAAGAGAAGGTGTAAGTAGAATAACTTAATTTTATGCATTAGGCGTGTCAAAACCAAAATGACTGCTCCTGAAGGTTACAGATAGTAATTATAACACTTAAAAGGGTCGTATCAAGCTCTGTATTGAGTAATGATACGACCCTTTCTTAGTCTTTTAGGATGCTCAAATTTCAGATTATAAGTTCATATTTCCAAAAACTGAATTTGGACACATCCACTTTTATGTATTTGTCGGTTACAATCTGTAATCTTTAGAATGTTCATCTTGTTTTTGATTCATTCTCCGGTTTTTTTGATCGTTTCATTGTCCGCACCATCAGATAAATCTTTGCAACTCATTGACCCTGTTTAATGCGGCATTGAAATCTTCCACCAGTTCTTTCATCACTTCATCCACCGTCTGTAATTTATGTATGCAGGATGCGACTTGTCCTATTTCCAGTTCCCCTTCGAATAAATCTCCTTCAAAGATTCCCTTTTTTGCACGTCCTTTTCCTAACAAAGTGCGTAGTTCATCCGTTGTCGCGCCACGGCTTTCCGCTTCTTCCACTTGTTTGAAGAAATCATTTTTGACCAGCCGGACGGGAGAGAGCTGTTTCAATGTCAGTTGGGTATCTCCTTCGTTCAGTCGCAGGCATCGGTCTTTGAATGTGAAATGAGCGGAACTCTCTTCGGTTAATGCGAAGCGCGTGCCTATCTGCACCCCGTCGGCCCCCAATGCCATAGCAGCTAGTATACTTTCTCCCGATCCGATACCTCCGGCAGCCATCAACGGCACAGTGGTAATCTGTCTGACGGCCGGAATAAGACATAGGGTGGTCGTTTCCTCCCGTCCGTTATGTCCTCCTGCTTCGAATCCTTCGGCTACGATGGCGTCTACGCCTGCTTCTTCACATTTGGCGGCAAACTTGGTGCTTGCCACTACATGGGCCACAATGATGCCGTGCTCATGCAGGTGTTCTGTCCAAGTCTTTGGATTTCCGGCAGAGGTGAAGACGATTCTCACACCCTCTTCTATTACCATATTGATAAGGATGTCTATTTCGGGATACATCAGCGGAATGTTTACTCCGAAAGGCTTGTCTGTCGCCGCTTTGCATTTCCGTATGTGCTCGCGCAAGGTTTCGGGATGCATGGAGCCTGCTCCTATCAGTCCCAGCCCTCCGGCATTACTTACTGCGGAGGCCAGTCTCCAACCGCTACACCATACCATTCCTCCCTGTATGATGGGATACTTTATTCCAAAAAGGTTGCAAATTCTGTTCATATATAATAATTTAATAATTTGCACATTATTCATTATACAAAACAACTAACTTTTATTGAATGTTTTAGGGGGAAAGTAGTGAAAAAAGGAAAAATTCTTAGAAATTTTAAGGTTTGTAGAACAGAAATGGTCTATCTTTGTTCTCGGAATTAAAATTGTATATTTATAAACGGATAAAAACCATGTTATTACAACTGCTATTTGTACTTGTCGCTATTATTGTAGGTGCCCGTTTGGGAGGTATCGGATTGGGAGTGATGGGAGGTGTAGGCCTTGCCATATTGACTTTTGTCTTCGGACTTCAGCCTACCGCTCCCCCTATTGATGTGATGTTGATGATTGTCGCCGTTATCTCTGCCGCCTCTTGTATGCAGGCTGCCGGCGGACTGGACTATATGGTGAAGTTGGCGGAACGGCTGTTGCGCCGTAACCCTTCGCAGGTGACTATCCTGAGCCCGTTGGTTACTTATCTGTTTACTTTTGTCGCAGGTACAGGGCATGTGGCCTACTCTGTACTTCCTGTCATAGCCGAGGTAGCTACGGAAACTAAAATTCGTCCTGAGCGTCCTTTAGGCATTGCCGTTATCGCTTCGCAACAGGCTATTACCGCCAGCCCTATCTCTGCCGCTACCGTAGCGTTGCTGGGCCTGCTGACAGGATTTGACATTACTTTGTTTGATATTCTGAAGATTACCATTCCTGCTACATTAATCGGTGTGCTGGTTGGTGCTTTCCTTTCAAAAAAGGTCGGCAAGGAGTTGTTGGAAGATCCTGAATACCTGCGCCGTCTGGAAGCCGGAATGATTGATACAAAACATGTGGAACTGAACGATGTGAAGAATATGTTTCACGCCCGTATCTCGGTGATTATCTTTATTGCCGCCACACTGCTGATTGTATTATTCGGCTCTATCCCTGCTATGCGTCCTGTGTTCAACGGTGCGGCTTTGGATATGCCTTCTATTATTGAGATCTTGATGTTGTGTGCGGCAGCTATTATTCTTATCATTTCACGTACGGATGGAATCAAGGCTACACAAGGCAGCGTGTTTCCTGCCGGAATGCAGGCGGTAATCGCTATTTTTGGTATTGCATGGATGGGGGATACGTTCATCAATGGAAACATTACGGAACTGACAGGTTCTATTGAAGGGATTGTGCGTCAAATGCCCTGGCTGTTCGGTCTGGCATTGTTTGTCATGTCTATTTTACTTTATAGCCAGGCTGCTACGGTGCGTGCTATTGTACCGTTAGGAATAGCACTGGGTATTTCTCCGATGATGCTGATTGCTTTGTTCCCTGCCGTCAACGGATATTTCTTTATCCCTAATTATCCTACGGTGGTGGCAGCCATCAACTTTGACCGTACAGGAACAACGGGTATTGGAAAATGGATTCTGAACCATTCGTTTATGATGCCCGGAATGGTGGCTACCCTTGTTTCTATTGTGGTAGGCCTGCTGCTGATACAGGTATTCTAGAAAGGAAAGGGATAGGTGCGGTCAGGCTTGAAGATGAGTAATCTTTCATCTGTAACATGAGTAATCTTCTGCCTGTAACATTTATAATGATTCGATGTGCACATATATATCATCGGCGCATCTTCTTCCTCTGTGTGTGAACAAAATTTCCAAATAATTATTATAGTAATAAAACCTAAACTTGAAAAGATTATGAACGGATTAAGAAAACTCAGCCTTATGGCGGCAATGCTGGTATGTACCACATTGGCTGCTGTCGCCCAAAAGCCTAATATCCATATATTGGCTACAGGAGGGACTATTGCCGGAACAGGCGCTTCGGCTACTAAAACAAATTATACTGCCGGACAGGTGGCTATCAGCACATTGCTGGAAGCGGTTCCCGAAGTGAACAAAATAGCCAATGTGACCGGGGAACAGATTGTAAAAATCGGCTCTCAGGACATGAATGATGCCGTATGGCTGACGTTGGCCAAGCGTATCAACGAGCTTTTCAGCCGTGGAGATGTGGACGGTATTGTGATTACCCACGGGACTGACACGATGGAAGAAACCGCCTTTTTCCTGAACTTGACTGTGAAGAGTGACAAGCCTGTTGTATTGGTAGGAGCCATGCGCCCCTCTACGGCCATGAGTGCGGACGGACCGCTGAACTTGTATAATGCAGTAGTCACTGCCGCCGCCAGGGAATCACGGGGAAAAGGTGTCGTAATTGCTATGAACGGTTTGATTTTGGGAGCTCACGGAGCCATGAAGACCAATACGGTGGATGTACAGACTTTCCAGTCCCCTAACTCCGGTGCGTTGGGATATGTATTGAATGGTAAGGTTTTCTATAATATGGAATCTTTGAAACGCCATACCACCGGTTCCGATTTTGATGTAACCCACCTTGACAAGCTGCCGAAAGTAGGTATCGTTTACAGTTATTCCAATGTAGAAGCTGATATCATGACTCCTTTCTTGAATAATGGGTATCAGGGTATTGTTCATGCCGGTGTGGGGAATGGCAACATTCATCAGAATTTGTTTCCGATGTTGGAAAAGGCCCGTCAACAAGGTATTTTGGTAGTGCGTTCCAGCCGTGTTCCTACCGGACCGACTACATTGGATGCTGAGGTGGATGATAATAAATACCAATTTGTGGCCTCACAGGAGTTGAACCCTCAGAAGGCACGTGTGTTGTTGATGCTGGCGTTGACTAAGACAAAAGACTGGAAGAAAATTCAGGAATACTTCAACGTATACTAGTCCATCCGGCACTTTTTCTTTTTATCTCTTTTTCTTTTGTGCGCATAAAAGAAAAAAGAGAATACATTACAACCTAAAACTTTGACTTATGAAAAGAATAATGTTAGTATGCCTGACAGCCTTTGCTGTCTCAGGCACTTACCCTTTATATGCCCAATCTTCCGGAAGTGATTTCATGGCCGGTGACAAAAGCCTGTTTGAAGAAGTCACCGGTATCAAGAAGAAAACGGACAAGTTCAATCTCTATCTTAATATGCACGGTGATTTCAATATGAAATGGAACGACTCCGGATTTGATCGGGGCGCATTCGAAATGAAGCAACTCCGTATCGAGATGAAGGGAGATATCAATGACTGGTTGAGCTATCGTTACCGTCAGCGTCTGAATCGGGGTAACGATGGTTCCGGCAATATAGATAATGTACCTACCAGCATAGATTGGGCGGGAGTAGGCATCAAATTAAATAAGTTCTCATTTTTCGCCGGAAAGCAATGTGCCTCGTATGGTGGTATAGAATTTGATTTGAATCCGATTGATATTTACGAATATAGTGACATGATAGAGCACATGAGTAACTTCATGACCGGTTTGAATGTGGCATACAACTATAATCCTTATCAGCAGATACAATTTCAGGTATTGAACAGCCTGAACGGGCCGTCCGAGGAGATGTACGGGGATTTGGAACGTACCAAACTGCCGTTGGTTTATACCTTGAACTGGAATGGTAATTTTCTGGATGTCTTCAAAACCCGTTGGTCTGCCTCTGTCATGAACGAAACGAAAGGCGAGAAGATGTATTATTATGCTTTGGGTAATGAGTTTAATTTCAGCCCTAAATGGCACGCCTATTTTGACTGGATGTATTCTCATGAAGGGGTAGACCGTAAAGGGATTATAACTAGTATAGTAGGAACTGATAATCAGGTACACAATGCTTTTAATGCCGAATATATGTCCTATGTGTTGCATGTGAATTATCGTTTTGCCCCGAAGTGGAACTTGTTTGCAAAAGGAATGTATGAAACGGCTTCCGTTTATAAGGCAAGCGATGAAGTGGAAAAAGGTAAATATCGCACGGCATGGGGATATGCAGGAGGAATAGAATTTTATCCGATGGAGAGCAATCTGCACTTCTTCCTGGCATACGTGGGGCGTTCCTATAAATATACCGATCGTGCGAAGGCATTGGGTGAGGACAATTTCAGTACCCATCGTGTGTCAGTGGGATTCATTTGGCAGATGCCTGTATTCTAGCTCATGTTTTCCTTTTTTGTTTGTTATTCTGCATTGCGTTACCTCCTCTTGGAGATAGCGTAATGGCAGGATGAAGACGATGGAAGGGCAGAAAGAATATGTTTGTTTTTGTTTGGGAGCGATCAATTTATTCTTGAGCCAGACTTTCTACCGATTTGATGAAAGCTTCGGCACGTGGTCTGAGATAATCTACCAATGCGGCATCGCAATAGGCAAAGTCTTCGTAGTCTCCACTGTGCCGTTTGTCAAACAAGTTGCTGAATGTGCTGCCATGTTCCAGACTCAGTACTCCTGTGCGCACAAAGTGATAGGACAACATTGTTTTTACTCCATTGTGGGTGCCTGCCTCGATTCCCTTAGCTATTAACAAACCGGTGGCTGCATAAAAGCAGGCATAATAAAGGCGGTTGATGGCGGCGTTAAAATAATTTCCCACACGCATATAGTCAGCTTCTTCCAAAGTCTTATACGCTCGTTCAAAACGGTATTGAATCAAGGCAACGCGGTGCTCGGGGGATAGTTCCTGCTTCATAACACTATCCCTTCATTCATTACGTTCAGCGAAAACGGAGTCTGAAAGGGACGGTTCTCCCATAATCTGCGCAGCATAATCATTGGGCTGATAATAACTCCCGATTTTACTTCCAGTTCATAAAGCGGACGGATAATTTCCTGTTCGTATTCTGGAGTAAGCTGTGGCTCATCTACAAGAATAAGCAGATCGATATCACTGTCTGGGCGAGCCTCTCCGCGAGCTTCCGATCCATAAAGTATGATTTGGGCATTTGGTGCTACTTTGTGGAGGATACTGCGTATCATATCTACAATTTCGGTTCTTCGCATGATTTTTCTCCTTTCTCTATTTTATAGTAACAAAGATAATGAAAAAATGTCAACTTGTTACTGCCCTGTTTCTAAAAATATCTTTTTCTTTCTGGCCTTATTTAGTTCGATAATGCTTTTTCTATTGTATAGGCCGGAGGTCTTTCTTCCCGAAAAACTTATCAATAATCAATGCGATAGCCCCATCGCCCGTCACATTGCAAGCAGTGCCGAAACTATCCATGGCAATGTAAAGTGCTATCATCAAAGCCTGTTCACTTTCTCCGAATCCCAGCATGGAAGACAGGATCCCCAATGCAGCCATGATGGCTCCTCCCGGTACTCCAGGTGCGGCTACCATTGTAATTCCCAGCATAAAGATAAATCCTGCAAACATGGGGAAATCAAAAGGCATTCCTTGCATAATCATCAGTGCCAGTGCGCAAGCGACAATCTTCAGCGTGCTTCCCGACAGATGAATTGTGGCGCATAGCGGAATGACAAATCCGGCTATATCCTCCGTAACCCCATTCTTGATGGTCTGCCGCAAAGTCACCGGAATGGTGGCCGCCGATGACTGTGTGCCCAATGCTGTGAAATAGGCAGGCATCATCTTTCCCAATAGTTTGAACGGGTTCCGGTGCACAAACAGCGCTGCAATGGTATATTGAAAAACCAGCAGGAAGATGTGAAGCAGGAAAATTACTCCGATAATTTTAATGAATACCATCAGAATGTTATATACCTGTCCGGAATGAGTCATATTCAGGAATATACCGAATATATAGATAGGCAGCAGGGGCAGAATCACCGTCTGGATGGTCTTGACTATGATTTCTTTGAAATCGTTACATACGTTTTTCAGCGCTGTACTATCCAGATGTGCGATGCCCAGACCTAGCGTGAAGGCCAGGATCAAGGAAGTCATCACATTCATCACCGGAGGAATGCCTACGGTGAAGAACGGAGAAATGTCATGCGCTTCACTGATTTGTTCTATCGGCGCTCCCGGAGCAATCATGGAAGGGAATAAAGTCACTCCGGTGAAATAAGACAGGAATCCGGAGAACAAAGTGGCGCCGTATGCCACCAACGTTGTGATTACCAGCATCTTTCCCGCCTCCTTGCCGATATCGGCAATGGCGGGAGTGACCAGCCCGAGAATAATCAACGGAATGATGAAACCCAGGAACTCGCTGAAGATCCCGTTGAAAGTCACAAATACTCTCACCAGTTCGCCGGGAAGAACGTTTCCGAATCCTATACCCAATGCGATGGCGATGATAATCCGGGCTAATAAGCCGATTTTTAACCTCTTCATGATAATGTGCTATTGTTCAAATTGCAAAGATAGAATTATTGAACAAATTACCTATTAAATTGTTAAATATAAAAAGAACAATTTATGGAAAAGGCAGATATAGGATTAATCGGATTAGGCGTGATGGGGCAGAACCTTGCTCTGAATCTCGCTGACAAGGGATGGAAGGTCGTAGTATGGAACCGTACCGTTCCCGGAAAAGAAGAAAATGTAGTAGATAACTTTATAGCAAACCGTGCCAAAGGAAAAGGTATCATAGGCAGTAATGAACTGACGGATTTTGTCGAAGCGCTGAAAGCTCCGCGTGTCATCCTCTTGATGGTACAGGCAGGTCCGGCTGTCGATGAACTGATGGATAAGCTGCTTCCTTTACTGGATAAGGGTGATATCCTCATTGATGGAGGGAACTCTTATTATGAAGATACGGAACGTCGTGTGAAGGAACTTTATGATAAAGGAATGTACTTTGTAGGTTGCGGTATCTCAGGAGGTGAGGAGGGTGCTCTGCATGGAGCGTCCATCATGCCTGGTGGTGCGCAAGAGGCATGGCCGGTCATTCAGCCGATGCTGAAAAGTATTGCGGCAAAAGCCGAGGACGGCACTCCGTGTTGCGAATGGGTGGGGCCCGGTGGGGCAGGCCACTATGTGAAGATGGTGCACAATGGCATAGAATATGGGGATATGCAGTTGATAGCTGAAACTTATTTCGCCATGAAGCATCTGCTGGCATTGAAGAACGAACAGATGGCGGATATTTTTGAACAATGGAACAAAGGACGCCTGCACAGTTACCTGATAGAGATTACTTCAGCCATTCTGCGTCATAAAGAACAAGGAGGCGGTTATTTGCTCGACAACATTCTGGATGCTGCCGGACAAAAAGGAACGGGTCGTTGGAGTGTCATTAACTCTCTGCAACTCAATACGCCGCTGGACGTGATTGCCGAGGCTGTTTTTGCCCGTAATCTGTCGGCGGAGAAGAACTTGCGTGTGCTGATGTCCCAGCATTATATGCATGTGGAGAATCATCCGGTATATAATTATCAGGATACGGTGGCCGGATTGGAGAGTACCTTGTATGCCGCCCGTCTGATAGGTTATGCGCAAGGGTTTGCTCTGATGCGCACTGCCAGTGAGCAATATGGCTGGAAATTGGATCTTTCCACCATCGCTCTGTTGTGGCGTGCCGGATGCATTATCCGTTCCGCTTTCTTGAACGACATTGCCGAGGCCTATCGCCGTGCGCCGGGATTGTCGCATTTGTTACTGGACGAGCATTTCGGACGGGAAGTAACGGAAGCCCTGCCCGCGTGGAAGAAATACATCGGCGTCATGTTGAAAGAAGGATTGCCCGTACCTGTACTTTCCGCAGCGTTGAATTATTTTCTGGGTTTGACCACCAACCATTCCCCGGCCAATATGATCCAGGCGATGCGTGATTATTTCGGAGCTCATACCTTCGAGCGTGTGGACAGTCCACGGGGGGAATTCTTCCACGAACATTGGGAAGACAACTATTGATACGTCGCAACACAAAGCATTATACATTCATTTTTAAAAGAAAGAATCATGAGTTTACCACATAGTTTATTTTTGGTCATCTTCGGTGCATCCGGTGATTTAACCCGGCGCAAACTGATGCCTGCCCTGATAAAGATACATAACGGGAAACGCTTCCCCGAGCATTTTGCCATTATCGGCTGTGCCCGTACTGCATATACGGACGAAACCTATCGTGCTTATCTGAAAGAAGAACTGATAAAGTCCGGTTCTCTTACAAAAGAAGAGATGGAAACATTGGACGATTTTCTCTCTACTGTCCATTATCAGTCCATGGACCCGGCGGACGAAACCACTTATTCTCTGCTGAATGACCGTCTGAAGGAGCTTTCACCTCAATATGAGAATAATGGGAATTATTTATTCTACCTGGCCACTCCGCCATTGCTTTATGAACTGATTCCGAAATATCTGCATGATGCGGGCTTGCTGAAAAAGCCCGGATTAAAGCGTATCATTGTCGAGAAGCCTTTTGGATACGACCTTGCTTCTGCTCAGAAACTGAATAAGATCTATGCCGCTTATTTTAAAGAAGAGGATATTTACCGTATCGATCATTTCCTAGGCAAGGAAACGGTACAGAATATTATGGTGACCCGTTTTGGAAGTACCATTTACGAACCGATATGGAACCGTAACTATATAGATCATGTGGAAATCACTGCGGTGGAAAATATGGGTATAGGTACTCGCGGAGGGTATTATGACGGGGCGGGAGCTCTGCGTGATATGGTACAGAACCACCTGATGCAGTTGCTTGCCATTACTGCCATGGAACCGCCTGCCAAGTTTGACAAGAATGGTTTTCGTAACGAGGTGATCAAAGTCTATCAGTCCCTTCGTCCGCTGACTGATGAGTATATCCGTGATAACGTTGTCCGCGGACAATATATTGCCGGTGACGACCGTATCGGTTATCGTGAAGAAAAGAATGTTCATCCTGATTCCCGTACGGATACCTACGTGGCGATGTGCCTGTATGTGGACAACTGGCGTTGGCAGGGAGTACCTTTTTATATCCGTACCGGCAAGCAGATGCCTACCAAGGTGACCGAAATTGTGATTCATTTCAAACCGGCCCCTATGCAGATGTTTCAAATGAAGGAGGGCTTGTATAAAGGTGAGGAACTGATTATCCGTATTCAGCCCGACGAGGGAATTCTTCAGCGCATAGCCATGAAAGAACCTGGTGCCGGTTTCTATATGGGAACCATGGAGATGGATTTCAGCTATGACCAGCACGATCAGGAAACGGGGGATGCGTACGTACGCCTGTTGGAAGACAGTCTGGCGGGTGATCCTACACTTTTTACCCGTTCCGATGCCGTGGACGAGAGCTGGACTTACTTTGACAAGATTCTGGATTATTGGAAGAAGCATCCCGAAACTCCTCTTTATGGGTATCCTGCAGGAACATGGGGACCGAAAGAAGCGGATGTGTTGATCAACCGCAGTCATGCCGAATGGACAAACCCGTGCAAGAATCTGACACATTCCAATTTATACTGTAAATTGTAAGTCGTCATCTGTGAATAGTAAATTTAAACAGCAAACTCTGAGTAATAAATAGTGAATAAGATGATTGACCATAACTTGTATGCGTCGCCTGTACAAGCGTCGCAAGCCTTGATAACTCATATATTGGAAGCGATGGATAAAGAGCCTGAACGGCCTTTTACCATTGCTCTTTCCGGAGGAACTACTCCTGCCACACTTTTTGAGGTTTGGGAGCGTGAATATGCCGCATATACCCCTTGGCCCCGTATTTATTTCTATTGGGTGGACGAGCGTTGCGTGCCACCTGGCGATGATCAGAGCAACTTTGGCCTGGCCCATCGTCTGCTGCTTGGCAAGGTAGGTATTCCTGCCAGTCATTACTACCGTATTGTGGGTGAGGGCGCTCCCGAAGAAGAAGCCAAACAGTATTCTTCCATAGTCAAGACCACCGTTCCGACCATGGACGGTGTGCCTGTTTTTGATTTTGTATTATTAGGGATAGGAGAGGACGGGCATACATCATCCATTTTCCCCGATCGTCAGGAACTTCTTACCGCCGGGGAACCGTATGAGGTGTCCGTCAATCCTTATAATAAAACAGTGCGTATATGCATGACGGGACGTCCTTTGATAGAAGCCCGGCATACCTGTTTTCTGGTGACGGGCGAGAACAAATGCAGTATTCTGAAAGAAATCCTTGATAAAAATAAGGAAGAGGTCTATCCGGCATCCTATATCTGGCATCATGCACGTAATCCGCAACTGTATGCATCACTTGTATCATAATATTTCTTTTAGATGAAGAGTTTAAACGAAAATAACTTTCTAGATGGGAAATGAATCAACTATGGATGCTATGTGTCCTATAGATATAAAAAAAGGAGCAACGCCTTGCTCCAACCTTTGTTAACCTTAAATCTAATACTATGAAAAACACAATGCAAAGGTACGGATTTTTCGGAAATTTGCAAGATATTCTCTTCATTTTATAGGTTGAAACAATGTTATTTAACATAGAAAGGCATCCTGTTTACAGCTATTTGCAAAACAGGATGCCTTCACTATAATCCATTAAGACTCTTTAATAAGCGTGTCCGTCTTGTTCCAGTTCCTTTGCGGTAATGGGCTTGCGGTCTATGGCACGCCAAGCATAAATGATATAGGCCAGAACGAAAGGTACCAGAATGGAAACGTATGCCATGGTGCGTAGGGTAAACTCGCTGGAGCAACTGTTGGCCAAAGTCAGCGAACTTTGTAAATCGGCTGTAGACGGGTAGTAAGCTGTATTATTATATCCTGCGCAAAGTAATAAAGCTAATACAGTGAGCACGACACCGGGACCGGCAAACCAGATACCATTGGTGGCAGTCTTGCTGAATACAGCTTTTCCAATGCCCCAAAGAACCCCGACCACTCCGATGAGGAACAATACCAGCAATAGGGGCATATCCATCAGATTGAGGAAATACTTGTAAGGTTCCATATAAATTTCCTTTGTTTCGGGATTTACAGCGAAACCGTCGGCTAATAAAGTGCGGATAACGAAAGCCAGAAACAGGATAAGGAAAGGAATCGCATCGGTTATAAGCTGACGGCGGCAACGGGGAATCAAGTCTTTATCCCGGATGTTATTGATAAAATAAAGATTACCCAAAAGACGGGCCAGGAAGAATACGGCGAATCCCAAGACCAGATTCCAAGGATTAGTCAGCGCATCCAGTCCGTGCCATCCGTTGGCCCAACTGCTGATGACAGGCATCAGTTCATTGCCCATGTTGCCTTTATTAACCAGGAAATTGGAGCCGGTAAAGAAAGTAGCCACGGCTCCTCCCAGCAACAACGGACCCACAATGCCATTTATAACCAGAAACCATTGGTAAGTGCGTTTGCCCAGCAGATTGCCCAGCTTGGATTGGAACTCGTATGAGATAGCCTGCAATACGAAACTGAAAAGAATAATCATCCACAACCAGTAAGCACCGCCGAAGCTGGTACTGTAGAACAGTGGGAAAGAAGCGAAGAAAGCGCCCCCGAAAGTAACTAAAGTGGTAAAAGTAAACTCCCACTTGCGTCCTGTGGAGTTTACCAGCAAGGCACGTTCTTCGTCATTGCGTCCCAGCGTGAACAATAAGGAATTACCACCCTGTACAAAGAGCAGGAACACCAACAGGGCTCCCAGTAACGATACCAGGAACCACCAATAATTTTGTAAAAATATATAGTCCATAATGTTCTAATTTAAAAATGGAGAATTGAATATTGAAAGATAGAACTGAAGAAACCTTAGTTCTCAATTCTTGATTCCCTCCGGCCCTTTCTTGATAGCCTTCAGCATAATACCTATTTCTGCAAAGAGCAGAACGGTGAACAACAGAAGGAAAATAAAGAAAGTAAGTTGTACAGACCCTGTCTGTAACTTGGAGATGGCTGCTCCTACGGGCAGCATATCCTGTATAGCCCATGGCTGGCGCCCTACCTCGGCTACCACCCAGCCTGCCTGACTACCGATGTAGGCTAACGGAATAGTCCACAAAGCCACCCGTTGCAGCCATCGCATATCGGCCAGTTTCTCTTTTTTCGATGCAATCAATACGATGATAAAGAACAGGATGAAATAACCTCCCAGTCCCACCATGATCCGGAATGACCAGAAAGTAAGTTCCACATTAGGAACCAGATGGGTGGGGTCCTTGATATATCCGTAACCAAAATATTTCACGTTTTCGTCCAATGTCTTGCGAGCTACGGCGGCGCTTGCTTCGTCACCTGCCTTATGCGCTTTGCGGAATGCATCCAGAGCGGCGATGGCAATCTGTCCGCGTTTAATTTTCTCTTCGGCCGATAAAGCCGTTGTACCGTCGGGCATCTGATAACCACCTTCCAGCAGATTGTTGATACCCGGTACATAGCCGTCTATGTCGTGAGTGGCAAGAATGGAAAGCATTTTGGGGATTTTCAAATCTCCTACAATGGTGAAGGGCACTCCGTTTCCACCATCGTGTAATCCTTCGGCGGCGGCCATTTTCATAGGCTGCACTTTGGCTACCTGTACTCCCGAAATATCACCCGTCCATGCAGTGACGAGGGAAGCGAACAGACCTACGGCGGCGGCAACTTTAATGCTGCTCAGAGCGAACTCCTTCTGACGGTTGCGCAGTAAATACCAACAACTTATTCCTACTACAAAAACGGCTCCCAGTATCCAGCTGCTTAACACTGTGTGGAAGAACTTGGCGACAGCCATGGGAGAGAGGGCGACAGCTGCAAAGTCCACCATTTCATTTCTTACTGTTTCGGGATTGAAAGCCATCCCTACAGGATATTGCATCCAGGCATTGGCGACCAGAATCCACCAGGCGGAGATCGTTGCTCCCAGTCCGGTGAGCCAGGTGGATGCCAGGTGGAAACGCTTGCTCACTTTGTTCCAGCCGAAGAACATAACGGCAATGAAAGTGGCTTCCATAAAAAATGCCAGGATTCCTTCGATGGCCAGTGGGGCTCCGAAAATATCTCCCACAAACCAGGAATAGTTACTCCAGTTGGTTCCGAACTCAAATTCCAGAATCAGACCGGTGGCGACACCTACGGCGAAATTGATTCCAAACAGTTTCATCCAGAACTTGGCTGTGTTCTTCCAGAATTCCTTACCTGTTGTCACATAAAAGGTCTCCATGAGCCCCATTATCACAGCCAATCCCAAAGTGAGAGGCACGAAAAGCCAGTGATACATGGCCGTCAAAGCAAACTGCGCTCTTGACCAGTCAATTAACGAAGTGTCAATGTTTTCAAACATAACTTTCTGATTTATTTAAATGTTTATGGATTTGCCCGTTCTATTAACTCTTCACCTACATACTGTTGTTTCTCTTCCGTTGTCTTGCCGCCAAGGAAGGAGGGGAAAAAGAAAAGTTTCAGAATAAAGAACATGATGAATAATTTGATAAGAATAATCGCCCAGAGGGTACGTCCCAAGGTCATCTCGCGAAAGCCGTCGCGATAGAATATCCAGATGCGTGTTAACAAAGAATCATTCATAAATTTATCTTAAAGTTGTAATAATTACAAAGAAAAACACTTTATCGGTAAAAAGCAAGTTTTTGTCCATAGAAATCTTCCGCAAATCTATATTTATTGCTAAAAATATCACGGTCCTCTACTTTTGTATCAACAAATTAAATAGTAAAAAGGATGAGACAACGAGTAGTATATTTCGCAATGATTTTGGCCGCGGTTACTTCGGTTTCCGCCCAAGAAGCCAAAAAATGGACGCTGGACGACTGCATTGACTATGCATTGGAGAAAAATATCCAATTGCAGCAGGATAAAATCTCATTGGAAGAGAGCTCGGTAGATGTGAAAACCGCCAAAGCCGCCCTCTTTCCCAGTCTGTCGTTCAGCACAGGACAGAATGTGACGAACCGTCCGTATCAGGAAACCAGTAACACGGTAAGCGGAACGGAGATCATCAGTAGTGATAGTAAAACCACTTATAATGGAAACTATGGTCTGAACGCGCAGTGGACCTTGTGGAACGGTAACAAACGCTTGAATACGATCAAGCAGAGGAGGACTAGTCAGCAGATAGCAGGGCTTGCCGTAACCGAAACGGAGAACTCTCTGCAAGAGCAGATTGCACAAATTTTCATCCAGATACTTTATGCCGACGAGTCGGTGAAGATTAACCGGAATACCTTACAGGTGAGCCAGGCCACATACGACAGGGGCAAAGAGCTCTTTCAGGAAGGGAGTATTTCGAAGGCCGATTTGGCGCAGCTGGAATCACAGGTAAGCAGTGACAAATATCAGTTGGTGACCTCTGAAAGTTCCTTGCGTGACTATAAATTGCAGTTGAAGCAGTTGTTGGAACTGGACGGTACGGAAGAAATGGATTTGGTTCTTCCCGAACTGGCCGATGAGCATGTCTTGCAACCGCTGCCTGCTCAGGAGGATGTTTATCAGCAGGCTTTGGCATCACGTCCGGAAATCCAAAGCAGCAAGTTGAGCATCGAGAATTCCAAACTGGATATATCAGTGGCTAAAGCCGGCTATCTCCCTACCATCAGTTTGAGTGCATCTACGGGGAGTATGACAAACAGTGCCAGTGACAATAGCTGGAGCAAACAAATGAAGTATGGCTGGAACAATATGATAGGATTGAACATAAATATTCCGATTTTTGATAACCGCCAGAATAAAAGTGCCGTACAGAAGGCACGCTTGCAATATGATAGTAGTCTGCTCGATCTGATAAACAAACAAAAGGAACTCTATAAGAATATAGAAAGTCTGTGGCTGGACGCTACTAACGCTCAAGAGCAATATGCGGCGGCCGAAAGCAAACTGAAAAGTAGCCAGGCCAGTTACGAGATGGTCAGCGAGCAGTTCAATTTGGGAATGAAGAATACCGTAGAGTTGCTTACCGAGAAAAATAACCTGCTCAGTGCACAGCTGCAACGTATCCAGGCCAAATATATGGCTATCCTGGACCGGACTTTACTGAACTTCTATGCAGGTCAGGATATAAAATTATAATCATAACGCTATACATATTATATTATGGAAAAGAAGAAAATTATCCTTACTACAGCGGTAGCCGTAGTGGTCGTGGCAGGCGGTTTCTGGATGCTTGGCGGACCGGAGGGGAAAAGTACGGTCGATTTCGCAACGGAAGCTGTAACCAAAGGCAATGTCAGCAATTTCATCACTGCTACCGGAACCATAGAGCCGGTGACAGAGGTGGAAGTGGGTACGCAGGTATCCGGTATCATTGATAAGATTTATGTGGATTACAACTCCGTGGTAAAGAAAGGAGAATTGATAGCCGAGATGGATAAAGTGACATTGCAAAGTGAACTTCAGTCGGCAAAGGCCACCTATGACGGCAATAAGGCAGAGTACGACTATCAGAAGAAATTATACGACCGTAACCGTAAGCTGCACGAGAAGCAATTAATCAGCGATACGGATTATGAAGAAACGGTTTATAATTTCCAACGTGCCCAAAGTGCATTGGAGCAAAGCAAGGCGGCTCTGGCAAAGGCTGAGCGTAACCTGTCATACGCAACCATCACCTCGCCCATTGATGGAGTGGTGACCAGCCGTGATGTGGAAGAAGGGCAGACCGTAGCATCCGGTTTCGAGACTCCGACACTGTTCACCATCGCTGCCGACTTGACCAAGATGCAGGTGGTGGCCGATGTGGATGAAGCCGATATTGCCGGGGTGGAGGAAGGAGCCCGTGTAACCTTTACCGTGGATGCTTATCCCGACGATGTGTTCGAAGGAGTAGTCAGACAGATTCGTTTGGGGAGCACGAACAGCACGAGCAGCAGCTCTTCAACCACCACCAGCACCACTGTAGTTACTTATGAGGTCGTGATAACAGCTGATAATCCCGATTTGAAACTGAAACCGCGTCTTACCGCCAACGCTACCATTTATACATTGACCAAGGATAATGTGTTGACCGTTCCCAACAAGGCTTTGCGCTTTACTCCCAACAAGGACATAGTGGGAGGCCGTAAGATAAACGATTGCCAGAGCAGTCATAAAGTGTGGACACTGGATAACAATACCTTTACCGCTCATCCTGTAAAAATAGGTATTACTGATGGCAGCAAGACAGAGATTGTGAGTGGCATCACTGAAAATACACCGGTAGTGACAGAAACGGTAGTGAAAGGTGCTATGCCTGGAATGGAAGAACCGTCTGCCGGAGAAGGTGAAAGAAGTCCGTTCATGCCAGGCCCTCCGGGAAGCAATAAGAAAAAGAACAAGTAATAAAAGGTAATGCTTCCGTTTACATTGAAAGAATAAATCACATGAAAAAGATAATCGAATTACAAAATATAAAACGGAACTTCCAGGTAGGCGATGAAACCGTCCACGCCCTGCGTGGCATCTCTTTTACCATCTACGAGGGAGAGTTTGTTACGATCATGGGTACTTCCGGTTCCGGCAAGTCCACTCTGCTGAATACTTTGGGATGTCTTGATACCCCTACCAGTGGTGAATACCTGTTGGATGGTGTGTCCGTGCGTACCATGAGCAAACCTCAGAGGGCTGTGTTGCGCAATCGTAAAATAGGTTTCGTATTTCAGAACTATAATCTGTTGCCTAAGACGACTGCCGTAGAGAATGTGGAGTTGCCCTTGATGTATAACTCGTCCGTATCGGCTTCCGAAAGACGGAAACGTGCCATTGAATCACTGATAGCTGTGGGACTGGGTGACCGTCTGGAACATAAATCCAATCAGATGTCCGGCGGACAGATGCAACGTGTGGCCATTGCCCGTGCCTTGGTGAATAATCCTGCCGTTATTTTGGCTGATGAAGCGACCGGTAATCTGGATACCCGTACCTCTTTCGAGATTCTGGTACTTTTCCAAAAGTTGCACGCCGAAGGCCGTACGCTTATTTTTGTCACTCACAATCCCGAAATAGCCCAGTATAGCAGCCGTAATATCCGCTTGCGTGACGGGCATGTAGTGGAAGATACCGTCAATCCTCAGATCCTTTCGGCCGCTGCCGCACTGGCTGCCTTGCCCAAGAATGACGAGGACTAACCATAAAAAAGAATCATTATGAACGGAACAAATCTATTTAAAATAGCTCTCCGGGCCCTTGCCAACAACAAGCTCCGCGCTTTCCTCACCATGTTGGGGATCATCATCGGTGTGGCATCAGTCATTGCTATGCTTGCCATCGGTCAGGGCTCGAAAAAGAGCATCCAGCAACAAATCTCGGAGATGGGGTCAAACATGATTATGATTCATCCGGGAGCAGAGATGCGTGGAGGGGTCCGCCAAGACCCTTCGGCCATGCAGACACTGAAACTGGAAAATTATGAAAAGTTGAGCGAAGAGTGTACTTATCTCTCCGGCATCAGTCCCAACGTTTCTTCTTCGGGGCAACTTGTTGCGGGAGCCAACAACTACCCGTCTTCGGTGAGTGGTGTAAGTATGGATTATCTTACCATACGCCAGCTCACCGTGGAACAGGGGGAGATGTTTACCGAGAATGATATCCGTACGGCAGCCAAGGTCTGTGTCATTGGCAAGACCATTGTCGATAATCTTTTTCCCGACGGATCGGATCCGATAGGGAAAGTGATTCGTTGTAACCAAATTCCTTTCCGGGTAATCGGTGTGCTGAAATCAAAAGGGTATAACTCGATGGGCATGGACCAGGACGATGTGGTACTGGCTCCTTATAGCACGGTGATGAAACGACTGCTGGCACAGACTTACCTAAGTGGAATTTTTGCTTCGGCTCTGACAGAAGAAATGACCGAGGAAGCTGTAGATGAGATAACGACCATCCTGCGCCGTGAACATAAGCTGAAAGAAACGGACGCTGACGACTTTACCATCCGCACCCAGCAGGAATTGAGCAGTATGCTCAACACCACAACGGACCTGATGACCACTTTGCTGGCTTGTATTGCCGGCATCTCTCTGGTAGTCGGAGGTATTGGTATCATGAATATCATGTATGTGTCTGTAACAGAACGTACCCGTGAGATCGGTCTGCGCATGTCGGTCGGGGCACGAGGGGTCGATATTCTGAGCCAGTTTTTGATAGAGGCTATCCTGATCAGTATTACGGGTGGCTTGATAGGAGTGATTATAGGTTGCGGAGCCAGCTTTATGATTAAGGCAATAGCGCATTGGCCTGTGTTTATCCAACCTTGGAGCGTGTTGCTCTCCTTTCTGGTATGTACCGTTACTGGTGTGTTCTTCGGATGGTATCCGGCAAAGAAGGCCGCAGACCTTGACCCGATAGACGCTTTGCGTTATGAATAAGGGCGGAAAAGGTTTTCTGTATGGAGAGAAATGCCGGAACATACGTTCGGGTTTGCCTCCCCACGGTTGTGGAGAGCGCTCCTCATAACTATGGGTTGCGCTCTCCATAACTGTGAAGAGCGCGGCCCATAGCTGTGGGAAGCCAAACTTGAACGTATGAATAACAGAATAAGAGCCGTAGAAATCTTATTTCTAACCTAATCTTTCTTATCTTTGCCTATATGAAACAATTATTTTCACAGCGACGTTTTTTGGAACTGAGCATCCATATCGTCAGTTGGCTGCTCATATTTGGCTTCCCGTTGGTCTTTATGGACCGGGGAAGCGGCTTTAACCTGGCCCAATTCTTGCGGCACAGTTGTGTTCCTCTGTGCTATTTCGTTATCTTCTATGTCAATTACTTGTGGCTGGTTCCCCGCTATATGTTCACGGATGAAATGCGTAAGTATATTCTGAGCAATGCCGTGCTGATACTCTGCCTGAGTGTGCTTCTTCATGTATTTCTGGAAAGTATAAGTACGCCTCCGCCTCCTGAATTTGCGCGTCATATTCCACCTCGATGGATATTCTATGCGCGGGATATGGGGATGATGATATTTGTCGCCGGGTTGGGTGCGGCCATTCGTACCAGTCTGCGTTGGCGTCAGGCGGAAGAGCGTTTGATAGAAGCTGAGAGGCAAAAGACGGAAGCGGAGCTGAAAAACTTGAAGAACCAGCTGAACCCTCATTTTCTGCTCAATACATTAAATAATATTTATGCCTTGATTGCTTTTAACAGTGACAAGGCGCAGGAGGCGGTACAGGAACTGAGCAAATTGTTGCGGCATGTGCTCTATGACAATCAGCAGACTTTTGTCCCACTTGAAAAAGAATTGGACTTTATCCGTAATTATGTAGCTTTGATGCGTATCCGTCTGCCACAGCAGGTAGAAGTAAGTGTGAATTTGGAGGTAGACTCCGGAGGTGCGTTGCAGATCGCTCCCCTTATTTTCATATCACTGATAGAAAATGCGTTCAAGCATGGCATCAGCCCCACGGTAGACAGTTTTATCAGTATTTCTATCTTCGGGCATACGGATGGTACGGTGAGATGTGAGATCCTTAACAGCAATCATCCGAAGTCTGGGCAAGATAAAAGTGGAAGCGGGGTGGGGCTGGAACAGGTAAGCAAACGGTTGGAACTGATTTATCCGGGACATTACGAATGGATAAAAGGGATCAGTGAGAACGGACAGGTATATTCTTCTATATTAACTATACAGACTAAAAGCTTATGATACTGAATTGTGCTATTGTAGATGATGAGCCGCTGGCTTTGGAATTGCTGAGAAGCTATGTGGAAAAAACTTCTTTTCTCCGGTTGGTAGGGAGGTATTCCAGCGCGGTGCAAGCTATGACAGAAATTCCTCTCCGCGAGGAGGTACATGTCTTGTTCCTTGATATTCAAATGCCCGAGTTGAACGGTTTGGAGTTTTCACGCATGGTCAGTCCCGAAACAAGGATTATTTTTACTACTGCATTCGGACAGTATGCCTTGGATAGTTATAAAGTCAATGCCTTGGACTATTTGTTGAAACCTATCAGCTATGTCGATTTTTTGCAATCGGTGAATAAAGCGGTGCAATGGTATGAACTGAAACAGAAGGCAGATAATGGTGTTGATGCTGATGAGGCGGATGATTGTATATATGTAAAAAGTGATTATAAATTGCTCCGAATTGCTTTAGACCGAATACTATATATAGAAGGGTTGAAGGATTATATTAAAATACATGTGGAGGATGAGCCGAAAGCTATCTTGTCACTTGTCAGTATGAAAGCTATGGAAGAGAAGCTTCCTTCTAGTCGTTTCATTCGCGTACATCGCTCGTTTATAGTGCAAAAGAGTAAAATCAAGGTGGTTGACCGGGGGCGGATTGTTTTCGGTAAGGAGTATATTCCGATTTCCGATAGTTATAAACAGGAGTTACAGATGTACTTAAATAGTCATTCTGTTTGAAAAAGTTGATATTTGAACGATAAAAGTTGATATTTTGTCGATATCCTTTTGCTAAAAAGAAATAATCTTTTTATATTTGCGGCATAGACAAGGGAAGTTGTGAAACTTCTTAATAGAATAGTTTAGTTAAGTCTAGTTTAGTTTTTGTGTTGTAAGTGCTCCCATCGTAAGCGAACGAATGGGAGCACGTTTTTTAGATACCTGTATGGGAGAAGTGTTCTGTTTCTGCAACAAATCCAGAGATTGGTTTGTTAATCATAGTATAAATAGAAATAATTCTCCTTATGAAAAAAATAATCCCCATACTGATTGCCATACTCATCTGTTTTGGTGTAGGCTGTACTGCTTCTTATTTTCAGTCGGAGGCCATACTCAACTGGTATCCTACATTGGACAAACCTTCTCTTACACCACCTGATATGGCTTTTCCCATTGCTTGGAGCCTTATCTATCTGTGCATGGGAATTTCTATCGGGTTGATTTGGCATATGTGGACAATAAGACGACAAATGATTATCAGATTATTCGGGTTCCAGCTCTTGTTTAATTTTACATGGAGCATTTTCTTCTTTTATCTCCGGAGTCCGTTGCTAGGTTTTGCAAACATTTTGGTGCTGGATGTGCTTGTTGTTTATTATATGATAGAAAGTTATCCGGTGAAGAAATCTTCGGCATACCTTTTTGTTCCTTATCTTTTGTGGTTGATTCTTGCCACTTATCTTAACGGCTATATATTAATGTATAATTAGAAGACTGTCATTGGCTAGTTGAACGGGAATTATGGGGTACAAGAAAAAATACCTATTTATAGTGATTGATAACCCTAGTGATTTTCCGTAACTTTGCGGCCATAAAGAGAAACAAAAAACATAACTATGTATAAAACAAGTAAATATACTCCGACGGACAAAATGAGTTATCTTATCTGTGATAACTATACATTGCTACAGGTAATGAGCCGTTTTGATCTTTCGTTGGGGTTTGGAGACAAGACTGTACAGGAGGTGTGCCGTGAAAATGGAGTGGATTGTCGTACTTTCCTTGCGGTGGTGAACTTCATGATTGAAGATAGCGACCGGATGGAGGACGATGTGAAGGACATTTCTATGCCTTCATTGATGAATTATTTAAAACAGGCACATCATTATTTCCTTGATTTCTGTCTGCCTACTATACGTCGTAAACTGATAGAAGCTATAGATTGTTCCACGGAAAATGAGGTTGCATTTCTCATTTTGAAATTTTTTGATCAGTATGCCGGAGAAGTGCGTAAACACATGGATTATGAAGATATGAATGTGTTTACCTACGTAGAGAATCTGATGGCAGGACGAGAAACGGGAGGATTCCGTATCTCACAGTTTGCCCGCAGGCATGATCAGATAGATGCGACACTGACTGAGCTAAAAAACATCATTATTAAATATTATCCGGCAAAAGGAAATAACCATTTGTTGAACGCCGTATTATTCGACATATTCAGTTGTGAACAAGATTTGGCATCCCATTGCCGCGTAGAGGACTACTTGTTTGTGCCTGCTGTACTTAGGCTAGAAAAGGAGGGGAAATGAAACGGACAGAACCTGTGCACGTTGCGGTGGCCGAAACGTCAGTCATTGTGCGTAGCGGACTTGTGGCTGTGCTGAAGCGCATGCCTGATCTTACAATACAGCCGGTGGAAATAACTTCTCTTGAAGGACTGCAGAATTGTATGCAGGGACATCAGCCGGATATTCTAATTATAAATCCTACTTTCGGAGGATGGTTTAACGTGGACGAGTTTAAATCGAACTATCCACAGGCATCTACCAAGTGCGTTTCTTTGCTGTGTTCAGTCACAGATACAAATTTGTTGAAGGGTTACGATGAGAGTATAGCGCTGTATGATGACATCGAAGTTTTAAATAAAAAGTTAGTAGATCTGATGAATCTTGGTGTGGATGAGACGGATGGCGAACAGGAAACGTTGAGCCAGCGTGAGAAAGAAATTATTTGTTGCGTGGTACGTGGAATGACAAATAAGGAAACGGCGGAAAAACTGTTCCTCTCCATTCATACGGTGATAACTCACCGCCGGAATATTGCGCGCAAGCTACAGATACATTCACCTGCCGGATTGACTATTTACGCTATCGTAAATAAACTGGTTGAACTAAGCGAGGTGAAGATGAACTTATAATACCTATAAATAGTGAGTGGAATAAGATAGAATACCTAAATGAAGTGATTGTGGATGTGGCCTCTAACCTCTATCTTTGCACTATAAGTTAGTCATATAGAAATTACGTAAACCACAAAGTTAGTTATTAGTTAAAAGCACTCCCTGCGAAGTGATTCGCGGGGAGTGCTTTTTTATTAGTAAGGCTTTTACCCACAATATTATGTTTTTTTACCTATTCCGCTTCATTATTCGTTAGAAATCTCGTTGTTTTCTTAACAAATATCCTCTAACTTTGTTATTTAGTATAGGACACATATTAACTAATGACAATGAAAGTAGGTTTATTTATTCCTTGTTATATCAATGCGGTATATCCGCAGGTGGGGATAGCCTCGTACAAGCTGCTGAAAAGTCTGGGAGTGGACGTGGATTATCCTCTCAACCAGACTTGTTGCGGTCAACCGATGGCGAATGCAGGTTTCGAGAATAAAGCGGTAGATTTAGCCCGCCATTTTGACGAACAGTTTAAGAATTACGATTATATAGTAGGTCCTTCGGCCAGTTGCGTCGTTTTTGTGCGTGATAACTACAGTCGTTTGTTGAAAGAAGACAAACATCGGTGCGCCAGCGAAGGTAAGATATATGATATCTGTGAGTTTATTCATGATATCGTCAGACCTTCTTCGTTGAAAGCCAAGTTTCCACATAAAGTGAGTCTGCAAAACAGTTGTCATGGAGTGAGATTGATGAAACTTTCTTCTGCCAGCGAACTTAATATTCCTTATTTCAGCAAACTGCGTGATTTGCTCTCTTTGGTAGAAGGAGTGGAAGTTGTGGAACCGGAACGTAAAGACGAATGTTGCGGTTTCGGCGGTATGTTTGCCGTAGAGGAAGATGCGGTTTCCGTGCAGATGGGGCATGACAAGGTGATGCGTCATATCGCTACCGGTGCTGAATACATTGTGGGGGCCGACAGTTCGTGCCTGATGCATCAGAATGGCATCATTGCCCGTGACAAACTTCCTATCAAGACATTGCACATTGTTGAAATCTTAGCGGCAGGATTATGAGTACGAAACATTCAAAAGCGGCTGCGGAGTTTCTGAAAAACAAGAAACAGGCCGCATGGCATGACGAAACACTTTGGCTGGTTAGGGCAAAGCGTGACAGACTGAGTAAAGAAGTTCCCGAATGGGAGGAATTGCGTAATATGGCATGTGCTACTAAACTATATAGTAACAGCCATTTGGATGAATTATTGGTGGAGTTTGAAAACAATGCGCGTGCTAATGGAGCCCATGTCTATTGGGCAAAGGACGCGGATGAGTATTGTAATATTGTCTACAATATTCTGAACCAGCACGGAGTGAAGCATTTTATAAAAAGCAAATCCATGTTGGCCGAGGAATGCGAACTCAACCCTTTTTTGGAAAACAAAGGAATTGAAGTGGTAGAAAGTGACTTGGGAGAGCGTATCTTGCAATTGATGCATCTGAAGCCAAGCCATATTGTATTACCCGCTATTCATATCAAACGTGAACAGGTAGGTGAGCTTTTCGAGCGAGAGATGGGTACGGAGAAAGGAAATTTTGACCCTACTTACCTTACACATGCAGCCCGGAAGAATCTCCGTCAGAAATTTATTCATGCTGAGGCGGCTATGACAGGTGCTAACTTTGCTGTAGCTTCTACTGGTGAGATTGTGGTATGTACCAATGAAGGAAATGCGGATATGGGTACTTCACAGCCTAAATTACAGATTGCAGCTTTTGGTATGGAAAAAATTGTGCCGGACCGTGAATCTTTAGGAGTGTTCACCCGCTTGTTGGCCCGTTCGGCTACAGGACAACCCATTACTACATATACTTCTCATTACCGAAAGCCTAGAGAGGGTGGGGAGCTTCACATTATTATTGTAGATAACGGACGTAGTAAGATATTGGCCGACCAAAAGCATATCAAAACTTTGAATTGTATCCGTTGTGGAGCCTGTATGAATACATGTCCTGTATATAGACGTAGTGGGGGGTACTCTTATACTTATTTTATTCCCGGCCCTATCGGGATTAACCTGGGAATGTTGAAGGCGCCGTTGCATTATTATGACAATGTGTCGGCTTGTTCTTTGTGTTATTCCTGTTCGTTTGTGTGTCCGGCTAAGGTGGATTTGGCGGAGCAGATCTATCTGTGGCGTCAGGATTTGGATAAATTGGGTAAGGCAGACCGGATGAAAAGGGTAATGTCCGGTGGCATGGAATTCATGATGAATCGCCCTTTGATATTCAATATGGCATTAAAATGGGCGCCATTGGTAAACGGAATGCCACGTTTTCTTATCTATAACGGATTGAATGACTGGGGAAAAGGGCGTGAGATGCCGAAATTTGCTAAGGAGAGTTTCAATGAAATGTGGAAGAAAGGTAAAGTGAAGTAATTATGAGCAGCAGAGAAGATATATTGCAGAGCATCCGGCGTGCTACACATGTAAAATATGAGAAACCGGATTTAAAGCCATTGGAAGATATGGCATTAACTTATCCCAGTAAGGTGGAACAGTTTTATCTCATCATGAAGCAGGTAGGAGGGGAAGCCATTCTTTTGGAGAAAGAGGAGGACGTGAATGATTTCATTAAAAAGGCTTATCCTGGAGCCAAACGCATCGCTTCTAATCTGAAGACTATTACATGTGCGACATTTAATCCCGATGATGTGGAAGACCCTGCAGAACTGAATGGGACGGATTTGGCCGTTATAGATGGAAAGATTGGGGTTGCGGAGAATGGTGCGGTATGGATAGAACAGGATGTAAAGCAGCGTGCCATTTATTTTATTGCCGAAAAATTGGTTATTCTTCTAAACAAGAATAAGATTGTGAACAATATGCATGAAGCATATAAACTGATTGATACAGGCGAATATGGCTTCGGAACCTTTATTTCCGGTCCGTCAAAGACGGCTGATATTGAGCAGGCTTTGGTAATGGGTGCTCATGGGGCACGTGATGTGATGGTGGTGCTGATATAAGTGTATTGTTTCTTATATATAAAAAGGAGATGAGGCGAAAATTATAGGGCTCATCTCCTTTTATTTTATAGAATATTATTAGAATATTTTGCCACACAAACGGAACTTAAGTACCGGATAGACAGTAAGTTTGTCTATGATATCAGTGAAATCATTATCAGCTTCTGCTGTTAAATCAGACAAATCTCCGTTATTGGTATATACTTTGGGAGTGTTATGGAATTGCACACCCATTTCGAACATGAAGCCAATTCGTTTCTTAGGAATCGCTCTTCCGAAACCTAGTCCAAGATAAGGACGGAATGAAGAAACCTTCAAACCACCAGATATATTTCCGTTCTGATCTACAGGTATACGATAGTTTCCGATTTCAATACCTACTTCTTGTCCTTCTTTAATCAGTTCTGCCAACTCATCGCTGTGCCCTTTAATCTTGATGAGTTTTCCTCCTCCGAAATAAGCACCACCGCATACAAAAAAACTAGATGATTTGAAAGGATATACATTCAGCAATATTTCACCGGCAGTACGTCCCATTCCTCCTTCTACATCTATGCTGGTAGGTATATTTCCTTCATAAGAACCTTCAATATCTACATCCACATCTGTAGAATAAGTAAAGTTCGGCATAAAAGAAACTCCTGCACGTACAGCCAAGTAACTTCCTATAGGACTGGCTACATCAATACCTATACCTGTGGTACTTGCACTGACGCCTACAGCTAATGAATTAAAAATACCAGGACTTTCAGAAGAGTCTTGAGCAGCCATCTGATGGTTGCCTACACACATAATGTAAGTTAGGCAGAGTAATAGTAGTCTTTTCATATTTATAATAATTTATGTTTTAGATGCGAAATTAGATAATTTTATTGAAATGATGAAATATTTCCATTGATTTATAGCAACATCTTGTCTTCAGTATATTTTTAATTTAAATATACGGTATTGAAATATTCACCAAATAACGTTTTGGCTGTTTCCAATTGTTTTAGAGTATTTTCTTTTATTCCGTTTAGTTTGTATTCTTTTCCCATGGCTTCATATTTGTGTACGCCTAATGTATGATAAGGTAGTATTTCTACTCTTTGAATCATTTGATAATTCTTGAAGTGCTCTCCTAATGCCCGTATATCTTCCTCAAAGGAACTATAGCCTGGAACTAATACATAGCGCAACCAAAAAGGCTTTCCGTTTTTTTCAAGCCATCCGGCGGTACGTATGGTTTGTTCGTTGCTGCGTTCTGTCAGTTGCCGATGGCGCACATTATTAAATTCCTTGATGTCTAATAATACGAGGTCTGTCCATTGTAGCAGTTCCTTTACTTCTTCATTCCATATACTGCCGTTGGTATCTATACAGATGTGGATGCTTTGTTCTTTTAATCGCTGGAATAACGGAATCAGTGCTTTTGCTTGCAATGTAGGCTCGCCGCCGCTGAAAGTCACACCTCCTTTTTTACCGAAAAAAGCTTTTTGGCTGACGGCCATACGCACAATTTCGTCTATTGTTGTTTCCGTACTTTCACCTTTGGTGTCAATTGTGTCGGGGTTGGCACAATAGAGGCATCGGAAATTGCATCCTTGTAAAAATACGACTAAGCGTAAACCGGGACCGTCAAACGTCCCCATTGACTCGTAAGAATGGACTCTGATCATAATGGTTTGTCTTTAAACTGGTAAGGGCAGGTTTAAAACCCGCCCCTACGATGAATGTATATGTGATGTTACATTCTTTCGTGGAAAGAACGGCTGATTACTTCCAGCTGATGTTCACGGCTCAATTTGATGAAGTTTACGGCATAACCTGATACGCGGATGGTTAGTTGCGGGTATTTTTCAGGATGTTCCATTGCATCTTCCAACATTTCACGGTTCAGCACATTTACATTCAGATGATGTGCTCCTTTGGTGAAATAACCGTCCATCATGGTTACCAGGTTCTCTATACGGGTTTCCTGGTCTACCCCTAGTGATTTTGGTACGATAGAGAACGTGTTACTGATGCCGTCCTGGGCATCACGATAGCGTAGTTTGGCTACAGAACTCAATGAGGCGATGGCACCGTTCTTGTCACGTCCGTGCATCGGGTTGGCACCCGGAGCGAAAGCCACTCCTTTGGCACGACCATCAGGAGTGGCACCTGTTTTCTTGCCGTACATTACATTGGAGGTGATAGTCAGCAGTGACAGGGTAGGGCGGGCATTTTTGTATACCGGATGTTTCTTTAATTCTTCACTGAAGAAATAAACCAAATCTACCCCTAAGTGGTCTACGCGGTCATCATCATTACCGAAGCAAGGATATGCATTTTCAATATCAAAGCCTTCGGTCAAACCTATATCATTACGTTTGGCACGTACTTTGCCGTATTTGATGGCAGACAATGAGTCAATGGCAATGGACAGACCGGCTACGCCATATGCCAGATTGATACGTGGATCGGTATCAATGAATGCCATTTGAGCCTTTTCATAATAATATTTATCGTGCATATAGTGAATGATATTCATCGCATCATTATACACACGTGCAATTTGCATTAATACTTTCTTATAATTAGACCATACTTCTTCAAAGTTCAGCAAGTCCCCTGTCAATACAGGAATATCTTTCACCATTACAGTTCCTGTATTCTCACAACGTCCGCCATTGATAGCCAGCAATAGGGCTTTAGCCAGATTGCAACGTGCTCCGAAGAACTGGATTTGTTTGCCGATAGCCTGATAAGAAACGCAGCAGGCGATACCATAATCATCACAGTTACGCACTTCGCGCATCAGCGTGTCGTTTTCGTATTGTATAGAAGAAGTGTCGATAGAAACTTGTGCACAGAATTCTTTGAAACCTTCCGGCAATTCCGGACTCCACAGTACAGTCATATTAGGTTCGGGTGACGGACCCAGATTGTATAGTGTCTGCAAGAAACGGAAGGAAGTTTTTGTAACCTTGGTACGTCCGTCGTTGAAGCGTCCGCCGATAGACTCGGTTACCCAGGTGGGATCACCTGCAAAGATATCGTTGTATGATTGCATACGCAGATGACGGACCATACGCAACTTGATAATGAACTGGTCTACCAGTTCCTGCGCAAATGACTCGTCAATTTTACCATGATCCAAATCATATTGAATATAGATATCCAGGAATGAAGAAACGTTGCCCAATGACATAGCTGCTCCATCTTGTTCTTTCACGGCAGCAAGATATGCCATATAAACCCACTGAACAGCTTCTTGTGCATTAGTAGCGGGACGACCCAAGTCGAGTCCGTAATATTCACCCAATATCTTTATTTCTTTCAGTGCTTTGATTTGTTCGGCTACTTCTTCGCGCAGGCGGATACGGGCATCGGTCATCGGACTGGTGATATTGTGCAAATCTTCTTGTTTTGCTTCAATCAGTCGGTCGATACCATACAGTGCCAAACGGCGGTAGTCACCGATGATACGCCCGCGTGCATAATTATCGGGCAGACCGGTCAGGAAACCGAGTGAACGGAAAGAGCGGATTTCTTCGGTGTAAGCATCAAATACGCCATCATTATGGGTTTTGCGATAATGAGTAAAGATATCCTTTACTTTTTCATCTACTTCCACACCGTTTTCATGGCAGGCTTTTTCTACGACTTTGATACCACCATAAGGTTTGATGGCACGGCGCAAAAGTTCATCCGTTTGAAGACCTACAATCAGTTCGTTTTCACGGTCAATGTATCCTGCTTTATGTGAGGTGATGGTAGATACTGTTACATTATCAAGGGAACGAACTCCGTTATTGGCACGTTCTTCTTCTAGTGCCTTGAGGCATTCGTTCCACACTTTTTTAGTTCGCTCTGTGGGGCCTGCCAGAAATGAGGCATCGCCCTCATAAGGGGTAATGTTGGTATGTACGAAGTCTGAAACATTAATTTCCTTACTCCACAATCCATCCTTAAAAACTTTGTTCATTTCCATACTGTTATTCCATTATTAAGAGATTTAGGGCTGCAAAGGTACTCCTTTTTTGTGAGCTATGCATCACTATTAGTAGGTATAATGCGAATACTTGTGCATTTTTAAGTATAAAGTGGTCAATAAATGAAAAAACAATAAGGACTCTTTATAACAATTCCATAAAAAATAAAGCTAATTGGTGACAATAAACCAATTAGCTTCTAAAAGTAGCGGAACCGGGAATCGAACCCGAGTTTCAGCCGTGAGAGGGCTGCGTCCTAGGCCACTAGACGATACCGCCATCAGTTAGTCTTAATTCTTTTTCTAAGACGGTGCAAAGTTAGAAGTTTGTTTTTAATCTGCAAAATAAAAAATGATTTTTTTTATGCTATTACTATTATAAATCGGAATTTAATTTCTATGAAGAAGTATCATATGTTTTATGTAGTAAAATTGAAAGTCTAAAAAGCGGGTCAACGTAAAATCCTGAGGGGTATATCCGATAAAATCCTATCTTTGTGTGAAACAAACGAATCATCAGCGATTATGGAAACTAACGGTTACCGTCTCCTTCTTCCCGAAGGTACCTTGGATTATTTCAACATTTCCGATGTAAAGGAAAGCAGTAGTGAAATCGTGATTTACCTGGAAGAGAAAAATGAGCTTCCCGGTGAATATTCGACTGTCAAAGTGGAAAGCAAAGGCTTCTACGACCCTGTAGTAGTCCGGGACTTCCCCATCCGTGGCAAGAATCTTTTCCTGAATATCCGCCGGCGCCGGTGGATTTTGAAAGACGAGGGGCGTTACGTAAGCCGTAACTGGAAACTGGTAGCGGAAGGCAGCCGTATGACGCATGAGTTTGCGTCTTTTTTAAAAGAATTATATTGATACGCTTCCTGTCAGTTGTAAGCTGCTGGGAACCCTGTTCGGTGTGGACGGTGAGCTTCTTGAACGTCAATACCGCAACCACTTGAGCGGTTATCTGAAATGGGAGTCTCTTCCTCATGCCGGGGACTGGCTTCTCTTTGAGAAGAATATAGGGGCCTATGTGGGTATAGATGAAGTCTGCCTTTCGCGTGGTGAGCTCTATACTATCCTCATAAACAAGGAAAAGACAGGCCGTTCAGGCAGCATCATCGCCATTGTAAAAGGTACAGATGTAAGGAGTGTCACCTCCGTATTGCTCCGTCTCTCCCGGCGCAGACGGTTTCAGGTAAGGGAAATCACTATGGATATGGCTCCTAATATGGAACAGATCGCCCGTGTCTGCTTTCCTGCGGCACGCCGTGTTACTGACCGTTTCCATGTACAGAAGCTGGCTTTTGAAGCTTTACAGGAAATGCGCGTGAAGGCACGCTGGGAGGCTTTGGACAAGGAATCAATACAGATCGCATACGCAAAGGCGTGCGGGAAGATATACCATGCCCCGACCTTTGAGAACGGGGATTCGCGCAAGCAATTGCTCGCCCGCAGTATCTATCTGCTGTATAAAAAAGAGTCATTATGGACTGAATCCCAACGCATACGTGCCGGTATCCTCTTCAGGGAATATCCCGACCTGAAGAAGGCATACTATCTTTCCATGAGGCTCGGGTTGATATATCACCAGTGCAAGCACAAGGACACCGCTCTGACAAGACTTGCCAGATGGTATGACGAAGTTGAAAAGTCCGGCTTTCTTGCGTTCGGAAGGGTAATACGTTCCATACAGACACATTATCTGGAAATCGTCAACTTTTTCGACAGGCGTTCCACCAACGCAGCTTCCGAATCGTTCAATGCCAAAATCAAGGACTTCAGAACACAGTTCAGAGGAGTAAAGGACAGGACTTTCTTTCTATTCAGACTGACTAAAATTTATGCTTAATCTATGAATCCCTCAGGTTTTTACGTTGACCCTAAAAAGCACCTTTACTCTTCCTCCCGAAAGCCTTGACAGCAAACTGTTGAAAAATGAATATAAAAAATAAGTCGTAAAATTAATTTACGACTTATTCGCGGAAGCTGGGGGATTCGAACCCCCGGTACGGTTACCCGTACGTCAGTTTAGCAAACTGGTGGTTTCAGCCACTCACCCAAACTTCCTTCTTATCAGAAGCGTTATCTCTCAAACGCGGTGCAAAGATAAGGGGATAAATTGAAATATGCAAACCTTTTGCTCTTTTTTTTTAGATATATTTTTTGATGGAAATAATAAGGTGCTGATAGTGAAGTGTTAATAGGTGGAATTAATTTTTCTCCCAAAAATCCAAACATTCTTTAGCCACCTTTATTGGACAATGGTGTTTTTTAATATATTCAATGCTGTCGGCAGATAATTGAGAAATTTTATTTGTATTGGCTAATAAACTCTCTAGTTTGTTATAAATGTCATTTCCTTCGGGGCGTACGTTGATGATAGGGCGAAGTCTGTCTTCGCCTAATAAGTTGTAATGTTCCTCTTCTGCACCTCCCACCACTACAATTCCTTTGCTCATGGCGTATAATGCATTTAATCCCGGAGAATAAGAATAAAGCTGATCTAACATTACATCGCACCCGTCCATAAAATGTTCACATTCATCATACGGAGTGAAAACGGTTTGTTTGATTTCGCATGCAGATGGATGTCTGTAATATAATTTATAGAGGGCGCTATAAAGTTCGTCTTTTCCCTTCCATTCTTCACGATGATGTTTTAGACTGATATAGAATTTTACTTTTTCTATTTTTTTAAAAGGGATTTGTGGGTGAGGCAATGATTCTATCGGGAAAGGAATGTATTTGGTTTTTCCAGAGAAATAGGGTTGGTAGGCTAAATAGGATTCGTAAAGACTGGTGATGATTCCATTACAATTGTTCGCGATGATACGGTTTAATTTTCCTCTGAATCCATGCATCCAATTTATAATTGCCATTTTGTTGTCAATGGTGTCACGAAAAGTGCCATTGGCATAAAAATCATTATATCGGAGAGCGTTTTTATTTAAGCACATGTAAATCCAGTAAAAATCATATTCAAACCCTCCTAAAAATATCTTCTTGTTGTTCTTTTTAAGATATTGGAATACGTACTGAAGCAGTTCGGGTTTTAATTCTAAAAAGTAAGGGTTGACAAGTTGTACCACATCATATCCTCTGAGTTGGGGAAGGGTTTTCAGTAAATTGAACGTGTTTTTAAGAACTCCCCAACGGATTGATGACCGGTTGGGATAGAGATAGTCAGAGTTGTTTAGCCATAAATTGCTGTGGGATAATACATCGACTCTATGTCCCATATTTCTTAAGGCTTTTGCTAAAGTCCAATGTATATTGCTATACTCTCCTATTAATAAGATTTTCATAAACAGTCAATCATTATTTAATTAAATAGTTTGTGCATTGGTAGCAAGTCGTTTTGCTATTCTTATTTTTCTATTTAACAAACAAGTGTAGGCTTTAGTTCTTATTGTAGGGTGATTTTGCAATAAAAAAGGATAATTTGTCTTCTGTTGTAGCTAGTATTGTCTATGAAAATTAAATCTATCAAAAATATATCTTCTTGTATTACAGAAAAATGTGTGTAGTGGAATGATTGAAAATGTATGGTTTGCAAAAAGATTTTGTATTTCAAAAAAAATGAAAATAAGTCCTTCTTCAATTATGCATAGCGGTGAGAAATTGCTAAACCTTTTCTTTTAGAAGATTGTTTTCATACTTATGTGAGGTATGGTGTCCATTTTGATATGGTCTTTTGGGGAATTTATTGAGTAAAGAATATTTAAGTGTTAATGAAAGAATATAGGTTAAGAGTTAAAGAAAAAATAATGAAGGCTGATTTGGCGACAATCAGGAGGGAATATACAAAGGGTGGTCTCAAAAGGAGTGATCTTCCTGATAATCCACTTGTCCTTTTTACAAAGTGGCTGCAAGAAGCGATAGATGCGGAGGTAAATGAGCCTACGGCTATGTTGGTAGGTACTGTTTCTCCGGAAGGGAAACCGGCAATACGGACTGTGTTGTTGAAAGATTTGCATGATGGCAAATTTATTTTTTATACTAACTATGGAAGTCGCAAGGGTAAACATCTGGCTCATAACCCATCTATCTCTATATCGTTTGTATGGCATGAACTGGAAAGGCAAATTCATATAGAAGGTATTGCGGCTAAAGTATCTCCACAGGAATCAGATGAATATTTTAGAAAAAGGCCTTACAAGAGTCGTATTGGCGCCCGTATTTCTCCTCAAAGCGAACCGATAGAAAGCAGGATACAACTTATTCGTGATTTTGTGAAAGAAACCACGCGCTGGATAGGGAAAGAGATAGATCGCCCTGAATACTGGGGAGGCTTTGCTGTTATGCCTGTTCGTGTTGAATTCTGGCAGGGTAGGGTAAATCGTTTGCATGATCGTTTTCTCTATATGCTTCAATCTGATGGTGTTTGGAAAATAGAAAGACTCGCTCCTTAATCTTCGGAATAGAGAAATAATTCCAGGTTCTTTTTCAAACTGAGCCGAGAAACCTTTTGAATGTAGGTGTAAATAGGAATACTTTTGAGTAATTGAAGGCGTTGCTTTTTATATATTATATGCAAAAGGGAATAATCTATGGATTATTCCCTTTTGCATATTTATTTTTGAAGTGATGAGGAGGTTCCTGGCGAGTCTATTGTTTAATTTGCCGATAATTGTACTGATTGGCTAATTCCCTCTAAATCTACCAAGAAGGATGATATTTGAGAAATCAGTATATCATAGCTTATCATAGTCCGCCAAAATTTTAATCCTTGTTTTAATCCTTATCCTTTATATTGTATTATCATAAAGAGCGAAGATTCTTTTCAATATCATCAATAAAGATAGAAAAATATGAATAGAGAGAAAATAAATCATGAAAGAAAAAATATTTGTAATATATTCCAATTCTTTTACATAGGTAAAAATCAATAATAATAGTAGCTCTATAATACAGATAAGTATTATGTATGAAACATTATAGAAACTCTCTTTTTTTGTTGCTACAAGTATTTTTTTTCTCTCATCATCTATATCCGTTGGTGGGACATATGAAATTAATAGCATCAATAAATTTAGGAATAGCCCAATAAATATAGAGAGAATAACACCAAGTAAATTTTCCAAACCTGTAGTAATTTCAATCTTTATGCATAACAACATTGAAACCGCACAAGGAATAATATAAAAAGTCCATGCATCAGCCTTATTCAATTTATTCAAATTTTTCAAGGTTGAGATATGACTTGTAATAATCCTAACAATATTTATTTTACTTGATATAAAGTTCATCTATTTATAGTTTACAATATCATTAAATAAATTCAAGCATTCTTCTCTTATGGAGTTAAAATCAGCATATCCATCTTCTGATTTCAAAACTGTTACTATTTGAGAAATATTTGGTGTTTTTAATTTTGAAATAGAAATAGGTCTTTTGTTTCCGTTTAATATTGAATCAATAACAATTTCTGAATCTTCATTTAATCCAAATGGTTCCAGCTCTTCTATTGTTTTGAATGAAGGATGCCCATCTGAAGCCATTGCTTTTATTTTATCAACTAAAGCTCCAGCTATATTTTTCTTTTTAGTCGTTATTTTAACTTCGACTGTACACTCTTCATCCTCTTCGATTTTAATATTATATATTTGGTCTGCAATATCGGCAGGGATACTCTTTCTTTTAATCTTAATTTGAGAATATTCCCCATTTTTGATGTAATCAATCAACTTATCGTGTCCCAAAACAATCTCACTTTTCATTGTAATCTTATCCGTTCCTAAATGGGCAATAATGCTTGACCGTATTGCAGATGTTATATCAGAAAAAATGTTTTCAGAAGCATCATTCTCCGTAATCATAAACAACGAATTTAATTTCCACGAAAAAATTAGGATAAAAAAGACAGGAGACAATACCGCTTCAGAGGGTTTGACTTCTCCTACTAATTTATTTTCATTACTATCCAAAATAAACTTATGTTTCCCAGTGATTCCTTTCTCTATAATTCCGCATATACATTGATCCAATTCAGACCCTTTATATAATGATTCTGGTACTCCGTCATCCTTTTTCTTTGTTTTAATAAGAAGTTGAATCTTTTCGTCTTTATCCGTATTTGTATATTTATGTACATCTAACAGATATTGGGGAAGAGTTGCAAAAAGATGAGCATACAATTCCTTTGTCACACTCATTGGTTCTGTTTTTCTCCCCTTTTTAATCTTTCCTACAAGATTGACAATTTTAACTTTTTTCTCTAATTCTGCCATAAAAATAATTTAATGATGATACACGCCAAATATACTAATAAATAATGGAATTCAAGAAATATAGCTTCCATCTCTCCATTATATTTTCCTACACGAATCTTATTTGCTGAGCAGTATCTAATTTTCTGTGAATAAAAGAAATCATACTCAATGTTTCAAGTGCATCCTGTTCTGTTATTGACCAATGAATTTTTGCTTCATGAGAGGTTGGATTTCTAATCATGGAAACCAAACCTTCACAAATCATTTTAAAACCTTCATGCTCATTCCTTTCCGAAGTTGTTTGAAAATTATTTATAATAACATATGGAGATGTTAATTGGAATGCTTGTTGTATTAATGGTCTTCCATCAGTAGTAAGACAAGAAATATTGCGAACTCGAACCAAAATACTCTTAATGGCTTCTTGTACAGCGTGGAAATAATCATTGTTGCAAAACTCTTCCTTGCAAAAATTGAAAAGGATATTATGAGCATTTCTTTCTTGTAGTTTTTCTCTCAAAGAATCTGCCCTCTTTTGAGCCTCAGAGATAGTCTTTGCTATTTTTGCAGAAACAATTTTGCCTTCTTGATTTATTTCATAACCAATAAATCTTAGTACACGACTAATGTTGTCGCAATCACTATTATATTTTTCAGTATCTGTATAATTTACTGGAGATAAAACTTCCTCTATAAAAGCAAAAATTGGCTGATGATTTTTGTAAATATTGTGTTGATTTACAAATGCATTGTGAATTCGCTTCCACTTAGTAGAAATAATCTTATCATCCTTAAATTGATGATTGGCGAGTAAGGTATCTAATCTTGAGCCAGTAACGCATTCGCCCAATTCTCTCGACAATTGCTCTATTTGACTCGCATTCTTAAAATATATCATATTATTCTTTTTGTATCAAAATGATGTTTTACTAAGATATTTCTGCAAAGTTGGTCTGGAAACCTTTAGCCCATATTTTTCTTCAAGTACTCGAAGCATAACATTCGTTTTGCCGTTGTATTTCTCAACCAATTTGGGTAACTCATCTTTTACCGAATCTAATTTGAGTTTAGCTCCTCTACCTTTGCCGATGCTCAAAGCCTTAAATTTATCCTTTCGATTGGTCGAAAACTCCCAACGATTGAAAAGATGATAAAGCGTAGTTCGGCAAATTCCAATCTCATCCACTATCTCTTGCATGGAATAAATTTCCATGTTTGACATTAGTAGAGCTTTGCACCGTCTTTTGATGACAGCATTTGTACTTGTTTCATACAACCTTGCCAACTCTTTCTTCTCCGTTTCCGATAATTTTATATGTCTCATGACTTGGAATAAAAGAAAATCAAAGGTACAATTTCTCCAATCACTACCAAATGATTAAGTAATTATTTTGCGATCATATTCAATTAATTTATTTCATTTTCTTTGTTTTGTTAAATAAAACTACAATTCAAATCACTATATATCAAAATATTATATATAAATTAGTCCATGCTAAGTAATGAAATTAAACAAAATATTAACATTTTCAATTTCAGTAAAAAAGCAACTGGAGTTATTTATATAGTAAATCAACAAGATAATTGATATGGCAAAAGAAATTAAATTGCTCATTCGTGAAGATTTAGTAACGAAGGGCGGAAAGGCGAGAATTGAGTTTTTAATCTACTTTGAGGGAAAGCAGTACAGAGTACCTACGGGCAAAAGTATTGAGCCTAAATATTGGATTCAGAATTCAGAGTTGGTGGACAAAAGAAGCGAAGATTCTGTAAAAATCAATAGCTATTTGTCGGAAAGAAAGCAAGAGTTTGAGAAGTACAAACGGAAAAAAGAAGCATTGGAGGAAAGTGTATCGCTTGAAGAAATGAAGCGAATATTGAAAGGACTTCCTTTGGATGAAGTGAAAATTATGGAGAATAAATTGGTATATCCTACTATTTCAAAAGCCTTTGATGATTATGTAAAATTTAAGGAACTAAAGCCAGGTTCTAAAAACAACTATCGGATTGCCAAAAACGTTTTGGTCGATTTTTCTAAAGTGAAATATCGCAAAGAATTAACAATTGAGCAAATTGATTATAAATTCGTTGTGCAGTTTGTTAAATACCTACGGGAAGAAAGACCTATTCCAAATCAGCAAAACACGGTAGCCAAGAGGCTAAAGTTGCTAAAAACAGTTCTTCGTTTCTCTAACAGAATAGGGAAATACAATATTGAAGACCCATTTACAAATTATCCTATTGAACTTGGTAAACATAAAGAAGTTGCATTAAGCAAAGAAGAATATTCCAATTTTAAGAAAGCAAAACTTCCTGAATCTGCTTGTAATTCCATGAAATTGACAAAGCATATATTTACGTTTTGCGCTGAAACAGGATTGAGGTTTTCGGATGCAATGGACTTGTCATGGGAGCATATAAACGAAAAAATGACATCTTTTGAAAAAGAGCAAGTAAAAACAAGCAACTCCGTTTTTGTTCCTATCAGCAACCAAGCGAGAGCTATCTTGATAACATATAGAAATCAATATAAAGATGCGCAAAACCATGTATTCCCAAGAATTGATATTCAGGTGATGAATCGGTATCTGAAAGATTTGGCGAAAATTGCTGGGATTGACAAGAATTTAACTACGCACGTAGCAAGACATACCTTCGGGACAATTTTGGGGGCTTCGGAAAAAATCTCAGCTTTTATGATATGTGATTTAATGGGGCATTCGGATATTGGAATGAGCCAACGGTATATCAATTTGTCAAAAAGAGAATTGCAAAAAGCGATGGAATCGGTTTGGAGTAAGACTTCCTAAATACATTACGTTTCATTTTGCTAAAATCGCCAGTCATCTTAGTACATACGAGACGTATAAGACAGCTTCCCTACGGAGGCTGTCTTTCTATTAAGAATTAAAAAACTAAGGATAAACAACGATGAATAGCAAGTAATTAACTATCTTTGCACCGTTCCAAATAGGAACGATTGAGTAAAAGAGGTGTCTTATCTTGCTAAAATCGCCAATTTAAGTACATACAAGACACGTCAGATAGCTCGCCCGTATAGGGTGGGTTGTTTGTTCGTGTATGTACGGGTGTTTGGCGATACCTTGCAAGATATGAACAGCAACCCACTTCTTTTTTGTATATGCCTATCGGAGGTTGCAGAAGGCACAAGGTTATTTTTATGGAAATATTCTGGTTCTTTAGCTTTATCTCTTCCGTTGTTTTATCTTTTATTATCGCTAATGCAGGAGCAAAACGTCAAATAGGATTTGGTTGGTCTTTGTTTTTAGGGCTTTGGTTAACTCCGATTGTCAGTTTAATAGCTGTTCTTTTGTCCGATAAGCTGCAACCCGATGAATATGGTCGGATTGACAAAAAATGGGGCTGTATGATTCCGTTTATTGTCTCATTTCTAATAATAGGAACGGCAGCTTACGCTATCTATTCTTTTATCAATAGAGATAAGGGGAAAAGAGGAGCTACAATTGAGTTGTCAATTCCCGAAGTTTTGAAGAGAGATATTATTAAAGAGGTAGAGGCAACTGCGCCAGTAAAAAATAATAGACCAATACCGCAAGAAGAAATAATTATTGCTCCAGAAGTATTGTTTGATGAACCTACTAATTCGGTTTATGAATCGTTGACGAAGAGAAATACGAATCCAGCTAATGAAATAGAGGTTGATTTGAACGACTTTTTAGGCATGCCCGATGATGGAATCGACTGGAATAGTACCGAACTATCAGAAATCGATTGCAAAGCCTTAGCAAGGCAGAAAATATATTATAGCGAAAATAAGGATGCTTGGGTAATGGAGAAGTCAAGAAAGGAAGAAGAGGATGCCAAAAACGCAGAACGAAAACGACAAGAAACTGAAAGACAATATACCAATCAAGCCACTTGCAGAATCGTTTATGAATTGAATGGACGACAAGCTAAAAGTATCTTATCTATCGAAAACGCAGGTTCCCAAGAGGGATTCATTTATTTGAAAATCGAAGTCTCTCCCAATGGCGACGTTGTTAGTTGTGAAATAGACCCAAGAAGTATTATTGATGATTCCGATACCAGAGAACTCTGTATTTCTTCGGCAAAGAATATCAAGTTCAATGCGATAGATAGCAAAAGAAATCAGTCTGGAATGATAAGGTACATTTTCACTAAATAAGGTTATTAAATATTGTAAATAAAAAATCTTGTTCAATAAGGAGAAAACCTAAAGAAACATTGCCTCAACTCCTCTTTTCTTTTCAAAAGCCACCTGTTAATAATCCTCAAAATCAAATAGCTTACTCTTTTCACTGGTTATAGTATGGTTTTAACCATAGCGAGAAACTCGCTATATAAAATTGTAGAATCAATGAAAACAAAAAATGAAACTATTTTCATCTGTCAAGAGATGGATGGAATGCTAAAGCAGAGAGTTGATTATTTGGTAAAGATTAGTTTGATAAATCAACGCAAACGTTGGATTGCAGACTATATCGAAAAGAATTTCACGAAGTTCATGGGCGAAGACCGCCTTTTGACTTCTGACGAAGTGGTGGAGATGTTACAAATCTCTCATCAGACTTTAGGACGAAGGATAAAGCAAGGTAAATTACTGCCCGTTAATCCAGAAGCCAAAAGAAATTATCGGTTCAAGAGAAGTGATGTTTATAAACTGATAGAGAAGAAAGGAGAATAATTGCCATGATTGATAATCTGACTGCAAAAACGTATGATTTGAGAGAAGTCTCTCATATTAACGACTCATTTGTTAAGGCAAGACCTCGATATTTCAAGTTTCGATGCCCAAATTGTTATCTCATTTCAAACGGAATGGGTGGCGACAACGAAGCATTTATGACTATTGAAATTCGTAGAGGGTTTTATAATGATTGTAGAATCTATGGAAGTATTCGTAAGTGGTATCATGGAGCTTTGTCAGAAAATGATTTACGTTGGGAGGAATTTATTGAAGCTATTGAAAATCTTGAACGGATACTTGAGTTACCCGAAAAATCATTGTATAAATGGAATATCAGCAGGATTGAAGTGGGTTTGGGTGCTAAAACCCCTTATGATAGCACTTATGTAACAACGCAAATAGTAGGATTCAAGCGTTCTTCTTACAAAATAGGAGACTATGAAGGTTATCGGAAATTCGCAACGAAAAGTCAAGATAGGATTGCGAAAATATACGATAAAAAAACAGAAATCCGCAAGAAGATAGGATTGATAAAAAGTATTGAAGAAAGCGATTTTATCGAGCGAACAAAGTCTCTTAATATATTTCGCCCAGAATTTATTGTTCAAAAAGGGAAAGCAAATGTAAGAAAAGATATAGGCGTTGAAACCATTGGGGATATTGTAGCCCATTATCCTCGTTTACTGGCTTATTTCTTACGCCAAATCAAATATTTTCAATTCAAAGGAAATTCAGACCTTGAATTTAATCCTACAAAAGGGAATATAAAGGAGTTTACAGACTATCTTTTGAACGTAGCGATAAACTATTTGGGTGCAGTCGGAATAAGGAATGTTATTTCTCAACTTGCTCCTAATTATAAATCTGATGCTCGCCGCAAAATCAAAAAACTGAGAGTTGATACGGAAGTAAATAATCCGATAAAAAAAGATGTTATCAGAGCGTTGCGAAATCAAAGCATTGATTTGTTTAGAAGAAAGACTTTGTAGGGTGCGAATACTTATATTAGAAATTCGGGAAAATATCCCACCTCTATAATATCCCCCTGCACGGTGTACCTTTGTATAGAGTAAGTTGAAGCACTAACCATTAATAGTTGAAGCGTTGAGCCAAATGTACACTTTACCCAGTATTATGGTGGTGGCTATTGCGCTTCTTTTGTAAATGGTGGAATATGCAAACGAACCACTATCGGATATAGTGGAAGTGCAAACGTAATACTTTGGTATTGCAGTGAAAGCGCAAATGTAACTCTCTTATGTATGTTAAATTGTTGGTTTTTCATCAGTCCTTACGCAATAATGATGAGTGATGATAATTGTTTGATTGCTAAGGCTTGGAAATTAGCGAAAGGTATAAGGAAGCGCAGTAAGATGAAAAGAGGTTGCAAAATGCTTGAATAATATTGCTAATGCTGCCTATCTATTCCGAATGTAAGTTCGGAATAGATGACAGCATAAACAGTATTGTTGAGGTAATTTTGGAAAGGCTGAAACCAAAGTGGATATTCTATCGATTATTCCTTTATTATTGGTACAGAATTACTGACGGAAATAAATCTAAATACTATTGTAAATATCAGTTATCCCAATCTATGAAGCTATTTGTTTGTATATTGGGCATATTAGTAACAATATGCAGTCGAATAACTAAGAAATGTAGAGAATAACAATGATTAAAGTTTAGATTCTGGATTGAATAACAAAGCTCTCCCCAGATAATATAATACTTCTGTGAGAATCGAAATACAAAGACTTATAAGATGAGAGTACAGTATATGGTTTGCCTTTCGTTGAGCTTATTATTATGAAATCGACGACAGATATGCCGAAATGGAAAATAGGCTCTCTCAGGCTCTTATTTTATTGGATGATAGAAGTGTTTTAAGAAAGTAAAGATTTTCTATTTTGCTATTCCTCGAAAACCCAATAAAACATTGGCATTTCTCTGGTTTTAATCCTCTTTTTAATCCTAAAAGTAAAAATCCTTGCAATCATATACTGAAAATCAGTCGATTACAAGGATTTAAAGAGGTTCCTGGCGGATTCGAACCGCCGTACACGGTTTTGCAGACCGCTGACTAAGCCACTCATCCAAGGAACCTTATTGTTATCAATCTTTGTTTCTCGATTGCGGTTGCAAAGGTACGACATTTTTTTTAATCTGCAAATATTTTGCTATTTTTTTCTCACTTTTCTGCATTTTTTTCGCAACCGCACTTTGGCTTGTTGTGCATAGACTTCATGGCGCAATCAGAATTACAGCATTCACACGGATTGCTATTGTTCTTTATGCGCTTGAAATACTGAAAGATACGTATACTTATCCATATTGTACAGAGGCATACGATTGCAATAACTATAATTTGTTGTAATTCCATGCTTGATAAACAAATAATTTTAGGTTTAGGTTTATTAAATGATAATACTTCCTATTTGGAATACGGTAAATGCAACAAGCCAAGCCAATCCAGTGGTGTATCCTGCTGCGAATATGGCCCATTTCCAACTGCCGGATTCTTGCTTGATTGCTGCAAAAGTGGCAATACAGGGGAAGTAGATCAATACAAACAACATGTAAGCTAATGCAACCAGTGGAGTAATGGGAATACGGTCAGAAAGATTCACATTTTCCACATCTCCTTCATTTGTGTATAATACTCCTAGTGTACTTACTACCAATTCTTTAGCGCCTACACCTGAAATAAGTCCGATTCCTAACTTCCAGTCAAATCCTAGCGGTTTGATAACAGGCTCTATTGCTTTGCCTATTTGTCCGATATATGAATTTTCTTGTTGTTCGGCTACGCTTTCATGAGCATCATGCCGTGGATAATACCCTAGAAACCAAATAATAATTGAGGCAATCATGATAATGCCTCCCATCTTTTTCAGATATTGTGCTCCTTTTTCCCATGTATGACGCATGATACTTTTAGAAGTAGGCATACGATAGGGGGGGAGTTCCATCACAAATGGAGAATCTTCTCCTTTCACTAGAAATTTACTGAAAATACGGGCCATTATTACTGCTAATAAAATACCTGCTGTATAGATACAAAGTAACATAAAGCTGGCGCAGTTAGGGAAAAAAGCACCTATCATAACTAAATATATGGGAAGACGCGCACTACAGGACATTAAAGGATTCACCAACATGGTGATTAGTCTGGACTTTCGATCTTCTATAGTACGTGTTGCCATTATGGCAGGTACATTACAACCGAATCCCATAATCAGTGGGATAAAGGACTTGCCATGCAGTCCCATCCGGTGCATTATTTTATCCATGATAAATGCGGCGCGTGCCATATACCCCGAATCTTCCAATATAGAAATAAAAAAGTATAATATGAGGATATTCGGCAGGAAAACGATAACACCGCCCACTCCACCGATAATACCATCTATCAGTAAGTCTTTCAAAGGACCTTCAGCCATATTGTTTCGTATCAGGTTGCCTAATTGGTCTACTAGCCATTCAATACCTTGCATAGGATAGTCACCCAAAACAAAGGTTCCCTCAAACATGATATAAAGAAACAGGAAAAAAATAGGATATCCCCAAATGCGATGTGTCACAATACTGTCTATCACGCGGGTCGTTTGTTCTTTTTCCAAATGATTGTCGGTGAATGTTTCTTTCAAAGCTCCGGTGATAAAACCATATTTAGCATCCGTAATAGCTTGCTCGCTGTCTTCGTTCATCACTTTACGGATACGTAATGTTTCCTTGTTGCGTATCGCTATGATTTCTTTGCCATTAGGCAGTGTAGAGATGAAATTTTCTATTTCCCTATCGTTTTCCAGTAATTTGATGGATAGGAAGCGGGTGGAATATTTATGGCGTATGTCTTCGTTTTGACTGATTGCTTTCTTGACTTCTTCGATACTGCGCTCCAGTTCAGGACCGTGGTTAATATGAATATGACGCATATATCCGCGTGGGCGGGCATCTTCCTCTTCTTTGTGGCTTCCGAATTCGTGGTCGGGTACGTAGGTTTTGTGCCAGTCTCTCAGGTCTTCCAGAATTTCAGAACGTATTTCGCCCTTTTGTGACAGGAAATCTCCTCCTTCGTAAATACCGATGATAACATGGAACAGTTTGTCTACACCTTCTCCCCGTCGGCAGACAGTAGGTACCATAGGCACCCCGATCAGCTGGCTTAATTGGGTATAATCCAATTTATTTCCGCTGGCTTCCAGCTCATCGTACATATTCAAGGCGATAACCATACGCACATTCATATCAATCAATTGGGTGGTAAGATAGAAATTACGTTCCAAGTTAGAAGAGTCTACCACATTGATAATTACATCCGGAGTTTCTTCAATGATATGTTTGCGTACATAAAGTTCTTCCGGAGTATAGGCTGAAAGAGAATAGGTTCCGGGTAAATCTACAATACGGAAATGATAACCTTGGAAGTCGAAAAAACCTTCCTTGGCATCTACTGTCACACCACTGTAGTTTCCTACATGTTCGTGGGCGCCGGATGCAATATTGAATAGCGAAGTCTTTCCACAATTGGGATTACCTACTAAGGCTACATTGATTGTACGGCGTTTGCCTTTTGCCAGTGCCACCAGTTCTGATTCGGGCACGGGTACATCTTCTGTTATGGAACCATGGTAAGGGTTTTGCATCGTGCGTGCTTCCTGCTCGCTTACCACCTCAATCATATCTGCCTCTTGTCTTCGGAGGGAGATCTCGTAACCTAGTAGTTTGTATTTTATAGGGTCTTTCAAAGGGGCGTTCAAGATTACCTCTACGGTTTTTCCTTTAATAAAACCCATTTCAACGATTCGCTTGCGGAAACCACCGTGGCCTAAAACCTTGACTATTACGCCTTTTTCTCCTGTTCTTAATTCGGATAAACGCATTTTGTTTTAAATTTTTTGCAAAGATAAGTTATTACTTAGAAGTATGCAAATTATTTAGATTGTTTTTAAATAAAGAACGGGCACTTTGTTTTTGTCTTGCAAAACTCTTATCTTTGTGCCATGTTTCATTGGAATATTCAGAAGTATATAGAGGAGAAACAACTTTTCACCTTGCATGATAAGGTGTTAGTGGCATTGAGTGGCGGGGCAGATTCGGTAGCTTTGTTGCGTGTCTTGCTTGTTTTAGGGTATCATTGTGAGGCTGCCCATTGTAATTTTCACCTTCGTGGTGAGGAATCCGATAGAGATGAAAGGTTTGTCAATGAGTTGTGTAAAGGATTAGGAGTGGCTTTGCATGTTACTCATTTTGATACGGTCACTTATGCTTCGAGGCATCATGTTTCTATTGAGATGGCGGCTCGCGAAATGCGCTATGATTGGTTCGAACAACTGCGTAAGGAGAGGGGGGGGGCTGTTATTGCCGTAGCCCATCACCGGGACGATAGTGTGGAAACTTTTTTATTGAATTTGATACGTGGCGCGGGAATCAATGGCTTGAAAGGTATTAGTCCGCATAACGGCTGCATTGTACGGCCTTTGTTGGAGGTGAGCCGTCAGGATATTTTGGATTATTTGCGTTGTTTGCGTCAAGGTTATGTTACAGACAGTACCAATTTGCAAGATGAATATATGCGTAATAAAATCCGTCTGAATATTCTTCCGATGTTGCGTGAGCTGAATCCTTCTGTCAGTGAAAGTATAGCTGAAACATCAAGGCGTCTGACTGATGTTTCTCTTATATATAATAAGGAGATAGAGGCGGGAAAAGAAAGGGTGATGGAAAAGTCCGGTCATATTCTTATTTCTCGTTTGATGGAAGAGAGTGCTCCGGCGGCTTTGCTGTTTGAGATTCTTCATCCGTTAGGTTTCAATTCTGTCCAGGCAGGAGATGTATTCCGCAGTTTGTCTGCCCAGTCGGGAAAAAGGTTTGTTTCTGCCGGATGGGAGGTACTGCGCGACAGGACGGAGTTGATTATTCGCAGGAGGAAGCTGGCGGATGAGGAAGTGGAGGAAAATGTGCCCCCGTTCCGGCTTGCAATGGAAACGCAGGAAATAATGCCAGACTTTGTCATCCCTAAGAATAAGGATACGGCCTGTTTGGATGCAGACAAGGTGGTGCTACCTCTCACGGTGCGTAAATGGCGGCAGGGGGATAAATTTGTTCCTTTCGGAATGAAAGGGAAAAAGAAGATCAGCGATTATCTGACAGATCGTAAGTTTTCTCTTTTCCAGAAAGAAAATCAATATGTGGTTTGCTCTGCAGGCCAGATTGTATGGCTGGTAGGAGAGCGTAGCGATGACCGTTTCCGGGTGACGGAAGATACGAAACGGGTACTGATTATACAGCAGTTGTGGGATAAGTAGAATTTTTTCCTTTCCTGCTTTTTCATGAATGGCAGGGAATGCTCCCTGAAATCTTGTAGCAAAAATCCGCGAATCATGCAACAAGATTTCAGAAATCACGTAACAAGATTCGCGGATTTTGGATGGAGCTTTCCGGTATTATTTGCAATACTTCTGTATCAGTCCGTCTACCACTTCATCGCCCAGTTCTTTTGCTTTGGCAAAGTTTGCACAGGCTTCTTTGTTTTTCTTTAATTGTATCTGGCAGTATCCCAGCATGCGGTATGCGGCTGCGGCTTTCGGGTCTAAAGAGATAGCCTTTTCCAATGCTTCTATTGCTTCGTTATGTTGCCCTACACGTAGATGCACCGAACCTTTTTCCACCCACATGGCTACATCCTCAGGAGTCATTTCTACTGCTTTATTAATGTCATTGATAGCTTGCTGATACATCTTACATTGTATTTCCGCCTGTTCGCGTTGCAGATAAAAGGCGGCTGTAACCCGTCCACCGATAGCATCATAAAAAGTATCATAATCTATTACCGCTTCACGGTATTTACCTGTCTGGGCTTTTATTTCTGCCCGTTCATAGAAATAAGGAGCAGCTTCCGATGTATAAGGCTTGGTGAAACGTGCCACAGCACTATCCATCAAGGCAATAACCTCGTTCATATCTGTTCCTTCAATCAGTTGTTTGGTTTTGGCTGCCGAGTAAAATGTAGCAGCAGAGGCTATGGAAGACTGGTTCACTTTCTCATAAGCGGCGTATGCCTCAGGATATTTCTTCATAGCAAACAGAATATCTCCCTCCAATTGTGTGTAAATGGGTTGGTTGTCGGCTTGCATGGCATCATGAATGATGGAGAGAGCTTTGTCGTAACTCCAGTCACCGTATGGTTTCTTGTCACCTAAAGAGATGATGTACGAATAAATTAATTTAGCGATATTATATTGCGTCTCACTCTTGTTGGTAGTCACTTCCAGTGCTTTCTTCAGGTCAGCATCTGCCAAAGCGTTGTGTTCATCATCACTAAATCCCATATAAGTAGTGGCACGGCGTATATATCCGTCTGCGCTGTTGGGATATTGTTCCAGAAAATCGTTTAATGTGGTGATATATTCGTTCTGATTTTGTTGTGAAGATGCCATGAACAGGTACACCAATGCTTGGTCTTCTGTTTCGGGCAGTCCTTTTTTGATGCCGATTTTATTCAGTGACATGTCGTTCAAAGAAAGGGCGGTGATGCTCAGTGAGGTACCGTATGTAGCTCCGATGGCATAACTTTCCTTGGCCTCATCCGATGCGTTTTTTTGGATTAAACCTAATACTTCTCCATTGGCATTCATAATAGGGCAACTTACGGTTTTTTCGTTGGTTGTCATTGCCAGTGTATAATAATATGCCTTGTCGCCAATGGTGTCTACTTTGGTGACGGTCCCTGTCTGGCAGGTTGCCGCTTTTTGAGTCGAGTAGGGTAGCAGATAGACTGTTTCACCTACTGATGCCGGCTGTGATGCCGATTTTAATGCTATGGTCTTTTTATCGGCTTCAGTATTAAATTTTACGATGTCATACATGGAGTTGGCTCCCAAGATACGCAATACAGGTAATTCTTTACTGTCCGCGTTAATGATTACTGCGCGTTCGGCTCCTTCAAACAGGGTGTAATCAGATAATGCCGTTCCATTTTCATTGATATAGAATCCATTTCCTGTATTCTTGATTTTGTTATCTTTATCGTATGTAACGATGGAAAAAACGGCTTTTTTAGCTTTGTCGGCCCACTTTGGGGTTGCTTGTGCATAGCTTAGCTGGGTAGCTATGCCGCATGCCAATATCAAAAGTACTTTCTTCATGATATAGTTAATTGTTTGTTAACGATGATACGGTATTTTATAAAGCGGATGCCGTCTTGTCTTCTGTGAAGCCGCGTTGTTTTACAGCTTCATAAATCAGAATACCTGCGGCAACCGATACGTTCAGTGATTCTATTTTACCCATTAACGGTATTTTGATCCATTCATCGCACAGAGAAAGGTGCTCGTAGGGAACACCTGTGTCCTCGGCTCCCATAATGATACATACAGGGTCTTTATAGTTTGCTTTGGTGTAATCATAATCCCCTTTTTCCGTAGCTGCTACAATCTTGAATCCGCAGTCTTTCAGATACTTGATGGTATTAGTCAAACTTTGTTCGCGACATACGGGAAGAGTGTGCAGAGCTCCTGCGGATGTTTTCATTGCGTCAGCATTGACACTGACACTGTTTTTCGAGGGAATAATAATGGCATCTGCACCGGCACATTCGCAGGTACGGGCAATGGCTCCGAAGTTACGTACATCGGTAATTCCATCCAGCATGACGAATAAGGGTGTTTTTCCTTCTTCAAACAAGAAAGGTACCAGATTTTCTGTTTTCTGGTAGGTGACAGAGGAGATGAATGCTACAACTCCCTGATGGTTTTTCCGGGTGATACGGTTAATACGCTCCACGGGTACACGCTGAACAGGGATGAGGGTATTTTTCAAACAGGCAAACAGTTCTTTGGACAGTTCGCTCTGTATATCTTTCTTCACCAATACTTTATCTATCTCTCTTCCGGCTTGTATGGCTTCAATAACAGCGCGTACACCGAAAATCATTTCATTCTTTTCTAACATGTCTAATTAGTGGTTAATGGTTAGTGACAGGTGGTTAGTGGTAAGTGATTAATGTCTGCAATATGACAGTCCATAAATCACTTGGCACTAGCCACTTATCAGCGCCTTTGCATTGTTCAGGGCTGCCTCTGTCAAGGTAGCTCCACTTAGCATATTGGCTATTTCTTTTACTCTTTCTTCATCAGTCAAGCGGCGGATGTAGCTGTTGGTGCCTGTTTCCGTATCTTCCTTATATACTTTATAATGAGTGATGCCGCGTGCTGCAATTTGGGGCAGATGGGTGATACTGATGACCTGACGGTTTTGTTTTCCCATTTCCTGCATGATGAGTGCCATTTTCTCGGCGATGGAACCGGAAACTCCAGTGTCTATTTCATCAAAGATGATAGTAGGCAGTTTCACAGCTCCGGCTATCATGGCTTTCAGCGAAAGCATGACACGGGCAATCTCACCGCCCGATGCTACGGAAGCTACATTTTGTAATGTTCCATTCTTGTTGGCCGAAAACAGGAATGTCACACTGTCCATCCCTTTACTGTCCGGTTCCTTGCGCGGATTCAGTTCCACCACAAAGCGCACATTGGGCATACCGAGAGGAACCAGCAGGCTTTGCATCTGTTTCTCAATGTTCTTACCCGATTGGGAACGAAGCTTTGTCAGCACAGCGGCTTGCTTTATCACTTTGTCATATAGCGTTTCTTTTTGGGCGGTAAGTTCTGCTATACGGTCGTCAAAAGAAGTGATGGCGTTCAGCTTCTCATGGTAGTCGGTTTGCACAGCTATCAATTCCTCTATTGTTTGTACGTGATGTTTCTGTTGCAGAGAGTAGATTAAGTTCAGGCGTTCATTTACATAATCCAGACGGGTGGGGTTGAACTCCACTTCCTCCTGTGCGCCTGCTATTTCATGCGACAGATCTTTCAGCTCTATGTAACAACTGTCTAAACGCCCTATCCATTCCTGGGCACGTGTGTACACTCTCGCTATGTTATGCAGGGTTTGCATACATTCTTTGGTAGCGGACAACAGGCTGGCATCTTCCGAAGACATTATTTGGTCCACTTTGTACAAGCCCGCTTTTATTTCTTCGGCATGACTCAAAGTTTCGGCTTCCTGTTCCAGTTCGGTTTGTTCTCCTTTCTGAAGGTTTGCATCATCCAGCTGTTCCAGTTGGAACCGGATGTAATCTTCATCCTTCCGGCTTTGCTCGGCTTGTGTTATGAAATCGGCCAGCTGTTTGCATACGTTCTTGTACTCGGTATAAATATTTTTGTATGCTGAAAGTTCGTTGTCATTTTGTGCCAGGATATCCAATACATTCAATTGGAATCCCTCACTGTTGAGCAACAGGTTTTGATGCTGGCTATGTACATCTATCAGTTTCTCGCCCAGTTCCTTCATCTGCGCCAATGAGGCCGGCGTGTCGTTTATGAATGCGCGGCTTTTGCCCGATGCATATAACTCGCGGCGGATAATACATTCATTCGGATCATATTCCAAATCTCTTTGGGTAAAGAAAGGCTCCATCTGATAGGCGGAGATGTTGAAACGTGCTTCTACAATACATTTATTGGCGCCTTTCTTGATAGCTTTGATATCGGCCCGTTGTCCCAGTAACAAGCCGATAGCGCCTAGAATAATCGATTTACCGGCGCCGGTCTCTCCGGTGATGACAGAGAAACCGGGGGTGAAACTGATATCCAATGTATCAATCAATGCATAATTCTGTATATAGATAGATTGCAGCATATTCTTGCTCCTTTTTAATAATTTGCTGGTTTGTCAATTTGCTAATTTGTTGCGCTGTATTCCGCATGGTAATTAGCACATTGACAACGTGGCAAATTAAGAAATTATTTATTATTTACCAGTCTGTCAATAATATCTCTTGCTACTTCCTGTTTGCTTTTCAGCGGATAAGGAGTTACTCCTTGACGGTCTATAATCGTTATTTTGTTGGTATCACAACGAAACCCTGCTCCTTGGTCGTTCAATGAGTTCAGTACAATGAAATCAAGGTTCTTACGTTCCAGTTTTTCTTGTGCATTTTTTGTTTCATCATTTGTTTCCAAAGCAAATCCCACTAATATTTGTCCGTCCTTTTTCTGGCTTCCCAGTGCGGCGGCAATGTCTTGTGTGGGTTTCAGTTGCAGTATTAGATTATCTTTCTCTCTTTTGATTTTATGACCGGATACAGTTTCCGGGGTAAAGTCGGCCACTGCCGCACACAGGATGCCAGCCGAAGCTGTAGGAAACTCGCGGATGGCGGCTTCGTACATTTCTCCAGCACTTTCCACATCTATGCGGCGGATGTTAGGGTGATGGGCCTGAATCGTTACCGGTCCGCTGATTAGTGATACTTCCGCTCCACGTGAAGCGCATTCTTCGGCAAGTGCGAATCCCATTTTTCCTGAAGAATAATTGCCGATAAAGCGTACCGGATCTATTTTTTCGTAAGTTGGACCGGCGGTAATGACTACTTTCTTTCCGGCCATGTCTTGTTGTTTGGCAAAGAAAGCTTCCAGTATTTCCACTATTTTTTCCGGTTCTTCCATTCTGCCTTTTCCTACCAGATGGCTTGCTAGCTCCCCTTCTGCCGGTTCTATAATGTGATTTCCGTAAGAACGGAGCGTGTCCAGATTCTTCCGGGTGGAAGGGTGTGCGAACATATCCAGATCCATTGCCGGAGCTACGAATACGGGAGCTTTCATTGACAGATAAGTCGTGATCAGCATATTGTCCGCTATTCCGTTGGCCATTTTACCAATAGTGGATGCGGTAGCCGGAGCGATAATCATGGCATCCGCCCATAGTCCCAAATCAACGTGACTGTTCCATGTTCCGTCACGTTGAGCAAAAAACTCGCTGATAACAGGTTTACTTGTTAATGCAGATAAAGTGATAGGTGTGATGAATTCTTTGCCTGCGGGGGTAATCACAACTTGTACTTCCGCTCCCTTCTTAATAAGTCCGCGAATGAGTATAGCCGCTTTATAGGCGGCTATACTTCCGGTTATACCTAGTACGATTTTTTTTCCTTTCATACTCATTTCATCATTCCCGATTCACGTAGTCTGATTTTTGTCAGTACGTTTTTCGTGTTCAGCGTAAAATCACCGTTCAGTATCCAGCTGTAGTAGCCCGGATCTTTTTGTAACACTTCGCTGACAGACATTCCTTTGTATTTCCCAAAATTAAATACTTCCACGCCTTTGTCATCATAAACAATGCGTCCGGCGAAATCTACATTCTTGTTGAAACTTGAGTATTCGGCTAGAAATGCCATATCATTTTGCAGTTCTTCCGGATAGCGGTCCAATTGGGATTTCAGTACTTCGTATGTGGCGCGTGTGTCGGCTTCGGCTGTATGGGCATCTTCCAGATTCTTGCCGCAATAGAATTTATAGGCGGCAGACAGGGTACGCTGTTCCAGTTTGTGATAAATTACCTGCACGTCAATGAATTTTCGTTTCATCATGTCAATGTCTACTCCTGCACGCAGGAACTCCTCAGCCAAAACCGGAATGTCGAAACGATTGGAATTGAAACCGGCCAGGTCACATCCCTCAATGTCCCGGGCTATCTCTTTTGCCACTTCCTTGAAGGTAGGGCAGTCTGCCACATCTGCGTCATAAATACCGTGGATAGCAGAGGATTGTTCGGGAATGTGCATTTCCGGATTGATACGCATGGTCTTCGTTTCTTCGTTGCCGTTTGGATACACCTTCAGATAGCATATTTCCACTATTCTGTCTGTGTTTATATTTGTTCCCGTTGTTTCCAAATCGAAAAAAACAATAGGATTCTTCAAGTTCAATTTCATTTTCAGCTTGTATTATATATTGTTTTTCCACCACATGGTGGCGTGTCGTTTTTAGTCGTTCAGCATCATAGGCATCAGCAGCATCAGCAGGTCTTCGTTCTCTTCCTGCTCTACAGGGACAATAACGCCCGCACGTGAAGGATCAGCCAGTTCGAAAAGTATTTCCTGTGCTGAGATATTGTTTAAAATATCAATCAGGAATGTTGATTTAAAGCCGATGCTCATGGGACTTCCTGTATATTGGCAAGTCAGTGTTTCTTCTGCTGAGGTGGAGAAATCAATGTCTTGTGCGGAGATCTGGATCTGATTTTCACTGAGGCGGAGTTTTATCAAACTGCTTGCTTGCGATGAGAATACAGATACACGGCGGAGCGCACTGATCAGCGTCATGCGGTCAATGGTGGCCTTGTGAGGATTATCCTGCGGAATTACTGAGTTATAGTTTGGATAGCGTCCTTCGATAAGACGGCATATCATACTGTAGTTTTCTAATGTAAACGTAGCGTTACGGTCGTCAAAATCAATTTGCACATCTCCTTGTTCTTTCGGTAACAGGTTCTTCAACAGGGTTGCCGGCTTCTTGGGCAGAATGAAAGCGGCTTTTTCATCGCCATGTGCCACAAATGTTTTATTGCGTACTAATTTGTGCCCGTCTGAGGCTACGAAAGTGATGTCTTCGGTAGTGATATCAAAATAAATACCATTCATTACCGGACGTAACTCATCATCGGCAGTAGCGAATAAAGAACGGTTGATACCAGCCAGCATCACCGGAGCGCCCATCGTTACGTGTACCGCATTTGCGCCTAATGCGGGAGCTTGTGGATATTCGTCGGCATTTTGTCCCATCAGGCTGTATTTACCATTCTGATATTGTACGGTGATTTCCAGGTTTTCAGTATTTACCAGGAAAGTAAGTGGTTGTTCGGGTATTTCTTTCAGGGCTTCGAGTATGGTTTTTGAAGAAACGGCAAAGCGTCCGTCACCGTCACTTTCATTTACTTCCAGTGAAGTGGACAGGGTCGTTTCGCTGTCAGAAGCAGTGAGAGACAGCGTTCCGTCAGTTAGTTCCATCAAAAAACAATCAAGAATAGGTAACGAATTTTTAGAGTTGATAACTCGGCTAATAGCTTGTAAATGACTGAATAATCCAGTACTTGAAACGATGAACTTCATAGTTTTATATTATTATATTTATATTCTATATCTCTACATTCATTTAACTGCCAAAGTTACGAAAAGATTATGGTTCAAGCGCAAAAAATGGCGAAAAAATTAGTTTACTCGCAAGGAAAAGTGTACTTTCGTGGCGAATTTAAATAACGTAATATGGAATTAGCAGGAAAAGTAATAGCAGTCCTCGAACCGAGAGGAGGAGTTTCAAAGACAGGAAATGAATGGAAAGTACAAGAATACGTAATTGAAACGCATGATCAATATCCTAAAAAAATGTGTTTTGACGTATTTGGAGCAGATAAGATAGCGCAATTTAATATTCAGGCAGGTGAAGAGTTGAATGTGTTTTTTGATGTGGATGCCCGCGAGTGGAATGGGCGTTGGTTCAACAGTATCCGTGCGTGGAAAGTAGAGCGTGTGGGTGCCCAGGGACCTGTTGCGCTGGATGCTCCGTTTCCTCCCATGAATGCTGCTCCCGCTGCACCGGTAGATTTTGCCGCGACAGACGAGAAGGATGATTTGCCTTTCTAGGGGATAGAGGATTCCCATAAACATAAATAAGCCGGCAGGATCCGTGAAAAGGATTTTGCCGGCTTATTTTATATAGTCTGTTTTTATGGTCATTCTCAATCATGGTGTGAAGTGTTGATGGGATATTTGCGTTCCATGAATTTCCATTTATCATCCGGTGTGGTATGATTACGGTGGAGTAAATTAAACAGGCGGAAACTATATTGCTGTAGTTGCCGCCTGTTCTTTATTTGGTTAAATAAAAAAGTCTTAAAATGTAGTGTAGAAGATTTGCATTTTCAGCTTATTCTCAGGATTCGTTCCACCTTTTAACATAGCGCTTTCCATACCTAAGTTGTTGGATATTTCAACTATTTCATTGTTTGAATTGGATACTGCTTTGACAGGTATGATGACAACTCTGTTCCAGTCCGGATTTTTAGCGTCCCATTTTTTTCCGTCTTCTTCCTTTTCAGGATCTCCACCTGCTGCTGTTATGCCTTTTTTCCGTTCCTCAATGCAGTAAGTGATTAAGGGAGCGATGTTGGTAAAGGTGTATGTATTGTTACTGCTGCTATATGAACTTAAGAAAGAAGTCTTGTTATCGATAATCTTGTTTTCTTCAAAGAACGAGAACATATCTTTCTTTCTGACCATCAATACATATTGGGGGATGCCCATTTTGTATTTGGACTCTTTCTCGTTGTAGCGTGTGAACGATACATTTACACCATTTAGCGTATCTCTTTTATGTTCATTGTAAATCTCTGCAATGGGGAAAGTCGCTTCTGTAAAAATACCTGCCGGACTTTTGAGGTAAGTATGGTCCGGATCTTGGGCTAACTCTTCCAATCTGCTACCGTTACTGAAGTGGTTGGCTTGTATCACTTCCTTGGTTGCTCCAAAGAAATAGGACTTGTAAACCAACGAATCCCGCTTGCCGGAAGAACTTTCTATCAGGGCTTCAAAATTAAGATTCAGGCTTAAACCGTCAATGTATAAAATGGTTCCGTCGCCATGAGTACAGCGAATGTAAACTCCCTTTAATACATTCTTGATAAAACTTTCAGGAGTCTTGAAATACTCTTTGTTCTCCTTGTATTTGTTGAAGATGTGATCGCCTAATGAATTGGGCAATTTGATAGTCTGTATAATTGTTCTTTGCTTGACACCGCTGCTTGTGGTTGTAGTTTCATCTTTGCTTGTAGACGGACCTACTGCCGAATAGGCTTTTACAGCGATAGGCTTTCCTTTTTCGTTGTAATAATCTTTAGGATCCACACTGGTATAAAAAGTGCTTAGTTCTTTTTCAGGAATAACCTTGTCCAATGTGTCAACCTGTAAGCGCATGGCATTCAGTGAGTCGCCAAAGAAAGACCCGTATTGCAGACTTATATTTACTCCGATGACTTTGGTCGGCTCTTCTTCAAATTTGAAGTTGTCCATACAGGTGAACTGTGCTATAAAATCGGCAGTAAATTCTCCAAATTGCTCATCGGTATATCGTCCTAAATATGCAGTACTGGTACGTGCATAAACGGAGTCGGCCAACAGAGATTTGGTGGTAAACTCATAACTGTCTGTATTTGCCGGAATCTTATCTCCACCGGGGATAAGATCGGTCCCGATGCCGGTTGTTGAATCATCGCAACTATAAATCAGTGCTGCCAACAACAATGCGCATAAGTATTTGATTTTCATCTTTATTATTCTTAGTGAGTTATTTCTTTTCAAACTCCCATACTTTGTCATAGAACTCATTGAAAGCATCTACATAGGTATCGGCAGGCTGATAGTCGAGCACAGGCACACCCGATTCACGGGCGAACTTCATGACATTCTCATTCACTTTCTCGCTGTTTTGTATCACACCATCAGAGTAGGCAATGGCCAGTTTGCACAGTTCCTCGTAATTTGCCGGAGATTTGACGATGCTTTCCACATCATTCTTTTCAATGCCTTTCAGCATGAGTTTTTCAGTCAGATTACCTTCGCAGTTCGATTTGAATTCATCCTCAAACACCGAAAATACTACTTTTGAGTCTCTGAATGACGGCTCATCTTGATAAGCCTTCTTAATATAAAGGGGCACAAATGCACTCATCCATCCTTGACAATGGATAATGTCCGGACACCAGCGTAATTTCTTTACCGTTTCCAATACGCCGCGTGCATAAAAAATAGCACGTTCGTCATTGTCTTTGTATTCTACACCATTTTCGTCAGCTACCATTTGGCGGTGCTGGAAATAGTCGTCATTGTCAATGAAGTAAACCTGCATACGTGCAGCTTGGATAGATGCTACCTTGATAATCAGCGGGTGGTCCGTATCGTCTATGATTAAATTCATGCCGGACAGGCGGATGACTTCGTGTAATTGGTTTCTGCGCTCATTGACATTGCCCCATTTTGGCATAAAAGTTCTGATTTCTCTGCCTTTTTCCTGAATAGCCTGAGGAAGAAATCTTCCCATGTTTGCCATTTCGGATTCGGGAACGTAAGGGGTAATCTCTTGTGTAATAAATAAAACTTTATTTGCCTTCATCTTAACTTTTTGTTGCTCATAATCATTTTGCAAAGATATAAAAAAAATAGATGAGAGTGGCAAGAAACGAGGAATAATAATTCCTTATGATATGTTAAGTGGCTGGTAATTAGTGGTTAGTGATTGGCGGTTAATGGTCAATGCCTTGCGGAATTAGGTGAAAAATGGGAAAGAACAAGTGGCTGGCCGGTAGCTGAAGAGGGCTTATTGCGTCATATCTGCAAGGTATTAACCACTTATTACTAACCACTCATCATTAATTAAAATTCTTTTTTTCTTCGTTATCTCCCAAATAATGGTTTACTTTGCAGCCGTTTTAAATGAAACTACTCAAACAAAAGAGATAAAAAGATGAAGTTAGTTCAAACAATCAAAGAGCTTCAGTCAGAGCTGGATGCCCTGCGCAGTGAGGGAAAGACAATAGGTCTGGTGCCTACAATGGGTGCACTCCATGCCGGACACGCTTCGTTGGTGAAACGTGCTGTTGCAGAAAATGATGTAGTGGTGGTAAGTGATTTTGTAAATCCTACCCAGTTTAACGACAAAAATGACTTGGCAAAATATCCGCGTACATTGGATGCCGATTGTGAATTGTTGGAAAAAGTAGGAGCGGCTTTTGTTTTTGCTCCGTCTGTAGAAGAGATTTATCCTGAGCCTGATACCCGGCAGTTCAGTTATGCGCCGCTGGACACAGTGATGGAAGGCCGTTTCCGTCCAGGACATTTTAATGGAGTATGCCAGATAGTGAGCAAGCTGTTTATGATTGTAAACCCTACCCGTGCTTATTTCGGCGAGAAAGACTTCCAGCAATTGGCTATTATTCGTGAAATGGTGAAACAGATAGGGTTCAACGGACTGGAAATTGTAGGTTGTCCTATTGTGCGTGAGGAAGACGGGCTGGCATTGAGCAGCCGCAATGCACGGCTTTCTGCGGTGGAAAGAGAGTATGCGCTGAATATTTCGCAAACTTTATTTAAAAGTTGTACTTTTGCAAAATCTCATCCGGTCGCTGAGACTCAGAAGTTTGTAGAGGATGCGATTGCTGCCGCTCCGGGTTTGCGTTTGGAATATTTTGAAATAGTAGATGGCACTACGCTTCAGAAAATAACGGATTGGGAAGATACGGATTATGCAGTAGGTTGCATTACGGTATTTTGCGGAGAGGTACGTTTGATAGATAATATAAAATATAAGGGATAGTGATCGTTAACCATTAGAATTATGATGATTGAGGTATTAAAATCGAAACTGCATTGTGTCCGTGTAACGGAAGCCAATTTGAACTACATGGGTAGTATTACGATTGACGAGGACTTGATGGATGCCGCCAACATGATTGCCGGTGAGAAAGTGCACATTGTGGATAATAATAACGGCGAGAGGTTTGAAACTTATATTATTAAGGGTGAGCGCGGTTCGGGATGTATTTGTCTGAATGGGGCTGCTGCCAGGAAGGTACAGGTGGGTGACATTGTAATTATCATGTCATACGCCATGATGGATTTTGAGGAAGCTAAATCGTTCAAGCCGACGGTGGTTTTTCCCGATTCGGCGATGAACAAGATTGTATAACGATATTTTTGTTCGGTAATCCAAAAGCCCGGTAGACGTGAGTCTGATACGGGCTTTAATTTTTGTATCCGCAATCATAGGGCAATAAACCTTCTTTATTATCCGGTGGTATGATTGCGGATAATCTTTTATATAGATTTCTCCTTGATAAGTCCTGTCCGGTAAGCCACCAGCAATTTCTTTAAATCGTTAATCTGTGTCACCAGTTCCCGTCCTTTGTCAGTGTCCTTTACCATCATGCGTTGGGTGCTCATTTCTACTATCTGGGTGCTCGATTTGATATCCTGCCCTTCTTCAATGGCTTTTTGCATTGAGGTGAACGGTTCGTGCTGTACCAGTTGGAATCCGCGCGAATGGTATACCAGTGTATATCCGGCAATTCCGGTTTCCGAATGATACGCTTTAGAGAATCCTCCGTCTATGACCATCATCTTGCCGTTTGCTTTTATCGGATTCTCACCTTGGATGGTTTTTACGGGTACATGTCCGTTGATGATATGGCGGTGTGTTCCTATCACTCCGAACTCGTCCAGCAGCATATCACATACTTTTTCTTCATTGCGCAGGCTGTAATAGTGACCTTTTACTTCCTTGTGTAACTCTTTCTCTTTTAAAAAGTAACGTTCAAAAGTAGCCATTTTGTCTTTGTCGAAAGCAGGGGAGTCTTTGCCACACCACAAGTACCATACATAGTCTACGGCAAAGGGTCTGTCCTCGTTGTCTTCCTCAGCGAAGAAGGCGGTACGGATCAAGTGCCCTACCTTTTCCAGCAAGGCTTTTCCTTTGTACATTTTTCCGGCTATGGACACATCTTTCAGCGTACCGTCGGCATTCAGGGGTATGGAGGCGTGGAACAGCAGATTTGAGTTGCTCACCGTGTACATACATCCGTAACGGAACAGGCAGCGGATATGTTTTTTCAATTTCTCACTGCTGACAAACGAACGATGGAGTTTGTTCATAATCTCCCGTTCTTCGTCTGTCAGCTTATAAGGATCGGCAGGATTTACCGTAGGAAGAAAGCTGTCTTTCAGTTCATATTCTTTTCCATTGGGCATTGTGATAGTCTTACGCTCAAAATCTATACGGTGTAGCAGCATACGGTCGTCCATCTCGAAATCGGGGCGGCGCCTGATAATCTCTGCTTCCAGCTTGAACTGGATAACACTGATTGCTTTGTGCATCTGGCCTATCATGCGCAGTGTCTTGGCATTGTAAGTACAGTCTTCTTTCTCTACTTTCGGTCCGAATAGGGTGCAGGGATCGTCTGCGTATGTTTCCATGGCAAAGGTGGCCAAGGGCAGAAGGTTGATGCCATATCCATCCTCCAAGGCGGCAAGGTTGCCATAACGCATGGCCAGGCGTAGCACGTTTGCCATACAGCAGTCGTTGCCGGCTGCGGCTCCCATCCATAAAATGTCATGGTTTCCCCATTGTACATCGAAATTATGATAATCGCATAATATGTCCATAATGCGGTGGGGGGCGGGACCACGGTCGAATATATCACCCAGCACATGCAGTGTGTCTATGGTGAGCCGTTGGATGAGGTTGCATAAGGCAATGATAAAGTCATCGGCGCGGCGGGTAGAAATGATGGTGCTGATGATGACGTTAATATACGCCTGCTTGTTGGGAACCATTGAGTTTTCGTGCAACAATTCCTGAATGATATACGAGAATTCTTTGGGAAGTGATTTCCGCACTTTGGAACGGGTGTATTTGGAGGATACATTCTGGCATACACGTACCAACTGGTTCAACGTGATGACATACCAGTCGTCCAGGTCCGTTTCCACTGCTTTTACCAGATCCAGTTTTTGTTCCGGATAATAAATCAGCGTACATAGTTCTTTTTTTTCGTTCTCGCGCAGGGTATTCCCGAATATTTCATTTACTTTTCTTTTGATGGCCCCGGAAGCATTCCGCAATACATGCTGGAATGCCTCGTACTCTCCGTGCAGGTCGGCAAGGAAATGTTCTGTACCTTTAGGCAGATTCAGAATAGCTTCCAGGTTGATTATTTCCGTACTGGCATCGGCTATAGTGGGGAAACTATGCGACAGCAGTTGCAGGTATCGCATATCTTTCTGTATGGTTTCCGGGGTGATTGAATTATAAGCGTTCATGGCTGGAAATTATATAAAAAACATGAGTATTAATTGGGCTATAATGACCCGGCTGAACATGGACAGCGGATATACGGTGGCATAACTCACCGCCGGATTATCACCGGGTAACGTGTCATTGGCATAGTTCAATGCCATAGGGTTTGCCATGCTTCCACACAGCATACCACAGGTGCTTCCGAAGTCGAGGCGGGTCATGCGGAGGGCCACTAATGCCATGATGACTACCGGGATAAAGGTGATGGCGAAGCCTATAGCTATCCAGATGGCTCCTTCGGGGCGCATCACTGTCTCGAAGAAATGTGCACCTGCATCTAGTCCCAGGCAAGCCAGATAGAGGGATAACCCGATACCGCGCAGCATCAGGTTGGCACTCCGGGTGGTATAAGTGATGAGGTGGAAACGGGGACCAAAGCATCCGATAAGAATTCCTACTACGATAGGTCCGCCTGCCAGGCCTAATTTAACGGGAGTGCTGATGCCGGGGATGGCGATAGGGATGGAGCCTAGTATCAATCCCAGTACAATACCTATAAAAATGGCGGCAAGATTAGGATCCTTCAGCGTTTTAACCGCATTGCCTAATACTTTTTCCACATTCTCTATGGCTTTGGCTTCTCCCACCACGGTCAGCCGGTCGCCCAATTGGAGGATCAGCCCCGGTGTGGCAAGTAGTTGTACCCCGCTGCGCATCACACGGCTGATGTTGATGCCATAGCTGTTGCGCAGACGTAAAGAGCCTAGTTTTTTCCCGTTTATTTCGGGGCGGCTGATAACGATATGTTTGGAAATCAATTGGCTGTCTATGGCATTCCAGTCGATGTCTTCTTTATTCCAATCCTGGCTTTCCTGTTCGCCGAAAAGAATCGTGAGCGAGGGAGCGTCCTTTTCGGTGGTGATAACCAGCAGACGGTCATTCTCTTTCAGGATTTTTTCTGAAGTGGGGATACTTACCGTGCCTTCCCGCCATAAACGGGAGATAACAAATTTAGGATAGCTTAATAAAGCTACTTCTTTTATGCTTTTATTGAAAATGGCGGGATTGTGCACTTTGAAGGTGGCTATGAATGTCTGATTGGTGTCCTCGTGTTCGTGAATGTCGATATCTGAGGGACGAACAAATAATTTGCGTACCAGCAACATGGCCAGAATAACACCTACCACTCCCAGCGGATAGGTTACGGCGCAACTTAACGCTGCGCCACTGGCGGGTTCCCCCATTTGTTTTAAAGTCTGTTGGGCGGCCCCCAAAGCGGGAGTATTGGTGGTGGCTCCACAAAGGATGCCTACCATATCGCTCATCGGTATGTCTCCCAGTTTGCTGAAAAGCACCGTCATGACCGTACCTGTCAGAATAACGCCCATGCCCAGCATATTGAGCTGTACACCGCCTTTACGGAATGAACTGAAAAAGCCGGGACCTACCTGCAATCCTAGTTCGTATACAAAAAGCACAAGACCGAAACTCTCGGCGTAATTCAGCATATTCGAGTCGATTGAGAATCCCAAGTGTCCGGCCAGAATACCGGCAAAAAAGACGAAGGTAACTCCCAATGAAATGCCAAACAGGTGGATCTTACCTAAACCGAGCCCCACAGCAATGATAATCGAGAGGATTACAACCGCCTGTAAAGGCGTGTGTTCAAAAAATAAGCTATTTAACCATTCCATATTGCAAAGATAGTACATTTTTAAGTTCTGCAAGCGATAAATAGGTATTTATGGATGGAACATGACTCATCTCGTTCTATAAATGATTCTTTTCCTCCAGCCACGCATCAATCAATTTTCTTGCCAGACTCAGCTTTTTGGGTATCTCCGGCAAATTGTCTTTGGTATAGAAAGCGCCGGCATTCAGTTCTTCTTGTTGTAATTTGATGTTTCCGCTTTCATAATCGGCGGTGAAGCCTATCATGATTCCGCTGGGATAAGGCCACGGCTGGCTGCCGAAATATTTCAGGTTTTTGATATGGAGTCCTGTTTCTTCCAGTACCTCGCGGTACACACACTCCTCCAAAGTCTCGCCCGGTTCAAGAAAGCCGGCTACCAAACCGTTGAAAGTTCCCCGGAAGTTGCGGGCGTGGACCAGCAGTATGCTGTCTCCCCGGCGTATCAATACAATGATGGCAGGAGAGATGCGCGGATAAATTTCCTGACGACATTGGGGGCATTTTTTAGCAATTGGAGAAATCTGTACGGTAGGCACGCCGCACATGGGGCAATAGCGGCTGTTCTTGTCCCAATTCAGTATCTGGAAGGCTTTGCCACCCACATTGTACTCTTCCCAAGGCAATACGTCGTATGAACTCCGGAGATCCATCATCAGGTGGCGGTCATTTTCGCAGCCGGGCACCGGGGCGTGTACGGAGAAAGTTTTGGCAGTGTGTCCCTCTATCTCTCCGATGGTGTGGATAGTGCTTCCCACCGGAACAGGCATGGGAGGCTCTGTTCCGAAAGGTATGGTGTACATTCCGTTCTTTTTCTCTATCAGCAGCTGATCCTTATAAAAAACGAACCACCCGCAGGTTTCTATATCTTCTTCCATATTCTTTTTTACCTTGTTGCAATTATTGATTCAATCCTTTCATAGTGAGTTGGATGCGCTTGCGCTCTAGGTCTATGCTCATCACTTTCACCCGTACATGCTGATGGATGCTGACTACGGTGGTGGGGTCGCTCACAAATTTGTCGGCCAGTTGTGATACGTGCACCAGACCCTTCTCTTTGATTCCTATATCTACAAAGCAACCGAAGTTGGTAATATTGTTCACAATGCCGGGCAGTTCCATTCCTTCAGTCAAATCCTCTATGGTCTTTACATTCTTGTCAAATTCAAAAACTTGGATTTGTTGCCGTGGGTCGCGTCCCGGCTTGTCCAATTCCTGTATGATGTCTGTCAGGGTGGGAAGCCCCACTGTAGGGGTGACATACTTCTTGATATCAATCCGGCTGCGTAGTTCTTTGCTCTTTATCAGTTCGTCCACGGTGCAGCTCAGGTCTTTGGCTATCTGCTCCACTATGGGATAGCTTTCGGGATGCACGGCCGAGTTGTCCAGCGGATTCTTCGCTTGTGGGATACGCAGGAACCCTGCGCATTGTTCAAACGCTTTCGCTCCCATCCGGGGTACTTTTAATAACTCCTTGCGTGAACTGAAGGGCCCGTTCTCGGTGCGGTAATCCACAATGTTTTGAGCCAAGGCAGGACCTAGCCCCGATATATAAGTCAGCAGATGACGGCTGGCGGTATTGAGGTTCACACCTACCAGGTTCACACAACTTTCCACCGTCTGGTCCAATGATTTCTTCAATAAAGTCTGGTCCACATCATGCTGGTATTGTCCCACTCCGATAGATTTGGCGTCTATTTTCACCAGTTCGGCCAGCGGATCCATCAACCGGCGGCCTATGGATACGGCTCCACGCACGGTCACGTCGTATTCAGGGAACTCGTCTCGGGCGGTTTTCGAGGCCGAGTAAATGGATGCTCCGTCCTCGCTTACTACAAATACTTGCAATTCACGGTCATAGCGTTGTGAAGTGATGAATTGTTCTGTCTCACGGCTGGCGGTGCCATTACCTATGGCGATTGCCTCTATCTGATATTGTTCTACCAATTTCACGATGCTGCGGGCTGCCTGTGAGTATTCACTCTTGGGCGGATGCGGATAAATGGTTTCATTGTGCAGCAAAGAGCCTTGGGCATCCAGACAGACTATTTTACATCCGGTACGGTAGCCGGGATCAACTCCCATGACCCGTTTCTGTCCTAAAGGGGGAGCCAGCAGAAGCTGTCTCAGGTTTCCGGCGAAGACGCGGATTGCCTCCTCGTCGGCTTTCTCCTTGCTCAAGGCTGAAAATTCGGTTTCGATGGAAGGCTTCAGAAGCCGCTTGTACGCATCACGTACTGCCTCGCCTACCTGGCGGCTGCATTCATTGTTGCCACGGACATACATTTGTTCCAGCCGTCCGGCGCACTCTTTGTCATCGGGGCTTATACTTACTTTCAACAGGCCTTCCGACTCTCCCCGGCGGATAGCCAGCAGACGGTGGGAGGAACAGCGTTTCAAAGGTTCGCTGAAATCGAAATAATCGCGGTATTTGGCGGCTTCTTCCTCTTTGCCTTTCACCACTTTGGAGGTGATGACGGCTTGTCGGGAAAATTGGTTGCGCAGTTGGTTGCGGGCACGCTCGTCCTCGCTCACTTGTTCGGCTATGATGTCGCGCGCGCCTTTCAGCGCATCCTCTTCGTCTTTCACATCTCCTTTCACAAAAGCGGGGAGACGGCTGTCCAGATGGTTTTCGCGTTGCAATAACAGTAAGGTGGCAAGCGGTTCCAGTCCTTTTTGCCGTGCCGCTTCGGCGCGGGTCTTACGTTTCGGCTTATAGGGCAGATATATGTCTTCCACTTCGGTGGCATCCCAACTTTGTTCAATGCGTTTGCGCAATTCTTCTGTTAGTTTGCCTTGTTCTTCTATGGTAGAAAGAATGGTTTCTTTTCGTTTGGCCAGTTCACACAACTTGTCATTTCTGTCTTTAATTTCGCCTATTTGTACTTCGTCCAGCCCTCCGGTTGCCTCTTTCCGGTATCGGCTTATGAAAGGGATGGTAGCTCCCCCGCCCAGTAGAGATAATGTATTGTCTACTTGATGTACGGAAACCTTCAGGGCTGCGGCAATCATTTTATTGAATAGTTCCATGTTTGTTGTTTTCTTTTGGGGGGCAAAGGTATAAAAAAGGTATGGGTTTATCGTATAAATCGGGTGTATTTCTGCAAAGAAAAAGAGTCGGTCCGATGCGTTTCCAGGGCTCACAAGGCTCAAGGCTCACTTATGCGGTATTTTAAACCTTGGTAGATGTGTAAATGTTTGTTTTACAGATTGTTTACTAAAACAAGACGTGCGGATTGAATATTATTCTTTGGTCTTTGGGAAGTTCAGGATTGTCTTGACTTTGTCTGTCGTTTTATGGAATTTGTGTTTGGTTTGACCAGGCTTGTTTTTTTGCCGGGTTTGATTCATAATAGGCCGGATCAATGGATATGGGGTGCTTCCGGATTTTTCACGATGCCCGGAATGACCAAGTGATGATGTCAATAGAAATTTCTTTTATTTATACATTTTGCTTTCCGGTAAATGTCGGATGTATCCGTGTGTGCCTGGGTGTCATTATATTATTCATTTATTTTTCAGAATATAGTCTTGTTTTCGTCTTTTTATTGTAATAAATTGAAAATCAGTATATGTATGGGTTTCTTGAAGCTTGTTTTGGGCTTAAATACCGCTTAGGTGAGCCTTTGAGCCTTGAGCCTTGGAAGGCCTTGTGAAAAGACCTTGTCATTCCCTTCCAAAGACCTGTTCTTTGTATAAAAAGACCTTGACGTTTTTTTAAAAGAACCTTGTCTTTGACGCCAAACATCAGGACCTTTTTTTTAAATGTCTGGATCTTTTTCAAAAACAACAAGACCTTTTTTCAAAGGGAACGGGTACAAACGGACAGCCGGTCCGTCTCTTTTTCCAGATAGTGTAATAATTATGAAGAAACTGTTTATTTTACTTGTGTGCCTGTTGCCTGTGTTGGCACAAGCTCAAATGGAAACTTCTGTAGCCGGATTCATCCCTTTATCCGGTAGCGGAAGAATAGTATATAATTTCAATCCCGGATGGCGCTTTCATCGTGGAGACATAAAAGGCGCGGAAGCCGTACGTTTTGATGATACATCTTGGCAAGTAGTGTCTGCTCCGCATACTGTGGAACTGATGCCTGCCGAGGCAAGCGGTTGCCGTAACTATCAGGGTGTGGCATGGTACCGGAAACATTTTGTGATTCCTCAAGATATGAAAGGAAAAGAGGTGTCGCTTCATTTTGAGGGAGCTATGGGAAAACAGGTAATTTATTTAAATGGCAAGAGGGTACAAGAGCACTTGGGAGGATACCTTCCTTTCACTGTGCAACTGACGGAACAGGGGGTACAGCCCGGAGACAGTTGCTTGCTGGCGGTGATGACGGATAATAGTGATGATAAGAATTTTCCTCCGGGAAAACGTCAATATACCTTGGATTTCGCTTATCATGGAGGAATTTACCGGGATGTGTGGATGATAGGAAAATCAAGTGTAGCTATTACAGATGCCTTGGAGGCCGATAAGGTGGCCGGAGGCGGAGTTTTTGTGCATTTTGACAATATAAGCGGGAAAAAAGCGGAAGTGTATGTGGATACGGAAGTACATAACAGTGGAAAGCGGACGCGTACCGTAGCCGTGGAGACGGTTTTGGCGGATGCCGGCGATGTTCCCGTAAAACGGATTTCGCAACAGGTGAAACTGCAAGCAGGGGAATCGAAGACGGTGCGGCAACAGTTTGCAGTTCGCAATCCTAAGTTATGGTCTCCTGACTCACCTTATTTGTATAGGATACAATCTCGTGTCAAAGCCGGACATGAAGTTTTGGATGGGGGAGTGACACGTGTGGGGATCCGCAAAGCGGAATTTAAAGGTAAGGATGGCTTTTGGTTGAATGGCAAGCCTTTTGGTCAATTGGTCGGCGCGAACCGTCATCAGGATTTTGCATACGTGGGTAATGCGCTGCCCAACAGCCAGCAGTGGAGGGATGCCAAACGCTTGCGTGATGCAGGATGTACCATTATCCGTGTAGCTCATTATCCGCAAGATCCGGCATTCATGGATGCTTGTGACGAAATGGGGCTGTTTGTTATTGTGGCTACTCCGGGATGGCAATATTGGAATAAAAATCCGGAGTTCGCAAAGCTGGTACATCGGAATACCCGTGAGATGATACGCCGGGACCGCAATCATCCCAGTGTGCTGATGTGGGAGCCTATTTTGAATGAAACGCCTTATCCGCGCGATTTCGCACTGGAGGCATTACGGATTACACGGGAGGAGTTTCCTTATCCCGGACGCCCTGTAGCGGCAGCCGATGTTCATTCGAAAGGAGTGGCGGAAAACTATGATGTGGTGTACGGATGGCCGGGAGATGATGAGAAGGCAGACCGTCCGGAACAATGTATTTTTACTCGTGAGTTTGGCGAGAATGTGGATGACTGGTATGCACATAATAATAATAACCGTGCCAGCCGTAGCTGGGGGGAACGCCCGTTGCTGGTGCAGGCGTTGTCATTATCAAAGAGTTATGATGAAATGTACCGCACTACAGGACAGTTTATCGGTGGGGCGCAATGGCATCCTTTTGATCATCAGCGGGGGTATCATCCCGATCCGTATTTCGGGGGCATTTATGATGCGTTCCGGCAGCCTAAATACGCTTATTATGCTTTTCGCAGCCAGTCTGCCGCGACATTGAAGCATCCTGTAGCGGAATGTGGCCCTATGGTGTTTATCGCCCATGAGATGTCTCCTTTCTCGGATGCCGATGTGGTGGTGTTCAGTAATTGTGATTCGGTTCGTCTCTCTGTCTATGACGATACTGAGAGCTGGACGCTTCCGGTAGTTCATGCGCAGGGACATATGCCTAATGCCCCGGTGATATTCAAGGATGTATGGGATTTCTGGGAAGCACGCGAGTATAGTTATAAGCAAAAAAACTGGCAGAAAGTAAATATGGTGGCAGAGGGAATTATAGACGGTAAAGTGGTTTGCACTTATAAGCGGATGCCGTCACGTCGCAGCACGAAGTTGCGTATGTATGTGGATACGGAAGGAAAACAATTGGTGGCAGACGGTTCGGATTTTATCGTAGTGGTGGCCGAAGTGACGGATGATAGCGGTAATGTGCGCCGTCTGGCCAAAGAAAATATCGTATTTACTGTAGAAGGTGAAGGACGAATTATAGGGGATGCCTCTATCAATGCCAATCCGCGCACGGTGGAGTTTGGCTCTGCTCCCGTATTGATCCGTTCTACCCGCAAGCCCGGCAAAATAAAGGTGAAGGCCCATGTGCAGTTTGAAGGAACGAATGCGCCGGTTGCTACGGAAATAGAATTAGAAAGTATTCCGTCAGAACTGCCTTTCTGTTATACGGAGGAGGAGACGGATGCCCAATCAGCCGGAGCAGGACTAGCCGGAAGCCCTGTTAGAACAGAAAGAATGGCGGGGAAAGTTGTGCTGACAGAAGAGGAAAGGCAAAAAGTATTGATGGAGGTGGAGAGACAGCAAACTGAATTCGGTACGGAGAAGTAATATAGATAGAACGCGGATTTATCTCGTTCCAATCTAACCAATAATTGGTATTTAACTAATTTCAATTTAAGTACCAACGGATTTTTTTCTTATCTTTGACCTCGGTTTGAAGAAAACTAAATACTTATGAAGAAATATATACTTATTATACTTTGTTGCCTGACAAGCTTTCCTCTGTGGTCATATAATGTGAATATGATTGTGGAACATTATTCTGTAGATCAAGGGCTTCCTAATAATACGGTAAACTGTACCTTGAAAGACAGAGATGGCTTTATCTGGTTCGGAACCTGGTATGGCTTATGTTGTTTCGATGGAGTGAAGTTTAAAACATTCAATAAACAGGAGCACGATTCGGATGTGCCGCCACGTAAGATCCAGCGCATAGTCGAGGATAAAAACGGGTATATATGGGTAAAGACCATTGACCGTAAGTTATATGTCTTCAATAAAGTGACCGAATGTTTTCATGCTGTTTATGATGACATGAAGAACTATTCGGAGAATATCCAGGTGATAAAATTACAAAATACGGCCGAGGGGGATGTGTTGTTGCTGACTAAAGATAAAAATCTGTTATTGGCCGGGGTAGATGAAAAAGGGCAGGTAACTATCAAGATTCTGTTCGACTCTCGGAACGAGATAAACAAGCATGATTATACACTGAAACACCATGTCCTGTGTGAGACGGAGGAATATATCAGTTGGATAGGAACTGATTATAAGGTAGCCGCCGTGCATAAAGGATCGGAATTGGCATCCCGGCCTGCCGATTTTATAACCAGTAAGATTAATTCCGGTGACAAGGATAGTTTTACCAGTTTTTTTGAGGATGGCAGGAAGGTATGGGTCGGAGATCGTGCGGGTATTTTTTACAGTATCGATGTGAGGACCGGTTTGGTAAACCGGTATGTACTTTCCGAAATAAAAGGTGCGATCAGCAATTTGCTGGTTACTCCGGCAGGTTATGTCTATCTCAGTGTGGCCGGACAAGGCACATACGAATATGATTTGGCTGAGCGCAGGTTGCAAAAGATAAATACTGAAATGAATGACGCTATGGTAACTCATGCATTCATAGACCAGTATGATAAAATATGGTTTCACGAAAATGAGAAGGCGCTGATTTATTATGATCCGTTGAACCATACTGCAAAACGGTTTCCGTTTACCATGTTCGGCAAGATAACCACCCTGTATTCGGAAGATGCCGGCGAAAGAGGGCTTTTTTTCCTGTCTCCGGCAGGAGAGGCCTGGTTGTTCGACAGGGAACATGCGGAGATGGTTTATATCAATAAATTGAAACAACTTTCTAATGATAGGGCAAATCAGCAGTTTTATCATCTGATGTTGGATAATGACGGGGTATTGTGGCTTTCCTCTGCCGATGAAGGGGTGTATTGCATGAATTTCCCCAAGAAGCAATTCAATCTGCTTTCGTTGTCTCCGCAATCAGCCGGTCAGGAAAATTATGCGACAGGGGTAAGAGCCCTTTTCCAATCAAAAAGTGGCGATATCTGGGTGGGCACCCGTTGGCAGAGTGTTTATCGGATGGACCGGAACGGTGTAACCAAACATGTTTTTTCGACAGGTGACGAGCATATAGGTAATGTATATCACATCATGGAAGACGACAAAGGAAACCTTTGGTTCTCTACCAAAGGCGACGGATTGGTGAAAGCTGTTCCTGATGAGAAAACTGCAGGTGGTTTCCGTTTTAAACGTTATCTGCATAATTTGTCTGATTTGTCGTCAATCAGCGGGAATGATGTGTATTTCACTTATCAGGATGAAAAGAAACGTATCTGGGTGGGTACTTTGGACGGAGGATTGAATCTGCTTTGTGAGGAAAATGGGGAAGTTACTTTTAAGAATAAATATAACGGATTCAAGAATTATCCTACGTATGGCCTTTATATGGAAGTGAGGAATATGATAGAGGATAATGACGGGCGTATGTGGGTAGGTACGATGGACGGGCTGATGTCTTTTAAAAACAACTTTGCCTCAGTGGAGCAGATTGATTTTGAAACCTACCGTGGTGCCAACCGGGTAAATTATGCCGATAGCGATGTGTACGCGCTTTATAAAGACGAGTTCTCTCAGATATGGGTATGCGTGTTTGGTGGAGGATTGAGCAAATTGTCGGGATATGATGAGGAAACGCATAAGCTTTCATTTAAATCGTATGGCTGGGAAGACGGATTGAATAATGATGTGGTGATGTCTATTATAGAAGATGATAACGGTTTCCTTTGGCTTGCTACGGAAAAAGGACTCTCTTGTTTTGACAGGGCGACAAGCCAGGTGCGTAACTATGACAAATACGATGGCTTTCCCCCGGTTGTGATGGAAGAAAGCACCACATTGAAAACGCTGGACGGGGAACTTTGGCTGGGGTGTAAAGAGGGTATCTTGACCTTTTCTCCCGATAAACTGGAAACGCAAAGATTTGATTATAACACATTTATTGTAGGATGTCAGATATCAAACCGGGACATACGCAGCTATACGGACCATCCTATTATTGACCGGTCCATTACCTATACAGACAGGATTACATTGAATCATAACCAGTCCATGTTTACTTTAGAGTTTGCGGCGTTGAACTATAATAATCAGAACCGTGTGTCTTACAAATATATTTTGGAAGGATATGAAAAAGAATGGCACTATAACGGGAAGAACCGTATAGCGTCCTATACCAATGTTCCTCCCGGCAAGTATCTTTTCAGAGTACAGACACTGGATGAGGCAAATCCCGGTTTGGAATCTTTCCGTGAGTTGACCGTTGTCATTCTGCCGCCTTGGTGGGCCAGTTGGTGGGCGTATGTTATCTATATGATTATAGCCGTAGCCTTATTGCTGGTGGCTATAAAATTATCTCTTTTCATGATTAAGGTGAAGAATGATGTGTATATCGAACAAAAATTGTCCGAATTGAAAATCAAGTTCTTTACCAATATCTCGCATGAGTTGCGTACTCCGCTGACTCTGATCCAAGGGCCTATTCAGGAGTTGAAAGAGAAAGAAAAACTATCTCAGAAAGGAATGCAATACGTGGATCTGATGGAAAAGAATACCAAACAGATGCTGCAACTGGTCAATCAGATATTGGATTTCCGTAAAATACAGAACGGAAAAATGCGTCTGCATGTGTCGTTGTTCAACCTGAATGAGATGGTAGACTCTTTTGAGAAAGAATTCAGGGTGATGGCCGAAGAAAATGAAGTCAGCTTCACGTTCCAGCTGGCCGGTGAGGATATCATGGTATGGGCGGATAAGGAGAAAGTGGCCATCGTGATCCGCAACATAATCTCCAATGCGTTCAAGTTCACTCCTGCCGGGGGGAATATTTATGTCACGATGGGAGTGTCGGATGATGACAAGCATTGTTATGTACGGGTGGAAGATAGCGGTGTGGGTATTCCCCAAAGCAAGCTTTCCGAAATCTTCGAGCGTTTCTCGCAGGCTGACAATGCACGTGGCGCTTATTATCAGGGAACGGGCATCGGATTGGCTTTATCTAAGGAAATTATCAGTCTGCATCATGGGGAAATCTATGCAGAGAGCCCTGAAGGGAAAGGGGCAGTCTTTACCATTGAATTGCAACTGGGTAAGGAGCATTACAAACCGTCGGAAGTCGATTTTTATATGGGCGGGGAAACGGTGAGTGTTCCTGAAACTGAATCTGTTTCTGCTTCTGCCGGCAAGGAAAGCGAGGAGGAGAAAGAACAGCCTGTCGATTCGTCTTTGCCTACCGTGCTGATTGTAGAAGATAATAAGGATTTATGTAATATGTTGAAGTTGCAATTGGAAGATAAATTCAATATTTATATGGCCAATGATGGTGTGGAGGGGCTGAAGAAAGTACATCTCTATCATCCCGACATGGTAGTCACCGACCAGATGATGCCGAATATGGATGGAATAGAGATGTTGCAACGCATCCGTAAAGATTTCCAAATCAGTCATATTCCGGTGATTATCCTGACGGCAAAAGGTAATGATGAAGCGAAGACCAAAGCGATAAGCATGGGAGCGAATGCCTATATCATCAAACCTTTCAGCAAAGACTATTTGGTGGCACGTATCGAACAGTTGCTGAATGAACGTAAATTGTTCCGTGAACGTGTATGGCAGCAGCCCGAAGAACATAAGGAGGAACAGGATACATACGAACAGTTCCTAGTGAAGAAAGATGTGCAGTTCATTGAAAAGATTCATCAGGTTATAGAAGAGAATCTGGATAATAGTGATTTTAATATAGATACTATAGCATCAACTATCGGGCTGAGTCGCTCGGCTTTCTTTAAGAAGTTAAAGAGTCTGACCGGGTTTGCTCCGGTGGATTTAGTGAAAGAAATTCGTCTGAATAAATCAATAGAGTTGATTAAAAATTCGGATATGAGTATTTCAGAAATAGCTTTTGCCGTAGGCTTCAAGGATTCCGGTTATTTCAGTAAATGTTTTCGTAAGAAATATGATCAGACTCCGAGGGAATATATGAATGAATGGCGTAAAGGTTGATTTCTTGATCTTATAAAGCAGGAATCCCGTAAACAGATGCAAGCGAGCATTGTGTTTGCGGGATTGTCTTGTTTATTCACTAAATTATTTTTGGACTTTATTAAGATTTAGTGATTACATACTTTTTTGTGATTCGTCTTAATTCTAAACAATAACTAGATTATGATGAATGTGAAAAAAATTATCAGTTTAATTATGCTCCTGTTTATGTTACTGCCTTTGGGAGCACAGAATTCAGAGGGAAAACAACGCTATAAAATAGCTGCGTGTGACTGGATGATGCTAAAACGCCAGAAGATCGGTTCTTTTCAATTAATGAAGGAACTAGGAGGTGATGGCATAGAAATGGACATGGGAGGCTTGGGAAAACGGGATACTTTTGATAATAAGTTCCACCAACCCCATTTCTGTAAATTATTTAAAGAAACAGCACAGGAACAACATATTGAAGTCCCTTCTGTGGCGATGTCCGGATTCTTTGGACAATCTTTCTTGACTCATCATAATTATAAAGCTTTAGTGCAGGATTGTTTGAATACGATGAAGGTGATGGGGGCCCAAGTAGCTTTCCTTCCATTAGGTGGTATAAAAGAGGACTGGACAGTAGCGGGTGATGCACGTCAGGAGTTGGTAAGCCGTTTGCACGAAGTGGGAGAAATGGCAGTGAAAGATGGAGTAGTGATAGGTATCCGTACTCCTTTGGATGCCGGAGGGGATATAAAACTGTTGAAAGAAATTAATTCGAAAGGTATAAAGATTTATTATAGTTTTCAAAATGCGTTGGAAAATGGACGCGACCTCTGTAAAGAGTTGAAAAAACTGGGAAAGGATCGGATTTGTCAGATACATTGTACGGATACAGACGGGGTTACTCTTCCTTATAATACGCGTCTGGATATGAATGCCGTAAAGCATACCCTTGATAAGATGGGGTGGAGCGGATGGTTGGTCATTGAACGGTCACGGAATAAGGATGAAGTTCGTGATGTAAAGAAAAACTTCGGGACGAATGTCGCTTATCTGAAACAGATATTTCAACAAGAAAAATAAGATAATATTTTAATTTTAAAAAAGATTCTATGGAGAATGAAAATGCATTTCTTCAGAAGCTGGACAAGATTGGCAACTTGACACAAGTGGTCTGTCTCAGTCTGTTTCTGACAGGAGTTTCTGTTCAGGGAGTATCCGCTGAGACAGGATTCCCTATATCCCAGTCGGTGCAACAGACTAAAACTGTCACCGGACTGGTTGTTGATGAAACTGGTGAACCGGTGATTGGCGCCAGTGTGGTGGTAGAAGGGACAACAAACGGTACCATTACCGATTTTGACGGAAAATTCGCTTTACAGGTTCCCTCGGGCAAGAAGGTTGTCATTTCATTTGTGGGGTATGTGCCGCAAACGATTGCTCCTAAACAAGGAAAAGACTTTAGAGTGGTGTTAAAAGAAGATTCCAAAATGCTGGACGAAGTGGTCGTAGTCGGTTACGGTACTCAGAAGGCAAAAGATGTGACAGGTTCTATCGGGGTTATTACTCCTTCGGAAATTTCAGATTTGCCGGTGTCGAATTTGGGTGCTGCGTTGGCGGGACAGATACCCGGTTTGAGCATCAGTGGTGGTGACAGCCGTCCGGGTGAAGGAGCGACTATGTCTATTCGTCAATCTTTCTCGTATTCTAAAGATGGTGGTAGTACTAATCCGATGGTCATTATCGATGATGTGATTCAGATAGATGCCAACAGCGGTCTTCCGACATTAGAAACTTTCAATGCCCTTGATCCTTCTGAAATTGAAAGTATTTCAGTCCTTCGTGATGCCAGTGCTGCTATTTACGGTTCCCGCGCTTCGCAAGGTGCTATTATTGTAAAGACCAAACGAGGTAAATCAGGAGCTCCCAAAATCAATTATTCAGGTAAATTCGGATTTAATGATGCAGTGAGCCATCCTAAAACCTTAAAAGGAGCAGCTTATGGACGTTTTGCCAATTCCTTTAATTTGGCCAATAATAAGATAAGTATGGATCCGGATGGAAACTGGATGAATAAAATTTATAGTGAAGCGGAACTGGCCGAGATGGATGGCTTGAATTACAATTGGCTGGATGAAGCCTGGTCCGGCGCTTTTACAATGAACCATTCGGTCAATGTAAGTGGCGGTAGCGAGAAAGCTACTTATTTTGCGGGTGCTTCTTACTATACTCAGGGGGCGAATCTTGGAAAACAGGATTACAACAGATGGAACTTCCGTGCAGGTGTGGATATCAAATTGACTTCCGATTTGAAATTTTCTGCAACCATAGCGGGTAACCAGCAGGAAACCACATCAAGTTTTACCAAAGGTTTAAGCAATTTGAACGGTTATGGGGGAACTAAGCCCGGTGAATCCGGTGATTATTTGGTTCTTGCTCATATGCCGAATTATTTGCCATGGGAGATAACATTGGATGATGGTAATACCTATTATACATCTCCTTTGTTGAACAGTTACTCGAGTGCGGGTAATGCAACATCTGGCAATAAAATGAGTACATGGAATTATTTTGCAATGGAGAATAATGACGGATCTTATTCCACGAATGATAATTTCAGCTATGATGCCAACTTCTCCGTCACGTATGCCGTTCCGTTTATCAAAGGACTTTCATTCAAGGGAAGCTATGCGTTGAAGCGTAGTGCCAGTGATAGTGAGCAGGCATTTATGCCATTTACGTTGGCCTATCTGAAAGCAAGTGATGCGTTGACACCCGGAAATCGTTTTTATAGCGATCATCCGTCTGTTTCCGATTATCAATTCAAAGAATTTACAGGAAGTACTCGTGTGGTATATTCAGACCAGATGGCTAAAAACGAGCAGTTGAACTTCTATGTGAATTATGAAGGAAAGTTTGGCAAGCACAGCATTTCCGCCATGGCTGCTGTAGAAAAAATGCAGGCTTATATGCATTCCAAGCGAATGTTGTTTAATAATCCTGACCCGGATGGTTATTTGGGTACTTCGCCAAGTGCGGGAACTATGGATACAGGTAATTCTATTACATATAAATACAAACAGGGGTCTTTGTCTTATTTAGGTCGTGTAAGCTATAATTATGCCGATAAGTATTTGTTCCAATTCCTATTCCGTAGCGATGCTTCCACTAAGTTTGCTCCATCCAATTATTGGGGCTTCTTCCCAGGTGTTTCCGTGGGTTGGGTAGCTTCGGAAGAAGGGTTTATGAAGAAGCTGCTGCCCTCATGGTTTGAATACATGAAAGTACGTTTCTCATGGGGACGTACCGGTAAAGATAATATCAAAGCATGGGGATGGAAGCAACTCTATTCATTGGATCCCAGTAGAGGATATGGATTCGGTTCTAACGGCGGTATCCTGCAGACCGGTATCAAGCCGGGAGCAACTCCAAATCCTGATGCGCATTGGGATAATACCGATAAATTTAATCTTGGTTTTGATTTGCGTTTCCTCAATAACCGTTTAAGTGCGACTGTAGATGTGTACTATGATATAAACTCTGACATCTTGAATCAGAATATCGGTGGTATCATAGGTACCCCTATTTTTGCAGGAGGTGCTTTGACAGAAGTGAACTTTGGGCGTATTGATGCTTTTGGTAGTGAATTCTCTTTGAATTGGCGCGATAAAATAGATCAGGTGAAATATAATATCGGAGTGAATTTTGGATTTAATGGCAACAGGGTAAGAGAATGGCCCCAGTCTGCTCCGAGTTATATACAGGAAAATTCTGTAAGAGAGGGCGTTTCTACTATATTCCCTACATACGGATATAAAGTATGGAGAGGTACAAGTACCGGAGATGGTATTTTACGGAATAGTGATGATATTAAGAATTATTGGAATTATTTGTCAGCCAATGCGGAAGCCGCAGGCACTTCTCCTGAATATTTGGGAGTGAAAGATGTCAGTCAGTTGAAACCGGGTATGTTGGCTTATCAGGATTTGGGTGGCGTATTGAATGAGGATGGTACGCAGTCGGGGCCCGACGGACGTATTGCCAAGACCCAGGATTATGCCAAACTGAATAAGAGTGGAAAGACATATGGTTTTACCACCAAACTGGGGGTGGAATGGAAAGGCATCAGTTTTAATATGATGATTGCCACTTCATGGGGCGGCTATCGCCAGATTGATGTCAATAAAATCACAACATCCAGTGGGGATATGCTTTGGACACCGGACTCATTCTGGAAAGATATGTTTGATGAAAGAAATAATACGACGGGGAAATACCCTAATTTAGGTTTGGACAACAGAATATCAGGATCGGTGATTGCACCGTCTGATTTTTGGTCTATCAGTACGTTCCGTTGCTATATCCGTAACTTAAGTATCGGTTATACGCTACCTAAGGCATGGTTGTCACCTTTAAAGATCCAGTCGGCTAAACTAAGCCTGACAGGTAACAATCTATGGGATTTCTATAACCCGTATCCCGACCATTATCGGAATATGTATTGTGGAACAACTTCATTGTATCCTACATTGAGAACGTGGTCGTTAGGAGTAAATGTATCATTCTAAAATTAAAAAGAATCATTGATATGAAAAAGCGTATATTATATACTGTGTTATTGGCAGCCGGCTTAACGTTTAGTGGTTGCAGCGACCAGTTCTTACAGGATATGAACCCGTATGACAGTTATTCACCGGAAAAAACTTTCGGTATCGAATCTAACTTGGACTTATATATTCAGAATGTGTATTATAACTATTTTTATAAGTCGGGGATGACTCCTCCGCAATCATACGGTTTGTCCGGTAGTTGGAATGACTATTCAACTTATACGGAGGAGAAATGGGGGATCGAGAAGAAATTTGACGCTTCCAGAAGTTTGAAAAAAGCTACGGACTGTGAAACTTATTTTGGCAGTAATCTGGCTACGAATATAAAGAATGATCCATATAGCCGTATCCGCAGTTGCAATGAAATTCTGGAAGGGGTTGATGAATATGGTCAGGACTTGTCGGAAGCTGCCATAAAAAAAGCGAAAGGACAGGCTTATTTCTTCCGTGCCATGCAGTTGTTTGATCTGGTACGTGTATACGGAGCTGTTCCTGTGGTAAATAAAGTGCTTATGGCGGCCGACCGTGAGGGAGCTAAAGATTATAATCGTGAAAGTGTGGAAACATGTGTCAACCAGATCTTGAGTGATTTAAAAGAGGCTGCGAATCTGCTTCCCACTCGTAAAGAATGGGGAAGTGACCAGTATGGACGGTTGACCAAGGAAGCTGCGCTGGCATACAGAAGCCGTGTGGCGCTGGTATTTGCAAGCCCTATCTTTAATGCAGATTGGAATAATACAGGCAATAAACGCTGGAAAGATGCGTTGGATATTACTCTAGAAGCACAGGCTTTCTTGAGCAGCGAAGGTTATGGTTTGTATGGCAACTCCGCCAAAGACTGGAATGAAATGTTCTACAAATTTGATAACCAGGAATGTAAAGAGGTGATTATGGTCAAACTGTTGGCTAGCTCTACCTCTAAAGATGATGAACATAGTGGATGGCAGAAAACAATCCGTTTGAAAACAATGGGTGGCAGTGGTTCCGGTTATCATGTTCCTATGGGTATGTTGGATATTTTCCCGATGGCGGATGGTTCCAAAGCTGTAAATGATGACGGTGAAGCGATAAACGGGTACGACCGTTCTTTATTCTTCAAGAATCGTGATCCGCGTTTCTATTACACGTTTACTTTCTCCGGAGCAAAATGGGGATATGATCAGGATGCAGATGCCGTAGTTTGGAATTACCGTTGGAGCGAAACGAAAGAAGATGGTTCTCAGTTGCATTATTACACGGAAAATGAAGGCAGCAGTCCGGCGATAGTACGTAAAATGTCCGATCCGGCTGAAAATAGTGCAAATACTTATCAATGGGATGGCACTGATGTATATGAATATCGTTATGCTGAATTGTTATTGAACCTTGCAGAATGTTATGCGGCTACGGGGGATATAAGTAATTCAGTGAAAACAATTGGTGAAATTCGTGCCCGGGTAGGTATTCCTGCATCCAATAATTATGGTTTGGGAACGATTACCGATAAGAATGAAGCTATTAAGGCTTGTCTGCGTGAGCGTCAGGTAGAATTAGCTTATGAGGGGAAGCGTTATTGGGATTTATGGCGTTGGATGTTGTATAATGATGATGCAAGTGATAACAATACCACCTGTACTACCTTGGGTATTGAACCGTTAAATGGTACTGCCCGTGTGGGTAAATATTTGCAAGTGAAGGATTATGACGGAAAGGCAGATCCTCTTGCTTCTGTCATTGCTGATTTTGAACCTGTAGATGTGGATAATGCGGCAGACTTACAAGCCGAAATGAATAGGTTAGGAGAGTTCTGGAGCCAGCATTTTGTTTTGGAGGATAGAGAAACTCCGGTAGATAATGTGAATGGTCAGGAAGCAGTAATCTCATGGCAGGAAAACTATTACTTGTCCGGTCTGCCTTCTAATGTGTTGAATATGAATCCGTGGTTGGAGCAATCAAAAGGATGGTTGGATTATTATGAATCAGAAGGCACATTGGATGCTAGGAAATAATTTAATACGATAGTTTTATATCTGCTAGTTTATTATGACAGATACAAGCATTTTTGAGTACATATCCCCGAAAGGCACGTCTTGAAAAAGGTGATTGTTAAGAAAAAGAGAACGGAATATAAATTCCAACTTAGAGCACAGATATAATTTTTTAAGAAATAAAGTATGAAAAGAAAATTGTTTTTAGGACTGTGTATGGCTACTTTTATTGCTCCTGTAGCAAGGGCCCAGTATCCCCAGATAACTGAGGAAGCGAAGCAAGCCTACCAGAAAATGATGAGTGAAGAACGTCGCCGCTCTGACGAAGCATGGGCAAAAGCATTGCCTGTCGTACTGAAAGAAGCGAAAGAAGGTCGTCCGTATATTTCGTGGGCTTCCCGTCCATACGATTTGCCGCAGGCACGAATTCCTGCTTTCCCCGGTGCTGAAGGAGGAGGTATGTACAGTTTCGGCGGTCGTGGCGGTAAGGTGATTACCGTGACTAATTTGAATGACCGTGGTCCAGGTTCTTTCCGTGAGGCTTGTGAGACAGGTGGAGCGCGTATCATTGTCTTCAATGTTTCAGGTATTATCAAATTGGAATCTCCCATTATCGTCCGGGCTCCATACGTCACTATTGCAGGACAGACAGCTCCGGGTGACGGGGTATGTATTGCCGGAGAGTCTTTTTGGGTAGACACGCATGATGTAGTGGTACGCCACATGCGTTTCCGCCGTGGCGAAACAAAAGTCTGGCATCGTGACGATTCTTTCGGAGGCAACCCGATTGGAAATATCATGATTGACCATTGCTCTTGTACTTGGGGATTGGATGAGAACATCTCTTTCTATCGCCATATGTACGATCCCAGCGAAGGACAATATGAATCAAAAGATCTGAAACTGCCTACCGTAAATGTTACCATACAGAATACTATCTCGGCAAAAGCACTGGATACTTACAATCATGCATTCGGCAGTACGTTAGGGGGTGAGAATTGTGCATTTATGCGTAACCTGTGGGCAAGTAATTCGGGACGTAATCCTTCCATCGGTTGGAATGGTGTTTTCAATTTTGTAAACAATGTAGTGTTCAACTGGGTACATCGTTCTTCGGACGGTGGCGATTATACTGCTATGTTCAATATGATAAACAACTATTATAAACCGGGACCGGCCACTCCGAAAGATACTCCTGTGGGGCATCGCATCCTGAAACCCGAAGCGGGACGAAGCAAATTGGATCATAAAGTATATGGCCGTGTTTATGCCGATGGCAATATTATGGAAGGCTATCCTGCCATTACAGAAGATAACTGGGCAGGTGGTATCCAGATTGAAACTCAGCCGAATACAGAGGGATATACGGAGAATATGCGTAGCAACCGTCCTTTTGAAATGCCATACATCCGCATTACTTCTGCACATGATGCATACGATTTTGTACTGAAAAATGCAGGTGCCAACATTCCTTGCCGTGATATTGTGGATGAACGTATTATAGAGGAAGTGAGAACAGGCGTTCCTTATTATGATAAAAAGATGGCCAAGGATGCTAACGGTGATTTGACCGGGCTGGCTCCTAAATCAATGGGAGAAGACGGACAGTTTAAATATCGCCGTTTGCCGAAAGATTCTTATAAGCAAGGTATCATTACCGATATCCGCCAGATGGGTGGTTATCCGGAATACAAAGGAACTCCGTATGTGGATACAGATGGTGACGGCATGCCCGATGAATGGGAAAAGGCAAATGGCTTGAATCCTAATGATCCTTCGGATGCTAATAAGGACTGTACCGGTGACGGCTATACAAATATTGAGAAATATATTAATGGTATCAGCACTAGAAATTGTATTGACTGGTCTGATTTGAGAAACAATTATGATACATTGGCTTCTAAAGGAAAGTTGATGTAATAAACGGAGGAAAGAAGACAGGATATGATACAAAAGTTAGGTATAATGTTTCTGTTGCTCATGGCGGTAGTCATTACCGCCGGAGCAGTGGATTTGGACCGTGAAGGCCGCGATCCGGCTTACGTGGAATCTATTGTGAAACGTTCGCAGAAGATTGTAGATAAACTGGAATTGACAGATACCGTTGCCGCCCGTGAAGTGACAACTATCATAGCCAACCGTTATTTTAAATTGAATGACATATACGAAACGCGCGATACCAAAGTGAAGCTGGCAAAAGAAACCCTGACGGGCGATGCGAAACAAGAAGCCGTTAAAGCTGCCGAAGCTGAAAAGGATGCGGCACTTTACCGCACTCATTTCGCTTTCCCGGCCGATCTTTCGCTTTATTTGGATGCCAAGCAGATAGATGCAGTGAAAGATGGCATGACTTATGGTGTGGTAATGGTAACTTATAAAGCTACGGTTGACATGATTCCTACCTTGAAAGAAGAAGAGAAAGCGCAGATTATGGCATGGCTTGTTGAAGCCCGTGAATTTGCCATGGATGCTGAAAATTCAAATAAGAAACATGCTGCTTTCGGTAAATACAAAGGCCGGATTAATAATTACCTCTCTAAGCGGGGATATGATTTAGTGAAAGAACGTAAGGCTTGGTATGAACGTATCAAGGCACGTGGAGGAAAGATATAAATTAATGTTTATTGAAAAGCAGAAAAAGGAGCTTGCCCGGTAAAACGGTGTCAAGCTCTTTTTTATGTGTGGATAGAGAGTACAACAAGCTTTCTGTTCCGTCTTTGATATAGAAATATTCGCAATGTGTGTTTGAATCATGTTAAAAGCAGAGTATTATGTTACGAAGTTATAGAAAAAATAATAATTTAGCAACCAAATGAATCAACTAAAGAAACTATTTGCAGTGGCAGCATTGACTGCATGTGTGTTGCCTGTGGCGGCACAGTATCCTGTAATTCCTGATTCGGTAAAAATCAGAGGAGAACAACAACAAAAGGAAATAGACCGGAAATCGGATGAGGCATGGGCGAAAGCATTACCTGTAGTAATGTCTGAGGCTACTCAAGGACGTCCTTATAAACCATGGGCATCCAAGCCTGAGGATTTAATAAAGAGCAACATACCTGCCTTTCCCGGGGCAGAAGGGGGAGGGGCCTATACTCCCGGTGGACGTGGAGGAAAAGTAATTGTGGTCAATTCGCTGGCTGACAGTGGGCCCGGAACGTTGCGTGAGGCATGTGAGACCGGTGGTGCGCGTATTGTTGTGTTCAATGTTTCGGGTGTTATCCGGCTGAAAACCCCTATAAACGTCCGTGCTCCGTATATCACTATTGCAGGTCAGACAGCTCCGGGGGATGGAGTTTGTGTAACAGGGGCTTCTTTCTTGCTTGATACGCATGATATTATTATCCGCCATATGCGTTTCCGTCGGGGGGCGCAGGATGTGTTCTTCCGGGATGATGCTTTGGGAGGTAACTGTGTGGGTAATGTTATTATCGATCATTGCTCCGGCAGCTGGGGGCTGGATGAGAATATGTCTCTTTATCGCCATGTATACCATCGTGATTCCACAGGACATGGTTTGAAGCTTCCTACTGTCAACATAACTATTCAGAACTCTATTTTCTCGGAAGCTTTGGATTGTTACAATCATGCTTTCGGGGCGACTATAGGTGGGCATAACAGTATGTTTTGTCGTAACTTGTTCGCATCCAATATCAGCCGTAACTGTTCCATTGGCATGAATGAGGATTTTAATCTGGTAAACAATGTGACTTTTAATTGGTGGAACCGTTCTGTTGACGGAGGAGATGAAACCAGCCGTTTGAATATTATTAATAATTATTTTAAACCGGGTCCTATCACTCCGAAAGATAAGCCGATTGCCTACCGGATTGTGAAACCCGAATCGAGCCGTGACAAGAAGAAACCGGATACTTTTGGTAAAGCGTATGTTGCCGGAAATGTAGTGGAAGGCAATGCGCGTGTGACAAAGAATAATTGGGATGGCGGCGTGCAGGTATACGATATGCCGGACGCAGGGAAGTTTACAGATCAGATTCGTGTAAACGAGCCTTTCTCAATGCCCCATGTGACTATTATGGATGCCAAAACTGCCTATAATTATGTATTGGAAAATGCCGGGGCTACTTTCCCTAAAAGAGATGCGGTGGATACCCGTGTGATAAAGACGGTGAAGACAGGGAAAGCTATTTATGTGAAAGACGCTCCTGAATTCGTTAGTCCTTATGTGAAAAGACGTCTTCCTGTTGATTCTTATAAACAAGGTATCATTACAGATCCTCGTCAGGTGGGTGGTTTGCCCGAATATAAAGGTACTCCTGTGGTTGATACGGATGGTGATGGTATGCCGGATGCCTGGGAGGTGAGATACGGACTCAATCCTAATGATCCGGGTGATGCGGTGAAAGATTGTAATGGTGACGGGTATACTAACATTGAAAAATACATTAATGGCATAGATCCTGCAAAGAAAGTGGATTGGACGGAAGTAAAGAACAATCACGATACTTTGGCAAAACGTAAAAGCTTGATGTAAAATGAATTATAAGTTATTATTATTGGGATTTTTAAGTTTGGGGTTTGCGCGGATTTCTGCGCAAACCTTTCCTTTACAGGTGAAGGACGAAAAACTGACTTATGTGACTGATGAACGTGGAAACCGTATTCTAGATTATTCTTCTTGCGGTTACCATAATTCGGAACAGCCTATACCTGATGTGGCGAATGCCGTTTTTGTTTCATGGCAGCCTGGAGATAATTCCTCTCGTATCCAGCGTGCCATTGACTATGTATCTTCATTGGCTTTGGATAAAAATGGTTTTCGTGGGGCTGTTTTGTTGGATAAAGGAACTTTTGAATTGAATGAGAGCTTGCGTATCTCTGTGTCGGGAGTCGTGCTGCGCGGCAGTGACAGGGAACAGACCGTATTGTTGAAAAAGGGAGTGGACAGAGGGGCTTTGCTTTATATTGAAGGACGGAATGATTTGGCTGTTACGGATACCTTGGATGTACTGACATCATACGTTCCTGTAAATACTTGTACTTTTCAGGTAACCAATAATGTACAGCTGGTTTCCGGAGAGCGGGTCCGGATTGTCCGCCCCTCTACGAAAGAATGGATTGCTTCTGTCGGTTGTGATATTTTTGGCGGAGGTATTTCTGCTTTGGGCTGGAAAGAAGGAGAGATGGATTTGGTTTGGGATAGGTCAGTAAGTAAGGCGGATGGAAACCAATTGACTTTGGATGCTCCTTTGACAATGGCTTTGGATAATAAATGGGGAACTGTCAAAGTGTTACGTTATAGTTGGCCGGGCAGAATCGCAGAAGCAGGTTTGGAGAATCTGACATTGGCTTCTGACTATAATAAGAAGTATCCTAAAGATGAGGATCATTGCTGGACGGGGGTATCTATAGAAAATGCCGAAAACTGTTGGGTACGCAGGGTAAATTTTAAGCACTTTGCAGGAAGTGCTGTGATTATACAGCGTACCGGTTCTAAAACAACTGTAGAAGATTGTGTATCCACAGAACCTGTTTCAGAGATAGGTGGAATGCGTCGCAGTACATTTTATACTATGGGGCAGCAGACACTTTTTCAGCGTTGTTATTCTAAACAGGGTATTCATGATTTCTCAGCCGGATTTTGTGCGGCAGGTCCGAATGCTTTTGTACAGTGTGATTCGGAAGAGTCGTTAGGATTCAGCGGTTCTATTGATTCCTGGGCCTGTGGATTATTATTTGATGTGGTAAACATTGATGGCCATGATTTGGTATTTAAGAATTTGGGACAGGATAAAAATGGTGCCGGTTGGAATACAGGCAACAGTCTTTTCTGGCAATGTACAGCTGCCGGGATAGAGTGTTATTCACCGGCAAGAGATGCGGTAAACCGTGCATACGGTTGTTGGGCGCAATTCTCGGGTGACGGCCAATGGGCGGAATCAAATAATCACGTACATCCCCGCAGCTTGTTTTATGCACAGTTGGCGGCACGTTTGAATAAAGATTGTTCTGACCAGGCACGTATTCTTCCCAGGGCTACCAACGCAACCAGCAGTCCTACCGTAGAAGCGGCAATGGAGATGGCAAAGGAAGCTTATACTCCCCGTCTTACTATGCAAAAATGGATTGAGGAAGCACCCTATACAGCCTGTGTGTCTTCCGGGAAGCTGAAATCTTTAGAACATTTAAAGTTTAATACACCTATATATAAGGACAAAAAGGATCATCTGTTTGCCATTATTAATGGGCGTATGCAGGTGGATGGCCGGTTACTGGTAGGCGGCAGACAGGAGGTTCCTTGGTGGAATGGGAAACTGAGGACCAGCTTCTTGTCTAAAGCCAAGCCACATGTTACCCGTTTCGTGCCGGGACGCGAAGGACTTGGGCTGACAGATAGAATTGATTCTACGGTGAATTATATGGTGAAGAATCAGATTTTGGTTTTAGATCATAATTACGGTTTGTGGTATGAGCGTCGTCGTGACGATCATGAGCGCGTCCGTCGTCGTGATGGAGATGTGTGGGGACCATTCTACGAACAACCGTTTGCCCGCAGTGGAAAAGGTACTGCTTGGGAAGGATTGAGCAAGTATGATTTGAACCGTCCCAATGCATGGTATTGGAACCGGTTGAAGCAGTTTGCCGAAAAAGGGGCGAAAAAAGGTCTTTTGCTTTTCCATGAGAATTACTTCCAGCATAATATCTTGGAAGCGGGAGCACATTGGGTAGACTGTCCTTGGCGGTCGGCCAATAATATCAATCAGACCGATATGCCTGAACCTGTTCCTTTTGCCGGTGACAAACGTATCTTTGTAGCGGATATGTTTTATGATATCAGTCATCCTGTACGTCGTGAGCTTCATAGAAAGTATATTCGCCAATGCTTGGATAATTTTGCCGATGATGCAAATGTGGTACAACTGATCAGTGCGGAGTTTACCGGTCCGTTGCATTTTGTACAATTCTGGCTGGATGTGATAGGAGAGTGGGAGAAAGAAACCGGTAAGAAAGCAACTGTGGCGTTAAGTGCGACAAAGGATGTTCAAGATGCCATTCTGAATGATACGCAGCGTGCGAAATTAGTTGACATTATTGATATTCGTTACTGGCACTATAAAGTGGATGGTCTTTATGCTCCCGAAGGTGGAAAGAACTTGGCTCCCCGTCAGCATGCCCGTAAAATGAAAGTAGGTAAGGTTACTTTTGATGAAGCTTATCGGGCGGTGAGTGAATATCGTAAGAAGTTCCCGGAAAAAGCGGTTACTTACTATGCGCAGAATTATCCGGATATGGCTTGGGCTGTCTTCATGGCAAGTGGGTCTTGCCCGGTTGTTCCAGTTGCTGATGAAAGCTTTTTAACTGATGCGGCTGCTATGGATATGGAGGATACTGGTACAAATAAGTATCAGAAATTGGTAAAATCTGGTATTGGAAGTATCATTTATTCCCATTCTGCAACAGATATTCCTGTTCATTTATCACCTGGAAAATACATATTGAAGTCTGTTGATCCGAAGACCGGAGCAATAACAGTGATTGCTAAACGGTTGAATATTAAAGATGTATATATGCTTAAAGCAGAGAAAAACAAAGATTGTATTTATTGGTTTCATAGAATTTAGTACATGGAAGGAGAACCGGATTTATTTTGGTTCTCCTTTTTAATGAAAATCTGTAATATTTAGCATATATGTTTTTCAGCAGGTTATCTGTTTTTTCGGTCCAATAATCAAATATTACCTAAAAAAGTAGCGTATCCTCCCTAGTTTTGCATCATCATCAAAACAACCTATAATTAGTATACTGTGATGGAACAAAACTTAAATGATAAGACAGCTTGCTTGGTAACCGCTTTCCAATCGGGAGATGTAAGTGCATTCTCTACATTATATGATATGCATATTAATCTTCTATTTAATTATGGATGTAAGTTAACTACTGACAAAGAATTGTTGAAGGACTGCATTCATGATGTCTTTGTAAAATTGTATACAAAGAAGGCCGAATTGGGTATCATTGACAACTTCAAATCATACCTCCTCATTTCCTTGAAAAATAAGTTATGCGATGAACTTCGCAGACGGATGTTCATGTCGGAAACGGCTGTTGAGGAACTGAATCCCGTTGCAGCAGGTGATGATGTAGAACATACATATTTGGAAAAGGAAAAAAGTTGTTTTGAAAATATAAAAGTAAAACATTTGTTGGCTCAATTATCTCCGCGCCAACGTGAGGCACTTACCTTATATTATATAGAAGAGAAGAAATATGAAGATATTTGTACCATTATGGATATGAATTACCAGTCGGTACGAAATTTGATGCATAGAGGTATTACAAGATTAAGGGAATTGGTAGGATAATATTTTAAGTTTCCAGGTGAGTACAACTTTGAACCACTATCCGTCATAATGGAAAATGATTGTAACGTGGATACAAAAAAGGTGTATAGCAAGGTAGAAGACTTTTTGAAGGATGACGACTTTATCAAGTATGTTCTGGATGATGCTCCTGAATCAGCTTTTCATTGGGATAAGCTTTTAAAGGAGCACGCAGAACTGCTGAAAGTATTTGAAGAGGCCAAGAATGTATTATTGGTTTCTGATGAAGCAATGGAAGTAATGACTTTATCTGAAGAAAGAAAACTAAAACATCGTATTTTTACTACATTAGAGATAAATAATATGGATTATTAATTAATTTGTTAACCATAGAAAAATGAGAAAAGACATGAAGAAATGTCCTAAGCCGTTGGGTTACGGAATCAGACGAACACCTGTTGTGTTAGGATTATCAGCTGCATTATGTATGCCGGCTGCTTTTTCGTATGCAAATGTTGACAATGGAATGGATCGTGAATCTGTTCTATCTGTTATGCAAGGAAAAACAATCAAAGGACAAATCTTGGATGAAACAGGGGAGTCTATGATTGGAGTTTCTGTGTTGGTAAAGGGTACGACTATAGGAACCGTTACTGATTTTGATGGTAATTATACACTTGAAGTGCCTAGTGGAAAGAATATATTGGAGATTTCCTATATAGGTTATAAGACTAAAGAAATTACTATTGGTAATAATAGTCTGATAAATATAAAAATGGAACCTGATACACAGGCTTTGGATGAAGTTGTGGTAATAGGTTATGGTACTGTGAAGAAACGTGATTTGACTGGTGCGGTAGCTTCCATGAAGAATGAAGATGTGACAGTTGCCCCTACTAGTAATGTGATGGAGGCTTTACAAGGAAAAATTGCAGGTATGGATATTGTGAAGTCTAGCGGGCAGGTTGGTGAAGATGTTTCTATTTTGTTGCGTGGCTCTCGTTCTATTTATGGTAGTAATGAACCGTTATTCATTATTGATGGTATTCCTGGGAGTTATAGCCAGGTGAACCCTTCTGATATTGAGAGTGTGGATGTATTAAAAGATGCCTCTTCTACTGCTATTTATGGTTCAGCAGGAGCTAATGGCGTAGTCATTATAACAACAAAACGTGGGAAGGAAGGAAAAGCTACTGTAAACTTTGATGCATATTATGGTTTCAGTGGTTCACCTAATTATAAGCATGGTATGGTTGGAGATGAATGGGTGAATTATCAAAGAGAAGCTTATAAGTATAAGAATGGAGATTACCCTTCAGATATGTCTGCTTTATTTGGTAATCAAGATTATACGGATGCCTATAATGCTGGAAAGTGGATTGATTGGATTGATGAAGCCTCAGGTAATACAGCTACAACCCAAAAATATAGTCTTTCTGTTTCAGGGGGTAGTGAGAAGACTAAGATATTTGCTTCAACTTCTTATAATAGAGAAGAGGGTTTATTGAGTAATGACAATCTTAATAAATATTCATTGCGATTGAATATTGATCAAGAAATTTTCTCTTGGGCTAAAATGGGCTTTACTTCTAATCTAACTTATCAAGATAGAAATCAAGGAGTGAAAAATACCTTTACAAAAGGTCTTTCATCATTTCCTTTGGGAGATGCTTATGATCAAAATGGGAAAATAAATCATGAATATATTACAGGACAATATTCTCCATTAGGTGATTTTATTGAAGATCAATATGTGAATAATACTCGTTCCACTTATTTGAATGTTAGTGGTTATTTGGAACTGAGTCCAATAAAAGATTTTACTTTTACAAGCCGTATTAATGGTACGCTCAGTGATTCTCGTCAAGGACAATATTGGGGAGATCAATGTAATGCTAATAGACCTAGTTATGCAGGTTCACCTCATGCTGCTATTACTAATAAGAACGCATGGAATTATACATGGGAGAATATTCTTTCTTATAATACTACTATTGCAAAAGATCATAATATAGGTGGTTCTGTTATTACTTCTTGGAATAAGAATCAAAATGATAGTAGCTTAGCAGCAGCTAGTGGTCAGATGGTAGATCGTTGGTCATTTTGGCGATTAGCATCCGGCGCATCGCAGCATGTTGAGTCTGATTTTGCTCAAACACAGAAAATGTCATTTGCTGTTCGTTTCAATTATTCTTATAAAGGTAAGTATTTGTTTACATTCTCAAATCGTTGGGATGGTGTGTCTCAGTTCTCAGCAGGGCATAAGTGGGATAGTTTCCCTGCTGGAGCAATTGCATGGCGTATCTCTGACGAACCTTTTATGAATGTGGCAAAAAATTGGTTGAATAATTTAAAATTGCGTGTAGGATATGGTATTACAGGTAATTCGGGCGGGGTGGATGCTTATGGTACAACTACACAAGCCTATGTTTATACCGGTAATGGACTTACTTTAAATGGTCAAAACTCTTCTTTTACTCAGTATACAGGTACTTATGGTAGCAAGGATTTGGGTTGGGAAAAGTCTTATAACTGGAATGTTGGTTTGGACTATGGCATATTAAACAATCGTGTTGATGGTTCTATCGAATGGTTTAAAACAACAACAAAAGGTTTGCTCTTTAAACGTACTTTGCCTATTACTAGTGGTTTGACTGGTTGGGGATCCCCATTATCTATTTGGCAGAATATTGCTGAAACTAGTAATCAAGGTGTGGAAGTCACCATTAATTCACATAATATAAAAACCAAAGATTTTAGTTGGAATACCACACTATCTGTAACATGGAGTAAAGAGAAAATAGAAAAATTACCTGATGGTGATTTAATTTCTGAAAATTTGTTTGTAGGGCATTCTATAAAGTCCATCTATGGCTATAAATATACCGGAATTTGGGGTACAAATACTCCTCAGGATATTTTGGATGCTTATGGTGTTAAACCCGGTTTTATTCAGATTGAAACTTTGGAAAAAGATGGTGATGGTGGAGTACACAAATATAGTACAAATGACCGTCAAGTGTTGGGACATACTAATCCGGATTGGATTGTTGGCTTGAATAATACATTTACTTATAAAAATTTTGATTTGTCTGTATTTGCAATGGCTCGTTATGGTCAAACTATTAATAGTGATTTGTTGGGTTATTATACGGCAGAACAAAGTGTAACAACAAATCAGTTGGCTGGAGCGGATTATTGGACGGAAAATAACCAGGGAGCTTATTATCCTGCTCCAGGTACAGGCTCGGAACAAAGTACGGTCATCTCAGCTTTAAGAGTGCGTGATGGTTCATTCATAAAAGTGAAAAATATCACTTTAGGATATACTTTTCCAGTTAATATCTCACGTAAGGCTTTGATGGAAAAATGTCGTATCTATGCAACTGCATACAATCCGTTTATTTATGTAAAGGATAAACAGTTGAAGGGTACAGATCCAGAGACAAACGGTTCGGATGCATTCCCTACTTTTAGACAGTTTGTGTTCGGAGTTAATTTAACTTTCTAACTTTATATAGGAGATATTTAAAATGAAAAATATATTCAGAAAACTTACTTTATATTCAGTGGCTTTAGCTGCTGTATCTTTCAGCTCTTGTTCGTTGGAAGAAAATAATCCGGCAGGCTTTACCAAGGAAAATCTTGCTACTTCTATTGAAGGGTATGAAACGTTGGTTAACCAGTGTTATTTTGCTATGGAAAGATATTTCTATGGTACGGATAGTTGGATGAGTTTGACCGAAGGTGATTCAGACCTTTGGACCTATCAGGCTAATCAATCAACTTCATACACCCAATGGTTTTGGTTCTTTGCAGGAGCATCTCCTAATACCACTTATACAAATAATTGGTGGAATGGTACTTATGATGGAGTAGGCTCTTGTAATGAAGCAATTGCATTGGCCGGTTATGCACCATATAAAACGGAAGCGGAACGAAATGCTAAAGTTGCAGAAGCCCGTTTTTTGCGTGCAATCTATTATTTTAATGCGGTAGAGCAATTTGGTGGGGTCACTATGTTGACTGAACCTGAAACAACTTTGAATTATGCTCCGGAACGTACAGATCCGCTGACTATTTATAAGGAAGTTATTATTCCTGATTTAGAATATGCTGTAGAATGGTTGGCAGTTGGTACACATGCCACTACTACGGTTCCAACCAAAAAGGCAGCTTTGGGATTTTTGGCAAAGGCCTGTTTGCAGACTTATGAATATGGTTCGACAGAATATTTGCAAAAGGCTTTGGATTCGGCTAAAGAATTGATTGCTGATTGTGAATCAGGTGGTGCAAAATATAATGCTTATATGTATCCGACCTATGAAGAAGTTTTTAAAGAATCGAATAATTGGGAAAATAAAGAAGCTTTGTGGAAGCATCGTTGGTATGCTGGTTCTGATGGTCATGGTTCTAGTAACGGTAACTATAAATTAAATCGTAATGATGAATATTTCTTGTGTAATGTGAATAAATTCGGAGCACGTGAAGATAATCAAGAAACTCGTTTAACTTGGGAGGGATGTATTTCTGGCATTTTTATGCCTACTCAACATCTTTTAAATCTTTATGTGCAGGAGGACGGAACACTTGACCCTCGATTCCATGAGTCATTTACTACTGAATGGAATGCGAATAAGAATTATATTTGGGATACTAGTGCGGCTAATATGTATGATAAAGATGAATCTATAGTTGGTACTGAATTAAAGAAGGGAGATTTGGCGATTAAATTCGTAATGCCTCAGGATGAGGATTATGCTGAGGAAAAAGCAAATAGACATACCTCGAATTATTTAATGATTGCTTATGATGATGTGTACAATGATCAAAAACATAATGTAAATATGCAATATAATGGTATGGAAAATCAGTTCCGTTATTTTTATCCATCATTGAATAAGCATAATAGTAGCAATTACTATGTGGCCAATGCTTCTAAAAAACGCAATGGCAATTTAAATGCGACTTTTATGATGCGTATGGCAGAAGTTTACCTGATAGCTGCAGAAGCTGATATTTATATCAATGGTGGTGCGAATGCAATGGGATACATTAATAAGGTACGTGCTCGTGCAGGGGCAAAGGCATTGACAGGTACAGCTACAGTTCGTACTGTTTTAGATGAGAGAGGACGTGAGCTTTGTGGCGAATATTGTAGATTTTATGATTTGAAACGTACCGGCATGTTTAAGAGTTCAAATTATTTGGAGGAAACACATCCGGACTTGGCTCAGTTCTTTAATCCTAATTATGCATTACGACCTATCTCTACAACATTTACTGCAACTATATCTAATGGTGCTGAATATCAAAATCCTGGATATTGATAATTTAAAACTTTTATAGTAGAATAATTGTCTTGTCTCTATTTGTAAAGAGGCAAGACAATTTTTTTTCATTCCATTGGATTGGTAGTCGTATATCGATTTGTTACTACCTATTATAATTACTGTGATGAAATTGATTATATTCTATTTATATTGATTTGTATAGAGTTATTTGTATGGTTCCTTTTAATTTATGAAACCTTAAATAACCGATTGAGATTGCTTATAATCAGTAGATCTTATAAATAATCGGAACATGGCTTTGAATTGAAGCCTCATAGTAACACTACAGTAAGTATAAATTGTGCACGAATGGAAGTTGGGGGAGATAATTCATGGGGCTTGCCTATATTAGAATCTTATCGGCTAAAATCAGGCATTTATAAATTTAGATTTGTGATTCGGTTAAAAAGAAATACTAAATGAAAGAAAATATACTTTTTATTTAACGTATTTTTATAATTAATCTTGAGTACAGGAGTTTTTTATATGCGTCATTTGAATAGATATGATAAAATAAATCTTGTTAACTATTATAACAGAAATGAAAAGCATGAAAAAAAGTCCGAAACAAAATTGGGAAAGTAATATCAGACGTACTCCCATTATTTTAGGGTTATCGGCAGCATTATGTATGCCGTCTGCATTTTCTTATGCAAATGCAAGTGACCCTGTTGCCGGTGAATTGGTTCAGTCTGTCCAGCAAGGACGTACTGTCACAGGTAAAATCATAGATGACACAGGGGAACCGTTAATTGGTGTATCCGTACTGGTGAAAGGTACAACGGTGGGTACGATTACCGATTTTGACGGTAATTATTCTTTGGAAGTTCCTTCAGGTAAGAATATTCTTGTCATATCTTATATAGGATATAAGACACAGGATATAACGGTGGGAAAAAGCAATCAGCTGAACATTAAAATGGAGGCCGATACGCAGGCTTTGGATGAAGTAGTCGTTGTAGGTTATGGCGTGATGAAGAAACGTGACCTTACAGGTTCTATTGCTTCAGTGAAGGCGGCTGATATTGTAAAATCACCGGCATCTAATGCCATGGAAGCATTGCAGGGGCAGGTTCCGGGTTTGGATATTGTACGTAATTCAGGTAAGGCTACTTCGGGTGTAACCATTAATATTCGCGGCCAGCGTTCACTGTCCGATGTGAAAGATGAGTTTGGTAACAATGTTGCCAATGCTCCGCTGTTTATCATTGATGGTATGCAGGGAGGTGATTTCTCGGATATTGCTCCGGCTGATATTGAGTCTATTGAGGTGTTGAAGGATGCTTCTTCTACGGCAATTTATGGTTCACAAGGTGCTAATGGGGTAATCATTATAACAACCAAGAAAGGTGCGCAAGGCAAAACAAAGTTTTCTTATAATGGTTATTTTGGTGTAAACGGGTGGGCGCAATATCCTGATATGCTGAGTGGGGAAGACTATATGCAGGTGCGTCGTGAAGCTGCTCGTACTGGCGGTCAGTGGAATTCTACCGCCGATGACCAGAAACTTTTCACTGTGGAGGAATGGCAGGCCATTCAGAACGGTGAGTGGACTGACTGGATAGATGAGGTGCTTCATACAGGGCTTGTTCAAAGCCATCAGGTTACAGCGTCAGGAGGTACGGAAAAGACCACCGCGATGTTGTCTGCCGGATATTATCAGGAAAAGGGTTCTTTCAAAAATGATAAAATGGATAAGTACAACTTGCGTATGAACATTGAGCACAAGTTAGGCAAGACCGTAAAAGTAGGAGCTACTACACAGGTCACTCATTATGCACAAGATGAGCGTGCCGAGAATGTGCTATGGCGCGCTGCTACTAATGCGCCTCTTGGTAAAGCATACGATGAAGACGGTAAAGTGGTAGAATATCCATTAGGAAAGAATGGACAGGTGAGTCCGTTGGTGGATGAGGCATCTGAAGTGGCTGCAAGACATCATGTGCTGAAAACAAATTTGATAGCTAATGGGTATTTGGATTTTACTCCTGTTGAAGGATTGACTTTCCGTTCTAATTTAGGAACCAATTATGCTTTTTATCGTAAGCAGGATTTTGAAGGGGCCAGTTCTATTGACCGTTTGGGACAGAATTCAACGTCACTGTCCAAAATCAAATCTTCCGAAAAGAGTTTTGTGAATTGGGATAATATTATCAGTTATAACAAAACCGTCAAAGATCATACTTTTGGTGCCACTGCATTGACTTCGTGGACACAATCCAAATATACATCAGTGAATGCGCAAGGAGAGGGCCAGTTGGTTGATTCATACTTATGGCATAATCTGGGTGCCAATGACAAAAGCTCTTATGTCATTGGATCGGATTATATACAGCACCAGACTTTCTCGTATGCTTTGCGCTTCAACTATAGTTATAAAGGCCGTTATATGTTGACGGTTTCTAATCGTTGGGATGGTGACTCACGTTTGTCTAAAGGTAATAAATGGGCAAGTTTCCCTTCTGTAGCTGCTGCATGGCGCATTAGTGATGAAGCGTTCATGAAGAATGTGGAAGCTCTGAGCAACTTGAAGTTGCGCTTAAGTTGGGGTAAGACAGGTAACTCGGGTATCATGGCCTACGGAACTCAGTCGGGCTTGACTCCGAAAACCAACTCTGCTTTCCAGGATAATGGCTATACCTATTATATATACAATGAATATGTAGGTAATGAGAATGTAGGCTGGGAGATGTCCAATACCTGGGATCTGGGTTTTGATATCGGTTTGTTCAATAACCGTATTTCGGCTGTTGTCGATTTATACCAGACAAAGACTACTGATATCCTGTTGCCCCGTACTTTGCCTACTTCTATGGGTGGTAGTAACGCAACTCCGTTCAAGATGTATCAAAATATCGGTGCAACCATGAACCGTGGTATAGAAATATCGGTAAATACCGTCAATGTGGATAACAAAAACTTTAAATGGAACTCCACTCTTACCTTTGCTGCCAATCATGAAGAGATTACCGATCTGATTGATGGCAAAGACATCATTGGATCAGATTCGCATATTACGACTAGTTTGTTGATTGGACGTCCTTTGAAATCATTCTATCATTTTATTAATGAGGGAATCTGGCAGGAAAATGAGGCTGAAGAAGCAGCTAAATATTTTAAAGATTCAAAGAAGACACAACCCTTCAAACCGGGTGATATCAAACTGAGAGACTTGAATGGTGACTATATTATTGATGATAAGGATGAAACTTACCTGGGTAGCCAGTCATCGAAATGGACAGGTGGATTCAACAACAACTTTAGTTATAAGAACTTTGATTTGAACGTATATATTATCGCTCGTTGGGGGCAGATGATTGATTATGAGCTGACCGGTTCTTATGATCCTCAGGGAAAAGGTAACTTCCCTGCTTACTTGAACTATTGGACGCCGGAGAATCCGTCCAATGATTTTCCGCGACCGGCTCAGACCAATTTCTATAACTATCTGGGTTATCAGACTTTGAATTACATTGATGGTTCGTATTGGAAGATCAAGACTGTATCACTGGGGTATACATTCCCCAAATCGTTGACTTCAAAATTGGGCGTGTCCAAACTTCGTGCATATGTCACCGCCAATAATCTCTTCTCTTTTGCCAAGAATCATTTGATTCAGGATTACGATGCAGAACGCGGAGGGTCAGCAAAAGCTCCGTTGCAGCGTCAGTTTATATTTGGTTTGAATCTTGATTTCTAACAGATAAAAAAGAAATAACTATTATGAAATACGGTAAAAAATATATGTTTGTAGCATGTGCTGCTCTGTTATTGGGCATGCAATCATGTGATTTGGAGGAATACAATCCTGCCGGAAGTACCCCGGATAACGTGTACAAAGAACAGGCCGGTTTTGAGGCCCTTGTCAATTCGGCTTATGCTTTTTGGGGCGGTCAGTTTTATGGACGTGAAGATTTTGTGTTATTGCTGAACGGTGGTGGCGATCTTTGGATCAATATTGCCAATTGCGGTTATGGTCGTCAGATGTCTAAATATGAAGAATTGACGGCTTCGGTTGGTCAGATTAAGAACACGTGGAATCGTCTGTATGAAATTATAAACGACTGTAATGCCGGTTTGGAACGGATTGACCAAGTGGAATTCAAAGACAAGAAACTGAGAGATATCCGTTTTGGTGAATTAAGTTTCATGCGTGCTTACGCTTATTGGCATTTGGTTGAAATTTACGGTAACGTGGATCTTAGGACCAAAGAAACTTCTGCCGAAAGTCTTTCAATGAATTGTTATCGCAGCAGCTATGAAGATTTATATGATTTAATGCTGACTGATGCGCAAAATGCGGTGGATAATCTGCCCGTTGATCCTTATCCTGTTAAAGATGTAGGTCGTGCGACCTCAAAAGCAGCATACGGCTTGTTAGCGCGCATCGCACTGACACGGGTTTCCTATTGTGACAGTCAGGCAGACAAAGATAAATATTATAAAATCGCTGAGGATGCGGCTCAATATGTGATTGATAACCAGAGCGCATTGAAGGTGTCTTTGTATAATACACCTGCCGAAGTTTTTGATCCGGATAATAATAAAACGAATAAAGAGGCTATGTTCGTTGTGACCCACTCTACTGAGTCATCATTGAATATGCAGGCTAAAAACCCGAACCGTATGCATATGTATTTCCATGCCAGTTATTCGGCAAGAGCAGGTATGGTACAGGATTATGAATATGGAAATGATAAGAATGCCAAGTCGGGTAGTATGGCGATGATGCCTACCCGTTATTTATTGGAATTGTATAATGAGGATATAGATGCTCGTTATAATGCTTGGTTCCGTGAAGAGTATAAACTGAATACACCCCAAGCTTATGCCTGGACTAAGGATCAGTTGGACTATTTTGAAAAACCGTCATCTATGATTGGTCAGGTTATTCAGCCGGGAGAAACAGCGCTACTTTTCACTAAGAAGAAGATTGCTGGCAAACGTAACTTGCCATATGCTGTCGTCGATATTGATGATACCTATGCAGCCGATGGAAGTGTCAGCAAGAGTGCCAACTTTAACATTCACTTCCCGACATTGCTAAAGTACGAAGATGCGAATTTTGAAAACAAAGGCTTGCCTACCAATTCGCAGGTAGGTGCAAATGATGTGATTACCATGCGTTTGCCCGAAATGTATTTCATTGTTGCCGAATGTGAGATAATGAAGTCCGGAGGAAATAAGGAGATAGCTAAAGCACGTATCAATGACATACGCAGACGTGCGGCTGTACCGGGCAAGGAAGCTGAAATGGAGGTAGGAGTGGACAAGATGACGATCGACTTTATTTTGGAAGAAAGAGCACGTGAGTATTGCGGCGAATTCATGCGCTGGTTTGATTTGAAAAGAACCGGAAAATTAGTAGAATATGTGAAAGCTCATAATCCGGACATTCCATTGATTCAACCGCATCATGCATGGCGTCCTATTCCTCAGATGTTTCTGGACTCTATCTTGAATCCGGATGAATTTGGTCAGAACGAGGGATATAATTAATAAGCATGAAAACGATGGCGCTTTTTAAATATATTGTCCTGTCTGTCTGTTTGTGTGGAATTCATCTGAATGGTTTTGCTCAGTCCACCCGTGAGGCTATATTGGAAGATATAGCCCGGACGGGAGGAGTGTACTATGCTTATCCCGTAAAGGAAGCTATCGCGACTCCTCCGCCTAAAGGGTATAAACCGTTTTATATCAGTCATTATGCACGACACGGTTCAAGGTGGATTCAATCGGAACAGGATTATAAAACAGTGGTTGATATTTTCGAGAAGGCACATCAAGCTGGAGTTTTGACCGCTTTGGGAGAAGATGTTCGCAAAAGAATGGCGTTGGTGTGGGAAGATGCCGAGGGACATGGGGGAGATTTGACCCCTTTGGGTGTGAGGCAACACCGGGGGATAGCCGAAAGAATGTTTCAGAACTATCCCGAGGTATTCAAGGGATCTCCTGCTCTGTCTGCACGCTCTACCGTGGTGTTGCGATGTGTATTGAGTATGGATGCCTTTTGTGAACGGTTGAAAGAACTCAATCCGGCATTGCAGATCCGGCGCGAAGCTTGTGCCAAGTATATGAAATATATGAATTATCATACGCCGGAAGCTGTGAAATTTGTTTCTCATCAGGGACCTTGGTATGAGGAATATAGAAAGTTTAAAGAAAGCCATACCCGTCCCGATCGTTTGGTCACTTCTTTATTTAATAGTCCTGACTATATCCGTAAGAATGTGAATCCTGATGAATTGATGTGGGGACTTTATTGGATTGCTTCAGATTTGCAGAATGTAGAGATAGAGGTGAGTCTTTATGATGTATTTCAGGAAGATGAATTATTTGATCTTTGGCAAGTTTGCAATTATCATAATTATGTATGTGACGGACCTGCACCTGCCAATGGTGGAATAATGACGGCCAGTGCCCGGTCATTGCTTGAAAATATATTGGATTCGGCCGATGAGGCAATCAGGTCCGGGACCCATACGGCGACATTACGTTTTGGGCACGATGGAAATATCATTCCCTTGGTAGCGTTGCTCCAATTGGGCGATATGTGGAAAGCCGAAACGGATCCCGATAAATTTTATCAGGCATGGTGTAATTTCAAGGTCACTCCGATGGCGGCGAATATCCAGTTGGTTTTCTTCAGAAAAAAAACTTCTGACGATATACTGGTGAAGTTCATGCATTGCGAGAAAGAAGTTACCATCCCTGTAGAAACGGATATTGCTCCTTTCTACCATTGGAAAGATGTTGAAACATATTATCGTCATCTTTTGCATAAATTGCCATAAGTCTATAAGATGAAAAACGGTGTAAATTCCTGTAGTATTGTAACGGGATTTATACCGTTTTTTTGAATGAGAAAGAGCAAAGGGAACAGCAGATTATCAAAGAAAAGACTTACTTTTGCAATAACAGAATAAATAAAGAATAAAAGACCATGAGTAAACTGAATATGAAAGAGTGGATAAACGAAATTATCCAAAAGAAAGAAGTGGTGGCTATGCCCATCATGACCCATCCGGGCATAGAGATGATAGGGAAAACGGTGCGTGATGCGGTTACTGACGGACAAGTGCATTACAACGCCATCAAGGCATTGAGTGAGAAATATCCCACAGCCGCCGCAACCGTGATTATGGATTTGACGGTAGAAGCCGAGGCTTTCGGAGCGGAGATTGTCTTCCCCGAAAATGAGGTTCCCAGTGTAGTGGGGCGTCTTCTTGCTAATGAGGAGGATATTGAAAAACTGAACATTCCTGCTTTGAATAAAGGAAGAGTCCCCCAGTATCTGAAAGCAAATATGTTGGCAGCCAAGACAATAACGGACAGACCTGTCTTTGCCGGTTGCATCGGCCCTTACTCATTGGCAGGACGTTTGTATGATATGTCTGAAATCATGATGCTTATTTATATCAATCCGGAAGCGGCGAATTCGTTGTTGAAGAAATGTTCGGATTTCATTCTCCGTTACTGTATGGCACTGAAGGCTACAGGGGTGAATGGGGTAGTGATGGCCGAGCCGGCTGCCGGACTCTTGTCTGATGAGGACTGCCGGCAATACTCGTCTGTTTTCATTAAGGAGATAGTAGAGAAAGTGCAAGACGATCACTTCACAGTCATTCTGCATAATTGTGGAAATACCGGTCATTGTACTAAGGCAATGGTAGCTACAGGAGCTGCCGCTTATCATTTTGGAAATAAAATAGATATGGTCGAAGCTCTGAAAGAAGTACCTGCGGATGCTCTTGCAATGGGAAATCTTGATCCGGTGAGTTTGTTCAAGGCGGCTACTCCGGAGGTGATGAAGAAAGCCACACTCGACCTGTTGGGGGCTACCAAGTCCTATCCCAACTTCGTGCTCTCCAGCGGATGTGATACACCGCCTCATACACCTTCTGAAAATATTGATGCATTCTTTGCCGCATTAAATGAATTCAATAATGCTTGAAAAAGAACTTTCTTTTGCTGATCTGCCTATCTCATTGTCCGAAATCTATGAGACGATGGGATATGCAGATGCTGTACCCGACGAAGCAGTAGAAAAAGAAGTCCGTGGGGTGCTTGGACGGGTTGAGGCAGTAACTTCTCCCCGTTTTTGTTTTTTCATATCCGGTGGAGATTTGGATGAAACAAAAGATTTGCTTACTGTCGGTAAAACTAGTTTCAGTATAGGTAAAATAATAACCCGGCAACTGCGTGGTTCGGAATCCTTCGCTTTCTTTGCCGCGACTGCCGGAACTGGCTTTGAAAAGTTCCAGCATACGTTGCAACAAGAGGGGGATATGGTAAAGGTTTATATAGCGGATGCCATAGGAAGTATCATAGCCGAGAAGACTGCGGATTGTATGGAAATTGCATTGGATGAATACATTCACGACAGAGGGTGGAGGCATACGAATCGTTTCAGTCCCGGATATTGCGGCTGGCATGTGTCGGAGCAAAAGAAATTATTTCCCTTATTTCCTTCAGCGGAACCTTGTGGCATCCGGTTGACAGATTCCAGTTTGATGCTTCCTATAAAATCGGTCAGTGGAGTAATAGGACTGGGGGATAGTGTCCGTAAACTGGAATATACTTGCGGTCTCTGTACGTACGATAGATGTTACAGGCGGAAGTAGCGGGGATAATAGGATGGCTACAAAAATCAGAGTCCCAAATGGCTAGATGTTGTTATTAATCTCATTGATTTTACAATTTGTTGCAATCTTAATGAATCTCCTGTCCTATCAAGACAGGTTATAACAGCTGTCCCCATCTGCTGTAACAGCTACTTTCATCTGATGTTCCACCCTGGTGAAACTCCAGTCCCACCGAGGTGGAACTGCAATTTCACCGGGGTGGGACTGCCTCACTACCCGAGTGGAATACCAAACGTAGGCATATAAAAATACAATCTTTTCAGCCTTCTGCACCTTCTTTTAATGCCCATTGAAGAATAGATAAAGCCCGATCATGATAATAGTCAGTAGCGTCCATGCAAGGATAACCGATTTGGCCGGTTTCTCCATGACTTTCTTCATGTTTAATGTACATTCTTGCCGGCGTTTATCCAATAAGGATACCAAAATCATGCCTGCGCTGATGACAACGAACAGGTAGAAAGACAGCATCATGAAGTGAGGCCATGCTGTATATTTTTCTGCAGGAAATACCCATAAATAGAGAATGCCCACTCCCATGCTGAACGCCGTACCAAATGTCAATGCCATGTTGGCAGCCATCGTGGTAGTTCGTTTCCAGAAGATGCCGAACAGGAAAACAGCCGCCATAGGCGGTGCGATAAATCCCAGTACCGATTGGAATACATTAAACAGATTCAATCCTTTGATACTGTCTATGGCAATGGTGATGATCACCGAAATCAGTGCTCCCGCCATTGTAACCACATGCCCTGTACGGATGATCTCTTTCTGGCTGGCAAGCGGTCTGAATTTCTTGACATAGATATCCATCGTGAAGACGGTACTCAGCGCATTCAGGGCAGAGCCGACAGTGCTGATCAGTGCGGCGGTCAATACGGCGAGCACCAACCCCACCATGCCTACAGGAAATAAGTTAGTGACCATAGTCATGTAGGCTTCATCGGGGTTCTTCAAGCCCGGGTAGAGTGCCAGACAGATGATACCCGGAAGGATATAGAGAGGAACATCCAGTATCTTCAACCAACTGGTGAAGTTGGCACCCATTTGGCCTTCTTTCAGATTCTTAGCAGCCAATACAGGCTGTACCATGGATTGGTCTGTGCACCAGAACCAGACTCCCATGATGGGATACCCCAGAATAATGGGCAGCCACGGGAAGGCGGGATCGTCATTCGGGCGGAACAGGTTCCAGTAATCGGCCGGAACCGCTTCGGCCAATGCGCTGACGCCACCCACTTTGTAAAGACCTGCTATAGTAAGCGTGGCCGATACGAAAATAAGCAGAAGCATTTGGAATACATTGGTATAGGCTACCGCTTTCAGCCCTCCGGCCATGGTGAAGAATGCGGAGATAACGAGCAGGATTAATGCTGACTGCCACATGGGAATATCGAAAACCTGACGGATAAGGATACCTCCGGCGAATAAGGTCAGGGCAAGCCACGAGATAAGGATTGTCACAATGGTGTACCAGGCAAGAATGTTGCGGGTGGACTGTCCGAAACGCCGCCCCATGAACTCCGGCAAGGTGGTGATACGTGCTCCTAAGTAACGAGGGGCAAAGACAAAAGCCAGCAAGCAGATGAAAACAAACGCATACCAGGCATAATTACCTGAAACGATACCGGTGGTAAATCCGGCACTGGCGGAGGCTATCAGCATGGAAGGGCCCACATTGGTTCCCCACATGGAGAAACCGATATGATGCCACTTCAGGGAACGCTCGGCAAGAAAAAGGCTACTGCCTTTTTTGCGTTTCAGACTGGCCCATATGCCGATGCCTATAAGAATCAGAAAGTAGGCAATAAGAATGCCCCAATCTAATGTATCTAAATAATTAGCGTGCATAATTCATGTATCAGATTAAGATGAATATTCCGTTTATTTATGAAGCCCCATCAGTTCCTTGGCTACCGCTACGGCCGTATTGGCATTGTCGCTATACCCGTCCGCACCTATTTCATCGGCGAATCCCTGGCTTACGGGAGCGCCGCCTATCATCACTTTCACTTGATTACGGATACCGGCTGCTTCCAGGGCGTTGATGACATCCTGCATATAAGTCATGGTTGTTGTCAGCAAGGCGCTCATACACAAGATATCTGCCTTGTTTTTTTTGACCTCTTCCACGAACTTGTCACAAGATACGTCGATACCTATGTTAATGACTTCAAAGCCGCAACCTTCAAGCATGGATGCCACCAGGTTTTTACCGATATCATGCAGATCACCTTTGACAGTTCCGATGACTACCTTGCCTATGGTAGTTGCTGCACTTCCCTGCAATAAAGGTTTCAGAAGTTCCAAAGCTCCCTTCATGGCGCGTCCTGCCATCAGCAGTTGGGGAACAAACGCTTTTCCATCTTGGAAGCGTTGTCCTACTTCCCCCATAGCTTTTATCATGTAATTATTGATAATTTCTTGGGGTTGTATGCCTTCGGCTATGGCCTTTTTGGTTACTTCTACAGCCGGTTCCAGCTTTCCGTCCACAATGGCGTTGAACAAAGGTTTTAGAGCTTCATCTTCGGCGGCTTCGGGACTTTTGATTATAATTGTTTCTTGTTTCGTTGCAGCGGCTTCCTCTTTCGAAAGGCTTTCTTTGGATGCGGCAGGTGATGAAGAGGAGTATTCTTCGACAATGCGCATGGCTTGTTCCACTTCTTGTTCATTATGAAAATCCATTTCTAGGTGCACACCATCCGCTCCGATGTTGTCCAACAAAGGTTTCAGTTCATCCAAAGTTACCCAACATGCCATGATACTCTTTCCACCGGCAAGGATTTTCTTGTAAAGGTCATACCATTTAGGTGATCCTCCTTGTGGCTCACCTACGCCCGGAGTCCATTGAATGGCATTCAGTTCCTCAATTTCAAGAAGGGCAGGCAGATGATGCATGGCGCCCACACCGTCCAGATGATACAGGGTATAGTCTATCTTTTGGCATTGTTCGCGGATGAACGGTTGCACGAAGCGACGATAATCATCCTCACTGATCATGGTGGAGATATCGCTTTGAAGCTTGCTCATCTTTCCCGGTGCCCATGAAGAGAAATAGCAGAAGGCCATTTCGTCCCCTTCACGGATGATATCGTAAAGTTCATCGAACACCTTGAAGTAGATGTCATTAATCTGTTGCATCTGCTGTTCCAGTACTTCGGGTTGCATTACAGTATCCAGCAACACTTTATCCGTACCTTTCAGTGCGGCCAACACATCCAGGCCTTCCATCAGATCGGGCATTCCTACGTAATAATGACCGTTTGCCTTCGCTTTGCATGCTTTCAGTAATTCCTTATGCAGAATCCAGTTAGGGTGCTCGGGATTGAAAACAATTTCATCGTTGAAATCCGGATCAGGATGAATCCAGATTGTATCTTCTCCTCCTTCGAATACGCCTCCTAAAATAGCTGCCAGTGAACCGGGGCCTAACTGGGTATTGGCAACCGGCAGGATATCTGCTTTCAGGCTGCTGTGCGCTACGTACCAATCCAGATATTCTGCACGCCATTGTGGGTCGAACCATTTTTGATTCAAATCTTTCGCCGGAGCCGGTGCTGGAATATCTGCGTGGGGCTTCACTCCCTTTTGGAAGTGTTCCCACATATTCAGTATGATTCCTTTATGATTCCACCAATCTATATATCGCTTTTTTGTTTCTTCTAAATTTGTTTTCCAAGTTTCCATTTTCGTTAGTCTTTAAATATTCCTTTAAAATGATTGTCAATGTGCAATTCAACGCTCTTACTTAAATCCATCTCATCCGTACACTCCACCTCATCCGGGTAAACAGGAATAGTCGCTCCCTGACGTACATATACGGGCATTTCGTCCAAGGGGACATCCAGGTCTTTTAACCAACGTCCTCCTTCCAGCACTTCACCGGTGAAGAAATTCACCCATTGTCCTTCGGGCAGATAGACGTCACGGCGGTTTTCACTGTTCATGACCGGAGCTACCAGGAAGTCGTTACCGAAATAGTACTCATCGTCGATGTGCCAGCACAGCTTGTCTTCAGGGTGATGAAAAATCAGAGCTTGCAAGAGAGGTGCTCCGCTTGAGATTGCTTTCCGGCTTTGTACTATAATATAAGGTATAAGTGTATAGCGTAATTTCCACCATTTTTTTATTATCGGAGCAATAGCCGGATAATGCCACGGCTCACGTTTGTTTGTTCCGTGATAGCGGATGTGTGAGGAGAATACGCCGAATTGTGTCCAGCGCATGTATACATCACCGGCTACTACAGAGTTCATGAAGTTAGGTAATGTATGGAATCCCGGAACATCATGGCTCCAGAATGCAAATCCGGAAAGCCCGAAATGCAAGCCGCCTTTCAGCGAGCCTGCCATTCCATCCCATGAACTGCATGAGTCGCCTCCCCAATGCAGCGGATAGCGCTGGCATCCTGCCCATGCCGAGCGTGCCCATACAATGCCGTCACCGGTAACGTCTTTTGTGATTTCATAAGCAGCTTTCTGATAAAGCAATGCATACAGGTTGTTCAGCAATTCGGGTTTCATGCCTTTATAGAGGGCATCCATGTGGATGTTTTCTCCAAAATCGGTTTTGATACAGGTCACGCCCATATCCAGCAGATTCTTCAGCAGTCCTTTATACCATTCGGTTGCTTTGGGATAAGTGAAGTCAATGGTTCCGGCATAGTCCAAAGCGGAGAAATTGGAACCTTCCGAATCTTGTTTCTTTGTCAGCGGAGCTATATAATCGTTTTTGCGTGCTTCGTCTATCTGTTCGGCGTTTTCGGCCACGTAGGGGAGTTGCCATAGGGATACGCGGTATCCTTTTTTCTTCAGGCCTTGGATGAACCCTTTGGGATCGGGAAAGCGTTCTTCGTTGAATTTCCATTCGCACAGCCAGTCGGTCTTGAACCAGCCGGTGTCCAGGTGGATTACATCGCAGGGGTAATGCTCGGCACGCATCCGGTCGCATATCTCATTAACCTCATCAGCACTGAAATAAGTCATGCGGCTCATCCAGATGCCGAAGCTCCAGAGGGGAGGCATAGAAGGATATCCGGTCAGATCCCGGTAGCCCCGGAGGATTTCTTCCATAGTATTACCTGCTATGATGAAGACGTCCAGCATGGCCTGATCGCTCAGAAACTGTACCGAGCGGGTGGATTGTCCTGCCAATGACAGTTTACTATGGGCGCAGGTATGATAGAATGTTCCATACATCCGGCTGGAGAGGTAGAAAGGAATATTCTTATAAGTACGGCGGTTGTTTACACCTTGGCCATCCTGATTCTTTAAGAAGAAAGTTTGTCCGCTTAAGTCCATTTTTGCGAAGCGTTCCCCTGTTCCGGCAAAACATTCATCAGGCTTTGATTCAAAGGAAAGAGTGGCACGTTCCTTCATTCCGTTTCGTTTGCAGAAAGCCAATGGCAGCGCATCGTAACGGGGAGGGGAGAAGTGGTCGTAGGCAGCCAGGCGGATTTCACGTTTGCCGTCAGGGTAAAGGCGAAGATCCAATGTTTCTTGAGGATCGGGCAGGAGTTCGCTCCAACGGTCTAATACCGGAGGCTTTATATTGATAAGTGCCCGTTGTATTCCGTCTTGGGTGGAGATAATCCATTCACCTTCTACTTGTGTTACTTGCAAAGGAAGTTTCTTTATCCGGTCGCTGAATTGAAGCATTTCTGATTGATCCGTCATGCTTTCTTCACCGAATCCGATAAAGAGCCGGGTGATGCCTGAGGTATATTGACGGATGACCAGCGTATATTCTTCACGGGGGAATGCAGTATCGGGTGCCATATCGTTAGAGAGCACTTGCTTTTGGAAGGGGACACTTATGCAGATATCTCCATCTTTTTCATAGACTGCGGTGGGCTTGTATGCTTTCCATAATGATTCGTCTCTTGACAGATCAGGATCAAAGTCCAGAAAATCGAATAAGTGGTAATTGGTTGGTTTCATTCTTTTTTTGTTATTTTGTTTTTATAATGATTTTCGGTTGTTTTCCTTTGCTCTGTAGGGGAGGACTCAATGTGCCCATCCGGTGGCATAAGGGGGATTCAAGGCGACCCTGCCTGCCTTTTGTTTTATACTTTCATCTACTTGCGGACCATTCTTCTTCCACACATTATGAGGTCCCGGACGGTTGAAGTCGAAACGTTCGGACGGACACCAGTTGTTTTCTATGGTATAGCCATCCGTCGCTTCATCAAAGTAGATGTAAAACGCACGGTCGTTGGTAGCGTATGGCGCGTCGATTAAATGTTCAATCCGGTTATTGCGCATCACGGAGCCGGGTTGGTTGGAGAGGGTATAAAGTCCTCCTGCATCATACAGCCTCCGGGCAAAGTGGTGGACGTAATTGGCTTCAATCCGATTGCCCCTCATTCCGCTTTCCAGCAGGGTCCATCCCCAGCCCACACAGATACCTGAATAATTGACGTGGCAGACTTCATTATGTATGATATGGATATTCTTTACATATCCGGCTCCGATGCCTACACCTCCCCAATCTTCATTGGTCACTTCCTCAATCAGGTTGTTCCGTATGGTGATTCCCGTACATAATTCCTGTTCATGAAAAGGTGTATAAGGCACATGGGTTTCAAATCCTTCATCGGGAAAGGTGCCCACCAGTAAGGCTGTTCCACCAATATCGGTGAAATGGCAATTCTCGACAATGGAAGCCGATACGGCGCGTTCATAATCTACTCCCGTAGCTGCCAAGTGCTGAAATGTGCAATGGTTGAAATTGATGTTATTACCGCATTTTATCTGTATTGCAGCTTTGGGTCTGCCTATCCATGCCTGGTTTTCCAGTTCCGCTTTTTCAGGCAGCCCCGGTATGGGTAGTTTGTAAGCATCCAGCAGATGGAAACCTCCTTGCAATGTAACGTGTCCTTGATAAGAGGGGCGCATCCATGAAGTATGTTCGAAAGATATATTTTGAAAATGTATGTTCCTTACCGGACGTTCCAAAGTGCCGTTTACCGTTAGCAAGGTTTCTAAAGCCGGGATAATGACTTGCGCCTTCGTCATGTCTTCGTGAGGACGCGGGTAATAATAGATGCGTCCGGAAGGATAATCCTGATACCATTCTCCGGGCTGGTCCAATAACTCCAAAGCGTTGACCAGACAAAAGGAGGAGTTTCCTTTTTCTCCGTCAATGACAGGTTGAGGCCAGGGATGGGCAAACTCCAACCGGCTTTCGGGATCATGAAAACGGACAACTGTTTTTGCTCCTTCAGTAATCATTTCCTTCACTCTCAGTATGGCGATGGCCCAACGTTGGTGAACGATCATCTCTACTTGTGAAGCGGTATTTAACCCTGCTGTTTGTGGAGTGGGAATGGTGATCGTCTCTTCCTCAGGGTTAAAATCAATCATGCGTTCCATTACTCCGTCGGGAAACTGTGCGGCCCGCTGTGCTTTTGCTCCGTTGACCCACATTTGTCGGGTTTCCAATATCCTGTTTCCCATACGGGGCGCTTCCGCTACCCATATTTTATTTCTAAGTGTTTTTGGTATTCTGGTATCTTCGCATCCTTGTTCCCAACCTGTCACAGGAACTCCGCCACTTAAGACTACATGGGCATTGGGAACAGTGGTGATACGAGTGGGAGAGTCTGTTGTCCCGCTATCTTCGGGGCGGATGAACAGGCTTTTATATTGTGGGTATATTCCTTCCTCCAATAGGATATTTATGCCTCCGGTTGTTTCGGGTGATTGCAATCTCCTCCATTCGCGCGCTTGCTTGATGGCTTGTTCCAGAGTCTGGAGGGGAGATTGGCGTGTACCGGCAGCTTTGTCGTTACCGTAAGGAGAAACATAAATATCTCCTGCGGTTAAATAAAAGGTATAACTGATAAATGCGATAAAGCAGATCATTTTTGTTTTCATGGGTTCTCCGGATTTAAAGGTCTTTTTAAGCAGACGGAAGGAATCTGTTTTTGTACCCATTGGATAATTTGCTAATGTGTCAATTTGCTGCATTCTACTCTACGTGGTAATGGGCATATTAGCAAATTGATGCATTGACATATTGATTGAAGTATAATAAAAAAACAGGCCATACCTTAATGAAAAGGTACAGCCTGCGTCATTTAATAAAAAAGATTTATTTTTTATGAGTTCATGCTCATCAGGAATTCTTCGTTGTCTTTGGTATTTTCCAAACGGCTTTTTACAAAATCCATTGCTTCGATAGGATTCATATCTGCCAGATATTTGCGGAGAATCCACATACGGTCCAAAGTAGTCTTGTCGAGCAGCAAGTCGTCGCGGCGGGTGCTTGATGCCACGATGTTTACTGCCGGGAAGATACGTTTGTTGCTCAAGTTGCGGTCCAGCTGGAGTTCCATATTACCTGTACCCTTGAATTCTTCGAAGATTACTTCATCCATCTTGGAACCGGTGTCAATCAGTGCGGTTGCGATAATGGTCAGCGAGCCACCGTTTTCAATGTTACGGGCAGCACCGAAGAAACGTTTGGGCTTATGCAGGGCATTTGCATCCACACCACCGGATAATACCTTGCCGGAAGCAGGAGAAACCGTATTGTATGCACGTGCCAGTCGGGTGATAGAGTCGAGGAAGATTACCACATCGTGACCACATTCTACCATGCGTTTCGCTTTTTCCAGTACGATACCTGCAATCTTTACGTGACGTTCTGCCGGTTCGTCAAATGTAGAAGCGATCACTTCGGCATTTACGCTGCGCGCCATATCTGTCACTTCTTCGGGACGTTCGTCAATAAGCAGCATGATCATGTACGTTTCCGGATGGTTGGCTGCTATTGCGTTAGCGATGTCTTTCATCAGGATCGTCTTACCGGTTTTGGGCTGCGCCACAATCAAAGCACGCTGTCCTTTACCGATAGGTGAGAACATATCTACCACACGGGCTGAAAGGTTGTCACTATATCCTCCTTTGCAAAGTTTGAACTTTTTATCGGGGAACAGCGGGGTCAGGTGATCAAACGGAACGCGGTCACGTACCAATCCGGGATCCAGACCGTTTATCTTTTCCACCTTTACCAACGGGAAATATTTTTCTCCTTCTTTGGGCGGACGGATAGAGCCTTCCACTACATCACCGGTCTTCAAACCGAACAGTTTTATTTGCGATTGTGAAACGTAAATATCATCGGGTGAGGAAAGATAGTTGTAATCGGATGAACGGAGGAAACCGTATCCGTCGGGCATGATTTCCAATACCCCGGTACCGGTCAGGATACCTTCAAATTCGTAAGGCTTTTCCACCTGTTTGCGTTCCGGTTGTTGAGGAATGCTGGCAGACGCTTCTCCCTCAGCCGTCGTATTGTTATTATTGTTTGCCTGACGAGGATTGTTGTAATTATTGTTGCGCGGATTGTTGTACTTCTGATTTTGATCGCGCTGCTGGCGTGGTTGGAATTTGGGGGCAGGTGTCTGTACCGGAGCCGGTGTTTCTACTTTGGTAGCCTCAAATTTGCCGAACAACTCAGTAGGAAGTTCTATTTTTTCTGAAGGAAGATCCTCGATGGGAATAAAATCATCGGTTTCACTGCCGAATTCCAGTTCGGGAAGAATCACTTCTTTTTCTTCGGGAATAGCCGGTGTTTCTTCTTTTTTTGCTTTTTTGGGTGTCGGTTTCGCCGGTGCTTCAGCTTTCACTTCCTCTTTTGCAGTTTCTTTCGTTTTCGTTGCAGGTTGTTCTTCTGTCTTGGCTGTTACTTTCTTACTACCCGGTTTGCGTCCTCTTTTTTTAGGTGTTTTTTCTTCCGCGCTTGTTTCGGCCACGGCTTCTGTTTGTGGTGTTACCGCTACAGGAGCAGTCTCTTTTACTGTTTCGGCAGCTGCGGCGGCAGGCTGCGGGGTATTGGCTTCCAGTTTCTGTGCCTTGTCCTTGGTTGCAGTATAGACCTTGTCACCGTCTTTTTTAACGTTGATACGTGATCTTTTACGGGGTTGACTTTCATTGGCTTTTTCTGCCGCTACTTTTTGGGTTGCTCCGACTATGGCTTGCTCGTCCAGAATTTTATAAACCAGATCTTCTTTTTTTAGAGAGTCTGTTTTCTTGATACCCAACTCTTTGGCAATCGATTGTAATTCCGACAAGTCTTTGTCGTTTAATTGAATAATGTTATACATAGAGTATAGTTATTAGTAATATATTTCTTTATAATCTTTTAATGGTATAATTAAGGAGCGCAATCTACACAAAAATGTGTTAGAAGGGGGAAATGCACTCATAATTACGATTATGGGATTGATGTTGTTTTGATTGTTATCAGGAAGTAAACAGACTTTCCCGGATAGGGAACTGACGTATTTACCGAGGACAAAAGTAGATATTTTTTTTTAATCTCATGCATATTACAGAAGATTTTTTGCCGAATTTAATGAAATTAATAAAAAAAACGACGTGGGGAAACATCCTTTCTGTCTGTGAAAACCCTGATGTTAAATGAACGTAAAAATAGGTCAGATTGTTCAGCAGAGTCTGCATGAAATAGCAAAAAAAATACTAATTTAGCCCGTCAAATTTGATTTTTACTTAATTATAAATAGAGAAAAGATGAAAAAAGTGATTTTTACAGAAAAGGCTCCTGCTGCTATAGGTCCTTACAGTCAAGCTGTTGAAGTGAATGGTATGGTATTCCTGTCAGGTCAGATTCCCGTTGATCCTGCTACCGGTGAATTTGTTCCGGGAGGAGTGACTGAACAGACTACCCAGGTTTTTGAGAATATCAAGAATGTATTGGCAGAAGCCGGTCTGACTACCGCTAATATCGTAAAAACAACCGTATTTTTGGCAGATATGTCTTTGTTTGCTGAAATGAACGCTGTTTATGCCAAGTATTTCGAAGGAGATTTCCCTGCCCGTTCTGCTGTAGCTGTTAAGGCTTTGCCGAAAGGAGCGCTTGTGGAGATAGAGAGTATCGCAGTGAGATAACGAGCTTTTCGCCACCGATTGCACGGATTGATGCAGATTATTTCTATTGAAAAGCAATTGCTTGATATGGAACCTGTGTCAATCAGTGTAGTCTGTAGTGAATGATGGTGGATGGGGAATCATAAAAACAACTGATTAACAGATAGCGTAGAAAAGTGGAATATGAAACAACTGAACAAGTGGCAATGGTCCACATTAATATTATCTGCTATACTGGTAATGGCATTTTCAGTCTTTATTTATCGGTATGAGCCTTTTAAATCCGGGTTCGAGATTACCGACCAGCTGGGTGGTAATATTTTCCCTGCAACCATTCTTTCTACCGCAACCACAGATGCCAGTTTAATCGTACCTGCCGATTCCGATTATATCGGAAATCCCAAGTCGTGTATCGCCATCCGGCTGAAGAACAGTTATGCCAATAGCAAATTGCGTATAGAAGTGGCCGAGACTCCTTTTTTCTCTCAGTCTGTATCTGAGTTTATTTTACCCAAGGCGGGGAAAGAATATCTGGTTTTCCCGGATATTATATGGAACTATCAGGCTTTGCGTGATAATAATCAGGCAGTGCCCGTTAGCATCTCCGTCAAGGCGGAATTGAATAAGAAAGAACTTCCACAGCGTTTGAAAACCATCTCGATGCGCAGTATCAATGAGTGCCCTTTAGGATATGTGGACGATAAAATGAAGTTTCACGATACGGGAGAGTTTTTTGCGGCCTACGTCAACGAGGAGCATCCTCAGATTGACAAATTATTGCGTGAAGCCTTGGATACACGTATCGTCAATCGTTTTCTTGGGTATCAAGGTAATGCACACCAGTCGGAGAATGTGGACAAACAGGTCTATGCATTGTGGAATGTGTTGCAAAAGCGGAACTTTAAGTACAGCTCCACCACCAATACCAGTCTTTCGTCCAATGTGGTTTATACACAGCGCGTCCGTACCTTGGACGATGCGCTGGAATCCTCGCAGATAAACTGTGTGGATGGCAGCGTGTTGCTGGCCTCACTGATGAAAGCCATCAATATCAATCCTATCCTGGTGCGTATTCCGGGACATATGTTTGTGGGTTATTACACGGACAAATCACATAAGAATATGAATTTTCTGGAAACCACGATGATAGGGGATGTGAATCTGGATGATTTCTTTCCGGATGAGAAGCTGGATTCTACCATGGTGGGCAAATCCCAGAACCAGATGTCGAAACTGACCTACGAGAAATCAAAGGAATACGCTACGAGGAAATACCGGGAGAATGACTCCCTGATACATTCGGGTAAAGTGAATTATATGTTTCTGGAGATTGATAAAAAGACCCGTGCGCAGGTGCAACCTATCGGTAAATAAATTTGTTGTATGGATATGGAACTTACTTATATATATCATAGCGGATTCGCCTTGTCAGGCGATGGCTTTACTGTAATCATGGATTATTACCGTGATTCGGAGGATGGACAGGCGCAGGCGGATTTGAACCGGTTGATGGATGGGACTTTCAGCAATCAAGAGGCGGGAATGCCGGAAGGAACCGTACACAGCGAATTATTGCGGAGACCCGGAAAACTGTATGTGCTGGCCAGTCATTTTCATCCGGATCATTTTAATAAAGAGGTATTGCAATGGCGTGAACAGCGGCCGGATATTATCTATATTTTCTCGAAAGACATTTTGCGTCATCGCAGGGCGCAGAAAGAAGATGCCGTCTGGCTGAAAAAAGGAGAGGAATATAAGGATGAAACATTGAGCGTGCGTGCTTTCGGTTCCACGGATGTGGGAGTATCGTTTTTGCTTCAGGCAAGTGGAAAAAAGATTTTTCATGCCGGTGATTTGAATAACTGGCATTGGATGGACGAGAGTACCGAGGCGGAGTGGAAGGGAGCCGAGAAGAATTTCCTGCATGAGCTGGATGATCTTTACGCCTATACGCCCGAAGTGGATGTGGCGATGTTTCCCGTTGACCCCCGTTTGGGAAAAGAATACATGCGGGGTGCCGGACAGTTTGTAACAAAGATAAAAACTCATATCTTTGTACCCATGCATTTCACACCGGAGTATGCCAAGGCAAATACTTTCCACGACTTTGCCGAAGCGCATGGAGTGCGTTTTGTGTCATTGACACATCGCGGACAAAAAATAGAGATTGAATAACAAAAGAATAACACAATATGAAAGTAAAAGGAAGATTTGATCATTTCAATATCAATGTAACTGATCTGGACAAGAGTATCAAGTTTTATGAAACAGCGTTAGGTTTGCATGAGTCTCATCGTAAGGAAGCTTCGGACGGTTCCTTCGTGCTGGTGTATATGGCCGATGACCACAGCAATTTCTTGTTGGAACTGACCTGGTTGCGTGACCATACCCAGCCATACGAGTTGGGTGAGAACGAAAGCCATCTGTGTCTGCGTGTGGAAGGTGATTATGACGAAGTCCGTAAATTCCATAAGGAAATGGGATGCGTTTGCTTCGAGAACACCGCTATGGGCTTGTATTTCATCAATGATCCTGATGATTACTGGATTGAGATATTGCCGGTAAAGTAAAACGATCGTTTCCGTTAGTAATGAATTAAAAAGATAGAGACTATGAAATACATTTCTCCCGGTGGCTGGTTCTCATTGGAATACCCGATGGGCTGGCACGAGTTTGAAGATACAGAAGAGAGTTTTTTATTCTATAATCCTGACCGGTGGACAGGTAATTTCCGCATATCGGCCTATAAGGATGAAGCGGCTGACTATGGTCCGCAGTGCATCGCATACGAATTGAAAGAAAATACTTCTTCCACCCTGGTGAAAGTGGGCAAGTGGGATTGTGCTTACAGCGCGGAAACTTTTCAGGAAGAAGGCGCCTGGTACACCACTCATATCTGGGTGACAGGAGAGGGGGATCTTTCTTTCGAATGTTCTTTTACCGTGTCCAAAGGAGGTGACAAGCATCCGGCAGAAGAAATCATCCGGTCTTTGCAGATCCGCAAAGAAGGTGTAAGTCACCCGCGTGAGATCATTCCGATCCGTGTCTTGGAAATCGGGGAGGTGAACACCGCCTTTGAGTGGGCTTCTACCACGATTAAAAAGCAACTCACCAAGGATTTCACTGCGTCGGAGAGCGATATTGACAGTATACAGCAGGTAATGGACAGCGGACGTTTCCAGACCCAGCAGCGTATGGCGTGGGAGAATTTCGGTATTGCCTTCGGAGCCATTCTGGTGAATGAGATGGAAGGTATGGAATGGGTGACTGTCATTGAGGGACAGAAAGAATATCCCGCCTTGCAGTTTATGTGTTCGGATATGGTGCTGGACCCTGCCGCACTGGTGTGGGGACAAGCTAAAAAGGGACTTCCCTGCGACTTGAAATCCGAATTCAGGAAAATTAAGCGAGAGGCGGAGGCAGTGTTGGATGATTTAAATAAATAGACAAATAATGACCCCATATATGCAAGTAGACGGGCTTACCAAGTCATTCGGTGACTTGGTATTGTTCCGGAAGATTTCATTTGGAGTGGCCGAAGGACAACGCATCGGTCTGATAGCAAAGAACGGTACAGGCAAGACTACCTTACTTAATATAATAGCCGGTAAGGAGGGATATGATGAAGGAAGCATCGTCTTTCGTCGTGATTTGCGGGTGGGCTATTTGGAGCAAGACCCACATTATCCCGAAGACCTGACCGTGCTCGAAGCCTGTTTCTATCACGGAAACAGCACGGTGGAACTCATCAAAGAATATGAAAGCTGCATGGAAACCGAAGGCAATCCGGGACTGGAAGAGTTGTTGGCACGGATGGAGCACGAAAAGGCATGGGATTATGAACGGAAGGCGAAACAAATCCTTTCTCAATTAAAAATCCGGGACTTCAGCCAGCAGATCAAACATCTTTCCGGAGGTCAGTTGAAACGGGTGGCTTTGGCGAATGTGCTGATAACCGAGCCCGATTTCCTGATTTTGGACGAGCCTACCAACCATCTTGATCTGGATATGACGGAGTGGCTGGAGGGGTATCTCGGCCGGGGAAACATCAGTCTGCTCATGGTGACGCACGACCGTTATTTCCTGGACCGCGTCTGCTCTGAAATTATCGAGATAGACAATCAGCAGGTCTATTCATATAAAGGGAACTACAGCTATTACTTGGAAAAGAGGCAGGAGCGTATCGAGGCTACCAATGCCGAAATAGCCCGCGCCAATAACTTGTACCGCACAGAGCTGGAGTGGATGCGCCGTATGCCCCAGGCACGCGGACATAAAGCGCGTTATCGGGAAGAAGCTTTCTACGAACTGGAGAAAGTGGCGAAGCAGCGTTTCAACGACGGCAATGTGAAACTGGATATGAAAGCCTCTTACATCGGCTCCAAGATTTTTGAGGCGGATCATCTGTACAAGCGTTTCGGTGATTTGAAGATTCTGGAAGATTTCTCGTATATCTTTGCCCGTTATGAGAAGATGGGCATCGTGGGAAACAATGGTACGGGAAAGTCCACGTTCATTAAAATACTGATGGGCGAACAGAAGCCGGACAGTGGAACACTGGATATCGGTGAGACAGTCCGTTTCGGATACTATTCTCAGGACGGCCTGAAGTTTGACGAGCAAATGAAGGTCATCGACGTGGTGCAGGATATTGCCGAAGTCATCGAATTGGGAAATGGAAAGAAGCTGACTGCATCCCAGTTTCTGCAACATTTTCTGTTTACCCCCGAAACACAGCATAGTTATGTATATAAACTGAGTGGGGGAGAACGCCGCCGCCTGTACCTATGTACGGTGCTGATGCGTAATCCCAACTTCCTGGTGCTGGATGAGCCTACCAACGATCTCGATATCATCACCCTTCAGGTTTTGGAAGAATATTTGCAGAACTTCAAAGGCTGTGTAATCGTAGTAAGCCACGACCGCTATTTTATGGACAAGGTGGTAGATCACTTGCTGGTATTCAAGGGACAGGGAGACATTCGTGATTTTCCGGGCAACTACTCCGATTATCGTGACTGGCGCGAGGCGAAAGAGCAGCGCGAGAAAGAGGCGGAGAAGCCGAAGGAGGAAAAGACCGCCCGCGTGCGCCTGAATGACAAGCGGAAAATGTCTTTCAAGGAAAAGAAAGAGTTCGAGCAGCTGGAACAAGAAATAGCCGGGCTGGAGCAGGAGAAGGCCGATATAGAAGCCGCCCTTTGCAGCGGTACGCTGGGAGTGGAGGAACTGACGGAGAAATCCAAACGATTGCCGGAACTGAATGATTTGATTGATGAAAAGACCATGCGCTGGTTGGAACTGAGCGAGATAGAAGGATAGAATAACCGGAGGTGCAACAGTGTACCTGATGCCATATTGCTATATTCGTTTTGAATAACAAAACCATAATATAGAAAAGAAATATGGCATCCATTAAATTGAAATTCCGCCCATCGAGCGTAAAAGGAAAAAAGGGCGTATTAAGTTATCAAATTATTCATTACAGACTGACACGGCTCATCAAGACTTCTTACCGGATCATGCCTTCCGAGTGGGACGACTCCACCGGCAGTCTGCTTATTTCAACACAGTCTGAATGTAAAGCGCGTCTTCTGCTGATACGTGACCAGACGAATTGGGAGATGACGCGGTTACAAGGTATTATCAATGATCTGGAGCGGACCGGTGTGGAATACACCATTGATGATATCGTGGCTTCTTTCCGGAAAATCCCTTCTGTAGAGAGTGTGTTCAACTTCATGCAACGATGTATCAATAAACTGGAGCGGCAGAAAAGGGGACGGACGGCAGAAGGCTATACCTCGGCAATGAACAGCTTTATCCAATTCAGAAAGAATGAAGATCTGAGTTTTGAAGCCTTTGATTCGGAGCTGATGGAGATGTATGAAGCCTATCTGAAAGAGAAAGGCTTGGTAAAGAACAGTACTTCCTATTATATGAGAATCTGGCGGAGTGTGTATAATCTGGCTGTAGAGCAAGGCTATACCACCGACAAGAAACCTTTCAAACATGTCTATACCGGCATAGACAAGACCGTAAAACGGGCTGTTCCCTTTAAAATCATCAAAATGATCAAGGAGCTTGATTTGTCATTCGAACCCCAGTTGGAGTTGGCAAGGGATATTTTCCTTTTCAGTTTCTATACCCGGGGCATGTCGTTTATTGATATGGCACACTTGAAGAAGAGCAACCTCCAGAATGGAATTCTGACATACAGCCGGAAAAAGACTGGGCAACGGCTGACTATTCTGTGGGAGGAGCTGATGCAGGAGATTGTGGATAAATACAAGGATGACACTTCCGAGTACCTGCTGCCTATTTTGCGGTATTGTGACATAAATGACCGCAAGCAATATAAACTGAGGGCCAAGCAAATAGGACGGGGTTTGAATAAAATAGGCTTGCGGCTGGAATTAAAGGCGCCGTTGACTTTCTATGTGGCGCGCCATAGCTGGGCCAGCATAGCGCAGGACAGGAAGGTGTCTACAGACATCATCCGCGAAGGGTTGGGGCACGATAATGAAAAGACCACTCATATTTATCTGGCATCCATCTCCACTTCACAGATAGACCGAGCCAATCAGATTATTTTAAAAGGGTTGTAACTTTATTTGTATCTCAGGATATTTTGTTCAAGAAAAAATAATTCTACATTGCTGGCGAAACAGCGATGTAGAATATCATGCGGGCTGGCTGTACAATAGAGAAATACTGTGTGACTTCGTGTGATATCTAATTTAGGATAATTTATTTTTTATCATGAACAAGTGTGATAAATCTGAAAATCAGCTGTTTGATAGCATGATTCGTTTTATAAAAAATGGGGTTCTCTTAGTAAGAGATCCCCATTTGGCTGTAAAAGTAGCTATAATTCCCAAGAAATGGAAATCTTTTGTTGTTTTAAAATGCTTTTAACAAGAAATGTATGAGAATTGTTCGTAAAATGTTATGAATTGCGATGTGTATGTTTCACATTATCAGCAAATTAAAGAGGGATGGGGATCTCTTACTAAGAGAACCCCAAAAATGAAGCTTCAACAAGCCTTCATTTTAGAAGTACAAATGATAAATAATTTATGTTTTGATGCAAATCTGTAATGATGCGGATTTGGGTACTGAATACTCCTTTCCGCAGAATCAAAACATAACGGGTAAAGCGCCTAGGTTACTGCCATGCAGTTCAATCGCTTCCTGCCCAGACCAGGGGTCAGATCTGATAACCACGTCACAGACGGGGGAAGAAAAAGAATATCCTGACCACAAGTGGTATTATATGTTCCTGCGCAACAGAGAGCTGAAACGCTATATCGAAATCTTTACCGGCAGGAGGGCTGTGATGATTAATACCCGGTCTGGCATAAAGGAAGAAAGATATTTCTGCTTCAAAGTGTTTTCATATACCTCTGCTGACCATAAAAGACGTTTTGAACGGTGTCCTTATAGCAAGGAAGAATATGCGGCCCGTCGGGAGTCCGCCTTTGCCGTAAAGGAGGCGTTCGCGACAGGCTCTGTACAGAAGTTGAACGCTTTGACGGATGAAAAGGAAATCACGGGTGATGGTTATCTGTTTGTATGTGCCCCGTTGGATGAATTGAATCTCATCCTTGCCCATCTGTTCCCCCGGCAGTATCTTGCAAAAGACCGCAATTCCTATAGCGTGGCTGTTATTCCCCATAGACAGATGGAAGAATTTATTTATCTGTATGAATCCATGCCTTATAACATTGAACTGATGGATAAGCCTCTTGAAGAGTATATTCAGAAAAAGCAGAAGATACGTATTACGGGTGGTGTTTTTCAAGGGAAGGAGGGGTGTATCATGCGTCTGCATCGGAATACAAAGCTGGTGTTTGCTTTTGGTAATATGACGGTGGCTATTAGTTATCTTCAGGCTTTTCCGTTTGAGAAGGTGGAGTGATTTTTCTATAATCTAAATGGTAAAGAAATTATTTTTTAGTTATTCTGCTTCTCCTTATAAATTGTTAATAACTAATATTTGTTATTTCGTATATAGATATCAGAGCAGTATCTATATGTTGAGTCCACTCTAAGTTGGATAATGAGTTTTTATTTTTACATGAGGATCTATTTTTAAGTTTTTTTTAAAACGATATATGTTGTTTGTACCTTGCTTATATCAAATTCTTCAATGAATAATAAGATAATAAAAAATACAATTATATTGTATATAAAACTAATAGTCACTACTGTAGTTGGATTGTATTCGTCTCGTTTCATCTTAAAAGCTTTAGGTATAGATGATTATGGACTTTATGTAGTTATAGGTGGAGTTGTTACTATAATGAATTTTTTAAGTACTGTTATGACGACAACTTCTTATCGTTTTATTACAGTAGAATTAGGAAAAGGAGATAAAGGAGAACCACAACTGATATATAATACAATAAGGTTGATACATATTTTTTTGGCTATCTTTTTGTTACTTTTGGGCGAAACTATTGGGGTGCATTATGTAAATCATTATTTGAATGTGGAAGTAGATAAAATACCAGATGCTCTTTATTTATTACATTGGTCAGTAATAACGTCAGCAGTAAGTCTTTTGGCAATTCCAAGTACTGGCTTAATAATTGCACGGGAGAAATTCTTGTTTACATCTATTATGGAAATAGCTCGGACTTTCTTGAAGTTATTTTTAGTTATTATTCTCACATTTTATATGGGAAACCGCTTGAGGCTATTTGCTGTTATAGCATTCATTTATACAAGTATTGCTCCTATTTCTACGATCCTTTATTGTAAAATGAAAGAACCTTTTTTAACAAAATGGAAGTTAAATTTAAATTTTAAAATTTATAAGCATATCTTTTCTTTTGCTAGTTGGACGATGTTAGGAGCTGGAAGCACTATTGCTCAAGGGCAGGGAGTTTCTATAGTGCTTAATGTGTTTTTTACAACAATAGTCAATGCAGCTTATGGTCTTGCTGTTCAAGTTAATGGATATGTTATGATGTTTGTCCGGAATTTAGGACAGGCAGCAGTTCCACAAATCATTAAGAGTTATAGTATAGGGAATTCATCTCAGTCTTTATCATTGGTATATCAATTATCTAAATATTCATTTTTTATTATTCTTTTTCCAGCAGTACCTTGTATCTTATGTATGGATACAGTTTTAGATTTATGGCTTGGAAATGTACCACAGTATACATCCATTTTTTCTATTTTACTAATAATTAGTAATCTATTTTGGTGTATAAGTACAGGATTTGATTCAACTATTCAAGCTTCAGGAAGCATAAAGAATTATCAATTATGGTTTAGCTTAATTAACTTTTCTTGTTTGCCTATTTGTTATTGGCTATTTTCAATGAACTTTCCACCATATACTGTGACGATATATATTATTTTATCGAATTTTTTTCTTTTATTGTTACAAATATATATATTGAAAAGATTATGTTGCTTTAATATGGAAGAATACTGGTATGTTACGTTGAAACCAGCCATAAAGGTTTTATTTTCTTTGGTACCTCTCTTCCTATTAGGGATTTATTTGGACAAATCTGTAGATACAATGTTGCTTCTTTTTTTTCTATCCATTATATATATAGGCATATCAGAGTATTATATTGGATTTACTCATATTGAAAGAAAAATATTTATTGCGAAAATAAAAAGAATGAAAAAATGAAAAAGCCATTAGTTAGTATTATAATACCTTGTTATAATGTTGAATTTCTTATTTTTAGACTGTTAGATTCTATTTTATTACAAAATTATAGTAATGTAGAAGTTATAGCGATCGATGATGGATCAACAGATCACACTTCACAAGTATTACAATCGTATGTGGATAAGTTCAAGGATAAAAAATACGATTTTCATATTTATGAACAAATAAACCAAGGTTTGTCTACGACAATCAATAATGGTTTGAAATATGTTAGAGGGGAATATTTGCTTTGGCCTGATGCGGATGATTGGTTTGATGATGATACTACAATTACTAGTATGGTTTATGTCTTGAATAATCATCCAGAGTATAGCTGTGTAAGGGTAATGGCTAACTATGTTGATGAGATTACTATGACAAAAACTCCTATTGCAATACAAAACAAATCAAAAGAAGATTTATTTGAGGACTTTTATTATTGGAACAATAATATATGGGCACCTGCAGGTAGTCATATGATAAGAACAGCTAAACTGTTTTCAGAGTTAACTGACAGGTCTATTTTTACAAATAAAGACGGAGGACAGAATTATCAATTATTATTACCTGTACTATATAAAAATCGATGTTATACTATACAAAAACATATATATAATATATTAGTTAGAAATGGTTCTCATAGTAGAGGTGCATATGCCAATTATAGCCATCAAATAAAACGTTGGTATGATAGTGTAGAGTTAATAATTCATACAATAAATAATATCAGTAGTATGGATAATCAAACAAAAATATGGTATTCTGCTATGACGCATCAGCGATATTATTTGATAATGGCTAATACAGCTAAACGTCATCACAAACCTATAGAATATTTTAGATTTATCATTAAATATTTTTTTGAAAAAATAAAAATATTGATTAATTGCAGCCTATGAATCCTTTGCCAACTATCAAAAAGAAACTTAAGTTATTATTAAATCGTTTTTCTGTTAGCTATGTGAAAATAGATTTAATGAGTGTTACTCAAAATGAATTGTTAAAGGGGCGTTATGCTATAATAACAGGAGGAACTAGTGGCATAGGTTATGCTATAGCTGAAGCTTTTGTCAAGTCAGGATGTAATGTGATTATAACAGGACGTTCTAAAGGGCGTTTGGATAATGCAGTAAGTAAATTGAGTAGATATAACACAAAAACAGTAGGATTTGTTTTGGATAATACGAATGTAGCATCATTTGGACTTGTATTTACACAAATGCAGGATGCGGTGAATGGACAACCTATTGACATTTTGGTTAACAATGCGGGAGTGAATTTTAAAGGGATGCCTTATACTACAGAGGAAGAATATGATAGCGTGCTCGATACTAATTTGAAGGGTACGTTTTTTCTGTCGCAGGTATTCGGAAAATATATGGTAGATAATGGGATTAAAGGTAATATTTTAAATGTGGCTTCAGCATCAAGTCTTCGTCCTGCTAATTCTGCTTATACTCTCAGCAAATGGGGAATAAGAGGCCTTACTTTGGGATTGGCTAAAGCGTTGGCTAAGGATGGTATTACTGTCAATGGTATTGCTCCTGGACCTACTGCCACACCGATGTTAATGAAAGATAATCAGAACGATAATATGGTATTGGAGCGTTTACCACTTGGCAGATATATTATGCCTGAAGAAGTTGCTAATATGGCAGTAATCCTTGTTTCATCTATGGGACGAGCAATAATGGGTGATATTATATATATGACTGGTGGTGCTGGAATACTTACGTATGACGATGTGCCATATTCATTTTAATCAAGAGATATGTATACTATTCAAGAAAATGTAAGGATTGTTATAGCAATGCTTAAACAATATGGCATTCACCATATTGTTATTAGTCCGGGAGGAACGAATATTCCTATTTCGCAAGCTGTACAAGATGACACTTTTTTTCATTGTTATTCTGTGCCAGATGAACGGAGTGCTATGTATTTTGCTATTGGTCTTTATCTCCAAACAGGAGAGGTAATAGCTACTTCATGTACCAGTGCGCAAGCCACTCGTAATTATATTCCAGGACTAACCGAGGCATTTTATAAACATGTCCCTGTACTTGCTATAACGACAGCAAAACTAGAACGCTTTCAATACCAAGACTATATGCAGGCACCTGATCAGTGTTCTCTTCCGCGTGATTCGGTAAAACGAAGTTTTGATTTACCGCCTGTTACTGATGAAAATACCCGTAGCCAGTGTTATCATGCTGCTCGTGAAGCGATTATGGAAATTACTCATCGTAGGCCAGGTCCAGTTCAGCTGAATATCCGCATAGTGGATGCACTACAAGGGAAATTTATTGATGAGCAGCTTCCTAATGTACGTCCTCTTCAACGTTATATGGCATGGGATGATTGGAGTGAGATTGAATTGCAGGGAAAAAAAATTTTAATAGTAGTGGGAGAGCACCGTCCGTTCGATGAAAAACAGAGGAAGGCTATTGAGGCATTTTGTGAGAATTATAATGTAGTGGTTTATGTAAATCATCTATCTAATTATCATGGGAAATATTCGATTCAAGGTAATCTTTTGGTGGCTTGTGGAGGAATGAAGAAACTTCATCCTGATATTTTAATTACTATAGGTGGGCAAACAGGGGATTATCCACTTTATGGAGCACTAAATGGTCTTAGTGATATGGAGCATTGGCGGGTTGCAGAAGATGGTGCTTTAGTAGATACATATTCTCGGTTAACTAAGGTGTTTGAGTGTCCTGATTATTTCTTTTTCAATAGATTGGCAGGTGTGCATCTGTGTGGACATTCATATTATGAAAAATGGATACAATTGGAAGAAATGCTTAATAGGAATATTCAGTTACCGTTTTCTAACCTTTATGTAGCGCAGCAACTTTACAAAGAAATTCCTTCATGTAGCATAGTCAATTATGCTATTTTGAACAGTCTTCGGTGCTGGAATTATTTCCCATTAGATCCTAGTATACAGGGATATGCCAATGTTGCGGCTTTTGGTATAGATGGGTGTAATTCTATGTTAATTGGAGAAAGCATGAATACGGATGAACTTTGTTTTATCATAACTGGTGATTTGGCCTTTTTTTATGATATGAATGCTTTGGGAATACGCCATATTAAAAAGAATGTGCGTATTATATTGATTAATAATGGTGGTGGTGCAGAATTTAAAATTATGACAGATGCTTGGAAGGAAGATGTGCATGTGGCTGATTTTATTTCTGCAAATGGTCATAATGGAAGCGCAAAGGGATGGGCAGAAAATTGCGGTTTTATTTATTTTTCAGCTACAGATGAAAGTAGTTTTGAAAAATGTAAGGTTAACTTAATTTCTCGTAGCGACAAACCTATTATTCTTGAAGTATTTACTTATGTGGATAATGAGAAGAAGGCTAATGATTTGATTTTGGCATCAAACAGAATTAGCTCTAAGACAGACAATATTAAAGCATTGATAAAAAATGTTCTGGGTGAAAAAGGGACTGACGTTTTGAAGAAAATAATTATCACTTAAAAAAATATGAATAAAAGAAGTGCGTATTATCTTTTCCTTAAAAGATATTTGGGATGGTTTGTTCGGCCAATAAAGAGTAAAATTATATATTTACGGAAACATAAGCATATGTTGGTTGATTTTCAAAATTTCAGAGAAACTGTTATTTCCTGTAAAGGCGAGAATCCTAATCTTCCTTGTATTTATTATTTGGGGATTACTGCTCATTCAAATTTGGGGGATTTAGCACAGCATTATTGTATTTTGAAATGGATTAAAGAAAATTATCCTGAGTATTATCTTTTTAAAGTGGAATCTGATGCAGTTTGTGATAAGAGAGTGGAATTTTTTGATTTTTTGAAGAGATACTTTGTGAAAGATAGGGATATCATTATTTTTCAAAGTGGTTATTGCACACAGGATTTAGGTGGTAATCATCCTTTGATGCATTTTTTGGTTATTGATGCTATGCCTGATGCTAAGATTCTGATGATGCCTCAGACAGTTTTTTTTCAGCATGAAGAAAATGCATTTCGTTTCTCTGAGAATCATAATAAAGCTAGTCGTATGCTATTTTTGGCTCGTGATTTAGTGTCATATGAGAAGGCAAAGGAATTATTCTCGAAAGTTTCAGTGAAGATATTTCCTGATATTGTGACTACACTTATAGGACTAAGACAGTATGACAATCCTCGTTCTGGGGTATGCCTTTGTACTCGTAATGATGATGAAAAACTTTATAGCTATGAAGATTTGGATACATTTCGTGACAAAATTAGGATGATAACTCGTGTCATCCAAAAGGATACGACTATCAAGGAAAATTTTATGAAAATTCGTAGCGATTTGGAAAGATATGTTTGGGCGGAAATTGAGTCTTATTCGAATTATGAGGTTACTATTACTGACCGTTATCATGGTACTATTTTTTCTCTTTGTGCAGGTACACCTGTTATTATTTTGAAAACGACGGATCATAAGGTGACAACTGGCGCTGATTGGTTCAAGGGAGTTTATGATGACTACGTATACGTAGCAAAAGATTTGGATGATGCTTATAGTCTTTGCCAGAAAGTGCTTGCAAAGAAATTGAGTTATCATATTCTTCCATATTTCAAGACGAAATATTATGACGGGCTAAAAGAACTTTTTTCCAAAATTATGAATGAACAGACAAAATGAAAATTGTACATATAAATGCTACAGATTCTCGAGGGGGGGCGGCAATAGCTGCTTTTCGACATTGTGAGGCGATGCGTGAGGCAGGGTTGGATGCAGAGATGCTAGTATTAGTTCATGAGAAAAAGTCCGTACCTTATGTTCATAGCATCATAGCAAATGGTAAGTGGGCTAAAATTAAATCAGTGCTTATTAATCAAATAATGAGGTTTCTTTTAATGCCATTTCATCCATGGGCCGTGTTTAGCTTTCCTTTTTTATCTGTGTCAGTAGCTAAACATCCTCTGATAAAAGAGGCAGACTTGATTTATATTCATTGGGTTGCGGGGTCTATGCTCTCTACTCGTGAGATAGAACGAGTTTTGAAACTAGGGAAACCAGTTCGGTGGTATATGCATGATATGAATCCTGTAACAGGAGGTTGTCATCATGCAATGGATTGTGAGCAATATAAGACGGAATGTAAGAATTGTCCTTTCCTTCGGACTCATCCGTTGGGTCTTGATTTAGCTTTTCGTCAATTTAAGGTTCGAATGAAACGTTGGTCGGTATATGCCAATTTAGAAGCTTATACTCCTTCTGCATGGTTGGGTAAGTGCGTGATGGAAAGTGCTTTATGGAAAAATCATAAAGTAACGGTTTTTCCTAATGTGTTCGATCTGAAAAAGTTTCATCCAGGTAATCGACAAGCAGCACGAGAATTCTTAGGTGTGGGGAAGGAACATAAATTAGTTCTTTTCGGAGCTGCTGGTGTGGATGATGAGTACAAGGGATGGAGATATATGCGAGAAGCATTAAATCAATTATCTTCTGCATCTTATGAAGCTCTGATTTTTGGTGAGGAAAATTCGCATGTAAAGGAAGATTTGAAAATATCTTGTCGGTTTACTGGTTTTTTGCATGATGAATATTCTTTGATTCTTGTATATAATGCGGCTGATGTTTTTGTTTCTGCCTCCCTTGCTGATAATTACCCTAATGTCATTATGGAAGCAATGGCTTGCGGACTACCCTGTGTCGGTTTTAATGTGGGAGGGGTACCAGAACAGATTCGGCACAAGGAGAATGGTTATCTGGCTGAATTGAAGGATTCGGGTTCTTTAGCGGAAGGTATTCGGTATGTTTGTGAATCTTCTGTAGAAGAATATCAGAATATGCAGAAGAAGGCGTTTGATTTTGTTCGTGATGTAGCGTCTTATGAAAGATATAAGTGATGAAGGTATGGTTGGTTGATATATAATGGATTGTCTAAAAATGATTATGCTAAATCACTTGTTTGATAATAATAAGCTATAGACATGATATTCTATTTATCGGTAGCTTTAATAACTACTTTATTATTTTATCTTGCAAATCTTTCTGTCAAGAATAAATATCTATTTGCTGTATTGTTCTTGTTGTTTGTTTTGTTTCCTTCGTTAGTGGGGGGATTACGTGATGAAACGGTAGGTAGGGATTTGCAGACTTATGGAATAGAGTGGTTTTATAAAGCGGTTTATTCACGTTCTTTTCCTTTGTATATAGAGTCTGTTTCCAATCCGGAGTATGGTTATTTATTGTTGAATTATGTATGTGGCAGTATAACTTCTAATATAAACTTTTTCTTTTTTATAACAGAATTATTGAAGATGGTATTGTTAGGGATGACTGCGATTCATTTTCGTAAAAAAATTATTGCACCATTGTTAGTCTTTTCGTATATGCTCTATTTCTATTGGTTAGGACTGTCTATGATGCGGCAGTCTATTGCTCTTTGTATATGCTTGTATTCTATGACTTATTTTTTTGATGCAAAATACTGGCAGTTTTTATTGTTGTGTTTAATTGCTTATCTTTTCCATAATTCTGCTTTTGTCTTTTTGGGGGTGGGGGTGATGTATTGGATAAAAGACATTAGGTTTTCATTTTTGATTAATATAGCTGCTATCTTATTTCTTTTGACGAATTCTATTTCTATACTCCTTTATTTGAGTCAAACAGGACTAGTAAAAATGGAATTAGCGGACTTATATATCAATTCAGGAGTGGATATTCCTCGGACAAGTCTCTTTTTGCTGTTCTTCTGTTTCGGGTGTTTGTATGTATGTAAGTCAAAAAAAGAAGGAGAATGGGATAGTGTAGTAAAGATGCTCCGTTTGACCCTCTTATATTGTTTGTTTTTTTTTATAATGTCAGCTTTCTTTGAAGTTGCCTTTCGTATAGCTTATTATCAAATGATTGTTATAATGGTACTTATGCCATGGATATTTAGACAGTCTAAGAAAAATAATGGAAGGAGAATTTGTATGTCAATATATGTTTTGTTGTTTTTTTACTTTTATTATGTGGAATGTCAGCATGGTGCTGTTGACACTATTCCTTATAAATCTATTATAGTAGGAATTTAATTTTTTTGATAAAACCATGGGTTATTATCCGTTAGTATCTGTCATTATAGCAACATATAATGCAGGAAAATATCTTCGCAGAGCGTTAGATAGTGTTTATAGTCAAAGCTATACAAACGTGGAATGTATTGTAGTTGATGGATGCTCAAAAGATAATACATTGGACATAGTCCGTGAATATGTATGCAAAAATATTGTGTATATATCGGAGCAAGATTTGGGTATTTATGATGCCTTGAACAAAGGAGTTCTTATAGCAAAGGGTGAATGGATTTATGTGTTAGGGGCGGATGATGAATTGTTGCCCGATGGACTACGTTCTTTCTTTTTAGGTGAGAATGATTTTGAATATGATATTATTTATGGTAATACAATAGATCGGTACTTTGATGGAATACTCCGGTACACAAAATCAAAATGTTGTTCTCGAGTAAGGTATGAAATGTTGGGTTGTCATCAAGGGATGATAATGAAGCGGAAAATGATTTTGGATTTAAAAGGATTTAATTTAAAGTATCCTTTGAAAGCTGACTTTTCTTTGGTTCAGAAGGCCTATTTGTCAGGGTACCGTTTTCGGAAGATTGACTCTTATATTGCTTATTTTTCAATGGAAGGTGCTACGGGGACTTCTTACAGAATTATGGATAAAGAACACTTGTCTATTTTAAGAGATAATCATGCAGTTCTTTTTCCTAGATTGGTTATGGGACTTATTGGCATCAAGAAAATAATAAAGGTATTTTATCTGAAGTTTTTTTATGGTAAGTAATATTATAATAGTTAATGACTTTGCCTTTATAAATGGTGGTGCTGGTAGTGTGGCAATTCGGACTGCTTGTGAATTGTCTCGCAGAGGTAAACGGGTATTCTTTTTTGCTGGTGTTGCTCCTGTTGATGCTTGCTTAGAAGCGACGGGTGTGAAAGTGTTTTGTTTGAATCAGTACGATATATTGAATAATTCGAATCGGCTTGAGGCGATAATTCAAGGTCTTTGGAACCAAAAAGCGTATAAGGAGTTTGATAAATTATTGTCATCTTTGGATTTACAGAAGACTATTATTCATTTTCATTCATGGACGAAAGTTCTTTCTGCATCATTATTTGCGGTGACAAGGAAACATCATGCTAAGATAGTAGTTACTATGCATGATTATTTTTCCTTTTGTCCTAATGGTGGTTTTTTTGTTTATCCCCAGCGCTCTATTTGTGAAAGAAACCCTCTTTCTTGGAGATGTGTTTTGTGTAATTGTGATGCTCGTTCTTTTTCACAGAAAATGTGGAGAGTATGTCGGCAGAAAATTCAGAATTTCTATTTTTGGAAGAATGATATACATTTCATATCTATTTCAGCCTTGACCCATGAATTATGTTTATGTCATATGCCGAAAAAAAAGATTTATCCAGTTACACGTTTGAATAATCCATTAGAATTGTCTGATACGAAATGCGAATTGAAGAAAGATGCAGCGTATCTTTTTATGGGACGTTTGTCTTCTGAAAAGGGATTGGATCTGTTTTGTAAAGCAATGGTTGATTTGCATTTAAAAGGACTGGTGGTTGGTGATGGTTATTTGAAGGAAAAGTATCAGGCAGAATATCCACAAATTGATTTTGTAGGATGGGCGTCAGGGGAGGAAAAGAAAAAATACATTCTTCAGTCAAAATGCTTGCTATTTCCTTCATTTTGGTATGAAGGTGCTCCTTTGACTATTATAGAAATGAAATCATATGGTATTCCTTGTATTGTTCCAGATCGCTGTGCCGCTTCTGAACAAATAGAAAATGGGAAAACAGGATTTGTTTTTAAAACAGGTGATTATGATTCGTTTGTTACTGCTATTAAAAGATTGGAAGAAATTGATTTGAATGAAATGCAAAAGAATATTATAAATACGTTTCATCTAAATGATTATTCGATGGAAAGTCATATTAAAGGGTTGATTGATATTTATGGAGATTAATAAAAGTATGAGAGTTTTTAGGTGCTTGTTTTTCTTGTTGTTTCCCTTTTTTATTTTTAAAATTCTTCATATTAAGATGAAAAGGGTAGGTTTTTCTCTTGTTTTATGTCGTTATATAGATATGGATGTAGAAGCTACAATTGGTCATTTTAACTTGATTATTGTTGATTCACTAGTAATGAAGAAGGAAAGCCGAATAGGTCATTTGAATTTTATTAAAGGAGGATTTGATGTTTTGATGGATGAAAAATCCAGTATTCATAATCTCAATAAGATATCTAGTATTGCAGTTTTATATGAATCAGTTTGCCTTCATTTAAGAAGGAATGCTAGGATAGGAGTCTCTCATTTATTGGATTTAACAAGTAGCATTACGATAGGAGAAAACTCCATGCTGGCAGGTGCCGATACTCAAATATGGACACATAGCTTTTATTTCGAAGAAACGGGTATGGGGTATGTGAGAGTGGATGGAGAAGTACATATTGGTTCAAACTGTTATATTGGTGCACGATGTACTATCCTGCCTAATGTTTTTATAGGTAATGCTATAACAGTTGGTGCTGCTACTTGTGTATCTAAGTCATTAAAAAACAAAGGGGCTTATGTTTCTCCACCTGTAATTCATTTAGACTATTCGTTTGATGAAGCAGTATTAAAACTGAAAGGGAGAGAAATGATGTCGAGAATTTATAAAAAGCAGATTACTTAATGGTTTTGCCATATTGTTTTTAAAACGTATATATCAGGTCTCTTTTTGGGGATGTGGGTTTTATCTTTTGTAGTTAAAAAGGCTTTATTGGGAAATGTAAAAGTAATGTTTGTACATTTTTCCTAGAAGCATGGAATAAGGGTAAAGACGCGTTAAGACTATTTTTATTATTGGCTTTGAAAATGCTATAGATCATTAGTATGTTACATCTTATATATACTTAAGTTTCTAAGAAATAGAGTTATGCATATACTACATATTTCAAAATATTACTTTCCTTATTTAGGAGGCGTAGAGGGTATCTGTAAATATCTTGTGGAAAGGATGCCAAAACACATTACAAGCGTGGTCTGTTTTAATAATCAACGGGAGAATGCTGTAGATGAAATAAATGGTCATCGTATATATCGTATTGCAACTTTTGTAAACATTGCTCGTCAGGCATTGTCATTGTCGTATAAAAATGGATTGCGATGGGCTATTTTAACAGAAAAACCAGATGTAATACAATTTCATTGGGCGAATCCTTTCCCAGCTATATTGTTGCGATTAGTAATGCCGAAGGATGTTAAGTTGGTGTTGCATTGGCATATGGATATTATACGTCAGTGGTATCTATACTGGGCGGTACGCCCTTGGGAAAAATGGATTATTAAACGAGCGGATTGTATTGTAGTGACGAGTCCGCAGTATAGGGATGGTTCTAAGCCTTTACAAAAAGTGAAAGAAAAAATACGTATAGTACCGAATGCAATTGATGAAAAGTTATTTGAACTTCGAATAGGAGATAAGGAACGTATTCAGGAAATAAGGGCACTATATAATGGTAAACCTATTGTTTTCTTTATGGGCAGGCATACTAAATATAAAGGTTTGCCGCATTTGATAGAGGCGGAGCAATATATGAAATCCGATTGTGTCATTGTTATCGGTGGTAAAGGTCCTTTGACAAAGGGATTGAAAGCATTAGCTAAGAAACGTAACTCGGCACGTATTCATTTTGTTGGTAGGTTGTCTGAGGATGATTTGCGTTGTTATCTGTATGCGGCCAGTGTGTTTGCTTTTCCTTCTGTCACAAAGAATGAAGCATTTGGTGTAGCATTGGCCGAGGCTATGTATTGTTATACTCCAGCTGTTACTTTTACAATTGAGGGGAGTGGCGTAAATTGGGTTAATCTTAATGGAATTACTGGTATAGAAGTTTCGCAAAAGGGGAACTTGAATCAAGTTTATGCGGAAGCTCTAGATAAATTGGTTAGAGATACAAGTTTGCAAAAAGAATATTCTAGGGCTGCACATAAGCGTGTTGCAGAAAATTTTTTAATAGGACATATGGTGGATGCTATGGAAAAAGTGTATCAAGAATTATGATGATAAAAACAATGATTAAAAGTGGATTCTTATTAAGCCTGTTTATATTCATCGGGACAGTATATGCAGATGCGCAAATCAACTACGGCACCACAGGTCTGATGAATATGCCCACTGCTGACATGCAGCGTGACAAAACCTTTATGGCAGGTGGTAACTGGCTGAACCATCACGCTACCGTTCCCCGTTGGTGGTATGATACATGGAATTACTACATAAACATAACTATTTTCCCTTGGTTGGAAGCCGGGTACTTATGTATGGGGCATAAGGCAGTACCCACGGACTATGGTAATCGTTCGGGCTATTGGGTTCCTTCTACGTATGGTAAATTTATTAATCAGGACCGTTCCTTTCATTTTCGGCTTAGAGTGTGGAAAGAAGGCTGGTGGAAAGAATGGACCCCCCAGATAGTTCTCGGGGCGAATGATGTGATAGGTGATTCATGGAATGGAGGATCGCTGTCCAAACCTTCAGAATTAAATTATGGTAATGGTTTTCTTAACCGCTATTATCTGGCCATAACCAAACATTTTTATTTTGAGAATGTGGGTACATTGGGTGCACATCTGTCATGGATATACAGTAACCGTTTTGATAATAAGTTGAATAATCCGGCTATGGGTGCGAATTTCCGGTTTCATTTGAAGGACAGTGATTCTTGGGTGCATAAAGCCATTAATGGTGTTAATTTAATGGCAGAAGTGGTTCCCGGTTATACGGATGTGAAGGAGGATTTGACTTTTGACCCTGACGGGGCGAAGTACCAGGTAAATCTTGGTATGGAGTACAGCTTCTGGAAAGACTACATCAACGCCATAGTAGAACTGAACCGTTGCAAGTACTTTTCCGGTGGCTTAGTCTTCAAAATCCATTTAAAATAATAAAAAGCGCTCATTCATAGGAATTTCCAGATAGAATTCGTTTCTTTGCGGTCAGAAACCATAAAATCATCTT